>Ga0114966_10000885_pt1 | contig 28285 bp, 13 predicted proteins | sample M_130207_XF_Meta_FD_87029 | JGI IMG/M metagenome (GOLD analysis project Ga0114966, IMG submission 87029) | Freshwater microbial communities from Lake Montjoie, Canada to study carbon cycling - M_130207_XF_MetaG | ecosystem: Environmental > Aquatic > Freshwater > Lake | place: Lake Montjoie... | reverse complement strand
TTATCTGCTGGGATCTATCGATCAGTAATCGCGGGTAAAGCCCACGCTAAATTGGAACCGTCCGCTGTCGCTGGTGTCTGCACCATGACGAATGGGAATACCGTAATCAAGCCTTAGGGGGCCAAGACGAGGAATATTCAAGCGCACGCCAAGCCCCACGTTATCGACCAAATCGCCGAAGTCAAAATGATAGGATTGAGGCCAAACATTCCCCACATCATAAAACGCGGCAACACGAAGGCGTTCGATAATGGGAACGCTGTACTCAACTGTGCCGTAGGTAAAGCTGTCGCCACCGATGGGTTCATCGCCGATTTTAGGTCCAACCTCACGATATTTGTAACCGCGCAATGAGTTCACGCCGCCTAGAAAATATTTGTAAAAAAATGGCACCGTCGCGGCACCCAATTCATCGGTGTGTGGACTATCGGAGAGCGGATCAGCCACACCGATACGGCCTGCCACTTCGATGATGTGTCCTGTGGCAAACCCTGGGAAATACCAAGCAGAGCGTGCCTCTAACCGATAGAACCCAGCGTCACCGCCAAGGGGGCCACCCGCAAATTCGGGAAGAATTTCAGAGCGTTGACCGCGGTTTGGCAACTGCGAGCTATTGCGAGTGTCATAAGCCAAGGAAGCACCAACTTTGGAGATCAGTTGGTCACCAAACAGTGCTTCCTTCTGGATCGATTGTGGCAATCTTGACGGATCACCATTAATGCTTAAGCCGATATTCTCGATCGTGTAATTCACTGAGCCGACCATATTATAGGGCAGTTGCTTGGTCAGACTGAGTTTGTCTCCCGTTTGACGGAAGTCATAAAGGTCGCTGTAGTAGTTCAGTTCGCTATGGTAGAGATCAACCCCCAAGGCGAGGCGTCGCCCTAAAAACCAGGGCTCCACAAAAGAGATTTGGTAATCTTTACGACGCAGACCCACCGTCACACCGACGCGCAATTTTTGACCTCCACCTCGAAAATACGGAGGATGGAAGAGGTCGAAGTTTCCTTCGCGGTAACCCACGAAACCGAATAAAGAATCGATGGAACTAAACCCTGCCCCCAACTCGACGTGACCTGTGCTTCCTTCCTCGACATCGATGATCAAATTCTTCCGATTGGGTACATCGGTCGCATCGGTTTCGGTTTCGACCTTATCAAAGTAGCCCATCTGTTCTAGGCGAGCTTTGGTCACCTTGACCCTAACCATGTCAAACGGTTCACCGGGTGTGATCGCCAATTCGCGCCGTAGAACTGTGTCGCGCGTTTTGATATTCCCTTTGATCTCGATCTTTTCCACATAAGATCTCCCCTTCTCTTCATCCATGATTTGATAAATCAAATCCATGGTTCCGCGCTCGGTATTCGGATACTTAGTGGTTTTGACCCACGTATCGATGTAACCAAGCGATCCGTAATAGTCACGAATAGCATCGACATCTGCCGTCAGACCTTTGGGTGTAAAAATCTGCCCTGGAACCATCTTCGGCCGAACGCGTCTCCCCTCGGAGACAATGCCGGCCATGATTTGTTCGGTCTTGAATTCTGTGTTGCCCTTGATTTCGACGCTACCCACCTTGTATTGGGCCCCCTCGTTGACATCGAATTGGATCCGCATCCGTTTATCGCTGACGTTGTCAAACTTGGTGTCTTTGATCTCAAAGTCGATATACCCAGCCTCGTGATAAAACTCGGCTAACTTCTCCTTATCTTCATCGAATTGTTCATCCTTGAGAACTCCAGTTCCGGTCAACCATGAAAACATCCATAACCGTCGAGTTTTGATTTGTTTACGCAACTTCCGCTGGGTGAACGCTTCGGCTCCGACGAATTCGACATTTTCGATTTTTACCTTAGGAGCTTCTTTTACCTCAAAAGTCACGGAGCCTCGACCGGCAGCTTCCTCGATGTTCGGCGTGGCTTTAACGGTCGTCTTCTGATACCCCGCTTTTTGATAAAGTTTAGTGATTTCCTGAGCGTCAGCGAACAACTTGCGTTCATCCAGAGGATCGCCCGGTTTAAAGGTTACTTTCTTGAGGATTTTTTTGCGGCTAAATTTGTTGTTTCCTTCGATTCGAATCTCGGAAACGGTGGGTTTTCCCTGCACCACATAAATGATCTTGATCCCCTTATCCGCAGCCTCGGTTGCTACCCTGACGTTGTAGAAAAACCCTGTAGAAAAAAGGCTTCGGACGTCATCGTCAACGCCCGTTTTGGTATAGATATCGCCTTCTTTAACTCGCACGTTGGCGCGGATCATCGCGTCGCTCGCGGCAGGAGGCCCGATGTGGCGGATCTCGATTTTATCAACGCTCGGGCCCGTCAAGCTTTGCCCCCAAGCAGGGGTCGCGAGACTACACAAAATTAAGACAAATACCGTCCAACGGCGGAACAAGAGTTTCATTTCAGTATTAGACACCCGCAGTTCGGGCCACATCGTCGTCAATCTTTGAGGCATTTTCAAACCGCGTAAAGCTCTTAAGGAAGGTGAGATGCACATCCCCGGTCGGTCCGTTGCGCTGTTTCGCGATTAACAAATTCACAGGCACCACATCATAGTTCGCGTAGGAAGCCGCTCCCCCGCCCTCCTCATCCTCCTCCTTGGTGTCGGCTTTATAGAGCAACCCGACCAAGTCTGCATCCTGTTCGATTGATCCCGATTCACGTAAATCAGAGAGACGAGGTTTTCGATTTTTGTCTTTCTCCAACTCACGGTTGAGCTGGCTCAAAACAATCACCGGAACATTCAACTCCTTGGCTAAAGCCTTCACGCCACTCGATATTTGAGCAATTTCCTGCTGGCGATTCTCTACTCGTGTGGAACTACAATTCACCAACTGCAAGTAGTCAATCACAAATAATTTAACTCCGTGCTGTTGGTGCATACGACGAGCCTTGGCTCGTAGCTGAAGTATAGACAGACCTGCTGTATCGTCGATAAAAAGCGGAGAATTCGCGAGCCTGCCGGCTGCTGAGGTGAGTTTAGGGAAATCGCGTTCTGCCAAAAAACCATCACGAATACTGCGGAGGTTGACCTTGGCTCGGGAGCAGAGCATACGCAGAACCAAGGACTCTGAAGTCATTTCGAGGCTGAAAACCCCCACAGGGATTTTAAGATCCACAGCGACATGTTCCGCAATATTCATGGCGAGTGAGGTTTTTCCCATACTCGGCCGAGCGGCGATAACAATCATTTCGCCTCCGTGGAAGCCACTTGTCATCTTGTCCAAATCGGCAAAACCAGAGGATAGTCCAGTGCAAGCTCCCTGCCGCTGGTGATAGTCCTCGATAGTGGTAATGGCCTGACGGACCAAATCCTTCATCGACCGATCCGTTCCTTGAATTCGATCCTGAGCGATGGCCAGCACGTCACGCTCGGCTTCATCAAGCAGACCATCGACCTCGGCGCCGGGTTCGTATACGCGCGAGACCACAGAACTGCACGTCTGGATCATGCGCCGGAGAATAAATTTCTCGCGAACAATATTGAGGTAATACTCTAGGTTGGCGGCGGAAGGAACCGCGTCCATCAACCCGGAGAGATAATTCCAACCTCCCAAACTTTCCAGCATCGATTTATCCCGCAGTCGTTGCTGAAGGAGTAATGCTTCGATCGGTTCTTTTTGATCGTACATCTCGACCATGGTTTCGTAAAGTTGTTGATGCCGGAGGTCGTAAAAAACCTCGGCTCCACGCTTAAACTTTTCGATACACACCGCCAAGGATTCCGTGGGCTCCAAGAGGATACAGCCCAGCACTCCCTGCTCGGCCTCGATGGAGTGAGGGGGGAGTCGATCGATTTTCCCCGGAGCAGGTAGGTTAGCGGTGTCACTATTCCGTGCCCGACGGCGGGTTTTACGTTGCTCAGGCACAGCACCACCTTCTGTGGAATCGATCATTTCTGGATCATGAATTAAAGATGGAGGGTTCGCAATGGAGATCGGATGAACGGGCTGGTTTCAAAAACTCGGGGCTTCATTCGTTAGGAGGACGTGCCTCGACCCATCTGTAGGCGTCGCGTACAGCATCTGTGCCATGCTTCCGTTCTAATCGGCGCACCACAAAATGACCTCTGGCTAACGTTTGAAAGTGATCGATAAAAAGTAGATTGATGATGGCTCCGCTGATTGCCCCCACAATGGGGACAGATTTGGCAGCGACTTCCTCCGAAACCAGCACCCCGAATCGACTCCCAATCTTTGTTAGCAGCTTTGTCACGGGTGCTGCGATATTCTTGCCGAGTTCACGTTGGGTCATCACCAATGCAGCATCTCGAATCATCTGGGAGAGACTTAACCTTACGGCCCAATAAGTGCTCTGGCCAGAGTCTAACCCTTCGCGCTTGGTGCCGAAGGCGAAAACCTCGAGGCACTGAAGGCGGATTTCAGGTTGCGAGACGTCGGCCCCCTCACTCCGAGCGATATCCGCAATGGATCGCAGCATCAGAGTTGTGGAGAGAGGAAGTTCAAAGGGCAATCCAGCAAGACCGAACGCGCCGCCCACACCACCGGAAGCAGCGACTAAGAATTTATGTTTGAGCCGAGACGCTGGCTGTGGCGCGGTTTGCATCGAACCCGTAGCAACCCTGAGTGCGCGGAGGAGCGACTGCTGGGCAATCCTGTTGATGGTCGCAGCCCAACCCAATGGCAACAATCGGAAGCCCGCCTCGATCGGTGTCCCTAATAACTCGGTAACCCGTGCGGCGAACGATTGGTTTTCGAGTCGATATTTGGCGTAGGCCAATTCTATCAACTCTCCCGAACTCAAGGCAGAGTCGAGACGAAGCTTGGGGGGCATGTCCTGACGGGGTGTGGTGACAGGTTTCATGCCTTCGGATGAGTGATCAATCGACGGGCGGCGTGACAACACGGTAATAACGATCCACCTTATCCACAGATTTTAAATCTTCCACGGTGGTGGTGGATGCGGTGGCATCAACACCGACCAGCTTTTGCCAGACCGCTGAGCCTAATCCTGCGCGATACTGAACGGTGTAGGATTTGCCACTCACGCTACTAAAGGTCAACCGTAGCGGTTGGGTAATTCCGACCGGTGGTTGGACTGAAAGAATTCGAAACCGGCTTGAGGCATCACGAGGATTCGTCCCCGCGATAAACTCTTGTAGGTTGGTGAAACGATCACCATCCGCATCCTTGGCCCCGTCAGTGGCATCAGCCAAATTAAAACCATTGGCGTTTTCCCAGAGGTCCGGCATCCCATCCCCGTCTCGATCGGCGACTTCGGGAGAGTTCCCAACTCCGGCTGTGGGCAACGAGGACTGCCAGTTAATCGGATCATTGCCGTAACGCGCAGAGTTCTTCCTCTGGATGGATCGCCCTGTGCCGTTGGCATCCGATGGCCACGGTGCGAGATCGGAGAAATTGATCTTATCCACGCGGATGTAGGGTACGAACCCAGCATCGGGATGCGGTGGTTTCTGAGGGGGATCAGGTTTGTAAAGCTCGATGCTCGACCCGTTGTTCGAAAGTTTCCCGACAAAGGGTCCGTAAAGTTCTACCCCAGCGGGAACCTTCAATTTAGCTCGAAAAACCGCCGCCGCATTCAGATCAAAAACGGGATCAAATGACACCACGAGGAGATAACTGAACGGAGACAAAATGATTCCCTGAGGAAAAGTAAAATCGATTCCATTCTGTAGCTTCCAGCGATTATTTAGATTATTTGGGTCGAACAACGGCACGAATTCAGAGGTCAAATTGAACAGCTCAATAAATTCATCAGCGAGGTTGTCGTTTGTCCCGATGGCGGGAGGGTGAAAAAACACTTCGTTGAACACGATTGGCCCCACGCGTGGAGGTGGATTTGTGAGACCTGTTCCTCTGCGAAATTCGGTTATGGTCAAAGGATCGTCCTCGCCAAAACTCCGACTGCTCATCGCTACAAATTTATAGTCCCCAGAAACGCTGGTCGCATAACGACCGAACGAAACCCCATTTTGAGAAGCTTCAAACACCTCACCGATCCGATAACCTGTTAGCTTCCCTGTGGCATCGGCTTGTGAGAGGTAAACCTCATCCCCGTGGGCCGAATTGAAAGTGAAGGGTACAAGTGGGTTATTAGCATTGAAATCGTTCTCATAAAACACCTTAAAACCATGAGGGAGGATCCTTGTGTTCAGGGGCACCATCCACTTCTTGAGATCGTAGCTTTTATTGCTCAAGAACCATCCACCAATGTTGATGGGTTGATCGCTCGTGTTCATAAATTCGACCGCATCCTCCAGCGGGGGATCGGTATGGCTGAGCAGTTCGTTAACGATGAGTCCAGTGACTCCTTCAAAATTGGATGCTGCTGGCGAGGGCACTTGCGAAAAGGTCACGATTGTGGGAGATCCATCCGGGAGTCGGCCTTGGGAAACATCCAAGCCTTGGGTTGCAAACGTCACCGCATCAATCTGGACACCGGTTGCGGAAAATACACCCAGAGCTTCACCGCCGGCCTTGAGTGAAAAACTGACATGTTCATGTCCGCTATTTGTTTTTCCAGAAGCCCAAAAACGAAAATACGCATCGGCCCCAACTCCGATAAAGGAGAGAGGGTGAATCGAAAAGAGCGATTTCTTGGTCAAATCATCCGTCAGGCAAAGCCCTTCCAACGCAACGGGTGAGGAGCCTGAGTTGTACAGCTCAAACCAATCGTCACCCGAGGATGGGTTTGCCATCCATTCATTGACGCGAAGTCCGCTGGTTGCGCTGAGTGTTTGCGCTTGGTTGGCGGATTTCGGCGTCGGTTTGTTCAACCCCCAAGGCCCTGTCGCATCGGGGATACGACCAATGGATAAGTCCGGCACCTGTAATCCAAAATCTACAGAATCTAACACCAACGGCACCACATCCGCCGACAAGAGCGAAAGTTTTGAACCCGACAATTTGAGCCCGAAGCCTGCGTTCAAAACCGTTTGCGCCACGATGCTCGCTGGTTCATCCCCTGTCAAAACGACCTGTAAAAAGCTGCGGCTCCCGATTTTGACCCCGATCGGAAAAACCCATTTTCGAGGTTTGAGTGGATCATCCGTCAGGCTCAACCCCCCTAGATTAACCTCATTGCTTCCAGAATTGTAGAGCTCCACCCAATCGGTAGCTTTTCCCGAGGGGTTGAGCGAGGCTAAGGGGTTGGCCAGAATTTCGTTCAGTCGTACCGTAGATTGTCCCTGAACGGAAATGTCGAAGAACACCAAAAGGAGAACTAAATTGCGGACGAAAAACCATCGGATCGTGATCATAAACAATTCGTTTAACAAGTTCACGATACGACCTTGTGGATCGTTGACAACTTTATTGAGCGCGTGATGCATTTCTGAAATAGCGATCATCCGAAGTAGCCGACAAGTTCGGCCCCAGAAATTATGCAGCAAGACGTTGCCCTAATTGCCTCGGCAGCGTAAGTTCCGACCGATTATAGCACTATGACTGAACGTTCCGAGATCAAAAAAAGCCCTGAGCCTGCTCTCCAACCGACCGCCGGAGATGTTGCTTCCATTAACGATTTGAGGGTTTTGTATCACTCTTTGCGGCTCGAAATCGGTAAGACGATCATCGGCCAATCTGAAGTCATCGAACGTCTGCTTATTTGCATTCTGGCCCGTGGTCATGCCTTGTTGATGGGTGTTCCTGGACTCGCTAAAACCACCATCATCAATTCGCTCTCGCAGGTGATGTCATTGGATTTCAATCGCATTCAATTCACACCGGATTTAATGCCCTCCGACATCACGGGGACGGATATTCTACAAGAAACCGATCAACCCGGTCGTCGCGCTTTCGTTTTTGTGAAGGGCCCCGTTTTTGCGAATATCATTCTGGCTGACGAAATCAACCGTACCCCACCGAAAACACAAGCGGCACTTTTGGAAGCCATGCAGGAGCACCGCGTAACGGTCGCTGGACGGGTCTTTCACTTGCCGGCTCCATTTTTTGTATTAGCAACACAGAACCCGATCGAACAGGAAGGCACTTACTCGCTGCCCGAAGCTCAGCTCGATCGTTTCATGTTTTTCATCCATGTGAACTATCCGACATTGGAAGAGGAACGTCGCATTGCTCGGGAGACCACAGGCGCAGCTGCCAAAACACTTTCTAAATTGATGTCAGGGGAAGAAATTTTGCGCTTTCAGGAAGTTGTGCAACGTGTCCCTGTTCCAGATCATATTTACGATTTAGCGGTGGAGCTCGTGCGCCGGTCGCGACCCAATTCTCCCGATGCATCTCCGTCCGTAAAGAAGTGGGTGACTTGGGGTGCAGGCCCACGGGCGGTTCAATACCTCATCCGAGGCGCAAAGGCCCGAGCCGTTCTACAGGGGAGCTATCTCGTGCGAATGGAAGATCTCGAGGCGGTCGCTGAGCCAGTGTTGACTCACCGAATTCTCACCAACTTTCAGGCGCAAGCCGAAGGGATGACCAGCACCAAAATCATCCATCACCTGTTGGAAGAAGTTCGGGGAGAGGCCGACCGTGGCTGAGTCGTTGAGCACAAAATACCTCGACCCTTCCCTACTCGCCCGATTGATGGCGCAGGTTTTTGTGACTCGCTTGCCCATGGAAGGCAGTATTTCCGGACTGCATAAAAGTCCGCACCGAGGGTCCAGTGTCGAATTCGCGGAATATCGAAACTACGCACCCGGCGACGACATTCGTCGGCTGGATTGGCGTGTCTTCGCTCGGACTGACCGATTTTACCTCAAAGAATTCGAGGCCGAAACCAATCTACGGTGCTATTTCGTCGTGGATGCCAGCGGATCCATGGCTTACGGCTCCCAACCTGAGGTACGAAAAATCGATATCGCCCGCCGTCTCGCTGCGATGTTGGCTTACCTTTTAATTCACCAAGGGGATGCCGCTGGTTTGCTGGCTGTCAATAGCAAGGCCGTTGCTGACGTGCCCCCGCGTCGCACCCCGAGCCATCTGCAATCAATCCTGGAGGCACTTGACCAGACTGAGCCTAAGGGTGAAACAGGGCTTCCCGCCGCGCTCCACGAACTGGCTGAACGGATCCGCCCTCGTGCCATGGTAGTGATTATTTCTGATTTCTTTACAGAACTAGAACCGTTGCTCTCCGCCCTGCAGCACCTCCGGTTCAAGAAACACGATGTCGTCCTTTTCCAGCTCCTTGACCGAGCCGAAGTTGATTTTAAATTCGATCGCCCGGTACGGTTTCAGGACATGGAAAGCAACTTCGGCGTCGTTTCAGAACCCGCCATGATCCGGGATGAATACCTGCGCCAATTCAATGATTTTCTGCGCCAACTCCGCGACCGATCCCGTGAAATTAGAGTAGACCATCGGAGTGTGTTGACCGATGAATCCTTGGAACCCACTCTGGCCAGCTTTTTGATTGAAAGAGCGCAATTCGCCAACTTTGCCTGATCAGCCGTGACGTTTCTCCAGCCATTTATTTTGTGGGGTCTGCCCCTTCTTTTGGTGCCCGTTTTGATCCACCTGATCAATCGGCTCAGGCACCGACCCCAACCGTGGGGCGCGATGCAATTTTTGATTGCGGCAACCCGCAGTTCCGTCAGCCATGCTCGGCTCCGTCAGTTCCTGATCCTAGCCTTGCGCGTGCTCGCGGTCATGATGCTGATTCTTTTCCTAGCTCGCCCACTTGCCGGTGGTTGGCTGGGATGGGCACTACGCCCCGCACCTGACGTCATACTGATTCTTGTCGATCGATCTGCGAGCATGGAGTTCACATCCGCCAACAGCGCGACCTCTCGCCGCGAGGAATCTCTGCGCTTGCTGGTTGACGCCGCGAGGCCATTTTCTGAATCCAGCCATTTGGTGGTGATCGATAGCGCAACTCGTCAGCCTCAAGAAATCTCTAGCCTCAAAACCCTACCGACCCTCTCCACGGTTCAACCCACGGACACAGCGGCAGACATTCCTGGCCTTTTTCGTGCTGCCTTGCGTTGGTTGCTTGAAAACAAAGCTGGTGCTGCTGAAATTTGGCTCGCTTCCGATTTTCAAAAATCAAATTGGCGTCCAACCGACCCCGCTTGGTTGGATCTCGTTGCTCAATTTCAAGCACTCCCACAACGCATCCAAATTCGGCTCCTACCCATGACCGGCAGCGAGAGCCCAGACAACAGCCTGCGCGTAGCCGAATTTCTCCCACCCAGCCTCCGGCAGAAACCCGAAATAAAGCTTTCTATGCTCTTGCAACGACCGACGGAGGCGGTGCAGCAGCTTCCGTTATCGTTGACACTGAACGGAGCCATCGCGCAGCGCGAGATCCGAGCTGAAGGTTCCATACTGCGTTTCCGTCAATCCATTGACGTCTCGAGCGCGACCAATGGTGGTTGGGGCAAGCTCGCGTTAGCCAACGACCACAACGCGCGAAACAACTCTGTTTTTTTTGCTTACGGCCCCCCTACTCTGCTGCGTGCCACCATAGTCACATCCGATGCTAGAGTAGGGCGATTGTTCCAAATCGCCACCGGAAGCCAAGAAAGCCGAGTGATTGATGTCAGCCACGCCACGACCGAAGACTTGTCCAAATCTTCATTGATCATCTGGCAAGGTGCCTTGCCGAGTGGACCGATCGCAGAGAAAATTATCCAGTTCGCGCAACTCGGTGGAGCCGTATTGTTCTGCCCAGACGCACAAACCAACGCCCCACTTACTCCATTCACATTCCTCAAAACAGCTTGGGGTGAAACTCAAATCGCACCGACGCCTGGCGGATTCCCTATTCAAAAATGGATTGAGGAAGAAGGGCCACTAGCCAAAACTGAAGAAGGATTATCCTTGCCCGTGCGTGAAACCAAGTTCATGCGCCGCCGCGCCATTCTAGGTAACCCCACAATCCTCGCGGCCTACCAAGATGGAGCTCCTTTTTTAACGCGAGAAACGCTAGGTCAAGGTCAGGTTTTTTTCTGTTCTTCCCTCCCATCGGCGCAGTGGTCTGAGCTAGGGGATGGCCCCTTGCTAGTTCCTATGGTTCGCCGGTTGCTGGAGTTAGGGGGGCGTCGGCTACAATCGATTCGCTCAATTGAATGCGGCGAACTGAGTGCCATTGAGGCTGGCCGAACATGGGTTTCGATGGATGGCACTTCGCAAGATCCCCGCTGGCATGCGGGCGTCTATCGTTCCGGCGAAACCGTGTTGGCGGTCAATCGGCCCGCCTCCGAAGACGAACGGGAAACCCTACCAGTCGAGGAAGCCCGTAGGCTTTTCGCTAATTTACCCATTCATTTGTTCGACGAACCTGCTCAAGAAAAATCGGCACTCCAAGGCGAGGTCTGGCGACTTTTCCTTGCAGGCATGTTGGCATTCCTCTTCGTTGAGGGTTGGCTTCTTTTGCCCAGCAAACGTCCTGAGCTAGCTGGGACTAAACTTTCAGGAACGACCCACCCCCAATCCGCATGAGCCATTGGTCATTTTCAGCACCGACAATGCTCTGGAGCACCGCGGCGGGCTTAGCGGCCTTCGCTGCGTGGCTCAGTTATCAGAATTGGAATCGCTCCGGTCGCCACGCACGCATCGGTGTCTTGGAATCCCTTCGCTTCCTCCTCGTCTTAGGATTGCTCTTCACATTGCTGCGACCCGAGTGGGTTCAGAGCATACGCCGAACAACTCAGCCTGAAGTGGTCGTTTTGATCGACAACTCTCGCAGCATGGAGACCCGTGACATCGTGGTCGGCACGAATCAAGTCTCAAGCCGTGCCGAATGGATCAATGCGAAAGTGACAGATCAAACATGGGAACCCATCGCTCAAAGTGCTCAAGTTCATGTCGAAAGTTTTTCCGGCCCAAACACCAACAGTGTTGCCCTGTTGAGCGACCTTGGCACCGACCTATCCACACCGCTCGAACGGTTGCTTCAACGGAATAATAACCTCAAAGCGGTTCTCGTTCTGACCGACGGCGATTGGAACCAAGGTAAACCTCCCTTGGGAATCGCCACACGTTACGAGCAGGAGCGCATTCCTATTTTTTCAGTCTCGGTTGGTCGCGAGAATCCGCTTCCTGATCTGACCCTCGAATCCATCAACCCTCCCTCCTATGGCCTAGTGGGCGAACAGATTACGCTACCATTCCTAGTCCGAAGCCGACTCGCTCGCGAAGTCAAAACCCAAATAATCCTCCGGCAGGGCAGCCGCGAGGAGACAAAAAAAACAATCACTATTCCTCCCTTAGGCGAAATCCAGGACTCAATCCTGTTCTCTCCGAACACTGCCGGCCCCGCGACAATCACCCTGTCACTTCCTGTCGAAATCGAGGAGGCCATTCGTGAGAATAACGAACAAACCCTCAGCCTCAACATCCGCTTAGATTCACTCAAAGTTCTCGTTGTCGATTCTTACCCGCGATGGGAATACCGTTTCCTACGCAACGCACTCGCTCGCGACCCCGGTGTGGATGTATCCTGCGTCCTTTTCCATCCTGAACTCGGCCTAGGCGGGGGTCGCAATTATCTCCCCCGATTTCCCGGCAGTAAGGAGGCACTCTCCGCCTACGATGTTATTTTTCTCGGTGATGTCGGCATCGGTCCCAACGAACTCACTCTTGAGGATGCGGAGTTGATCCGAGGCGTTGTCGAGCAGCAATCGAGCGGTCTCATCCTTATCCCAGGCCGTCGCGGTCGCCAAGCCACGCTCGTGCAATCAGCCCTTCAAGAGATTCTGCCGGTCGTCCTTGACCCTGCTCGACCTGACGGCGTGCCCCTCCAAAATGAGGACGTGCTCTCATTATCCACTGCAGGCCGACGACACCTCCTCACACGCTTCGACGCCGATGAAAACCGCAATGAAGAGATCTGGAAACAGCTCCCAGGTTTCTTCTGGTCCGCTGCCGTCCAAAAAAGTCGTCCTGGCTCGGAAGTCCTTGCCGTCCATTCCTCCCTCCGCAACGCCTCGGGTCGTATGCCACTCCTCGTCACACGCAACGCAGGCACAGGCAAAGTCCTCTTCTTAGGCACCGATAGTGCCTGGCGCTGGCGGCGCGGAGTCGAGGATAAATTCCATTACCGCTTCTGGAGTCAGGTCGTACGTTGGATGTCGCATCAACGCCACTTATCCGAAGACCAAGGCGTCCGCCTTAGCTACACTCCTGAATCGCCACAACCCGGCGACACGCTATTCATGCAAGCCACCGTCATGAATGCGGCAGGTTCACCCATCGAAGAACCCTATATCGAAGGCACCATTACCTCGCCATCAGGTCAAACTGAGCAAGTCCAACTCGATGCCGAACCCGGAGGCTGGGGCGTCTTCAAACTCTCTCATACCATCAAAGAAGCGGGTCCCTACACTGTCACCATTCGCTCCGAAAAACATCAGCGAAAGCTCGAGACCAAAATTACCGCGAACAGCCCTACCAGAGAAAAAATAGGACAACCCATCAATCGCCAAATCCTTGCCGAGATTGCAGCCCTAACCGGCGGGAAAAGCGTTACTCTCGAAGGTCTGCCGGAACTCGTGCGCCAAATCTCCATCCTCCCAGAACCAGAACCCACCGAAAAACGCATCCGCCTCTGGAGCCACCCAGTCTGGGGTGGAATCCTTCTCGCCCTACTCTCCCTCTACTGGCTGGGCAGAAAACTCGTCGGTCTGATCTGACTCCGATCCCCTGGAGAAAATTACTCGCCTACGAGTCGGGTTTTCGTGATTGTTAGTTGACCGTTGCTCTGCCCCATGACTTTCGCACTTGCTCGCCATCGACACGTTCAGCTCGTGGAACAAATCCGCCAGCATGACGAGGCTTATTACCTTCACGATCGACCCACAATCTCTGATCAGGAGTATGACCGACTTTACCACGAATTGTTGGATCTTGAACTAGCCTTCCCGGAGTTGTCGTGCGCTGAATCTCCGAGTCAACGGATCGGAGGCGCACCACTCAGTGCGTTCAACTCGGTTCAACATTTGTCACCGCTACGTAGTCTCGACAATACTTACTCGCAAACGGAGGTTCGCGAATTTGTAGCTCGCTTGCAGCGGCTTTTACCCGGAGAGAAACTGGAATGGATTCTCGAACCCAAAGTCGATGGTTTAGCCGTGAATCTACGCTATGAGGATGGCTTGTTAGTCGTAGGGGCGACACGCGGCGATGGGGTCACGGGTGATGATATTACCGCCAATCTCAAAACAATTCGGAGTGTGCCATTGCGTCTCAATGCAGGATCTCAGGGAGTAATGCGGGGAAAAGTGGAGGTGCGGGGTGAAGTTTTTCTTCGCAAAAACGCTTTTTCGAAACTCAACGCAAACCGAATAACTGCAGGGGATGAACCGTTTGCCAACGCCCGCAACGCTGCTGCAGGTTCGCTAAAGCAATTGGATCCTCGCGAAGCAGCAAAACGACCGTTGGACCTCATTATTTATGGCGTTGGTTTCTTGGAGTCAACCGAGGGGCTTCCACTAATAACCCACGCAGAGTCCTTGAGTTGGCTCGCGTCGCTCGGTTTCAAAACTCCTGCGCGCACTTGGTTCTGCCGATCTACAGATGACATACTCTCGGCACTGCAGGAACTGGAGCAAGTCCGGGGAACATTTGATTACGAAACTGATGGGGCGGTGATTAAACTCAACGACATCGCGTTGAGAGAGTTAGCAGGCTTCACCTCCAAAGCACCGCGTTGGGCCATGGCCTACAAATATGCGGCTGAACAAGCTGAAACAAAACTGAACGCGATTACGATCCAAGTCGGCCGGACTGGTGCCTTGACCCCCGTGGCAGAACTTGAGCCGGTGTTCCTCGCAGGGAGCACCATCAGTCGTGCCACCCTTCATAATGAGGACGAATTACGGCGTAAGGACATTCGTATCGGCGATACGGTGATCATCGAAAAGGCGGGAGAAGTCATTCCAGCCGTGGTGCGCGTGGTCTTAGAAAAGCGTGCAGGTGACGAAACGGTTTTTGAATTCCCAAAAGTCTGTCCTGAGTGCCAAGGAAGGATCGAACGCGCGATCACTCCTGGAGGCAGTGGGGTAGTTTGGAGGTGCCAAAATTCTCAATGTCCAGCACAAGTCCGAGGCCGACTCGAGCACTGGTGCGCACGGGGTGCCATGGATATCGAGGGTGGTGGTGAAGTTCTGGTGAAACAATTGGTGAGACAGGGGCTCGCTCACGATGTCTCAGATCTTTATCAGTTATCACTAGAACAAATCTCTGGTTTAGAACGCATGGGTGAGAAGTCCGCTCGTAACTTTCTCGAAGGACTGGTGGCGAGTAAATCCCGCGACCTCTGGCGTCTGCTTTTTGGCCTTGGAATTGTGCATGTGGGCGCGGGTAGTGCGAAATCGTTGGGCCGCCATTTTGTCTCGCTTGACGCACTCGCAGGAGCGTCTCACATAAAATTGGCGCAGATTGATGATGTCGGCGAGGTCATCGCAGACAGTCTCATTCGATGGTTTGGTGATCCCAAAAACCAAGCGTTAATCGAGCGATTGCGCGTGATGGGTTTGAATTTTTCCTCCGAACTTTACCGTCCAGCAGAGGCCGTGGTGGTGGGGCCGTTCGCCCAATTTACCTTCGTCCTGACCGGAACCCTACCCACGTTGACTCGGGAAAAGGCCACGGCCCTCATCGAGAGTGGGGGTGGCAAGGTGAGCGGCAGCGTCAGTAAAAAAACTACCTACGTTTTGGCGGGTGAAGAAGCCGGTTCTAAATTGCAAAAAGCCCGCGAACTTGGCGTCACAGTTTTGGATGAACCAAGTTTTCTAAAAATGTTTGAAGATTCGATCCCGAGTGACTAATTTTTAATTTGGGCTAGATTTTGGACATGTTCATCGAGCTCACCAAGTTTCATACGAACTCTTGGCGGTGCCATACGATGGTGCTTAGCCTCTGGGGTTACCTGTTTTTGTGGAGTGATCTTAGAGTGACCGAAGCGAACGTCGAACTTCCGCTTGGGGCGATCCGATCCGGGCAGGTTTTGGTTAGGTTGCGACATTTGCCACACCCAACGCGAGGCGTGATCCCATCCTTTCCTGGCACCCTCAGTGCCCGACGTTTATTGCGAGGAAACGTCGGCCCACTCCAAGCCGCAGCAGGTCAGGATTGGCTACGATCCGATTTATACCTCCTGCAACTTAAACCCGGCCTCGAACCTCGAGCGATCGCTGATCAACTGACTCGTCGCGCAGATGTGCTTTACGCGGAACCCAACTTTATTGTGCGGGTCTCCACACTACCCCCCAACTTGCCACGAAGGATTCCCAATGATTTTGATTTTGGCGCGCAGTATGGGCTGCAGAACACGAATACTTACTTCGGTAAAACGGGGGCAGATATTGCCGCGCCACAGGCTTGGATGTTTACAACCGGTAACCGAAAAGTGTGCGTAGCAGTGATCGACACCGGTATCGACTATTTTCATCCCGATCTAAGGGCGAATGTCTGGATCAATTCGCGGGAGATTCCCGGCAACGGTCGGGACGACGACGGCAACGGATTTGTGGACGATCTGCATGGTTACGATTTCGTTTCGCACGATAGCGATCCGATGGATGATCACTTTCACGGCACGCATGTCAGTGGGATTATCGGAGCGGTTGGCAATAATGGCATCGGTATTAGTGGCGTTTGTTGGGAAGCATCATTGATGGCAGTCAAGGCGTTCGATGAGACAGGAACTGGAGACGTTGCTACCGCCATCGAAGCAATCGATTACGCACGAAAAAACGGTGCACAAATCATCAACGCCAGTTGGGGACTCTCCGAGAAAAGCCAAGCATTAGCGGACATCATACAGGAAGCACGTGATGCTGGAGTACTCTTCGTAGCAGCTGCCGGCAATGGCCACACTTCGACCTTGGAATCCCCCGCGAGTATCTCAGGTGTCATTGCAGTCGCTGCCTTGGACGCTTTGAACGAGCGTGCGTTTTTTTCAAACTTTGGCCCCGATGTGGCGGTGGCTGCACCTGGGCAAGATGTTTATTCCACAACCCTGAACGCAGCTTATGAAACCCGTAGCGGAACATCGATGGCAGCACCTTATGTCTCAGGTGTGGCGGCTTTAATTCTCTCCTTGCACCCTGAATTTTCACGAGCAGATATAGAAATCATTCTAAAAAACAGTGTCGATCCGGTCATCTCTGATCGTCCGATTGGCGGACGCATTAACGCCGCTCAAGCCGTGGCAGGAAACCCCACAACTCCTCCTCAACCCTTTCTGTCCTTACCAAAAACGCTTATTGGTGTGGTTGAGATTCAAGGAGGTGCGACCCTCACTCATCCCTTCGACATGATCCTAGAACGCGGTGTAGGATCTGACCCGACCCAGTGGCAGGTGATCACGAACATGGCGTTGACACCGGCAATTCCCTCGTTCTCGGTGGCGATCAATTCCACATTATTGCCCGAAGGAACAAATACTTTTCGGCTGACCTTGACGCGGTCGTTGACCAATGGACTGAGTCAATTCGTGAGCACAAAGTCCAGCGTCAAGGTGAGTAACACCGAAATTATTTCGCCGCAGAATTCCGACATCTTGCGTTACGGGGAAATCGTGGAGATTCAAGGCACGGCATTCGGAGAGGGTTCACTCATCGCGTTGGAAGTTGGAGAAGGACTTGTACCGACACAATGGTCAACCCAAGGCATCACGTTACAACCACCTGGGCTTGAAGGTTGGGTAAATACTTCGCTTGCCAGATGGGATACATCCGATTCGAAGCCTGACCGCTATTACGGCCTACGATTAACTAGCCTGAACTCAACAAATGGACAGGTTCAGACTAATCTAGTAGCGCATTTATTTCTTGATTCAAAGTTGCGAAAGGGCTGGCCACGTTGGGTGGACTTTAGCGGAACCGTTTCCGAGGAAGACTGGCGCACCGCTCAGGTCGCAGATTTAGACGGCGATGGGCGCAGTGAAATTATTCTCGTCCAAAGCGGATCAAACACCTCACCTCGGTTGACGGTGTTCCAAGCAGATGGCTCCTTAAAATGGGATCGAGAGTTGCCCTCTGATGGAACCTTAGTAGACACCCCGGTCATTGGGAATTTGGTTGGAGACCCGAACCCTGAAATCATTGTTGAGGCTGGTTCCCAATTGTTAGCATTTCACGGAGATGGGCAAAGCGTGGGTGGAGGTTGGCCCATTAAAATTGAATTAGGCCATACAGGCAAAGCCATAGCACCCTTGCGAGGTGACGGGACAAATTTGGTCATCACCTTTTCCAACGTTGCTGCAAATCGTCGGGATCAAGATGTGGTAGACCTTTCGGTCTATGACGGCACCGGCCGCCTTCTCCAACAGTGGGAGGTTCCCGTCTGCTTCGCGACAAATGATGTGATGCGGCAAACCCCAGCCGTTGGCGACCTTTTGCCCACAGTGCCCGGGCTAGAAATCATTATTCCAAACGGTTGTGGTGGTCTGGCGTGTTACAACCTGACAGTTCCGTCGGGTCCGCTCTGGAAAACCTCGACGCCTGCCACGTTCCTCATCTCACCGGTTCTCGGAGATCTCGATGGAGATGGAGCACTGGAAATCATCCTCGGTTCCAGACGATCCACAGCCCAAAACTCCGGAGGCTTATATGTATTTGATGGGAACGGGAAAAAATGGCCGAACTTTCCGATCCTGCGTGAGGAGTCGTTTACAACACCCCTAGCTCTGGGAGATATCCAAGGCAACGGTCAACTCTGTATCGCTGCGGTTGGCGATGCCACTCGGCGGGTTCACTTAATCGAGTCAGATGGGTTCGAGGCCCCGGGTTGGCCAACCGAAACCATGGAGAATCGTTCCGTGCGAACTAGCCCCACCTTGGCCGACGTGGATGGGGACGGACGACCTGACGTGTTGCTACCACTCCTTGGCTATCCCAACCTTGCAAATCGAGAAAACAACGTCAATCTACTCGGCGGATTGCAAGCATGGCGAGGTAACGGGTCGCCGATCAATCTTCACTTCAATTCAGAATTGCCCCTCCTACCCATCGAAGCCAACTCCTCAGGCGTCTATCATAAATCTGCACCCGTCATCGCTACTGATCTGGATGGAGACGGACGACTGGACCTCGTAGTCGCTTCGATCAACGACCGTTCCTATGCAACCAAGCCTCAAGATGCTGGGCTGAAGCAGCGATTCAGTATTTATACATGGTCCATGCCTAGCCTTTATTCAACAGCGAGTGCTCCTTGGCCAAGTATGGGGCAAAACCCTCAAATGACAGGCACCGCTCCAACTTCGCAAATCCGCCCTGCCAAACCACTTGGCTTTCATCGCTTGCTCGGCCAAGAGGATCAGGTGCTGACCATCAACCTCGGTGGCCGGATCGAAGGAGAATTGATCCAGTGGCACGACGGCATCCACGGAACCATCGCACGGTTCGAGCCTCCCTCAACCCTCATCTACCAACCAGCAACAAATTACAATGGGTCAGACCACTTGACGATCGACATTCGATCCCCCAACGGCACCACGAATTCCTTAGGCATCGACCTACTAATCCATCCAAGGAACGATCCCCCTCAAGGAACTCCGACCGCGCTCCTCCTGAACAAAAATAAGTCACTCAACGTCCTGTTTTCTGCAACCGATCCGGATGGTGATCGTTTGACCTACAGTATCGTTCATGCGCCCCAGCATGGCTCAGTAATGAAATACCCGACGGCGGCTAACTATTCACCACACACAAATTTTAGCGGGATGGATTTCCTACTCTACGTTGCCAATGACGGTCAAATTGACAGCAACCCAATCCTTGTCACCTTCCAAGTGACGGCAACCAACAACCTACCTCAGACCCAAGGATCTAATCGCACCACAGCCGTCAACCAATCTCTCCTCCTCGAACTCACTGGAACCGATGCGGATGATGATCCCCTAGGCAGTGAAATTATCACCGTTCCCACGCATGGAACGTTGCAGGCCGAAGCGAATCAATGGCGTTACACACCTGCCTTGGGTTATTCCGGCACGGATGGCTTTGATTTTCGGATGTTCGATAGCCAAGGGTTCAGTAAATCCGCCCGAGTCAATTTGTTGATCACAACCAACAACTCCCCACCCACAGCCCTCCGGGGAAGCTTTACCACGACACGAAATGTTCCCTACCGAGTAGAATTAGTCGCCACCGATCCCGAATCAAACCCCTTGAGTTTCAGTATCAAATTGGCACCGCTGCATGGTAAACTCACGAGGACTGATCAGAAATGGTTTTATTCACCAGATGTAGATTATGTAGGGCCCGATCGATTCAGTTTCACCGCTCACGACGGCTTCTTAACCAGTCAGCCCGAAATAATCACCCTTTCGGTCATTCAGCCTAACACTGCACCTAAATCAACACATTCAACCTACACTGTAACGAACGACTTGCCGTTTTCATTGCGACTTCCTGCGGTTGATGACGAACAAACATCATTGCTGGCAACCGTCCTCCACGGACCTCGTGATGGGCAACTTTACGGCACAGGCCTTGACTGGATTTATTCACCGAATCTAGGATTTGTGGGAACTGATACCTTCACCTTCAAAGTATGGGATGGCCTCACATACAGTGAGGAATCAAGTGTTACAATCCAAGTCATCAACCCGTCCGCGCCTCTACCACTGGCGATTGAATCTGTCCGTGTGGACGAGTCGGATCAAACCTTAGTGATGCAGGTCACTATACCCACATTGCGTCTAATTCGCCTTGAGGGATCCCACGATTTTGAGCACTGGCAGAACTTGCGGGAGTTAACTCCCACCACACACCGATTTGAGCTAACAGTGCCGTTTCCCAGCGACGACCTCCTTTTTTACCGATTTATCGCCCCTTGAATTACTCCTAGCGGTGAAGCAACGTTTTCAAAAACAAGCGGTCTTGGCTTGCCCCTGAGCACTTGCAGATTACTTTATCAGGATGTTCAAACCTGCTGATCTATTTGATCTGACACAAACCGAACACGCCTCCTTGTTCGAAAGCTGCGAGGATGCGTGGGACGCGCTGAAGCGTCTAAAAGATTACATCCAAAAAAATCTGAAGCCGGGCCGCCACCATCGCGCCGAAGGACAACCTTTTATTGGCGACCTCGTGTTCATCGGAGAAGGCACAGTCGTAGAGCACGGTGCCATGATCAAAGGACCCGCCATCATCGGACGTAACTGTCAAATCCGTCACAACGCCTATATCCGTGAAGATGTCATCATTGGTGATGGTTGCGTCGTGGGTAACGCCTCCGAGATCAAACACTCCGTGCTGTTTAATCGTGTGCAAGTTCCTCATTACAATTATGTCGGTGACTCGATTCTTGGGCACAAAGCGCACCTCGGTGCAGGCGTCAAAATTTCCAACGTAAAGCTCGTCCCAGGGAATATCTTTGTGGAGAAGGAAGGCGTCCCTTTTGATACAGGTCTCCGCAAATTTGGTGCGTTGCTCGGGGATGAATGCGACATCGGTTGCAATGCGGTGCTCAATCCAGGAACGATCATCGGACGGCAATCAGTCATTTACCCCAACACCAATTGGCGTGGAATTTTGCCGGATCGTCTGATTGTAAAAAATAAAGCAACTCAGGAAGTTGTCATCCGTCACGCACGGAGCACTTGAGCCATTAGTCGCTATTCCAGGATGATTTCAACGCTCGATCCCCAATCTGTTGACGGTGATCTCGTTGCGCAGGTGCAGGCGATCTTTTCCGATAACGGCCTTCTCTCCCGAGCAAGTAATTTCGAGTATCGCCCCGAGCAACAAGAGATGGCCGTGGCTGTCACACGATCGTTGCAGCAAGGCCGCCACCTCATTGTTGAAGCAGGCACAGGCGTCGGCAAAAGCCTCGGGTACTTGATTCCGGCAATCCTTTACGCCGTGCCGAACAAAAAAAAGGCAATCATTTGCACCCACACAATCAACTTGCAGGAACAACTCATCGGCAAAGACTTGCCCATGTTAACGCAGGCTCTGCCAGTGCGCTTCAACTACGCGATGTTGAAGGGTCGCGGCAACTACCTTTGCACCCGTCGTCTCCACAAAGCCTTCCAACAAGCCGATAGCCTGTTTACCTCCCCTGAAATTGAAGAGCTCAAACGGCTCCTAGAATGGTCACAAAAAACTGAGGACGGCAGCCTTTCTGATTTTGAAATTGAGCCTAACCCGAAAGTCTGGGCTCAAGTTTGTTCCGAGCGAGGCCTCTGCTCAACCAAACTCTGTGGTCATGGTTCTGAGTTCGCTGAACACTCGAAGGTCTGTTTTTTTCAACGGGCCCGCAGCCGGATCATGGCTGCCGATGTCCTCGTTCTCAACCACACCCTGTTTTTCACGTTGCTGGGTTCAGGTGAGGAGGATATTGAAAACGGAATCCTTTTCAAAAACGACTTCCTGATTTTCGACGAAGCCCACACGCTCGAACATGTCGCCTCCCGTCATATCGGCAGTGCTGTCTCGAACGCGCAGTTACGTTTTGCGGTTCAACGTCTTTGGAATCCTGCGACAAAAAAAGGATTACTGGGCCTATTATTACAAGGTCAAATAACCCGACAAGTTGAGGAGTTACTCGACGCTTCGCACAGTTTTTTTGATCAGATCGAAGAGGCTTGCGACCAATTGCATCGACGGAACACGGATTCGTTAAATGTGCCAGATTCCGATCCTTCCCACCGAGGATCACGCCTGTGGACGGAGCTTCGCATTCGTCTTCCTGATCTGGTCAAGGACAACATCACCCTTCCCCTCCAACGCCTTCGAGAATCCATCAGCGAACTGATCAAATCAACTCAGGACAAAGATACGGGCCAAGAATTACTCGAAAGCAACCGACGCCTCGGCGAACTCCACGATGGCATCCGAGTGTTCCTATGCCATGAAGCAGCGGAACTTGTTTATTGGGTAGATCGCTCGGGAAAAACTCAGAAAAATCTGACCCTTCACACCGCCCCGATCGACGTAGCCAAGTTCCTTCGCACCCACCTTTTTCTGGCAGATACCTCCGTGATCATGACGAGTGCCACTCTCTCGATGGATGCTCGACAGAGTGGCCTTGGTTTTCAAGCCCGTGCTGGCCTGTCTTATTTCGCCAAGCGCGTCGGCGGCTCGGATGCCGACCAACTCCAAGTAGGCTCACCCTTCGACTACGAAACCCAGATGAAACTTTATCTGGTCAGCAAAATGCCAGAACCTCGTGAGCCTAACTTCCAACGAGAGCTCGCACGGTGGCTCCGGCACTTTATTGGATTGACTCACGGCAAAGCGATGGTGCTCTTCACCAGCTACCGACTCATGCAGGACATGGCCGAAGCACTCCAGCCATTTTTTGAAGAACTCGCGATTGAATGCCATGTCCAAGGCACCGGTACACCGCGCACCCTTCTTCTGGAGCGGTTCAAGACGGATATCAACTCCGTCCTCTTTGGCACCGAAAGCTTTTGGCAGGGTGTCGACGTCCCGGGTGAAGCCCTCTCCAACCTCATCATTACCCGCCTACCCTTTGCAGTGCCCGATCACCCCCTCATCGAAGCGCGACTCGAGAAAATCGAAGCCGAGGGTGGTAAACCATTCTTTGATTTTTCACTCCCCGAAGCCGTTCTCAAATTCCGACAAGGTGTGGGGCGACTCATCCGCACAAAAAATGATTCCGGCATCGTCGTCGTCCTCGACAGTCGGGTCATCACTAAACAGTACGGCAAGGCTTTTTTAAAAGCTGTGCCCCACTGCCCAGTCACCATCGTGTAGCCAGAGTTGCGACCGCAGTCTGCGACTCAACCGGAATTATCACCAAATCTCGTTTGAAAAGTGATGTGATTGAGATACCTTGCTGTGTAATTATACATGAGAGCAACGACTGTCGCTTTAACCATTTTTTTGCTAGGGATTGCTGACGGGAGCTTTTTGCTGCAAGCCGCTTCTAAAGCCAGCATCAGTTTCAACCGCGAGATTCGACCTATTCTCTCTGAGAACTGCTTCAAATGTCACGGTGCTGACGATAAGGGTCGGAAGAGTAAACTGCGGTTGGATGATGCGACCACAGCGTTGCAACCCGCCAAATCAGGCCAGCGAGCGTTTATCCCTGGCAAACCGAACGAGAGTGAGCTGATTAAACGAATTCTTTCGACTGATCCCGACGAGGTAATGCCACCACCGTCTACTAAAAAATCTCTCAGTTCAGAGCAGAAACAGCTCTTACAAGACTGGGTTGCTGCGGGGGCCAAATATGAGACTCATTGGGCTTTTGTTGCTCCGCACCAATCTCCACTCCCCAAAGTTAAAGCTAAAACTTGGCCTCAAAATGCCGTTGATTATTTTACTTTGGCTCGACTCGAGAAAGAAGGGCTTCAACCTTCTCCTCGCGCTGGTCGTCATGCCTTGGTTCGACGGCTTTATCTCGATTTAATTGGACTGCCCCCGACTCCCGATGAAGCCGATGTATTTGTAAATGATACTGGCCCCAAGGCGGTTGAACGCTTGGTGGATCGCCTCATGGACTCGCCTCAATACGGAGAACGATGGGCTCGTCGTTGGCTGGACTTGGCTCGGTATGCCGATACCAACGGCTACGAAAAGGATCGAGCACGCTCAATTTGGCCTTACCGCGATTGGGTCATCCAATCATTGAATGACGATATGCCTTTCGACCAGTTCACGATCAAACAGATCGCTGGAGACATGCTTCCTAACGCCACGGTGGCCGATCGTGTTGCGACCGGTTTTCACCGGAACACCATGCTCAACGAGGAGGGTGGGGCTGATCCGCTGGAATTTCGTTACCACGCGATGGTCGATCGGGTCAGCACGACCGGCACAGCTTGGTTGGGTCTGACCATCGGATGCGCACAATGTCATACTCATAAATATGACCCGATCACACATCATGAGTATTACCGAGTGATGGCGTTGCTGAACAACGCGGAGGAACCCAAAATGGACATCCTCACTCCGGAGTTGCAGGAAAATCGGAAGGAAATTGAGGCAAAAATCGCGCAATTAGAGATGGAGATGCCCTCTAAATTCCTTGTGGATGACCTAGTGTGGCAAACACCTTTCACGAAAGCGACAACCAAGCCGGGCACGGCGGCCATGCGATCGGAAGATAATTCTTGGCAATTTGACGAACAAGAAACATCAAGCTCCACATTCACCTTCACAATTGAGAATAACCTTGATGCAAAATCTTTCCGCTTGGAAACTTTCCCGAACAAGGATCTCCCAAAACAGGGCACAGGTTTCAGTGCAAGTGGGAATTTTGTACTGAGCGAAGTGCGATTTATGGTTTCAGGATCAAACTCATCTAGCGAACTCGCGCCTGTCAAATTAGCCAAGGCTACCGCAGATTTTTCTCAAACGGGATTTGGAATCGATAAGGCAATTGACGGGGATCTAAAAACGGGTTGGGCCATCAGTCCCGAAGAGACAAAGAACCACACCGCTACGTTTGAGTTGGAGAAGCCGATCAAATTACTCGCAGGAACGCGCTGTGAGGTTCAACTGGAACAACAGCATGGATCGAAACATGTGCTGGGTCGAGTGAGACTGAGTCTGGGGGTTGCCGTTAAAAGCGCTGTTCCACTGGAGGTTCGACGACGAGAGGCGTTTGAAAAATCCTTTACTGCTTGGTTGGAGCTTGAAGCTGCTAAAGCAATCCGATGGACTGTTTTGAAACCCACTGCAGCCAAAAGCAACGAACCGATTCTCACGATTCTCGATGATCACTCTGTCCTCGCCAGTGGTGATCAGACCAAGAAGGACACCTATGAAGTTAGCACCACAGGTCCGCTGCAGAACATTACCGCAATCCGGTTGGAGGCGCTGCCGCATCCATCCCTCCCACGAGGAGGGCCTGGTCGCGCTTATTATGAAGGGCCCGAGGGCGACTTCCTCTTGTGTGAGTTCAAAGCCACCACAGGCGGTAAACCCATCAAGTTTAAAAGTGCCTCGGTCGATTTTGCAAATGGCGGGAGTGCAGTGGGAAGTAAAGCTGGGGCAGGCACGATCGACGACGACCCACTGACGGGTTGGTCCATCGGGAATGGTGATGGCAAACCTCACGCGGCGGTCTTCGTTCTCGGAGAACCATTGACCTCGGATCAGGGTCTACAGTTAAGCATGATATTTGAAAAATATTTTGCCTGTGGCTTGGGACGATTTCGTATCTCGGTCACTTCAGATCGTCAACCCGCCGAAGCACGTGGACTTTCCACGGAGGTCGAATCATCAATCATCAAACCTGAACCCAGTCGAACTCCAGCGGATCAGGTGATCCTGCGTAAACAGTTCATGAACAAAGCGCCGCAATTAGCAGAGGCACGCCAAGAAATCCAAAAACTTCGAGATTCCTCCACCAAGGCCACGACCACCCTCGTCATGTCCGAGCGTCCTGCGGCTTCTGCACGCAAGACACACCTGCATAATCGCGGCGAGTTTCTACAACCAGTTGAGGAAGTTTTTCCCGGAGTCCCTGCGTTTCTCTCCAAGTTTGATGGGAAGCAACCCACGAACCGTTTAGAATTTGCCCAGTGGCTCGTATCACAGAAAAATCCTTTGACCGCCCGAGTGATGGTAAACCGCCAGTGGCAAGCCTTCTTTGGACGAGGACTCGTCCGAACTCTGGAGGACTTCGGTTTCCAAGGCGCGGCACCCTCACACCCCGAATTACTCGACTGGCTCGCAGTCGAGTTCAGGAAACAACGGTGGTCCTTCAAACAACTCCACAAACTCATCGTCACGAGTGCCACCTATCAACAGTCCTCCGATATCCGCGCCGAACTAACGGAACGCGATCCGCAGAATATTTTACTGGCTCGGGGACCACGCTATCGGGTGGATGCTGAGTTAGTGCGCGACGCGACGTTACGGGCGAGTGGCTTGCTTTCGACAAAAATAGGTGGCCCCAGCGTTTTCCCACCTCAACCTGCAAGCGTTTCGACCGATGGAGCTTACGGCCCATTAACTTGGACGGCGAGCACGGGGGAGGATCGTTATCGCCGCAGCCTTTACACATTTGCGAAGCGCACCGCACCCTTCGCCATGTTCAACACCTTCGACGGCCCCACAGGAGAAGCCTGCGTCGCCCGCCGCGAGGTTTCCAACACACCCTTGCAAGCCCTCACTCTTTTGAACGACGTAATGATGATGGAGATGGCTCAAGCCTTGGGCAAACTCGTCGCGAACGAATCGGGTGACACATCGGCCAAAGCCACTGCACTGTTTCGCCGCTGCATGACGCGCCCACCAACCCTCGAAGAGCAAACGATGCTGATCGATTTTTACCAGAAACAAGCCGCTCGATTCACTGCCAAGGAGCTTGATCCTGCCAAACTTGCGGGGGCGAAGGACGCATCAACTCCGGAAATGGCTGCCTGGGTCGCTGTCGCCCGCGCGGTTCTCAATCTCGACGAAGCGATTACCAAAGAATAATTATGGATCCACTCCGGCAATATGCTCAAAACGTCACTCGTCGACATTTTTTCAACGAATGCGGGATCGGGGTCGGTAAGCTCGCATTAGCCTCCCTACTTACTGAACCGTTCGCGGCGCGAGCAGTGGTCCCCACAGCCCTCGCCAATCCCATGGCACCTCGCCCCCCGCACTTCCCCCCCAAAGCGAAGCGTGCCATCCATCTTTTCATGGCGGGCGCTCCCAGCCAGTTGGACATGTTCGACTACAAGCCCGACCTCATTAAACTCCAAGGAAAACCCCTGCCACCCTCAGTCATCGGCGGGCAACGTTTTGCATTCATCCGTTCGGATGCTGCGGTTCTGGGCCCCCAATTCAAATTTGCTAAACACGGCCAATGTGGAATGGAGCTATCCGAGGTTCTTCCCCATCTGGCAAAAATCGTCGATGAAATCTGCCTGATAAAAACAGTTAAGACCGATCAATTTAACCACGCACCGGCCCAAATATTTTTCAACACCGGTTTTGCCCAACCCGGGCGGCCTTCGATTGGCTCTTGGGCTAGCTACGGCCTCGGAGCAGAGGCCAGCGACCTCCCGGCCTTCGTCGTCATGTCCACCGGCAGCGGAATCAGCGGGGGGGCAGCGAACTGGTCGAGTGGATTCTTACCCACTATTTACACCGGAGTGAGGTTTCGCAACCAGGCCGATCCAATCCTCAATGTCACTAGCGCAGAGGGAGTGGATACCCGCCTCCAACGGGATACTCTCGACCTCCTGGGTGCCATGAATCGCAAGCACATGCAGGTGGTGAAGGATCCTGAAATCGCGACTCGTATCGCCAGTTACGAAATGGCTTTTAAGCTACAAACCTCCGCGCCCGATCTGATGAATCTGAAAAGCGAATCCAAGGCGACCTTGGAGCTTTACGGATGCGATCCAGACAAGCCGAGCTTTGCCCGAGCCTGTTTGTTAGCTCGGCGCATGATCGAACGAGGCGTGCGGTTTGTGAATAT
>Ga0114966_10000883_pt1 | contig 28319 bp, 23 predicted proteins | sample M_130207_XF_Meta_FD_87029 | JGI IMG/M metagenome (GOLD analysis project Ga0114966, IMG submission 87029) | Freshwater microbial communities from Lake Montjoie, Canada to study carbon cycling - M_130207_XF_MetaG | ecosystem: Environmental > Aquatic > Freshwater > Lake | place: Lake Montjoie... | reverse complement strand
GCACCGCCGCTTCGGTGGTCCGGTTTACTCGTCGTAGACGGCGGTGGGATTCACGAGCCAGCCCGGCCGGTTGGTCGAGACCGCGCGGCGGTTCGTCCCCTGCGCAGGGTACGAACACTTGATGACGACCTGTCGCGGCTGGCCCCACGAGTTGGCCTGGTACATCAGAGGGAGGAACAGCCGCTGCTTCACGCCGGTTTCTTCAAACTGCTTCTCAGCCTGCGCCAACAGGTCGGCGCTGGCGGCTTTCAAGCGCGGATTCATCGACAGGCCGAAGGTGTGCGTGAGCCGCAGTTCCTCGCAGACCTCGTACATCAGCGGCCCGCCGAACGCGCTGTCGGCACGCACGACGATCTCGACATCGGGGAACCGCTGGCGAATGCGCCGCGCGAGATACCGCAGATCATCGTCGGCTCCGAGCGTCGCCACACACGTTCCGTGACGCAGACCGACCAGCGCAACCATGTCGGTCTCGGCGCACGTAATTGCGATCGGCAGGTACTGGTACTGCTCGTAGAAGCCGTGAAAGCAGATCAACTGCTGCCGACCGTGTGCGGGATCGTCGAAGGCGTCCATGTCGAGCGTGATCCGCGCCGGCGGCACGGTGAAGGCGTCCAGAAACTCGTCGCACAGTGCGTCACGCAATCGCCTGATACGGCCCCCAGGAATTGCCTGCGCGCCCGACCCCCAGCTTGCGCCTCCCTCCCCTCTTTCTTAGCATGCGGTTGGCGTGGGATGGATTTCAGGAGACGGTCAGGGCACGGAGGCGAACATATGCGTAGTGGATCATCATTCGGAGCAGGTGTTGCAACAGTTTGCGGAGCGTGAGCCACGGGCGGATCGGGCCAAGCGTTTGCAGACGGTGCTGCTGGCCAAGCAAGGTTTCACGGCACCCGAGATCGCCACCTGTACCGGGTTCAGCCGACGGTCGGTCCAAGTATGGGGGGCTCGTTACAACGGCGCGGGGCTGGCCGGACTGGAGACGACAGCGGGTGGCGGTCGCAAGCCACCTCTGACACCCGAACAGACGGAACAACGGCGACTCGACGCCGGGCCGTTAGCGGAGGACGGGGCCTGCACGCTACGCGGCCGGGACGTGCAACGGATTCTTCAACGAGAGTTCGGCCGGTTCCGGTCGCTCAATGCGGTGTACGGGCTGCTGCATCGCCTCGGCTATTCTTCGCTCGTCCCCAGGCCGCAACATCGCCGAGGGCGACCCTGCCGCGCAGGATGAGTTTAAAAAAAGTTTGGCGAGCGGCTCACGGAAATCCAATCGCAGCACTTCGACCGTCGATTGCAAGTCTTCCATGAAGATGAAGCGAGGTTCGGTCAGCAGGGGACGCTGACCCGAGTTTGGGCGCGCACCGGTTCGCGACCGCGTGCCATCCGCCAGACTCAATACGGGTTCGTCTATGTGCTGGGGGCCACCTGTGCCGAGACGGGACAGGCTGAGGTGCTGATCGCGCCGCGTCTGGACACCGGCATCGTCAACCTCTTTCTCGCTCAATTGTTGCGGACGCTCGAGCCGGATGTCCAAGCGGTGCTCGTCTGGGATGGCGCGGGATACCATCGATCCCACGACTTGATCTGCCCGTTGAACATCACGCTGACCAGCCTGCCGCCGTACTCGCCCGAATTGAATCCGGTGGAAAACTTGTGGCATTACCTGCGAAGCCATCACTGGTCCAACCGGAAGTACGAGACGGTAGATGACCTGTTCGACGCCGCCGTCACCGCCTGGCGAGCCACCTGCCTCGACCCCACGATCATCCGCACGGTCTGCCACACGCCCTACGCAGAAACACGCAGGTAATTCAGGGGATCAGTATGAGACCACGGGGTCGGCATAGTGACTTACCGCCGCAAGCCTCTCCGGCGAGCAGTTGCGGTCGCCGTTCCAGATCGGTCAAGGTTCGATCTGGAAGTTCTTGGTTCATCTCTATGCTGCCGAGTTCGTGTGGCTCGAAGCCCTACTCGGCAATGAAGACCCACTCATTCAAGGCGACCTGTCGGGGAACCAGCAAGGCGAAGGTGGAATCACAAGCCTGGACGATCTTCGGGAGAAGTGGATCGCCTTGGAACAACGATGGAGCGGCTATTTGGCTTCTTTGACGCCCGAATCGCTCGACGAACTCGTGTACTCGTGTACAAGAGAAGCACGAGTTACGGACTCGGCAAATGATTCGGAACTCGGCGAGCCGATGTCCTGCTTCACGTCTGCACTCACGCTCACTACACGGCGGCGCAGGTCGTCAACATGCTCCGGCAAGCGGGTGCGGATAAGCTGCCAGGGACGATGCTGATTTCGTTGGCTCGTCAACAAGCGGGGTTGTCATGGCCACGATCCTCTTCCTTCACGGCTGGCACAGCGTTCCTGGCGGCGTCAAGCCGACGTACCTGAAGGACCACGGCACATGAAGTCATCAACCCTGCCTTGGACGACGATGACTGCTCCAAAGCCCTCAAGACGGCCCAGGCTGAATTCGACAAACATCAGCCCCATGTCGTTGTCGGAAGTTCCCGTGGCGGGGCCGTGGTGACGAACATCAACAGCGGTTCAGCCAAGCTCGTCCTATTCTGCCCGGCGTGGAAGAATTGGGGAACGGCGAAGACGGTGAAGCACGCCACGGTGATCCTGCATAGCCGGGCCGATGACGTGATCCCGTTTGCCGACTCAGAGGAGTTGGCGAAGAACAGCGGAGCGAGTTTGATCGAGATCGGCACGGATCACCGTTTGGCCGAACCGGAACCGCTGGCGGCGATGCTGAGGACTTGTGAGGGATAGCCGCCGAACCAATTCTGTAACCCGTTTGCCCGTGTTGGAACCCACCAGAACCGGCTAAACGGCTTCTACTCAATCGTGAGTCACTGGACACTGTGCATCTGAGTTTCCGAAAGAAAGAGTTCTTATGAAATCGACCTATAAGTTCTCGTTCCTGATGTTGACGCTGGATCGCAACACTTCCCGTCCATGCCGCCGAGCCGAAGCCGATCACTGAAGCTGAAGTGAATGCGGTTCAGCAGGCATGGTGCGATGGACTCCTGAAAATTGGACAAGTCCATAAAGAAGGGGGCGATTACCTCGCGATTGCCAGCACTCTGGTCGACGACTTGTACGACTACAAGGAAGGCAAGGTCTTCTTCAAGCCGACTTTAGCATTCGGCAAGAACACGTTCCGTCCCACCAAGAAAGGTGCACTCTCTTACTTCCTCGGTGGCGATCGGGATTTCCCGGAGGATTCCGGCTTCGCCCTCAAGCATTGGGTTAAGGTTCGTTACGATAACAATGCAGCCGAAAACGGCATCCAAATCAACGGCGACCCCGCCATCACGATGGGGAATTTCTACTTTACGAACAGCAAGGGTGAAGAAGTGATGGTGGATAAGACGTTCGTGTTCCGTCGCTGTTCTGACGGCAAGCTCCGGTTGTGTATCCACAAGTCGTCGTTGCCCTTCGACCCGGTAGGCAAATAACCTCGATTCAAGTCACCGAATGGAGCAATGGGAGAAGATGCCACCGTTACTCCCGACAGCATTGCTCTGAATCTGATCGAAAGGCTGCTCCATGCTCTCCGTCTTCTGTTCGCCGAGTCGCTACACCCAAGGCAAAAACGCTACCGCCGCTCTGGGGGCGGAGATGACCGGCCTGGGATTGAGCGGCCCAGCACTGATCGTCGGCGGTCGTTCGCCGATTCGTCTATTGTCTGAGATTTGGAAATGCACTTTGGCGGAGGCCGGTATTGAATATGCCGTGCATGAGTTCGGCGGCGAGTGTTCTCTGGCTGAAATCGAGCGGATCAAGCAAGTCGCCAAGCAGCACAAGTCCGAAGTCATCATCGGAGCCGGTGGCGGCAAAGTCCTCGATGCCGCTCGTGCCGTCGCCGCCGATCTGAATTTGCCCATCGTCAACTGTCCAACCGTGGCCTCCAGCGATTCGCCGTGCAGTGCGTTGTCGGTGATTTACTCGGACGATGGGGTTGTTCAGGGGAGTCGCTTCCATCGCAAGAACGCCGATTTGGTGCTGGTGGATACGCAGATCATTGCCCAGAGTCCTCCCCGGCTGCTGGTGGCAGGAATGGGCGATGCGTTGGCGACCTGGTTCGAGGCCAAAACCTGTGTTGATGGGGGCGTCAAGAATCTGCGAGGCGGCTTATCAACGCAAAGTGCCTTGGCATTGGCGAAGCTCTGCTACCGCACCTTGCTGGCCGATGGAGCCGATGCCCTACGGTCGGTGCAAACACAAGTCGTGACCCCGGCACTGGAACGACTTGTGGAGGCCAACACGCTGCTGTCGGGGATCGGGTTCGAGTCTTCCGGCCTCGCAGCGGCACATGCCATTCACAACGGGTTGACCACGGCAAAAGCCACGCATGATTACCTGCATGGTGAAAAGGTGGCGTTCGGATTGCTGACCCAGCTTGTGCTGGAGGGACAGCCTCGTTCGGTTCTGCATCGAGTGCTGGGTTTCGCAACCGAGATCGGTCTGCCGATCACCCTCGCCGACATCGGCCTGACGGACTTGCCCAAAGAAGTCCTGCAAATGATCGCTGTTCGTGCCACCGCTGAGAACGACACCATTCACAATGAACCGTTTGAAGTGCGGCCCGACATGGTAGCCGATGCGATCATGGCGGCAGATGCAATGGGACGAGCGTGGAGGAAAGACCGTAGCCCGCATTAGGAAAGTTTTTTGCCAAAGGTGAAATCCGGCTTCTTCCAATAGCAGACACAAAGATGACTCCCCCAGACCAAACCGACTACGTTCTTCGAGGCGGCGATCATGGAGCAGAGAGATTGCGGCTTCTGGCTTCCGTGAAATGGCCCACCACGAAGCCGCTACTGAATCGAGCCGGTATGCGTCCGGGGCTGCACTGTCTGGACGTGGGTTGCGGAGCCGGGGCGGTTACATTCCGAATGGCCGAAGCCGTACAACCAACGGGCCGTGTCACGGGTATAGATTTCGACGAGCGATGTGTGGGGTTGGCTCGCTCGGAGGCTCAACGGCTTGGATTAGATGTCGAATTCCGAACAGGAAGTGCCACGAATCTAGAAGATCGCTCTGCCTACGACCTTGTTTTTGGACGCTTTTTGCTGACCCACTTGCCCGAACCAGAAACGGCTCTTGAGGGAATGGTTCGGGCGGCAAGGCCGGGCGGCGTCGTGGCCGTGGAGGACATCCAGTTCACCGGCCACTTTTCCCACCCCGCTTGTCCTGCTTTTGATCGCTATGTGAGCTTGTATCAGGACGTGGTGCGGCACAAAGGCGGCGATCCAAACATCGGCCCTCGCTTGCTCGGCATGTTTCTCGATGCAGGCTTGGCGGACGTTGAGTTGGAGGTGATTCAACCGTCGTATCGGGAAGGTCCGGGAAAACGGATCGCCTCGGTGACAATGGAACACATTCGAGAAGCCGTCGTCGGAGCGGGTCTGGCATCGGATGAAGAAATCAGTGGTGTCGTTGCCGAGATCAACTCATTTGCAGATGACCCACAAACGATTTTGAGCTTGCCGAGAATTTTTCAGGTATGCGGGAAGAAGCCTTGTTGACGGCAGTTCGAGACCCCCAACTTACATCCAGCCGCTTCTGCACCGCAGCAAACAAATTCTCACGGACCACGATGAATACCAATTTGACTGAAGCGGACATGATTCGCCCGATGAATGCACAAGAAGTTCAACAACTCGTGGCATGGGCTGGCGACGAAGGATGGAACCCCGGCGTCAATGATGCTCAATCCTTCTGGAACCTTGATCCTGACGGCTTTCTGGCAATTGCCGAGAACGACAAGTTTATCGGCGGCGGTGCAATTATCCGTCACGGTGACGGTTTTGGCTTCATGGGACTTTTCATCGTCAACAATGCTCACCGAGGAAATGGATTGGGGAAGACACTGTGGTTCGCTCGGAGAAATCGCTTATTGTCACGACTCAAGGATGGTGGAACCATCGGGCTAGACGGGGTAGATGCGATGGTCCCCTTTTATCGGAAAGGGGGATTCACGCCGTTCATTCGCCATCGGCGGTTTCAACTCACACAATCTGCGTCGGGTTTGATTGAATCTGAACGGATTGTGGACGTTGCTTCGATCGGTCTTCCGATGCTTGCGGATTACGACAGCCAGTGTTTTCCCGTCCGTAGAGAAAAGTTTCTGGTGCAATGGACACAACAAAAGAATGCCGTCTCGTTGGCATTTGTGAAAGACGGACAGCTTCTCGGTTTTGGCGTCATGCGTCCCTGCCTAAACGGATGGAGGATTGGGCCGTTGTTTGCGGACTCCTTCGAAGTTGCTGATGCCCTGCTTCAGTCATGCCAGCTTTCCAGCAAAGGGATGCCAATCTTTTTGGACGTGCCGGACAATAATCCACCAGCCATCGCCCTATGTGAGAAGTACAGAATGCAAGAAGTCTTTGGGTGCGTGCGTATGTATTATGGTCCTGTGCCACTTCTGGACCATCGCCGCATCTTCGGCGTTACGACGCTTGAGATCGGATGACGGCCCTTTTATCGACGCTCACAATCACCAATTTACGAAGTCCCCATGAACACCACTTTGCCTGAAGCTGAAATCATTCGTCTGTCGTGATTTGGCTCCAGCAAGTTCAGCTTGCGTCCACGTTGACATTTCAAGAATCTCGATGAGCAGCGTCCATCGAAAAAGCGGGCAGGCACACGGCGACGTATTCGGCTCCCTCGGTTTCGGGCGTACTGTATTGCACCCATTCGCCGGGATGCGTGATGACAGCTTGCCCAGCAGGAATATCGAGAACGCCATCTTGGTATGCGATTCGGAGGACTCCTTTCAGTACAAGCGTGTACTCCTCGAAATCCGGCGTTTGACCAGGCTCGATCCAGCCAGCAGGACATTGCAAATAAGCTATGCTGACCCGACTGTGGCCGGAACGAACCTTACCGATGTACTCGTCAATCAAGATCGTCTTGTTTGTCACCGCTTCAATGCGGGATGGCGTGGAGATCAATGTTGGCATACAGCACCTTGCGATGAAGTTCTTGTGAGATAGCGCTCCAGGCCCTTCTGGAATTTCTGCCAGGCCTGGGTGGCGTGTCGGGAATCAGGTTGCCGGTGGGCAACTTGTGCAATTTTGTGCGTAGGTTGTCTGTCGGTTTGTTGTTCCTGACGATTGCCAGCTTTTAGTTCAGCCGAGAATGCCATTCACAATGAACCGCTTGAAGTGCGGCCTGACATGGTGGCCGATGCGATGGGACGAGCGTGGAAGAAGGAACGTAGACCGCAATAGAAAAATGTCCTGCCCAGCCATTTGCCGAGCAAGGCGTTTCTTTCATCAATTCACTTCTTCTTCCAGGCGTGTACGAATTCACCCGTTCCCGACTTCGTGGTGAACTCTTTAGGGCGATCCTTGCCCGGAGCGGCGAAGCAGACCGTGAATTCGCCATTCTCGTATTTGTAAATTCCCCGCGTTAGTCCCTTGCTTGGCCCCTCAGTTTCCTGAGAGTCAATTTCCTTGGGGGTTTTGCCCGGACTGAGTTTGTGAGTTCCGATGACGGGATCGCTGTCGGCAATCGCCTTGTGCTTGTTCCCCTCGATGACCAAAGAAGCTGCTTGAACAACTTCTTTTGCGAGTGCCTGTCCCTTCAGTTCACCGGATACCAAGACGTAGGTTCCTTCAACGCTATCTGCCCAGACCTGCAAGTCATTTCCGCTGCCAGACTTTGCGCTGAAGTGTTGGGGACGATCCTTGCCGGGTTCAGCGAAGCAGACACGGTATCCATTGCCGAAAAATTCGTAGATTCCCAGAGACTTGGTCCCATCCTTCGAGGATGTCGAGTCAATCGATTTGGGGTTCTTGGTGGGATCGAGTTTGATTGTTCCTTTGGCACTAGTTCCGATTTTGGACACGTCAGGAAAGACGAAATCGCTGCCACGGATCGTAATCACAGTGTTTTTCGCTTCCTCTTCGGGAACGTTCTTCCCGTCACGCTCCCCGGATACTAACGCCCATGTGCCTTGCAGCTTGGCTAGATCTTTCTTCGTGGCGTTGTCTTGGGCAATCACCACGCTGGCGAAAAGAAGCCCTGTCATTGCAAAAAACGAAACTCGCATCAAAGCACTCCCTGATTTCCGGGGTCAAGTTGGTGACATGAAAAGTTTCGCAGAGCGAACTTTCATGACGGCACGGTATTTCGGATAAACAAAATCACGCCGAACATAAGCTCAGGATGATTGCAACTCCTTCATCAATTGGTCACTAGAAATTATTTCGGAAACAACACGGTGTCGATCACATGAATGACGCCGTTGCTGCATTTGATGTCAGCAGTAACGACTTTGGAATCGTTGATTTTGACCCCATTCGTTGCGTTGATGGTTTGTTCCTGACATTGAACGGTTTTGGCAGAGTTGAGCTTCACGACATCAGCAGCCTTAACATTTCCAGCGACAACGTGGTAAGTAAGGATTGCCGTCAACTTGTCCTTGTTGTCGGGCTTCAATAGAGATTCCACCGTTCCTGCGGGAAGTTTTGCGAAAGCCGCATCGGTCGGATGCAAACACAGTGAATTGTACTCATTCACGCCCCGCTTGTGTGAATTGTGTTGATTGGTCTTCTCGCGGTTGGGGAATTCGGCGACAGGTTGGTGATGTCGCCGGAAGTCACCGAGGAGTTGATCGCTCGTCAGCCGCTTGAGGCACAGGCGGTTATACGGATCTTGTTGGCGCGGATCGACGCGTTGGAGGCACGTCTGGCGTCGGTGACGAAGACGCCGCAGAACTCGTCGTTGCCGCCCAGCACGCAGCATCCTCACGCCAAGCCTTCGTGTCGGACTCCAGCGCGGCGGCCTCGTCGAAGAGGAATCGCGGCGGGCAGCCGGGCCATGTCAGGCACGAGCGAACGCTGATCCCCATCGAGCAGTGCGACGAGGGCGTGGTTCTTAAGCCGAAACGCTTTCGGAGTTGAGGCGAACGATTGGGCGGCGACGACATCCAACCGTAGCGTCATCAGGTGTGGGAAGTGCCTCTTCCCCGGCCAACGGTCATCGAATATCAGCGGCATCGACTGACCTGCGGCTGCGGTCAGTCGACCTGTGCGGACTTGCCCGCGGACGTTCCCGAACACACGTCCGAGCCGCGACTGCTTGCCTTGGCCGCACTGTTGATGGCCGCCTGCCGGCAGTCCAAGAGCCGGACGGCTTGGGGGCTGACGACGCTCTTCGGCGTCCCGGCCTGCGCCGGTCTGGTGGTCAAGCTGTAACGGCGCGCGACCGAAGCCCTCGCGCCGTACTACGAGGAACTGACCGTCACGTTGCCGACCGCCAAGGTCGTGGCGTGCGACGAAACCGCGATGAAGGAGGGCCGACACAAGTCGTGGCTGTGGGTCGCGGCAACGGCGGTCTACACCGTCTTCGCGATCCGACTGACGCGCGCCGCCACGGTCATTGAGGACCTGCTCGGGAAGAACTTCCGTGGCATCATCGGGACCGACCTCTATGGCAGATACAGCGCCTTCAACCGGCGGCGGCAAATCTGTTGGGCTCACTTGAAACGCGACTTTCACGCTCTGATCGATGCCGGCGGCGAATCGCGCCTGATCGGCGATCGACGGATGAAACATCTCCACGAGGTCTTCCATCACTGGCACCGCGATCGCGAGGGAAAGATCCAACGGGCGACGATGCAACGCAACATCCTCACGATCTACTACCCGCTGTGGGAAACCCTGGGAGACGGGCAACGGTCCTCGCACGCACCCACCGCCGCCTTGTGCCGCGATCTGTTCCAATCCTTCGGTTTCGTAGTCGCTTTTTTGCCGAACGCCGCGCCCCTTAAAGTCTTATAAAGTCGAGGGGTATACGATTACGGACTCATTCGCAATTACCCAAAAGTCTGTGCACAAACAGGCGGTAATGAACGGTATTCCGGTAGTAACCCGGTAGCTTTGTGGCTTGGTTAGCACTGTGATCCGAACCACAATACGCCGACTTATCCCTATGGATAACAACGCACGCACTTATCACAATCTGCCTGCGTTTCTATCCACTCTCTTTTGGGCAATTCGATGGCGACTTCAGCTGCTCGGGCGAAGCAAGTTTTCCGAGACCGCGGTGGCACGCTGCGGACCCATGAGGTGCTGACGGCTGGCATCCACCCTCGCACGATCTATTCGATGCGAGATGCCGGCGAGCTCCAAGTACTCGCTCGCGGAGTCTACCGACTCGCCAATCTTCCACCGCTTGGAGAACTGGACCTGGTCACCGTTGCCAAACGGTTGCCCCAAGTAGTCGTCTGTCTGATCTCAGCACTCGCATTCCACGAGCTCACGACGCAGATCCCACACGAAGTGCATCTGGCGCTGTCGCGAACACCCCGACGACCGCTGCTCGACTACCCACCACTCCGCATCTTTCGTTTTTCGACAACGGCCTTCACGGCTGGCATCGAAACGTACACGATCGACGGGGTGCCGATCCGTGTATACGGTCCCGCGAAGACCATCGCCGACTGCTTCGAGTTTCGCAACAAGATCGGCCTCGATGTCGCGGTGGAGAGTCTGCGACTGTATCGCAGTCGCAAAGGCTTTAAGCCGCAGCGGATTCTTGAATTTGCCCGACTCTGTCGAGTTGAGAAGGTCCTTCGACCGTATCTGGAGGTCAATCAATGACCCGGCGAACGGTGAAGAACGTGGTCACGTCAGTCCATCAGCTGCTCCTGACGATCTCGAAGGAGAAGAACCGCCCCTTCAACGACCTGTTGCAACTCTACGCTCTCTAACGCTGGTTGTTTCGCCTGTCACAATCTTCACTGCGGGATCGTTTTGTCCTGAAGGGTGCGTTGTTGCTCGTCGCATGGAACATTTCCTCAACCCGTCCGACTCGGGACATCGACTTGCTGGGAAGTGTCCGCAATGAACTGGAAGCTGTTCGGATGACGATCGCGGGCATTTCTACGACACCGGTCGATGATGACGGACTGACGTTGGATCCGGCCACAGTTGTCACCGAGCGGATCGCCGAAGATGCGGACTACGAGGGAGTTCGAGCCACGTTTCAGGGACTGCCGGGAAATAGCCGCATCGCGATGCAGATCGACATTGGCTTCAGTGACGTGATCACGCCCGGTCCTACAAGGACGCGCTATCCAACTCTGCTTGACCAGCCAGCCGCCGAACTGCTCGCGTACAATCGCGAGACGGCAATCGCTGAAAAGTTTGAGGCGATGGTGAAACTCGGCGAACTGAACAGTCGCATGAAAGACTTCTTCGGTGCCTGGTTGCTCTCCAAGTCTTTTTCATTTGACGGCCCACTGTTGACTGCCGCCGTGCAAGCAACCTTCTCGCGCCGACAGACTCTAATCGAGATTGAGTCGGTCTGTTTCGCGGAGAGGTTCATCACTGACGAGAACAAGTCCGTTCAATGGAAGGCATTCGTTCGCCGAAGCCTTCTCACCGACGCACCAGCCTTCACTGAGATCGTCGCGGCGGTTCGAGGTTCTCTGCTACCGATTGCTCATGCAATCTCCGAACAGCGAACGCTGACCGCAAACTGGCCCCTCGGTGGACCGTGGCAAGAACCGCGCCTGAACAAATGAAGGCCGTAGTCATCCGGTCGGACAACCTCACGCCCACATCCGACCAATCCGCCGCCTGACATCCGCCGTCGTCACGTCACTCGCCGCATCGCCCTGCGGAAACTCCAACGTGGATCGCCTCATCGTCACCGGGACGAACCACGGGAGCAGTTCGTCGGGGGGATGGCAGTTGCTGTCGCAGTGAGGGCAACGTCTCGCCTCTCGACGGCCGCTTCGGTCGCTAAGAAAGCGGACGTAGTACTGTCTGCCGCTTGCAGAACGCAGGCCGATTCTCAACTGTCACAGCACGTGGAACATTCCTCACGTCGCACCGCCGTCGCGGTCACTGAGGATGCCACGAAACACAATGTCCAACATGTTGACCTGCTGCTCATCGACGGAGCGTTTTCCCAGGAAGTGGTTGGTGAACATCGTGCCGTAAACCAGATTGCCGATCGTGTCTAGCAGTGCATCGACCTGGATGTCGGGACGCAGGCGCCCTTGTTCGATCAGGCTGCTGTAGAAGGCGTGCCAATGAACGCGCGCCGAGTCTCGGTACTCGAAATACGTCGGCCGTTTGCGGTTCTTGAAGATCGCCCGCTCCTGAATGAGCAGCTCAACGTGCTGCGGATGTTCGGCGAAGAAGGTCAGGTACGCACGAATCGCCCGGGCGATTCTCTCGAACGGATCCTCGGTGCTTTCCTCCGCCGCACGTACGGACAGTTGCAGTTGGCTCATCCCCCAGTCGACGCACGCCAGGAACAGTTTCTCCTTGCTGGGGAAATAGAGATAGATCGTCCCCTTGGCGATCCGCAGCCGCGCTGCCACGCGGTCCATGTCACACTCGGAGTAACCCAGTTGGGCAAACAACCGGGAGGCGGCGCCCACGATTTTCTGGCGGCGTTCCAACCGCAATGTCGCGGCCTTGTCACGTGAGACCTTCGATTGGACTTTCACAAGTCTGGATCCTCAAGTGAAGTGGTGACCATGCCGAACCCGCTTGGCCGCGATGGCGTCGCCTTCCCCGCCAAGGGCCGATTCCCGACAGTCGCTAGACATACCCATGCTAGACGGTAACACTATGACTGACCAGTCAGTCATAGTCAGAATGCGGAGCGGCTCGGGCCGCGACGCTCCGTCCAAGTGGGGCACGTCCCTGCCGGCTCGCGATCTGAATTGGTGAGGGCAAACATTGTGAAGTGCAACACCGCTGAAGTCGCCGACCTCGTCATCCACCCTGAGCCCGCGATCGGCTCCGCCGGACGAAGCCTGGGGTGTGTCGCCGTGCTGATTGTGCTGGCCGCAGGCTGCCAACAAAAGGGGTCTCCGGGAGTAGCAAAAACAACTCCGCCTCCGGAGGTTGTGGTCACGGTTCCCGTCGAGCGCGAGTTCGCCCCGTTTGAGGAATTCACCGGACGCTTGGAGGCATCGGAGGTCATCGAGATTCGAGCGCGTGTCGGCGGGTATCTCGATCAGGTGCTTTTTCGCGACGGTGCCGAGGTCAAGAAGGACGAGTTGCTGGCCGTCATCGATCCGCGCACCTACGAGGCGGAACTGGCGCGCGCCACGGCTGCGGTCCAGCAGGCCAAGTCGCGGCAACAGCGCATGGCGAAGGAACTCGAACGTGGACGGCAACTCCTCACCAATAAAGTCGTCACTCAGGAAGATTTCGATCGGATGCAGTTCGATCACGCCGAGGCCGAGACGGCACAACAGATCGCCGAGGCGAACGAGGCGCTGGCTCAATTGAACCTGGGCTTCACCGAGATTCGTTCTCCGGTCAACGGCAAGATTAGCCGTCGCCTGATCGACCAGGGAAACCTGGTGAAGGTCGATGACAGTTTGCTGGCAACGATCGGCGCGACGGATCCGATTCACGCCTACTTCGAGATCGACGAACGAACCGTGCTGCGACTGCGCCAGTTGATTCTGGGAGGCCAGATGCGACTCCCGACGGAACAGAAGCTGGAGGTCCAACTGTCGCTGGCCAACGAAAACTATTTCTCCCTGCGCGGCGTGATCGACTTCACAGACAATGCCCTCGATCCGCACACGGGCACGTTGCGAGCGCGAGCCACCATCGACAATGGCAGTCTGCTCTTGTTGCCTGGCCTGATCGTTCGCTGTCGCATGCCGATCGGTAGTGCTCGCACCGGGCTCTTCATCCCGGAAGAAGCCTTGGGCTCCGACCAGGGGCAGCGATATCTCTATGTGTTGAACGACAAGGACGAAGTCGTATACCGGCGCGTTTCGGTGGGGGTGCAGATGTCGGGTTGGCGGTTCGTCGAAGGAGAGCTCACCAAAGAGGATCGAGTGATCGTCACCGGGCTTCAGCGAGTTCGGCAGGGTCAGAAAGTGGCCCCCAAGGTTGGCACACAGTACGCGGACTCGCTGCCTGTTCAAGACAAGCCTAAGCAGGCCGTTGAGGCTCCTGCCAAGAGTCTGCCCACTCCCGCGAGTTAATCAGAGTGACGCTCGACGCCCCGACTCAAGGCGTGACCGATTGGCAACGACTGCACACGAGACGCACCGATGTTTTCGCGGTTCTTTATTGATCGACCGATCTTCGCCGCCGTGATCTCCATCCTGATCACGTTGGCGGGTGCCATCGCGCTCCAACGATTGCCGATCGCGCAGTACCCGCCTGTCGCTCCACCGACGGTCCAGGTGGACTGCAATTATCCCGGAGCCAGTTCCGCCGTTGTAAGCCAAACCGTGGCCGCGCCGATCGAGCAGCAGGTCAACGGCGTCGAGAACATGCTCTACATGGCATCGCAGAGCACCAACGACGGTTCGTACACGTTGACGGTCACGTTCAAGCCTGGCGTCGATCTCAATCTGGCACAGGTGCTCGTTCAAAACCGAGTCAGCCTCGCGCTGCCGATGCTTCCGGATGTCGTGAGGCAGACGGGTGTCGTCACGAAAAAACGAGCGCCCGATATTCTGCTCACGGTCAGCCTGAACTCGCCGACCGAACGCTACGATCAACTCTATCTGAGCAACTATGCACTGATGCACATCCGCGACGAACTGGCTCGTCTGCCGGGTATCAGTGAGGTGTTGGTGTTCGGCCAGCGCGACTACAGCCTGCGCGTGTGGCTCAAGCCCGACATGCTCGCCGAGCGCAACCTGACCGTGCTCGATGTTCAGGCAGCGCTGCGAGAACAGAATTTCCAACTGGCCACCGGGCAACTCGGCCAGCCCCCGTCGAGTACCGGTCAGGCGTGGCAGATTCCGCTGGCCACCGTGGGGCGATTGCAAACTCCCGAGGAATTCGGCGAGATCATTCTGCGCGTGACGCCCGATCAACGGATCATCCGACTGAAGGATGTGGCGCGGCTCGAACTCGGCGCGCGAAGCCAGGACGTTGCCAACCGCTTCGACGGCAAACCGACCGTGGGACTGGCGATCTTTCAGTTGCCGACGGCGAACGCTCTGGAAACGGCCGATCAGGTCAAAGCGAAGATGAAGGAGCTGTCCGCCGATTTTCCGGACGGCGTCCAGTACAAGATCGGATACGACACGACTCCCTTCATCCGCGAGTCGATCCACGAAGTCTTCGTCGCGCTGCGCGATGCCATCCTGCTGGTGGCGCTTGTGGTGCTGGTGTTCTTGAAGGGTTGGCGGGCCGCCATTATTCCGCTGATTGCCGTACCGGTGGCCATCATCGGAACGTTTGCCGCGATGGCGATCGCCGGTTTCAGTTTGAACAACCTGACATTGTTTGGGTTGGTCCTGGCCATCGGAATTGTCGTCGATGACGCGATCGTCGTGGTCGAGGCGGTCGAGCATCACATCCGGAAGGGCCTGCCGCCGCGCGAGGCGGCCATCGTCGCAATGGGTGAGGTCTCCGGGCCGGTGATCGCCGTCGGATTCGTCCTGTCGGCCGTGTTCGTCCCGTGCATGTTCATTTCGGGAATCGTCGGACAATTCTTCCGGCAGTTCGCCCTGACGATCGCCGTCTCGACGATTCTTTCGACCATCAACTCGCTGACGCTCAGTCCCGCTCTGGCGGCACTGCTGTTGAGGGCACCGAATTCACGGCGCGACCCGCTGACGTGGTTGGTCGACATGCTGCTCGGCTGGTTCTTCCGGTTGTTCGACTGGGGTTTTCATGTCTCGGAGCGAGTCTACATCAACCTCATCGGACGCCTGCTGCGGATCCCAGCGCTGGTGCTGCTCGTCTACGGCGGGCTGTTGGTGCTGACCTGGTGGGGCTTCTTGCAACTCCCCACGGGATTCATTCCCGCGCAGGACAAGGGCTATCTGATCGCCAGCATCCAACTGCCTGATGCCTCGGCGGCGCAGCGCACTCGGGACACGATGGCCAAGATCGAGCGGATTGCGTTGGACACGCCGGGCGTTCGGAACGTCAATTCGGTGGCCGGCAACTCCTTCGTTCTCAGCGCCTACGGTTCGAGTTTCGGATCCATGTTCATCATCCTCGAAGAATTCGAGCACCGTCGCGATCCGAAAATGCGCAGCGACGCCATCGTCGCCAACCTGAGGAAGCGGCTGCTAGCGGAGGTTCCCGAAGCCCTCGTGATGATCTTCCCGCCTCCCGCCGTCAGCGGTTTGGGCCGAGCAGGCGGCTTCAAAGTGATGATCGAAAGTCGAGGCGAAGTCAGCCTGACAGAGCTTCAGAAGTTCACGGACCTGATGGTCCAAAAGGGAAACGAACAGGCCGGCTTGAGCAGTCTCTCGACCGTCTACAAGGCGAACTCGCCCCAACTTTATGTTGATGTAGACCGCGATGCGTCTCAGAAGCACGGCCTGAATCTGTCGGATGTGTTCGGTACGCTGCAAGGGTATCTCGGCTCGCGCTACGTCAACGATTTTAACCGGTTCGGCCGGACGTGGCAGGTGATCGTGCAGGCGGACTCGGAGTCCCGCAATCAGATCGAAGACGTACAGAATCTCAAGGCTCGAAATCTTCAAGGTCAGATGGTTCCGCTGGGGACCGTGGCAAAGGTGTCGGAAATCAGCGGCCCGCAGGTGCTGACGCGCTACAACATGTATCCGGCGGCTGCGATCACGGGCAATGTCGCGGCGGGCTACAGCACCGGGCAGGGGATCGCGATTGTTGAGGAACTCGCGCGGCGCGAGCTGCCCGATTCGATGGCCTTTGAATGGTCCGAGATCACGTTCCTCGAACGACAGGCGGCCAACACCGGAATGTTTGTCTTTGGCCTGTCGGTAGTGTTCGTCTTCCTTGTCCTGGCGGCTCTGTACGAGAGTTGGTCGCTGCCGCTGGCCGTCATCCTGGTGGTCCCGCTGTGCGTCCTGAGCTCGATCACCGGCGTGGCCTATGCCGGGCAGGACATCAACATCTTCACGCAGATCGGCTTCGTGGTGCTGATCGGCCTGGCCTGCAAGAACGCGATTCTGATCGTTGAGTTCGCCAAGTACCGGCGCGAGGCGGGAGTGGATAGGAGGCGGGCCACGCTGGAAGCCTGCGAGTTGCGACTGCGGCCGATCCTGATGACCTCGTTCGCGTTTATTCTGGGAGTCGCACCGTTGGTCTTCGCGCGCGGAGCGGGTGCGGAAATGCGGCAGGCGTTGGGGATCGCCGTCTTCAGCGGCATGTTAGGCGTGACGTTCTTCGGCATCTTCCTGACTCCCGTCTTCTTCTATGTGATCGATCACGCAGAGGGATGGTCACCGTTCCGACTCGCCAATTGGCAGCAGGTCGGTGTCGTACTAGCCGACGTTGTCACGTTGGGATCCGCGCGGCGCGGGTTGCGGATCGCATGGACCAGGACGGCGATACTGGCCCGTTCGGGGGTGTCACTCGTGCAACGTCTGTTCGCTCGTCGGCCCCCCACAAGTGGGTCTCTGTGAAGTTTTGAGAAAGTTGACGTCATGTTCGCCCGGTTCTTCATTGATCGCCCGATCTTCGCCGCCGTGCTGTCGATCATCATCACGCTCGCGGGCGGGATCGCCTTGTTCGCGCTGCCGGTGACGCAGTACCCCGAAATCACTCCCCCCACGGTCGAAGTTTCGGCGAGCTATCCCGGCGCGAACGCGCAGGTGCTGGCCGACACCGTCGCCTCACCGGTCGAACAGCAGGTCAACGGCGTCGAAGACATGCTCTACATGAACTCGCAATGCACGAACGACGGGCGCTACACGCTGACCGTGACGTTCCGGCCGGGAACCGACCTGAACCTGGCGCAGGTGCTGGTGCAGAACCGCGTCAATCTGGCTCAACCCGTCCTGCCCGAACTGGTGCGACGGCGCGGCGTGACCGTCAAGAAGAAGTCGCCGACCGTGCTGATGATCATCAATCTGGTCTCGCCCGACAGCAGCCGCGACAGCCTCTACCTGAGCAACTATGCGACGATCCAACTGCGCGACGAACTGTCGCGACTGCCGGGTGTGGGAGACATCTCGTTCCTCGGTCAGCGCGACTACAGCATGCGCGTCTGGCTCGATCCCCAGCAACTGGCCGCGCGAAACCTGTCAACCACCGATGTGGTCCGGGCGATCGAGCAACAAAACATCCAGGTCGCGGCCGGTCAGATTGGGCAGCCCCCCGCGCCGACGGATCAGGTCTTTCAGTACACGATGACCACGCTGGGCCGTCTGTCCGACAACAGCCAGTTCGCCGACATGGTGCTCCGGACGGATGACACCGGTCGTGTGATCCGGCTGCGCGACGTGGCCCGAGTCGAACTCGGGGCGCTCGACTACGATCAGATCTGCACGCTCGACCAGCGTCCGTCCGTCGCCTTGTCGGTCTATCAACTCCCCGGTTCCAATGCTTTGGAAACCGCCAAGCAGGTGCGGGCCAAGATGGACGAGTTGCAAACCCGGTTTCCTCAGGGAGTGGAATACACCATCGCATACGACACGACGCCGTTCGTGAAGGAGTCGATCGACGAGGTGTTCGTGACACTGCGCGATGCGGTCATTCTCGTGGCGGCCGTGGTCCTGATCTTCCTGCAAGGGTGGCGAGCGGCCGTGATTCCGCTGGTCGCCGTGCCCGTCGCCATCGTCGGGACGTTTGCCGCGATGGCGGTGTGCGGCTTCAGCCTGAATACGCTCACGCTGTTCGGCCTCGTGCTGGCGATCGGTATCGTCGTCGATGACGCCATCGTGGTCGTCGAGGCGATCGAGCATCACATCGAAAAGGGAGAACCGCCGCGCGAGGCGGCGATTCACGCGATGGATGAAGTGTCGGGACCGGTCATCGCCGTCGGCCTAGTGCTCACCGCGGTGTTCGTCCCGTGCATTTTCATCACGGGGATTGTCGGTCAGTTCTTTCGGCAATTCGCCGTGACCATTGCCGTCTCGACGCTGATCTCGACGTTCAACTCGCTGACTCTCAGTCCCGCGCTGGCCGTGCTGTTGCTGCGGCCAAGGCATCAGGGAGCCGTCGAACCGTTGCCGCGCGCAGGCATTCTGTTGGCGGGAGGTTGGGCGGCGTACTCGTTCCTGCCGTCGCTGCTGATACCGTGGGAAAGCAGTCTGGCTCCCGATGCTTATCGTTCCTACTTGCCGCACCTGCTGCCGCTCGCCTGTGGATTGATGGGAGTCGTGACGATGTGGCCGCTCAGCCGGTGGTTGAATCGCTTCTTGGGACTCGGTTTTGCCGCGTTCAATCGCGTGTTCCAGTTCGTGACCAACGGCTATGTGATGTCAGTCCGTTGGCTGTTGCGAGGTTCGCTGATTGTGCTCTTGCTGTACGGAGGGCTGTTGTACGCGACATGGCAGCAGTTCGAGTCGGCTCCGACGGGCTTCATTCCGTCGCAGGACAAGGGCTATTTGCTCGTCAACGTGCAACTGCCAGATTCGGCGGCACTCGACCGGACGACGCGAGTCATGCAGCAGATCGAAGAGATCGCGGGAAAGGCTCCCGGCGTGATGCACACGCTGGCGATTGCCGGCCAGTCACTGATCATGAACGCCAAGGCTCCGAACTTCGGGACGCTGTACGTGATGCTCGATGACTTTCACAACCGCTCCCCGCTCGGTTTGTCGGCGGATGCCATCGGCCGACAGCTTCAGGTGCAACTCGACCAAGCCGTGACCAATGCCGTGGTGAACATCTTCGGCGCACCGGCCATCGACGGGCTGGGAACATCTGGCGGGTTCCGACTGGTCATCGAAGACCGCAGCGATCTGGGATTGGCCGAACTGCAAGCCGTCAGCAACCGCGTCCTGAGTGAAGGGAACAAGACACCCGGATTGACCGACCTGTTCACCAGCTTCCGTGGCAACACCCCCTGGCTGTACATCGACATCGATCGCGATGCGGCCAAGTTGCGGCACGTGTCACTGGCCGAAGTCTTCGGCACGCTTCAGGTCAATTTCGGCTCGCTGTACGTCAACGACTTCAACCGCTTCGGCCGGACGTGGCAGGTCAACGTGCAGGCGGATGCGAAGTACCGCATGACCGACGACGATCTGAAGCATCTCTACGTGCGCAGCGACATCGGCGGGATGGTTCCGCTCGCCGCCGTGGCCGATGTGCGCGAAGCAAGCGGGCCGATGATGCTCACGCGGTACAACCTGTATTCGTCGGCGATCGTCTCGGCGAATCCGGCGGTCGGGACAAGTTCCGGTCAAGCGCTGGAACTGCTCGAACGAGTCGCCCGGGAAAGCATCAGCCCGTCGATGCGCACCGAATGGACGGAGCTGGCCCTCCTCCAGCAGAACGTCAGCCAGACGGCACTGTTCGCCTTCCTGCTGGCCGTCGTACTCGTCTTCCTGGTGCTGGCCGCGCAGTACGAAAGCTGGACCCTGCCGCTGGCCGTGATTCTCGTCGTGCCGATGTGCCTGCTCTGTTCGATCGTCGGCGTGCAGTGGGCCGGTCTTGACATCAACATCTTCACGCAGATCGGCTTCGTCGTGCTGGTCGGTCTCGCCTGCAAGAACGCGATTCTCATCGTCGAGTTCGCCCGGGCCCGCCACGACCGGGGCGTCCCGCGCCGCGAGGCCACGTTGGAGGCATGCCAACTGCGACTCCGCCCGATCGTCATGACCTCGCTGGCCTTCATCATCGGCGTCGTGCCGCTGATGCTCGGTCAGGGGGCCGGAGCCGAGATGCGCAACACGCTCGGCACCGCCGTCTTCTACGGCATGCTGGGCGTGACCCTCTTCGGCATCTTCCTCACGCCGGTGTTCTTCTACGTCATCCAGGTACTCGTGGACTGGAGGCCAGTTTCTGAAAGTGGAGAATAAAATTCTCCGGAGCAGGTTGGGAACAGAGGTTCACACTCGGCCGGAGGAGCGTCAGCGGCTGCTGGAGTTCGGCAAGGTGCTCGGCCGGGCGATCGAAGAGCTGATCACAATCGTGTCGGTCTCGACGTTTTTTCGGTGGTGCCGGGACGAGAAGGCCGGCAAAAAGACCCCGAACCCCAAGGGGGGCCAGCGCAAGCCGCGCGAGATTCGGGAGCTGGTCAGCGAGATCGCAAAGGTCACTGGCTTCGGCTTCACCCGCATCATCGGCGAATTGAGAAAACTTGGGATCAAAGGGATCAGCCGTCAGACGGTGCGGAACATCCTCAAGGAAGAGGGCATCCAGCCGGGACCGGATCGCACGTCGGATAGTTGGAACAAATTCATCGAGCGCCACGGCGAGACATTGTGGGTGTGCGATTTCTTCTCGGTGAAGACGATCGCGTCACGCGGCATTCGCAACGTCTATCTGCTGGTTTTCCTTTGCATGAAGACTTGCGAAGTCATTGTTTCGTCCTCCACGGGACGGCCCAATTCCCGCTGGGTCGTGAACCAAACGGAAGCGTTCATCGAGCAGACGGCAAATCGAACCGAGAAGCCGTCCATCGTGACGCACGATCGGGACACGAAATTCACCAAGGAATTCGTGGCCACGCTAAAAGCGAAAGACATTCGCACCAATGCCCTACCGGTGGCTTCACCAAATTTGAACGGGCGGGTCGAAAGATTCATTCAGACCATTCAGTACGAGTGTCTGTTCAAGTTCATTTTATTCGGCCACCGGCACTTGGACCACATCGTGGGGCAGTGGGGCGATTACTACAACAAGACCCGTTCGCACATGGAGCGCGAGCACTTGCCGCCGATCCGCGACATCCCCGAAGAAGTCCCGAAACTCGACCGTGACCAGATCATCATCCGGCCCTAAATAGGCGGGCTGGTAAAGTCGTTCGAGAGAAGAGCAGCTTGACTGGCGGCACATTCTCCGCTGCCGGTGTCTCAAGCTAGGCAATCGAGCTTAGTGTGCGTAGAAAGGTGACCTGCGGGCTTGGCTCTGAGGCTAGGCCAGCAGATGGACCGAAGAGTTGAAGTGTGTCTCGTGGAATACTCCGAAAGTTGTTGCCCCAGTATGTGCGCGGACGGTAACAGGTGCCGGACATTGGATTTCAAGTTCATGTTCCAGTGCCTAAATTCACGATGGAATTACTCATGATTCTTGGTCCGCTAAGGCATTTCCAGTTCGCATTGTTCGGCGGTTTTTCGAGTTCTTATGGGCGGCGATTGATTGTCAACTTCCTAGCGGTGGCATTGTTCGGGATGGGGACGTTCGTCGGGTGTCGCAAAACCGCCACGCCGACGAAGTCTGCTGCGTCGGGACCATCGACGGTTGCCCACATCGCGAAGGAAGATCAGCTCAACACGATTGTGTTGACCGTGAAGGCGGAGGAGCGGCTGGGAATCAAGGCGGCAGCGGTTGAAATCCGGCCGGTCCGCCGAACGCGGACCTACGGTGGTGAGGTGACGTTGCCGACCGGAGCATTGATCATCGTGTCGGCCCCATTGAGCGGGACGCTGCAAGCGGCTGGGAAGGGGCCGGTTCCCGGAGTGGGAGCCACCATCAGACTTGGTCAGCCGATCTTCCATTTGTTGCCAATGTTGTCACCCGAACGCGAAGTCCTCACGCCCGCTGAGCGAGTGCGTTATGCGGAGGCCCGCAACGCGATTGCCACAGCGCGCATCGACACGGCGGGGCAGGTTGAGCAGGCTCAGGTTCAGGTCGATGCCGCACAGATCGCACTCGAACGAGCCGAACGTCTGCTACGCGAGATGGCCGGAACGGTCAAAGCCGTGGACGATGCCAAGGCTCAACTCGCATTGACCGAGAAGACCCTGACGGCGGCCAAAGCCCGGAAGGGGCAAGTCGATCAGATCAAGCTGGATGATGACCGTGAGTTGGGAAAGGTCTCTCCACTGCCGATCTTGGCACCGCGCGAAGGGATCATCCGCGCCGAACATGCCGTGGTCGGTGAAGTCGTCACGGCGGGCACCCCCTTGTTTGAGGTCATGCAGTGCGATCCGGTCTGGATCAAGGTTGCGGTCTACGTTGGCGATCTGGCGGAGATCGACCAACGTGCCTCGGGGCAGATCGGCACGTTGGCTCATTCGCCCAACTCACCGTTGTCCGCAGCCGCGCCCATTCCGGCTCCGCCCACTGCGACGGCACTGTCATCCACCGTGGACCTGTATTACGAGTTGAAGAATCCGGACGGACAGTATCGTCCCGGACAACGACTCGGTGCGACACTCGCCCTGACCGGAGAGACGGAACAGCGGGGCGTCCCTTGGTCGGCCGTCGTGCAGGACGTACACGGGGGGAGTTGGGTTTACGAAGCCACCGCGCCGCAGACGTTCGTCAGGCGGCGAGTCCAGGTACGTCAGGTCATTGACGATTGGATGGTGTTCGACAAAGGCCCGGCGGTCGGGGCGAAGATCGTGACCGAGGGAGTCGCGGAGTTGTTTGGGACCGAATTTGGGTTTGGAAAGTAACGCGGCATGACGTGGCTCGTTTCGACATCGCTCAAGTTGCGTGTGATCGTGTTGGCGCTTTCCATTGTGCTGATCGTCTTCGGTGTGCAGACCTTGAAGACAGCACCGCTGGACGTGTTTCCCGAGTTCGCACCGCCGCTGGTCGAGATTCAGACTGAAGCACCCGGCCTCTCGACGGAAGAGGTCGAAAGCCTGATCACGATGCCATTGGAGAACGCGCTCAATGGCACACCGTGGTTGAAGACGCTTCGGTCGAAGTCGGTGCTCGGCTTGTCGTCGGTTGTGATGATCTTTCAGACAGGGACCGACCTGATTCGCGCACGGCAACTCGTGCAGGAGCGACTGGCTGCGGAGGCCGGGCGACTGCCAGCCGTGGCCCATCCGCCGGTGATGCTGTCGCCGCTCTCCTCGACCAGTCGCTTGATGAAGATCGGCGTGTCATCGGCGACGCTGTCGCAGATGGACATGACGGTCCTGGCCAAGTGGACGATTCGACCGCGACTGATGGCGATCTCCGGTGTGGCGAACGTCGCCATTTGGGGGCAGCGCGACCGGCAGTTCCAGGTTCTCGTCGATCCGGATCGGTTGCAGGCGCATGGCGTGACGCTCGATGCCATCCAACGAGCCGTCGCTGATGCGGTGACACTCAACGGCGGCGGGTTTGTCGATACGCCGAATCAACGACTGGCGTTGCGGCAGATTACGGGAGTCCGTACGGCGGCAGACCTCGCGGAAGCGATCGTCGAATTTCGGAGCGGTGCTCCGATCCGACTGCGTGATGTAACGGAGATCGTCGAGGCGTTTCCGGCTCCCATCGGGGACGCGGTCATCAACGACGAACCGGGCTTGCTGTTGATCGTCGAAAAGTATCCGTGGGGCAACACGCTGGAAGTGACTCGCAATGTCGAAGCCGCTTTGGAGGCATTGCGGCCTGGCTTGAAGGGTCTCGACATCGATCCGACCATTTTTCGACCGGCCACGTTCATTGAGCGGTCCCTTAACAACCTGACGCACGCCATGTTGATTGGCTGCCTGTTCGTCGTCGTGATTCTGGTGGCATTTTTGTTTGACTGGCGGACATCGCTGATCAGCCTGACGGCGATCCCATTGTCGCTCGTCGCCGCGGCGCTCGTTCTGTATTACACCGGGGCGACACTGAACACGATGGTGATCGCTGGCCTCGTCATTGCGCTGGGTGAGGTCGTTGATGACGCCATCATTGATGTTGAAAACATCCTGCGACGGCTGACACTCAACCGTTCTCTCGACAAGCCGCTGCCCCCGTATGAAGTCGTCTTGCAGGCATCGCTCGAAGTTCGCAGCGCGGTTGTCTACGCCAGCCTGATCGTCACGCTGGTGTTTGTTCCGGTGCTGTTCCTCGATGGTCTGGCCGGTTCATTCTTTCGGCCGCTTGCTGTCACGTACATCTTGGCAATCATGGCTTCGCTGCTGGTCGCGTTGACGGTCACACCCGCTCTGTCGCTGATGCTGCTGCCCAACGCGAAGGAGCGCCGTCACGATGCACCGCTCACACGGGTTCTCAAGCGGATGTACGGAGCCGTACTGCCGTTGTTCATGCACCGCCCCAAGTCGGCACTGGCAGTGATCGTGTTGATGTTCGGACTGACCGGCTACGCGGTGACAACTCTTGGCGAGGAGTTTCTGCCGAACTTCAAAGAGACCGACTTCCTGATGCACTGGGTCGAGAAACCCGGCACGTCACTCGAAGCGATGACGCGAATCACCATCCGAGCGAGCAAGGAACTGCGGGCCATTCCCGGCGTGAGGAACTTTGGCTCGCACATTGGCCGCGCGGAAGTGGCCGATGAAGTCGTCGGGCCGAACTTCACCGAGTTGTGGATCAGCGTCGACCCCAACGTGCCGCTCGATGAAACGACGGCGAAGATTCAGGAGGTGGTCGATGGCTATCCCGGTCTGTACCGAGACCTGTTGACGTATCTTAAGGAACGCATCAAGGAAGTGCTGACGGGGGCCGGCGCGACCATCGTCGTGCGAGTCTACGGTCCCGACATGGACGTGCTGCGAGCGAAAGCCCAGGAAATCTACAAGCAAGTGACCAGCGTTGAGGGAGTCCTCACGCCGAAGGTGGAACCTCAGGTGCTCGTACCGCAACTTCAAGTCCGACTTCGTCCCGACGCCACCGCTCGGTTCGGACTGACTGCGGGACAGATTCGCCGCGCGGTGGCGACACTCGTCAAGGGCACCAAGGTCGGTGAAATCTACGAGGACCAGAAGAGCTACGATGTCGTCGTGTGGGGCGTTCCAAAGTTGCGGACGGATCTCGCCGCGCTCCGCCGACTTTCCATCGACCTGCCACTGGGTGGAACCGTTCCGCTGGGAGATGTCGCGGACATCGAGACCGTTCCCGCACCGAACGAGATCAAACGCGAATCAGCCTCGCGCCGCATTGACATCACCTGCAACGTGAAGGGCCGCGATCTCGGTTCGGTCGCGCGCGAGATCGAAGCCAAAGTGAAGAAACTCGACTTCGACAGCGGCTATCACCCCGAGTTTCTCGGCGAATACGCCGCGCGGGCCGAGTCGCAACGAAGGCTGTTCACCCTCACTTCGCTCTCGCTGATCGGCATCCTGTTACTCCTGCACATGGACTTTCAGTCGTGGCGACTGACGTTGCTCGTGGCCTTGACGATCCCGTTCGCCCTCGTCGGAGGAGTGGTCGGCACGATGCTCGACAATGGCGTGCTGTCGCTCGGTTCGCTCGTCGGCTTCGTGACAGTGCTCGGCATCGCGGCCCGCAACGGCATCATGCTCGTCAGCCACTACCGGCATCTGGAGGAAGTGGAGGGCGAGGCATTCGGCCCGAAGCTCGTTCAACGCGGCTCCGAAGAGCGGCTCGCCCCGATCCTGATGACGGCTCTCGCGACCGGGCTAGCGCTCGTGCCGCTGGTGATTGGTGGGAATCTCCCCGGCCACGAGATCGAATACCCGATGGCCGTGGTCATCATCGGAGGCTTGGTCACCTCCACGCTCCTCAACCTGTTCCTGCTCCCGCCGATCTATCTCGTGTTTGGACGAGTGACGAGGAAGGCGAACTGATCTTGCCGTGGGGGCAACGCATCCCGTCAAACTCGCTGCGGCTTGCCGAGACCGAACGCGCGGATGAGCCTTCCCAACGGGCATCTCGGGCGTGACCCGCGAAGAAGTTCCATCGGGCAGCATCCCTACCCTCGATTCCGTCGGGGCGACTCGTCGAAACAACAAGACGACTGCACGGACGCAGCCGCTCACGGAAAGAGACCGAACTCATGGATGACAACGCCGGACGCTTACGTCGAGCGGGGATGGTCGTTGCGCTGGCCTGCGGACTGACTGCGTTCGGCTGCCGGTCCGCGACGATGGCTCAGCGCAGGACTCCGACCGATTCCGTGAAGTCGGCCGATGAACGTCATTCCGTTCCCGGTCTGGCGAGCTTGGGATCGGCAGCGCCTGCCGAACTCGATCCGGCCAAGACAACAATCCTGCAAGTAGCGGATCAGACGACGACCGACTCGTTGGTCGATTCCTCTGCAAACTTGATGAGGCTGACGACTCGGCAGGCGATCGAAACGGCGCTCGTTCAGAATCCCGACCTCGTCGCGTTGAGACAGACCGAGGGAGTGAGCGCGGCCGCGTTAGGTGTGGCTGAGACTTACCCGTTCAATCCGTGGGTGCAGGTGCAGGCGACGCCTTATCAGGATGCCCGCGTGGGAGGTTCGGGGACGACGGCGCACTACGTCCTCGTGATGCAGCAGATTCAACTGGCTCATCAACAACAGCATCGTGAAGAGGCAGCGGGGGCCGCGTTGAACGGAGTCCGTTGGAATCTGTTGCAGGCTGAGTTGCTCAACATCGCGCAGACTCAGCGATTGTACTTTGCGGCGGTCTACCAGCAGGGCCTGCGTGACCTCGCGCGAGTCATCGCCGACAACAACGCACAGTTGCTGACGATCCTCGAACGTCAGTTGGCCGCCGGTGCAGCGACGGCGGCCGACGTGGCGATGGTGCGAATGGATGCCCGTTCGACGCGGAGGCAAAGGCAACTCGCCGAGACCAACCTGCAAACGGCGCTGCTCGACCTGCGGCGTCATCTGGGGCTGTCGCCCGATGCGGAAATTGCCCTTGATGACGAGGCGTTTCGCTGGGAGTGGGCCGTGACGACGAAAGAGCATCTCACCGCGCTCTCGGCGACTCGGCCCGACGTGCTGGCCGCCCACGCCGACATCGACGCAGCGCGGGCCAACACGAACCTGGCCTGCGCCGCAAGGACACCCGACTTGCAGATCGGCCCGTTCTACGCCACCAATGAAGGGGGAACGAACTTCCTCGGCTTTCGCGCTCAGATGGACCTGCCTGTCATCAACAACGGCATGCCGCTGGTCAGACAACGCGAGGCGGAACTGAATCAGCGTGCGATGACGTGGCAGCAGTTGCAACTTCGCGCGGGACTCGAAGCCCAGGCCGCCGCCGACCGTTACGAACGCGCCCGCCAACTGTGGACCGAGCCAAACGAAAAGGATGCCGCCAATCTGCCCATCGAACTGCAACGCCTCGAAGAGCAGTTCAAGGCGGGCGAAGTTGATGTGCTGCGTGTGCTGCAAGCGCGGTCGAGCCTGATCCAAAACCGACGGGCCGACCTCGACGTGCTCAATGAGTTGCTGCAAGCCGCCACGGCGGTGACGGCCTCGACGGGCGTGCCGCTCGAATCGCTGACGACTGCAAAGTAGCTGCGAAAAACAAACCTCCGTCTGGTCGCTTGGACTGAGAACCGACCAGAATTTGGTCAGCAGTCCGAACGAGCTACGGGTTTGCGGAACCAAGCCTTCGGTTCCGTAGTTTGGGTTCTTCTTCTTGGCCGATTGATCAAAATACCGTTGATTTAGTCGCTTTATTGAGATTCAGCGACATTATCAAGTCGTCTCATCTCATGCTGTAAGTTCGGTTCATCAGGAATATGCGTGCTGAGACCGAAGTGCAAAGCGACAAGGGGCTTTGGAGGCATGACGCCGATGTCCAATGCCGATTGCGGAG
>Ga0114966_10000881_pt1 | contig 28366 bp, 20 predicted proteins | sample M_130207_XF_Meta_FD_87029 | JGI IMG/M metagenome (GOLD analysis project Ga0114966, IMG submission 87029) | Freshwater microbial communities from Lake Montjoie, Canada to study carbon cycling - M_130207_XF_MetaG | ecosystem: Environmental > Aquatic > Freshwater > Lake | place: Lake Montjoie... | reverse complement strand
GTAGCATCATATACTGTAAGAGGACTTCCTCCACCTGATGTGAACCCTGAAATATCTACTGAAGAACCATCACTATTATTTAATGTAAGTACACCCGTTCCATTATCATATGTTCCACCTGTTACAGTACCAGTAAATCCTGTAATTGTAACACTTGTACCATCATTATTGTTTAATTGTAATGAAGTTGTTGCAGAATAATAAGTTCCACCTGTAATAAAAGTGTCATTTAAATCGGCGATTCTCCATCTTGCATTTTCTTTAGTTGCTCCGCTTTGACCTTCAATTGTTGACCCTGTCCAAGCATTCATAAGGGCTTGTCCACCATCACTATCATTTAAAACTGAATATCCCAATTCACTTTCAAATATAGAACCGTCAATTTGTGCAATGTTCCATAAACTTGAATAATTAGGAATTATATATTGATATGTAGTTTGATTTTCTTGAACAAATACCAACATTCCTAATCTTCTCCTTCCTGAAGAAATCCCATCATTATATAGACTTAACTCATTAATAACAGGTGGGTTATATGGTACATATCCTCCAGTAGAAAAAGTAATTGGTATGGCGTTTCCCGAATAAGTAACAGCACCTCCTCCATTATAAATTTCTTGTGGAATAGTCCAATTTAAATCTTGGAGGCTCCAAACCTCCATATACCCGCCTATTGTATTAACACTAAAATTTACACCAGTGGTTGATTCTCTATCAACAGAAAATGGTGTGCTTATTATTGTATCTGATGTTGGATTTTTATAATTAAAGCTCATTTTTTTTATTTTTTTATTTTATAAATTTTTTTAAATTAATGTCCCTCCTTGGAAGAAATTCGGTAATTAACTTGTTCCTAAATTAAATCCTGTTCCAAGATATGTTGTATACATTTTATATGTTCCCGCAGGTATATTTGTATTTCCAGAATAATTTATAATTAAACTATTATATGTAGAGTTTAGATTTCTTGCCAACATATTTCCCACGGAACCTTGTCCGTTTAGGATTTGTGAATATTTTTGCCCATTAGTTCCTCCTGTCGAAACAAATACTGTAATCCAGTTGTTTGATGTTGCAGTAAATGCTCCAATAGGTATTTGTACTGATTGGAATTTATATGCAACAATAGGAAGTCCATTTGTATCAAATCCTCCTGATGTTGTTGAAATTGGTGATGTTATAATTGCAGGTTCTTTTCCATCAGCTAAATCACCTGTCCATCCAGAATAAGATAAATAAGCATTTAATTGAGCGTCAAATGTTGCCTGAACTGTTGATGGTGCAATAGGTACACCATTCCATCCTTTCCAACTACTACCTTGAGATGTCATCCAACTATTTAAATTAGATTTAGCAACCGCACTATTTGTATCAATAAACAAATAAGCAAAGAATGGTTGAATTGTTGGTGTTGGTGTTTGCGTTGGAGTTTGTGTTGGAGTTTGTGTTGGTGTTTCTGTATTAGTTGGAGTTTGTGTTGGAGTTTGAGTTGGCGTTTCTGTATTAGTTGGTGTTTGAGTTTGTGTTGGAGTTTCTGTATTAGTTGGAGTTTGAGTTGGTGTTTCTGTTGGAGTTTGTGTATTAGTTGGAGTATTTGTTGGAGTTTGTGTATTAGTTGGAGTATTTGTTGGAGTTTGTGTTGGTGTTTCTGTATTAGTTGGAGTTTGTGTTGGAGTTTCTGTATTAGTTGGAGTTTGTGTTGGAGTTTGAGTTGGCGTTTCTGTATTAGTTGGAGTCGCTGTCGGCGTTAATCCAATAGTCACAGTTGGAGTTGGTGTTTGAGTTGGAGTTTCTGTATTGGTTTGAGTTTGTGTTGGAGTTTCTGTATTAGTTGGAGTTTGAGTTGGTGTTTCTGTATTGGTTTGAGTTTGTGTATTAGTCGGAGTTTGTGTATTAGTCGGAGTTATACTAGGCGTATTTGTTGGCGTTTCTGTATTAGTTGGAGTCGCTGTTGGAGTTAATCCAAAAGTCGCAGTTGGAGTTGGTGTAATAGTTTCAGTAGGTGTTATTGTTGGTGTTGGTGTTGGGCTTGGTGTTTCACATTGTAAAGTAACAATAACACCAGCAATCATTGTATCTCTTGAGTATCCAGAACCAAAAAGAACGCTGTCAATATAAATGCTGAATGGACCTATTGCATTTGATGCTGGGTCAAGTCTGACAATATATGATGTACAAGAGTCAACACTAAATTGTTGCTCTATTGTATTTCCACAGCCAACTGCATTATTTACGACTGTTATAGAATATGTTGCCATCCATTGAGTTTTATTTAATAAATACCACACTCATTCTGTTTAATAATAACTTTACATTAAAAATGTTGAAATTAATTAAGATGTACTCTTAATGTATGTTGATTTAACAATTATACAGTTATGATAACTTATTATGTTTTGATTGGAGCAATAAAAAAATAATTTTTACCCGTTTTTAACTTGGTTCAATTATAATTTCCATAGTGCATGTTGCTAATTCTACAATTATTGTAAATGAACAAGAGAATGTACATTCTAAAATTCTAAAGACTTGACAATTATTCCCATCAACCAATAAAAGCATTATTTCTGGTGCAGTATTGAATATGCTTGGAATAGTAGTGTTGTATGTTACTGTTGGTGGTACAGGACCATCTGATATAGTTCCAATCAATGTTTGATTATTACCATAAACATCAGCAATATAAACTGACACAGGATATGTTCCCCCCGATATTTCTGTTATTCTTATCTGTTTCATGTTAAACACATAATATCATAAATAATAATTAATTCTATTATTATTTCTTGATTATTTAAAATAGGGTTTATTGTACTTGTTGTTATGGTTATTTGGTTATTAAGAGCATCTATGGTTACAGACCCAATTCCTGGAATTCCAAGTAATATATTTTGTATTTCATCATACCATAAGTTATCACTTGGTGCTGATGATAGTGTAGTTGCCGTATAAAAAGGTTGACTTACAATAGTTCCTAATGGTTCTACAGAAACTTTTGCCGTAAAAATTGCAGAAATTAAATCACAATTTGTATTACCTGATGTTAAATCAAAAAATCCTTCATTTAACATTTGTGGTAATCCGTATTTACTTGGTGATTCCACTTGGAATACTTCACATCCCATTGCATATGTTTGATAAGATGTGTATAAAGATGAACAATCAATTGAAACTGTTCTATATAATGAACATGAATTACTATCAATAACAGTTAAACTATATGTTCCTGCAGTAAGATTTGATACTTGTATTTGTTGTGGATTTGAATCAACATTATCCGACCAGTCAAAACTAAATGGTGGTACTCCTGAAGTAATAAGAGCGGTAATTGTACCATCAGACCCATTTCCACAAGAAGTACTATATAATGTAAAATCAACAATTGAACTTCCGCTCACATATACTTGGGTTGTCTGTGCACATTCAACAGCATCTGTTACTGTTATTGTATGTTGTCCAGATGCAACATTTGTAAATGTTACAGTATAAAGATTAGTGTCGATAATATTGATTACACCATCTAAAGAAAAATCAAAAGGCGCTGTACCTCCTATTGTTCTAGTCACCTCAATAATACCATTATTTTGTGCACAAGTTGTTGGTGTAGTTGATGTTGAAATTGTAAATTTATTTTCAGCAATTATGGTAGTTTCCTGTATAAAGACACAACCATTGGCATCTTGAACTGAAATTGTATATGTTCCAGATTCTAAATTTGAAAATACTTGTGTTGCTTGAGAGGTACTAATTACTAATGTGTTTCCCTCAGGATTAATTAATGTATATGTATATGGTGTGGTACCCCCAATAACCGCTGCCGTTATAGAACCATTAGTACTTGAACACGTAGAATTTTGAGTACTAATATTAACTGACGTAATTCCTTGTGGTGTGTTTAATGTTGTTCCGACTTGAATAGTACAAAGACCTGAGTCTGTAACTAAAAAATTATATTGTCCTGAAGACAATCCACTTAAACTAAATGTTTTACTATAAGAAATTTCAACAAATCCTGTTGACGCAGAATAATAATATGGTGCGGTTCCTCCTGTTATTGTTAAATTAATAACACCGTCACTTGCAAAACAACTGGGTGGTGTTGCAGTAAAAATACCAAATCCTATACTTGGCACATCTTCTATTAATGCACTCTCAGTTTTAGAACATCCTAAACTATCGATTACTTGAACTGAATAATTTCCAGCAGTTAGTCCGGTTACTGTACTTCCTGTCTGCCCACCACTCCAATAATAAGAATATGGTGCAACGCCTGTCTGTCCTGTAACATATATTTTCCCTATTGGAGTTCCTCCACAACTTGAATTTGGTACAATATATAATCCAAAATCAAAAGGTTCCGATTCTTCAATAATAAATGTTTGACTTTGTCCAGTGCATCCTCCCAAATCTTGGGCAATTAAATAATATGTTGACGCACTTAAATTTCCAAAAACAATTGTTGAAGTATTTGTAGTTCCCGATGTAATATATGTGTTAGTATAGTCAAATAAATAAAAATTAGTAGAAGAATAGTTTGATGTTGATGTCCCTGTTACTGAACCATTATCTGTGTTACAAGAAGTACTTACAACACCAAGTATGTTACAACAAACCCCATTAGATACCGGTATATTCACATAAAATTCTTGGTTAACAGGTATTGTACTATCATTTAAACGAAGTGCATATGTTCCACCACTTAATCCTGTTCTAACTGAAGGTAATAAAGTAATTGTATCTACCCCTAAATTAGGACTTTGCCATTCTACAGTATATGGTGGAGTTCCTCCATATGGTAATATAGATATTATCCCAGTTAAAGAACTTGTACAATCTCCTGTTGTTGATATTTGATAATTAAATGCTGCCATTATTATTTTTTACAATTTATATCTATATTTATACCAACATTTAAACAAAGTGTTTCGTTAATGTACCTTGGGTCACATGTTAGGCTGGTTATGGTTAACATATTACCATTAAGAAAATAAGTAAAACCATACTCATATAAATTTGGTAAATAATTAATTAAAGCCGTTCTCCATTGTATATTTGTTGGTACATCGTTAATTCCATATCCTGTATAAAATTGTTCTTGAATTATAATTTCATTACCAATTCTCAAATCAACATACCAATCAGTTGCTACAGAATTTTGATTACATTGGTTTAACGTTAATCCGCTAGAGGTTAATAAATTATTAACTCTATTGTATAAAATACTACTGAAATTTGAAACAGTAACATCTCCATTTAACCAAGGATATATATTAAAATCAACATATTCAGTAGAACATGCATAATCAAAAATGTTTGATATTATATAACAAGGGTCAACAGGAACCGGAATAAACTGACATCCTCTTTGTCTTCTATAAACAAATTTTTGTCTATGAAAAATTGAATTTTCAAACTTCACTCCTCCATTCCATATTGTTGTTGCCGGTATCATTTGTTCTACCAACTTCATCCAATATGGACCAATACCATTCACATAATCAATTAATTTTTGATAAGTGTATTTGTTGTTAGGTAATCCAACTGTTTCTTCAGATTGAATGTATTTCCAAAAAATAGATTGTAGGGTTGGATATCCTCCAGTTTTACCATCAGTAATATATTGACGATTTCTAACATTAATCATATTCTCCCAAAAAGTTTGGGTAAATTCAAAAAATGTTTTCTTCTTTGGGTCTGGTTTGATATAAGTAGAATCAACTCCTCCAGGAACTGGATAGTTAACCGTAAGTCCACTTTCAGGAATTGGATAATCGTATCTTCTTGATTCATCCCAAACGTCATATACAAGACCTTGAGCTGGATTTAAAAACAAATCAATATTTTTAACATTTAATACTAACTTCTCATTATCCACAAAATAATATGCATTATAATCACCTTGTGTTGACACTCTTATTTTATCGTCAGTTGCTAACCAAGATTTATTGTTATCAACAACTTTTCTTAATTTAAACCCTTCTGTCATGTATGGAAAATCTCTATACCTGTTTAGATAAGTTTGACCATATGTGAAAGGCGTTAATTGTGTTTGTATAGTATAATTTTGTCCCGTATATACAAGTCCAGTTAATTGGACTTCATCAGGACTTCTGTGTGATGGAGTTGTTTCATACCAACCTGCGCCTATTTGGAAAAAATATGTTTCTGTATTTAATGGAGCCTTTGGATATCCTTCGGCATCCATCGGATAATCAGGAAGTCTTATTGTTACGTTTTGATAAACTGATGTAGATGTAAATGCCGTAAATAATTGACCTTTAATTTTGAATGTATCGTTTTGTAAATAACTTGGAGATTCATCTACATAAGTTCCTCCCGATATTTGTGCATATTGTGTATAAAATTGGTCTAAATTTATTTTTTGGTCGGCCAAATAAATGTGTTCATTATATTCAATTAAAGAATCGGGAGCTCCAATAAGTCTCATAAGAAACTCTATTGACCTTCTTGTTCCTTTAGATTTAAACAAATATGCCGAATTCAATATTAAGTTTCTATAATATTGATAATTTAATTCTGTTGGTGTTAAAGCTCTTGCATATCCCGGATATGTTGGTGTTGAAGTATTTCCAAAAACAGAACTTAAAAAGTCGTCATTTGTTATTGGAGAAAAATTAGAACTCCATCCTAATGTTTGAGATAAATTGGCAAGCAGTTGTGATGGAATATCATTAGACGGATTATAGTTTACAGAATTCATGTAAGCTAACCCATCAATAAATTGTTTTATTTGGTCAAAACTTCTACCATATATTTGAAATATCTTTTCAGCTTTTTGTCCTAATGTGTCAAAATCTTTTAAGGCGCCAGTTATTAAAAATCTTGAAATTAAATTTGTTTTAAATGAATCGAGATTTTCTGCAATATCTTGTAATTGTGTTAGATAGTCGTCAAATAAAAATGACCTAATATCTAAATTCCACGTACCATCTTTAGGCCATGTAACTTGCGCATATTCTGTATAGAATTGACCATATTCGTTTTGTTGTGGAATTTGAAAAACCGCAGTATATTCAGGTCTTACTAACCTGTTTACCAAAAATTTTTCAACCTCATCAAAATCTTCAGAAAATACTCTATCAACAACAAAATCATTTGGTCTTACCTGATAATCATCACTTGATGTTGTTGCAGATGTTCCAAACGGAGCACCTGAAACATAAAAAGCAATATATCCACTACTTAATGTTTCTGATGGTTGAAACGATAATACTTTAAATATGTTATCGTCAATACTAATACAATAATCCAAATAAGTGTTATATAAATTTCTATAAGGTGATGTTGTAATTTCTCTGATTGATAAATTAGTTGTTGCACTAACTGAATAATCAATGTCAAACGGATTAAGAATCCTGCTAACATTTATTTCAAAATATGTTTCATCTAAATTACTATTGTATACTATGTTTGTTGCGGTGTTTCCTGTTGTATAATCAAGACTACTATAAACAACATCTAATGAAGCTGGAAAAAAATTTATTATTTTTGTTACTGATACGCTAAATCTTTTAGATAACGAACCATACATTGAAAAATTAAGAACTTGTGATACATCATAGTTTGGATAAACCCTAAACTGTGTGGCCATTATTCTTCGACTTTCCGCCAGGTCTTCAATGTTCATTCCATCCAAAGTCATTGGCTCAGAAAAAGCCCCAACATTAAAATGTCTATTAACTTTTTCAGTTACACCTGTAGTAAATTCAAAATTACCCTGCGTAAGGCCACCCCCTTCAACAGTTTGTAAACCAACTATGTTGTCGGAAAATGTGCCAGCACCATTTCCTGGTCTTGGCGGATAAAAATATTTACTTCTTGTTGTTGCCATTAAGTCGTTATGTTTGTAAAGTTCTTACTAAAATCTATGTTATTGCCTCTGCTTTGTCTAACCTCATATAGTAATGCATTAAATTGGTCTCTGATTTCGTACAAGTTGTATTGTTTGTAAATGTTATCTTGAGCGTCATAAATTGTGTATATTCCGTCATCGATAGATTTAGTTTGGTTACCGTAAAGAGCAATTGCCAATGTTGAAATATCATTTTCAACCATTTCAATTTCCAATGTAATCGGATTAAAATATGTGTTTGATATTATTATACTTTGGCTAGGTTGTCCAATATATGGAGTTGCATTAGGTTTGTTTGTTGGTGATGAAGATGGTGATAATGTTAAAAACAATAAATTAGAATTTCCATCAATATATCTATATCTTATCGCCTTCTGTGTTGTATTAACTTCATTTGTAACAACTGGTTCACAATAGAAACAAGATGTAATAACTCTAAAGAAATTTGGTATCTTTGACCCGTCAGTATTCAAATACTCAACTCTAAATCCAACCAATCCTTGGGGGACAAATTTATTTTGATATTCAGTAGGAACATTAGTTAAATCAATAACAATTCCTTTCACATTTGGTAATGCACTCAAAACTCCACAATCCGTAATTATTGTCCTTATTTGTGCTGGTCTCAAATATAATGTGTATATTCCAAGAGCATTAAATTGTTCTGCAGGTAATGTTAAATTATATAATCCTCCCAAAACTTCAACACCAGCGTTTCCACCTGTTTCAGTATTATTGAAATACGGTTTTAAAATTGTTTGAGAATCTAATTTAGTTAATACAAATGCATCAGTAACGTCCCTTGTTGGAGTATAATTCATTATAATCTCAACGTCAGCAGGACTAACGTCTGATGGTCTTATCGTTCCGTATGCTCCAATTGCCATTTTTCTATATTTTAATTTCTATTATTTTTTTATTATATACTATAAATACTTTAGTTCTTTTTTTCAACATTAAAAAAACCATATCCATAGTTTATCATATCTCCCAAATTATCAACTTCTCCCAATCTCATTATTCTTTCATAAGCAGAATTTTTACCCCTTTCTATATAAACATTTGTTTGTATCTGTGGTTGGTCCATTACTTTCAATAAAACCTCTTCCTTTGTGATTGGTACCGCAGTTAAATTATTATCAGTTAATCCTGAAGATTGTTGGAAAAATATTGTTATACCGTCCACATAATCATAGTAATCAATACCAGTAATTGTATACGCAGTAAAAATTGGTGACATATCAGTTATGGCCCCCCATATTTGATTGTTCGCAATAACAGGAGTTCCAACTTGATATTTTGGTGTTCCGTAAAGAGCTAGCTCTGTTACTCTTGATTTTGTAATTCCAGATATGGTATACGGGACCGAAACATAATTTACAGATGTTTGAGGTGCCACTTCATTAACAGCATCACCTGAAAAAATATAATCATAGGATATTGGAGTACCTGACCAATTACCACCAGCAGGAACAAAAAAGGCTTCACCATTAGGATTTGATATAACAACATTCTCAAATGGTGTTGGTACCGTTTTTGATACCCTAGTCACTCCCCAAGGATTTGTCTGTTCTAATGTTATAGTATATTGTGTAGACGATTGAGAATATGAATGACTGATTGAATTTGGGGCATACGTTGTAATAGCTTCTTTAGGAGTATTATCTCCCCAATCAATAAAATATGCCGACAAGTCAAGAAACTTTTGAAAGTCACTTGACGTATTATATACATAATATGTGTAGGGGTCTCCCGTTGTTGCAGAAAATATAAAATTGGCAACAACATCTTTTTGTAATACCGCACCATCAAAAGGACTATAATATCCAGCATCAATTGCCGTTTGTGTTATTAATATTGGCACAGTTAATCCTGTTAATAATGAACTACCATTTGGTCCACCCGTTAATACTTGCGTCATAGCAGAATAAACACCTACTTCAGTTCCATTATAATCAACAAGAAATAAATCTCCTGCAATATTTTCTGGCGATACTATAATATTATAATAATCCATTATCGTGGGGGGTTAACATATTCATACCATTTTATGGGTTCTGGTGTTCCAGCCCTTTCACCAAATTGGTGATAATCCGCAGTATAAGGATTTATATTTAAAACTTGATATTCACGCTTATTATAATCCAAATCAACTTGATAATAAAAATAAGAACTACTATCAAAAGAATACTTGTTGCTAGAAAGTTCAGATTGTGGTGTGTTCATCATTTTTATAAATGTTCCGTCTTTTGCATTATAAAACTTAGCTGTCATATAAAAAGTTTTAATATCCAAAAAAGTTCTTTTCTTTAACCAATAAATAAAAAACCCTTCTTTATCTCCAACATAATTTAATACAAATTTTGGTTTGTTTATTGAGACTGGAGTTCTTTGCATCATTGTATCCATCTTCAATCCTTGTTGTGTTGGTATTATAAGAGTTATATAATTTGTTTGTTTTTTATCATCAACAGTATCATATAAGTCTAACTTAAAAAAAGAATTAGAAAAATTATTGGTATAATAAAAAACTTCTTGAGTTGTAAATCCTTCACTTCGATAATCATTTCTCCAATTTGCTCTGTCGTCTAATGAACCACCAGAATAAAAATAAAATTCATAATTTAATTCCGTTGATTCCGTAATTCCTGTTGAGGGGGCGTTGGCAAATCTATCGACCTCAAAATCTCTTCCGATACCAACAACATCTTTAATAACTTCAGTTTCATATTCATTAATACTTTGTTCTATTCCAAGATAATCCCAACTTAAATTAATTGGTATATTAACTTGCTTATTAACAAAAGCATCTTTCCTTATTGCAAAATTAATCGCATCCATCAATAAGTGGTTTAACAGGTATTCCAGTTCCAAGTAAATTGGAATTGTAGTTTATTCCTTCAGGTATTAATCTAAAAAACGCATTTTCATAAGGATACTGAGCTCCATTCAAAAATGGATAATCAACACCTCTACCTAAATTATCAATAAATCCATATGTATATAAATCTCTCCATCTAAATTGTTGGTCCGAACTTGAGTAATAAGACCAACTAGGGATTTCATCAACAATCCCTACATCACCAGTTTCTATATAATCAGAAAAAACTCTTATAGTCATTGGATGATGCGGTTCATAATAATACCCTGGTGAATTAGTATCATTTGCATCACTTGTTTGAAATACTAATTGGTTATATTTTATCTTTTGATAATATGGTGAAACTACTCTTTCAATTTGTTCATAATCATTCCACTCACAAAAATCTCCATCAACAACATCTCCAATTTTTAAATCATCATTATAATAAAAAGTTTGTGTTACTCCACTCGTTAAAATATATGATGATACGGGTATATTGGTATTGGAACCTTCAGTATTAGAATCCCACCAAGAATTTGTTGTTTTTCCAAGATTAAATTCCCACCCTTGTTTAATACCAACACCACTATTTGGACTATTAAAATATCCAGAATATCCTTTATTTATTATTGTGAGAAATAATTGGCTTATCGGTCTTTTCTGATTATCTATAATTCCCTTTAAATTAACATCATAATTTGTTGTTATATTATAAGCATTACTACTATTTTTTTGAGATATCCTAGATATCTTATTTGGCGTTATAGAACTATATTCAAATTTTTTAGTTTCATTAAATACATTTTTTTCAAACCCATCTTTAGTCATTACAACATCATTAGCGTTTGTTAAAATCTTATGTTCTCTAACATAATATTTTGATTTTGTTTCAAGCAAATTGTCAGGATTTATTATTCTTTTAAACGTACCCGTAACACCGTTTGAAAATGTGGTTCCTGTATATCCAATATTAAAAATATTAAACACATACACACCACTACCAAAACTATCATTACCTAAAGAATTAACTTGAAATAAATTAGTCGTATTATAAAATAATGATAATTCAACATATTCACCAACACTAAGTCCGTGAGGAGAAATACATTCAAACGATATTAACCCATTCCCATTTTGAGTTGAGTTATTTATTGAAAACGGAATTCCGTCTGATGCCGTCCATTGACCGATGCTATTAATTACTGTAAATAATTTTTTATCGTAATTATTATTATAAGGATAACTTAAATAATATGTCCAATTATACGTATAAGCACTTTTAGCCTTATACACAACATGTTGGTCTTTTATGTCTGGCCTAAAAAAATCAAACTCATAATACTGTGGATACCCTTTCCAAGTACCACTAGAATTAGATGTTTCAGGATTAACATAGTATAGATTATATTGGAATGGTAGATAGTTGGTTGTTCCTGTGTAAACATTATCATATAGATATGTTATTTTAAATGTTGGCCTAAACATCATCGACTCTTGTCTTTCATCATCAAATACTTGTGCCAAACTAACTGTGGAACTTCTATCGTATTCAATCATTTGTTGACTTTTCTCTTCCAATGAAATTGAAATTTCTTGGTCAACAGATGGTGCCGCTTTGTATTTAAGACTACTTGGTATGATTGTATAGTTATTCACCTATAGAATATTTTGTTTTGAATTTATCTAACGCACTTTCTCCTTTTATTACACCAAAATAAAAATGGAATGGAGCTCCAACTAAAAATTTAGAATTTATTACAACATTATTTGAATTGGGTGCGTAACCATTATAATCACCATTACTATCAACACTAAAAATATACCCTCTTTGATATATTTCATTTGGTACCGTACTACTTTGGAAATACGGTTTGATTGTTCTATCTAAAGATTGATATTGTTTTCCTTGCACTATATCTGAAAAATTTGTTGCCCAATTGTTTAATTCTGTTCCAAAAATTTTAGGAGTAGCGGTATTGGCAAGTTGCCATCTATAAAAAGGTACCACTTGTGATTTAATTCCATATGGATATGGATAATAATCTGTTACATCAGGACCTCTAAAATCTATTATTCCTGGTGTTAAATAATCTTTAAGTTGTAAATTTTCTGTTGTTGATGAAAAGTAAATACCTATAACAGCACTATTTCCGTTGCTACCCACATACATAGTATTTCCTGTATAAAATTCTGGTGAAAAATTTATAACACCTACTTCAGAATTTATAGACATTAATTGTGCCAAATCACCATCAATTCTTCTTGATTGATTAAATAAACTTACATTATCTCTACTAAATAATTGATTTAATGCATTGTCTGCTGCACCAAATAATTCTTTTAAAAATGAACTATTTGCTATTCTTGAAGTTACAAATAAATTTACAATATCAGAATTATCTCCATGACTAGTTGGATTTAGTTTATCTACAATATAAGCTTTATTTGATGGGTCAAAAGTTATTTCTTGATAGAACGAATCTTTTACGCCTAAATTTACAATTGTTGTTGGAAATAAAAGATTTTTTTTATTTACTGCTCGAAAATCTAAAGCTTCTTTTCCAATAAATTCATTTGTAGAATACTTATACGGACTACTTCGATAATAAAAATTGGTTGTTTTACTGTCAAAATAAATTAAATCAGTACAATATGTTGTATATGGTTGATTTTGTTTATCATACCATGTATTTGTCTGTATTGGAAATGCATACAATGTTCCATTAACCCAATTATTCATAAATGATTGTGCAAGAACACCTCTACATAACCCATAAAAAAATCTAAACCTATATCCCCACTCAGCAAAAGATTTTAAATCTCTAATCGTATCTCCAATTAAATCAATTGGGTTTCTTAAAAATACATAACATCCTCTCTCAAGTGAGTCAGTTTCAGGACAATTGTCTTTAATACCAAAAGTATATCCATCACCTGAATAACAATTAAGACCCACCATACCCATACAATCAAAACTTGATATTACAGTACCGGACAATGGTTGTCCTTCAAGGTCAGGCTGTACTTGTGACGCACCTGTAGAATATCCTGGAGAAGTTGCATTACCATCTAATTCAGGTACTATATAAAATTTAAAATTGTTATTTTGTTGTAATAATGCAGGATTGGTGGTCCAACTTTGTCCATTAAGGGCATCTGATGATGGCAATCTATCATTTCTCATGACATTTGTCACTTTATTTCCAATTGACATTGGGGAACCAGTTAATGATGGATATAAATTTGGTGTGGTATAAGAAAAATCAAGATTACTATAAGTACTACTAAAACTAAAACTAATATTACCATTATAATTATTACTATAAATAAAAGAACCTCCAGATACATCTTCAGATGTATCATATTTAGCAACACTTACACTACTATCATAAAAATCATTTGCTGTTGATGTTACAACGCCCATAGCCCCGTTGACCGGTACATCATTAAACCTTGAAGTAAACGGATATGATGAATCAAGCGCCCCATAGTATCCAACACTAGAAGTTGTAAATCCTGAAAAATTATTTCCGGGTGTAAAAAACTTTGATTGATAAAAAATATTATTTTGTGTAAAAACTTGAACTGATTGTGCCGTTGAATTAAGTTTTTGTATTGGTATGTTAACCCTTGTAGATGCTGTTATTGTTATATCAGATGCATTTGTTTTTCCAAAAATTTTACCTACCCCATATTCATTATTAAATTTTGGAGAATACGGGTCAACACCTCTTTGTAATATAACAATATATTGCGAATTAAAATTACTAAATACATCACTATATTTGTACGTATCTGTTTGGTGATAATCATAATTAGAACCTCCATGCCTCATCATTATTACATCAACGCTAGAGTTTAAAATATCAGGTAAAGATTGTGCTGATGATGTTGTCCAAATTTTAGATGCCTCAGATATTGTGATTGCCGTTATGACTTGAAAATATTCTCTATCCATAGGATAAAGTTGCCTATTAATTGTTGTTCCTGTTGGCATTTGATACAATACTGGCGCCGAATTTGAAGATTGTGTAATCGCATATTCAACGGGTAACTGAAATGGAAGTGTTTGTGTAACACCTGTAATTCCTTGTATTATACCATTATCAGTTGTTGCGGTATATAAAAAATTTAAATCGGAGGATGTTCCAGGGTCAACTGAAGTTAATAAATCTCCTGATGTAAACGGAACATTTGCAACAACAGTAATTGTATTATCAAAATGTATTCTACCGTTATTAGAATCTTTCGCAAAAGTAACTTGAATTTTGTTAATTTCATTACTAAAATAAGAATCTCTTGTATTAAAGATATTAATCCTTTCCCCTAATGGTAGGTCACTAGAAAAAGCAAAATATCTTCTGTCATTACTCGGAAGTTTGACAACTTGAGATTTTGGCATTTTGAATAACCTCACATCAGAAACATTATCTCCATTTCCCGCAATTGCTTGAGAATACATTAGTGATTTGTTTATTATATTTTCTTGGTCTGGTTCGTTTATTGTTATTATACTTTGTAAATTTTCATAATAATCTGAAGAATATGAAAAATAAGATAATACTCCATTAGCTCCATTTCCAACAGATTCCGATGTTAAGCTTGTTTCTTTACATTGACACGCCTCACAATCAGGATATGTTATCATTGGTAACCTTACTGTAAAATTTTGTTTTTGACATTTAACATTTAACAGATTACATATAAACCCAAATGGTCTCACATTTATAACCGGTATTTTAATTCCACATAAAAGACATAATAATCCAATTATTAGTGAGTAAATAAAAAGTACTATATGCGCAACTATTAAAACAGGAATTCCAATTACTTGAAACAATTGAAGTAATAACGAAAAAATAAAAAATAAAAAATCAAAATTTCTAAACCCATCATTTGTTGGAAATTTATTAACCGTGCTTGAACAATCGTCATTATCAATTTCTTTAATTCCAACAAATCTACCTCTTCCTCCATTTTTATATTCATCAATCAAACTTGCAACAGTATAAACTTTATTAAAATTAAATTCGTAAAAAGTGTCTTGACAATCAATAATTTCATCTATTTTATCATTTTTTTTTGTGTCTGGCATTCCATCAGTATACCCCGTCCAATTTAATCCAAAATAATAAGAACTAGCCAATTGCTTTCCTTTATCAGAAGTTTTTGAATCATTTATCGGGTCTTCTGCACTATACGTCCATCCATACTCTCTAACATTCGGAACAAGATAATACGCTCTTCTGGTTTGTTCTGTTAACGTTGCAGGTTGTTGCCATTTAATTTTGAATCTATATTTTCCTTTAGTTGGGATTCCAATTGATGGGTCATGTGACACTACTTTTTCACCAAACTCATTTGTTATAACATATTCTAAATTCATCGGTAATTCAGTTAACCATACCCCATTTCCGTCTATAATATTTCCGGATTGCTCTAATTGATATTGTTCCAATATTGGATTACCGTCTGAATCTTGACCTATAGTTTGTCTTATTGCTAATATTTGTCCGGGACCTGTATCTAAATTACATAGGTTACCCATGTTATCTCTTGGCTTACAATTATTTCTAATTCTAAATTTATCAGGTGATGTAAACATAGACCCCATAAAAACAGCGGTCGGTTGTATATTAATATTCGCATCATCCCTTAAATCAAAATCAACTCTATTAATAGCAAGTTGACAAATAGATGGGTCTCCCCATAATGGTGCTATTTCTAAAGTTTTTGTTATTGATATTATTTGTGGTAATGAATTTAAATCATTTGAAGTCCTAAATTGATTTCCTGCAACTTGAGATTCTGTTGCTAATCCCATTCTAATTAAGTCTTGTGGCGTTAATGAAAATTCACCAATATCTGATAAATCAACATCCATGAATAATGTTTGAGCACCTAATGGTACTCCCATAATCATATAATCGCCGCTTTCATTTGTTTTTGCCGTATACTTATAATACTTGTCATAAATTTCAATAGCCGTTTGCCCTGTTAGTACATCTAATCTTGAGGGTAACGTTCCTGTTGCTGCGTGCTTTGAATATGACTTTTCATACGGCAATAAATTATATCTATAACCATCTTCATTTTTATCTGCGGGAGATTTATAAGGATAAATGCTAGTAACTATTGGATTTGATTGGTCTACAACATCAATAGGAATGAATACGGATATTCTAGCGTTTGGAACACCAAATCCATTATTTGCCGTGACTCTACCAACAACAACTCCATAATCAGAACAATTTCTTAAATAGATGTCCGCTTGTTGAATCTTTAAAGATAATATCTCCAAAAATTCAAACTCTTGGTCTAGTTGAACTGTAATTGTTTTATTAATTCCTTGTTCTGTTCTTATTCTATACGATTGCCCCATTCGACACCTTTAATTTATAAATAGTTTATGTGTAATTTTTCAGGGAAAAATCAATTGCCCACATTATAAATTATAAAACAATAAATGTATAAATAAACTTGTTAAGAAAAAGTAACAGATTGGAAATTTTTAACAGATACTCTAATGTCTTTATTAGGATATCTTATTTGATATACCTGAGACGGTTGTGCAAATATTGTATCATCAATTGGCCCGATTAATTTTGTTTCAGGATTAGAATACTCCATAGATGTTTCAGCCGAAGAATATTGTCCACCGACTTCATTGTAAATATTTAAACTAGCAACAGCTAAAATACCGTTTTGATTTTGTATTAAACTTCTTAATTCAGACAAATAAACATTTTGGCCTAATTGTCTTGTTTGTGGATTGAAATATGTAGACACTCTATCAATAACTTCAGATATTACTTGTCCTGAGTTTTGAGCAGAATCCAAAACAATTGCAACATCAACACTTAAGTCAATTACTTCAGCGGTAAAGATTGATATATAATCATTCATCATTCTGTAGTTAGACAAATAATTTGCAATATTTTGTTTTAAAGTATTTGATACAATATTTGTCAATTTACCTGATGTATCATAAGATAATATTTGAATCAAAATTTTATTATCATTTTCAGTAATTGAAACTTTTGCAGGTGCACCAAATTGTGCTGGCATATTTCTTATTAATGATTCGTAATCTTGAACTGTAACAGCTCTTTTTTGTGCCGAAAAATTAAATGAAACATAATTTCTTATTTCTTCTAAAGATGGTACTCCCGCCCCTCCAACTGCTGCAGTTACGTTAACACATCTAAGAGAATTAACTACAGATGAGTTTGTTACCTCTGAAGGTCCGTTAACAAAAAAAGAAACAGTTCCAACTTGATTTATAACATTTGTACCTAAGTTTGTTGCCAATCCACCACCAACTCTATATTGAATAAACAAAGTTGAATTTGGTGTTAAAGTAGAACCTAAAGAAAAGTTATTTGAATATTTTTGTAACTCTAAAGTCGTACCTAATGTTGTAAATTCATTTAAAGCATCCTGAGCAGTATTTGTTCCTCCTCCAAATGTCATTTTTTTGAATCCTTCAGGTGTATACTCTGTCATAAATCTATTTTGAGTTTGTATATATCTTCCCACTTTAATCCCTGGTTGGTCTGATACTTTTGTTGGGTCTTCAATAAAAACCCTGTCTTCCGCCAAAGCATCAACTTCATACCATCTATTACTTAATCCTAAAAATTCTGCAGTTGTTGGTACATTTGTATATTCAGTTCCATTTTTTAATAAAACACTTGTTATACCTAAAACATTTTTTTCAGGTAAAAATAATTCAAAAAATGGTTTAACATCATTTGCTCCAATAACTCTTTTAAATACTTTTGTAATACCATTAACAACAATCTCTCTTTTAGTTATTGTGTAGTTTATTAAAACATTATTCGCATTAAAATTAGGAATTTTTAATCTGTTTGGAAAACCTTGAGCATTATATGGAGATGCAAAATCAATATCATAAATGTTTTCAAACACAATGCCAGCTCCAATAATTTGTGAACCTCTTATTAATGTTCCAAGATATCTCTCATCTTCTTTATCTCCATAAGCAGGAACTGTTATTGAAAAATCAACTAATGAAACTGATGGTCTTTGACCAGGAAGTTTTAATCCATAAGTTCTTGCTATGTTGTATATTGATGACCTTTGTTGGGCATATTGTAAAACAGTTTCTTGGATACTTCTATCAATATGATAATGTAGATTATCCGCAACAGCGGCGTTCATATCTAAAAATATAGAAAATACAGAAGCATCATTAAAATCTTGAATTAAATCAGGATAATATGTTTTAGCATAATTTAAAAGTTCAGTTCTAATTGCCTGAAAATCTCTGGTTGTATACGATATTTTACGATTTGCCATTTATATTAAATATTAAGAATAATGAAATCACTTTGAGCGAAAGTTGATGCGTTTGTCGCATAATCTATTTTAACTTTAGCGGTGTATTCTGCAGTTCCTTTACCAGGAACTCTATATATGGACCACATTTGGTCTCCTTCAATATCCCTACTATTTGTAGGACTAACTTCATCATTAATATCTGCAGGTTCTATTGTTATTTTATTAACCAATAAATTTGGCATGTATTTTTGAATTGAGTCTCTAATATCAGATTCTATTGCATCAAATGTTAATCCGTCATAAGGTTCAAATATATATTCGTATAATCTTGTTCCAAAATCTGGTAAAAAATATCTAGAACCTTTTCTAGTTAGTAATAAATTTATTAAATCTGCTTTAACTTCTTGAGATTCAAATTGGGTTAATTCTAAATAATCTCCTCTCATAGAATCCCTAAAGGGAAAATTTAAACCATATGTAGTTCCATCTGCCATACGTTATAAATATACTTTTATTATTTTTTTATTAAAGAAGTATTCCCTTTTATTCCTTTTGGTTCATACGGGCAATGTCGGCATCCATTAACAGAGCCACAACAATGACCTCTATCTAAATGATATTGTTCTGTAAATACAATACTTTTTCCTTCTATGTAATAATAGGAAGGGAGAATCTTATCTTGATTCTCCCCATTTTTAATTTTTTTTTCCATAATTATACAAGTGTTACTTCACAAGCTCCTCCTGCACATGCCACCTCACCACTCAAATCAGTGTCATCATCCATTTCAACAATTTTTGATAAATCTACATCGTGAAGTGTTTTCATTAATTCTTCATACCTTTCTTTTGTACAGTCCTCAAAAGGTGCTTGAATGTAACTGCCCCCGTCATATGGTAGAACTGATAGTCCATTGTAATGGTCTCTATTTTCCCACATCCACTCACCAACAGCAGGCCATTCATGTTCTCTTATTGAGACTGTTGCCGAAACATTATGAGAATTGTTTCCGTTTCTATGTCCAGGTTTAATCCATTCCATATGAACTTTTTTAACTCTTTCAAGAAGTTGAATTGGTGATTCATTTCTCAAAATAGAACCTTCAGGTGATTTTTGTGGAATACCAATAACAGCAGTATCATGTGGTCTAAAATATTCATCTTCAACTAATTCAGGATGGTTATTTTTTAAATGAGAATAAATTGCCTCATTCTTACCAACTCTAACTCTTCTGATGTAATATTCATTATGCCATGCATGAATTCCACTTGATGTTCCTAAAGTTAATGATGTTGTTCCTGCTGGTTTAACAGTTGTTGTTCTTGCCGCAGGATTAATGTTCAATAGTTCTGCAACTCTTTTATTTTCTTCTTTAACTATTTTTGCTGCAGATTTCATATCTAATTTTAAAACAGCTCCAGAACCAATACCTGTCATTGAAATTCCAATCAAAGCGTCTTTTTCAGTTGTTCTTTGCCAAATTGGTCTTAAGTAATGGAAGTTAGTGTATCCTGCTTGTAATGTTCCAATAAACGTAGCCGCTCTGACTCTATCATTATAATCTTCTTGTGATACAACATTAGACACATTAACCTCTGTAAGATTACAGAATTGGAACGGTCTAAGAGCAATTTCACAACAAGGATTGGTTCCCCAATCTTTATCGTTTGTTAAATAAATACCGGGTTCACCAGCTCCGCTTGCTTCAATTCTCTTCCAAAGGTCCATGAAGTAATCTTTTGTGATTTTGTGTCGGAGCAACACAGCTGAATTATTCGCTCTTCCTCTTTGGGCGTTTTGTTCCCACCAAGCACCTGTTTTAGAACCAATCATTTCGTCATCAGTTGCTGAGAACAATGAGATAAGTGCAGCTCTTCTAATACCGCCAGCCAATACTGCATCTGCAATATGACAAACCATATCATGAACTTCAATTGGTCTTAATTTTTGGCCATTATCTTTTGAATCAAGAATACCTTCAAGTTTAATAAGGCATTCTTTAAGTGGTTGAGGACCAGGAGCTTTACCTCCTGATGTTACAAGTCTAGCACCTTTAGCTCTAATATCACTGAAATCAAATTCAATGTGAGAACCACCAAAGAAATATGATTTAACTAAAACTTTTACAGCATCTGCCCATCCTTCAATTGAATCAGCAACTAACCATCTTCTACTTCTTTCTTTATTTGGTTTTTGAATTTCGGGTAAAACTTCAACATGATGTTTTTGAACAGAATATCCAACACCTGTTCCTCCCAATAATAGAAACATTATTTCAGAAAAAACTCTCCAATCATCTATAGGTGCGAATGCACAATTATAAATTCTGTTAGGTGAAATTTCAATAGGTTTACCAGCAAATTGCATAGACCTCATTGAAGGTAATACTTGCTTCTTGTAAACATACATGTAATTTTCACGAATCTCTTTTTCTAAATTTGGATAATGTTTAATATGCATATCCATGTTTCTTGTGACCAATTCTTGCCACGTTTCTCTTCTTTTTAATTCAGGTGTATATTTTGCGTATTTCATGTATACGGTAATATCACTAAGAATTCTGTTTGAAATGTCCATTTTTTGTTTAAATTTTTAAGTGTAATTTTTATTAAAAAATCGTCGATTTTAATAATAAATATGTGGTTGTACGCAATTATACAACATATTTAATTAAAAAAAAATAAGTTTTTTTTAAAAAAAGTAGATATTTATTTACCTATTTTTTTGTCCTTCTCTTTCTTTTCTTTTCTCCAATAATTCTTTAACTCTGTCTTTTTTTCTTTCTTCTTGTTGTTCTTCAAACCCTAAGAAAGTTACTGAACTTTCAGTATCAATTTCAAGAAGCTCATTGTTGAATTTACAATTTTCAAATACTACACCGTCTTTACCAATTCTTGATTTAGTAATTGCGATTGTAGCTAAATTCATTTCTTTTTGTTGTAAAGATTTAGCGACTGTTATGATAACATGACCTACCTGAGCCTTTTTAATTGACCCACCCATTTGGTCTGTTGTTACAACATCTGACGATATTGATGACCTATTACCTTGTGTTGCTGTCCATCCGACAAGATTTAATTCATGACACATAGATTCAAATCCTCTCATCACAGAACCTTCGGCTTTCCATTCATCTTTACTTGAACTTTCAGGTAATACACAATCAATATAATCTAAAAGAATTAAATCAATTTTTGTACCATCAGCAATCATCTTCCTAACTTGATTTTTAATTTGATTCATTGTCATACTATCAGAAGCTAATTTCTTCAAAATTAATTCATTCTTCATAGTATCATGAATATCATTAATCTTAGACATAACCTCTTCTTTATGAATTACTAATTCATCGGGAGCAATTCCTGTCCAAAGAGTAAAATGTTTTCTTTGTACAATTTTTGGATTGTCTTCAAAAAATATTTGAATTACATTATATCCAAGATTAAATGCTGTGTTGGCAATCTTTGTTAGGATGGTTGTTTTTCCAACACCCGTAGGAGCTAATATAACACCTATCTCTCCCTTAGCCAATCCTCCCTTAAGTAGTTTGTCTATTCCTGGTATACCTATCGGTATAGGGTGTCTAAAATCCTCATCAAGTACAGTGTCCAAATTAGAAAAAATATCTGTTATTCCAGTATCTCTTTCTCCAACTTGCAAAGCTTCTCTAACTAATCCTTCAACTTTATCATAAGATTCAAAATCACCCTCATTTATAATCTTCTGAGCTTTGTCCATGGCCTTTTGTAATTCCTGTTGTTTACAGAATTTTAAAGCCTTTTCTTGTACAAAAGTTACTCCTTCAAATGGAGCTTCTTTAACTTGTTTTAATGTGTCTAAAACAATTTTAGCAACAAGTTCTTGGGTGATTTCAGATTTTACAATTTGTTCAAGAGTATCAAATGTTGGTGTTGATTCGTACTTTGAATAATATTCCTTTGTCATTTGTAAAATGATTTTGAAATATTTGTTGTCAAAATAAACACTCTCGATAACATCCATTATTGTTGAAGAGAACTCTTTGTCTACTATAATCTGATTTAATAACTGTATTTGGAAAGTGTTTCCTAAATAATCAAAATTTTTATTCATAATATTATTGACCCCTATTAATTAAATACTTACATACTCAAATCAAATTTCAAATATTTGTAACTTAATTTGTCATCTGAAAAGATGTCAGTTAAGTCTCTAAGTACATCTTTTAAAAATGGTCTTACGTCAACTGTATAACGAACTTTTGGCGGAAACATTTTGCCATCAAAAATTCTATGACAAATTGTCTGTTCTCCAACCTTAACAAAAATGTTAAAAATCTCAGGTCCTTCAGTAAAAGATGTCTCCATTATGTTTGGGTCAGCCATAATTGAATCAACATTGTCCATCATATAAACAACTGTCTTCATCTTTAAATAATATTGGAGGTCTTCCTTAAGGGATTTAATATACTCATATAAATCCACAGAATTTTTTGCCTTTGGATTATAACCTCTAACATTGAAAAATCTTTGTACAATAATGTTGTCATTTAGTGTTAAAAGAAATTCCATTTTTGTAATGTCTTGCTCTTTAATTGTGCTCATTTTTTTCGTTTTTCTTTTCTTATTAATTTCATGAATGGTTTTAGGAAATTTATCCAAGCCTCATCATTTTTCGGAAGATACTTAAAAAGTCCGTCTTCCATCATAAATCTCATTAAATTTTTATATCCTCTATCGGATGGGTCAATCGTATCGTTTAACATTTGTTCAACTAATTCTTTTGCATCATCAGTTATTAAACATTCAGACAAATCTACGATTTTTTTATTTGTCTTATAAAACTCTTCTCCAAGTATACCATTTTTTGTTTTACCAGTCAAAATATTTGATAAACTTTTTATAGGTTTTTTTTGCTCGATTTTTTGGGCATAACTTAAAATTTCGTCAATAGTGCATGATTTTTCAAGCATATCTGGAAATAATTTAACTAAAGTTTTTTCACCCAACCCTTGAATTCCATCGATATTATCTGACTTATCTCCAACAAATATTTTACATAAAGCAACATTATAATGTGGTATGTTAACTTTATTTAAAGTAATCATATCTCCATATTTAAAATATGTTTTAGATATCGGAGAATATATTGTTACATTTTCGGAAATTAATTGTGTTAGGTCTTTGTCTGCGGAAAATATAATTATTTTTTCTTCTTTAGCAATCTGACAATAGTAAGCAATTAAATCATCAGCCTCATTATCATCAACTTCAATTTGTCTAACAAATACTTCTTCTAAATATTGTTTAACTCTTTCTCGTTGTTTTAAATATGATTCATAACTTTCATCAGTACCTGTTTGAAAACGATTTGCTTTGTATTGAGGGTATATCAATTTTCTGGCAACTGAGTTTGATTCTCCGTCCCACATAACAATCACTTTATCGTGATTATGTTCCTCTAAAAACTTACGAAGTATATTGATGAAGTGATACACTCCACCAATATGATTACCATCGTAAAAAAGTTCCTTAGCTCCGTGAAACCCTATCTTAAAAAGATTGTTACCGTCTACTAAAAGTGTTTTGGTCACTTTATTTATTTAATCCGTGAATAAAATTTTGTTTCCTTTCTTTTTTTCCATCTTTAAAATATTTTTTATTCCGTAATTTCATCTTCAGTTTCATCAAGTTTAATTTCACCATCACCACTAAGTATTCCATTCCAATATTGGGAATATTCTTTTTTGTATTTTTCCAAAGCTTCTTTAGTGTCTTCAATATATCCTTGTGGGACAGCTATTATTTTACCATCAGAATAACCTAATCCATTCACATGATTCTTTAATATTGATATTTTAGTTCTAATCGCATATCTAACAGTTCTTCCTCCTTTAGTTGCCGTAATATGATTAATACCTGCACTTGCTTGATTACCAAAAAGGAATACTAATGAGGACGCTAACCATACTGCTTCGCCGCCTTTACTCTTAATAGTTGGTTGACCAAATGGATTATCAGGAAGAGCAACCCATGGTTGATTAACCACAACTAAAGTATTATAATACGCATAATCTTCTTTTTTTGATTTAGAAATTCTTGAGTGAACTCCCATACCAATTTTGTCAGCAAGTGCTGCGGCGTTATGCATTTTTCCACCTCGGCCTTCAAATGTCATCTTACAAGGAACACTTCCTACAGAATCCCAAAGAAATAAAATAGATTGTTTAATATCTCCTTTTTCTTGAGCATCAATAACTTCATTAATAAAATCCGTAACTTGTTCAATATAATCAAATCCATCATTAAAAATAAAATCACCATCCCACTCATTATCATCATTCTTATTAGCTTGTAATCCTAACTCTACCGCATGTTCCCATGACCATTTCTTTTCTGTAATAATAAAAACAGGTAGATGACCTTTCTTTTGTGCGTCTGCCGCAGCTAATATCATGGCAGTTGTTTTAGAACTATTACTATGTCCCAAAAACATATTAATACCACCCATAACAGGTCCAGGTATTCCACAAGCATTTAAAAACGCTTCACCACAATTGTAGTAACTTGTTTCTTTATATTTTGTTTTGGTTGAAAATTTGTCTTTGAACCCACCACTTTCTTTTTTCTTAATTGCCATTTTATATTTTTTTAATCGTAGATATTTTTATTACAAATAAAATTATCATGTATGGTACCATATAAGATACCATACATGATATTAATTTTATTAAAACGGTAAATTCTCATCTGGCTCATCATTATCCTGTGGGTCAACATAACCATCTTTAGATTTTCCACCACCAACAGATACTGTTGATTCTGTGTTATTCTCATATACATATCCACCCTTATCCATGTCCCAACGTGGTGTTTCTCCACGAGCAATTGCTTCAAGATATTCAACAGGTTTTTTAGAATACACATCAGTCCAAGTTTCAAGGTTGTTAATCCACTCTTTAGCTTGTGCAGGTTCTGCATGAACAGGTGTTGAGTCATCATACATTATTGTTGATACGCTAGTATATTCTTTACCTTTGCCTGTCTTTGATTTAGTTAATTCAATAACAAGGTCTCTTCCTTTTTCAGCGTCGGTAATATCTCCTTTATTTCTCCAAATAGGAATAATCTTATCAAGGATACCCTCATTTTTATAATTGTGTTTAAAACGCCAAAACTTTGGTCCGTCTTCTTCATGGTCTCTGTCGATAACTTTAACAATATAAAACTTACGAGATTTATATTGTTTTGCCAATTCTTTGTCAGATTCTTTTCCAGTTGACATTAGTTCTTCGTAAACCTCATTCAAAGGTGAACGCTCATTGTCATTTTTTCCTGGGTCATAGAACTTTTGCCATTGTCCACCAACTTGAATCTCATGATACCAAGCTTCTTTAAATGGAGAAGAACCATCAGATGTTGGGAGAATCCTAACTTTTCTTTGTCCTGTTTTTTCTTTATCTCCAAGAATAAGAGCGAAATACTTTTTCATTCTTTCATCTTGAGACATTTTTCCTTGGGCCCCGCCCGATGATTGTTTTGATTTTTCATACTGTGCCAATACGGCGTCTAATGCATTACTCATAATTTTTAAATTAAATTGTTTATATTATTAAATAAATATAGTAAATAATTGAGCTTATGTCAAATAAAAAAGGTCACCAAATGGTGACCCTTTAAAATAAAAATTATTTTTATTACTGTTGATAATTATTATCCTCACCACTATTAGGTTGGAATGAATTTTTAATATCGTTACTATTAATATCGGTTACTTGGTCTGAAGTTAACACATAATCATTTTTTCCTGTTTTTTGCATTTCATCTTGTTTGTCGTCAAAAAAATCTGTTAACTTTTGATTGAAGGGGTAAGAGTCGTATGTTCTAAGTTCCAATTTTTCTTGTGGAGTCTTTTCTCTATACTTTTCAATTTTATTTTCAAGAGTATTAAGTTTATTCATTATTGCATCCATCTCAGATAATTTTTCTTCCATTTTAGAAATTTGGCTAAAAAGGTTTTCAAAATATTCATCTTGCTTTTTTTCAATATTTTTTTGTGAGTCAACTAAATCAGTAACATCAAGTTCTTCAGATTCTAAACTTTCAGTTTCTTCTGATTCACCATCGTCATCTATTTTTTCAACATCCTTATCAACATCAACATCAATTACTTGAGGTGGTGTTGCGGTTTCTGCGGATGGTACTCCTTCAGGTGCTGGTGGAGCAATTGCCCCTTGTTCGCCAGGTGCTGGTGCCAACGCACCTAAATCAGCTCCGGGTTCTTCTGTTGGTGAAGGAGCGTTCTGTTCTGTAATATAATTATTGATACTTCTGTATCTTTCAATTTCGTTTAATATTTTTCTATCTAAGCTCATATTTTTATCCGTTTAATAATTGTTTTATTCCCTTTGCGGTTTCAACTTTAACTCTTCTGTTTGTAGTAACTTGATGACCAGCCCTTTCAATAAGACCGTCTCTTTCTCTTACTGTATAACAATCTCCTGTATCTAAATCACAAACTTCTTTTGTTCCGTTTCCATTATCTTCCTCAGAATATCTAACAGATTTTCCAAGATAATTGTCTAATGTTGATTTTAAATTCATAAAATACTTTTTATATAAATATACGGTTAATGGATTAAATTATTTCGGGACATACACAAGTTTAGATGCACTAGTTACCACTATGTTTTTTGAACTACTAATAACAATATTATTTTCTTGTAAAACATTTTGTGCCGGTTTAGGTATAGAAACCACAATCATTTCACCACTAAGAATACTAACACCTGTTGTCACTAAAATACCATTAATTGTGACACCTGTCGTAAACTCTAATCCAACACCTTTAATAGTGATAATAGTACCTGTAGTTCCTGTTGACGGTGAAAAAGAATTAATCGTTGGTGGTGGGCAAGTAGGTGTTGGTGATGGTGCAATATTTAAATTATTTATTGTCTTAGTTGTTTCCACTAACGGAAGTGACCCTTCCAATAATTCTTTATTTTTAGAACTATTTAATCCAGCACTTTTAGCAGAATTTAATGCAGATTTAAAACTTGATATTGCCGTAGTATAATTTTTCACATCATACGCACTTTCACTAACTCCATTTGGAACCCAATAACATGAGTAATATTTTGGTAATCCTATTTGTAATATTCTATTAACATTATTAGATAATCTAGAAATCATAAAATTAATAAAGAAATCTAAATTTGCAAAAGTTGCTATTGGTTGTGATTCTGAATTAGAATTATTTTGCCCTCCAACATTTAAACAATAATACGTTGGTGAAAAATAATCACTAGTTGCTCCGTAATCTTGAACTAATTCTATATTAGCAAT
>Ga0114966_10000877_pt1 | contig 28425 bp, 61 predicted proteins | sample M_130207_XF_Meta_FD_87029 | JGI IMG/M metagenome (GOLD analysis project Ga0114966, IMG submission 87029) | Freshwater microbial communities from Lake Montjoie, Canada to study carbon cycling - M_130207_XF_MetaG | ecosystem: Environmental > Aquatic > Freshwater > Lake | place: Lake Montjoie... | reverse complement strand
CAAAAAAAGGGAAAAATTTTTGTTGGGCCATCTCCCCCCCCCCCCCCCCCCCCCCCCCCCCCCCCCCCCCCCCCCCCCCTAGCCGCTCAGCTCAGCCGACCGTGGCTTGGCACCGTTCTTGCATGGGCCAGCTTGGCACCAGCCTTGCATGCACTGGCTTGGCACAGGACTTGCAGATGCAATAACTGTGCCTATTTTTTTAAGCTCGCTCCTTCCCTAAACTTATTTACTATTGGGCTTATTTTCCAAGCTCACCCTTTTGCGCTTGTCTTATCTTCATTGTAGCATAGCTGAAAAGTAATACAATAACGCAAAGATCATGCCAATATTACATATTACAAATTGTAAACTGGAATATACGCCGGATGTTGGCTTTGCATAAGCAAAAGTCATGCCATGTTTCTTTAGGGGGGATCTTCCAATTGGCACATGCTTTGCAGGCTAAATAAAGCTTGGCAAATATTTAATTTGTTTGGCTATTGTATTATGATGCATAGTGTGAGAGAATTGTATTAAGAGGGGATGAGATGAAAACTTATATAATACTTGTACTTACATTAACTTTAGTAAACTTATTATCACGCTCTGAGACTGTTTTAAAAGCCTTTGAGCAGTGATTTAATACACCCTATCAAGCAAGCCATGGGTGACTTTGTCTAGTCTTCAAACTGCCTGTGGCGAGCTTATACATATCACCCAAAGGGACTAGGCATATGCTTGGTCCCTTTTCCAATTTTCAAATACTTAGAGGGAATTAATATGCGGGCGCAAGAAAACTAAGCTGCCTTTATGTGACACCTTGTTTTATGCCTTTACAGGTACTCAACTCATTCCCTGCAAAGTCTGTGCCATATAGTCTCATATCATCAACCATGGCTAAATTGTCACTGTTTTAAGGGCGTTACGCTCGAAACATAATCCCACGTTTTCGAGTCAAGCTATTTCAGGGGCTTGCGCTGACATGGCTTAAACGCTTTAAACCGTCCAAGGCATGCATTTTTTCACGTTCCCAATTAATGCCAGTGCGAGGGCTTATCCTCATAATGTAAGGGTGTAAGATAAAAAATTAAGAGATGTCACTTTATTATTGACGCGGTGATTCGTTTACTGTACCATCTCATTAAGGAAACAAACAACAAAGAGGGGCAACATATGAAAGATTTACTAAATAAGGTTGAAACAATTGAAAAGAAAATGGACGTTTACGTTGAATTTTATGGGTGGTCAAGCGATGAGACTAGGGCCTTGAAGGATCAATTGGATCAACTTAATTCGGCTATTATTGAGTTAATGATCTTAGATCAAGAAATAATTAGAATTAAATCACTTGTGGCATAAAAGGGGATAAAATGAGCATAAAGTTTAAAATCGGTATGGTTCAGGGTGGCAAAACGGCAATTTATGAAAGATCTTTCAATAAACGAAGTTTTAAGTTATTCAATGACAAATATCACTGGGGCTTTAATACTAGGGTTTTAATTTTAATAAAAGGGGAGTAATATGGGAACGAGGGCATTGATTCACGTTAAGGATGGAAAAAAGACAATTGCCACAATTTATAGGCAGTATGACGGGTATCCTACTGGACTAGGCGAGGATATTAAGAAAATTTTAAACAATGGCAATGTTGAGATTTTGAACGGCTATAATGGCTGTAAGGTACCTTATGAATTCAATGGAATCGGATGTTTAGGAGCGTACTTGATCGGGGAATTAAAGCAAAAGAAAATAGGGAATGTTTATCTTATGGCTCCAAACATAAAGGATGCAGGGGAAGATTTTACTTACATTATAAGTAAAGGTAAAAATAATGTAAATGTAAACTTAAAAGTCATTGATAGTTACACTAAAAAAATAGTTTATAATGGACGCTTAAAAGATTTTTGTGGGCAAAAAGCTGAGGGTGTGACTTCACTTGAAATTGAGCTTAATTAAATGTTGACTTAATTTGACGCATGGAATATAATAATCTTAGGGAATTTAACAAAAAGGAAATAATATGTCAATTTGCTTAACTCAAACTTCTCACATTGGCTCTAACAAATTCGGTTTTATCTCAAGTGAGAGTTTAGTGAAAAATCTTGAAAATAAGGGATTTAAATTGTCTGACGTTGTGGAGTCTAAAATCAGAAAGGATAAGGAAAAAAGACTAGGCTTTCAAAAACATGTTTTGCGCTTTGACGTTGGCTATTCAACTAGTCAAGGGAAACTTCAACTATTGGCTATTAATTCTCACGAAGGATCAAGCGCGTTAACTTTCCGACTAGGCTTTTTTCGGATGGTTTGTTCCAATGGTTTGATAGTGGGGAGTGATTTAATCCCTAAAATTAAGGTAAGGCATACACAAAATGGGCTTTTAAAGCTTGACGACTCAATTGAGGAAATGATGGATTATAGAACGGTAGCAATCGATGGCATTAATGCAATGAGCAATAAAATTTTGACTAGTGACGAGATTAAAGCGTTGCAAGATTCATGCCTAAAATTGAGAATGGGGGATAAATATTCTGATAAACTTATTCCTCTTTTTGAAGCGAAGCGATGGGAGGATAAAAGGGAAGATCTTTTTAGCCAATTTAACATCATTCAAGAAAATTTAATGAGAACGGGCTTTTATGTGCAGGATGAGGATAAGAATAAGACTAGTAAAGTAAGGGCGATAAGAGGCGTTGACGCTAATATCCTCTTAAATACTAGTATCTATAATGAAGCTTTGAAACTTATCGCATAAAAAGGGGCGGGCTTTATGCCCGCTTATTTTTTTAAATACTATTTGACGCATTATTTCTTTTTTGATAAGATGAATCAAGCTTTTCAACCAAAGGGGATACAATGAAACATAAAAAATTATTGACCACGGCTAACGCAAAAACTTCAAAGGGCGAGGATTTAGGATATCTTACCGGAATTCTTTACATGGCACCGGCTAACCTTGTCGAGGGTGTAAATGTCTGCAAATTTGCCTCTAAAGGATGCAAGGAGGCTTGTCTTTATAGTGCAGGCAGGGGAAAATTTAATAGCGTTAAAAAGGCGCGTATTGCAAAAACTGAGTTTTTTAGAGATAACAAAGAGGCGTTTATCACTTCCCTTGTTTGGTCAATTGAGGGCGTACTAAGGGAAGCAAAAAGAAAAAATCTTATTGCAGCGATTAGACTGAATGGGACGAGTGACATTTCATGGGAAGAAATTATAATTAAGGATGGTAAAAATATTTTTGAAGTATTTTCGGATGTCCAGTTTTACGACTACACTCCGAATCATACTAGAATGGATGCATTAACAGGAAAATGGAATAATTACCATCTTACGTTCAGCCGTAAAGAGTCAAGGGCGAATCATATTCAATGCGAAAAAATGTTAAGCCTAGGCGTTAACGTGGCAGCGGTTTACTCTAATGTGAGCAAAGTAGTCAATGAGCTTGGCGCGATCGATGGAGATTTACACGACTTAAGATTTTTGGATATTAAGGGGAAAATTGTAGCACTAAAGGCGAAGGGAGAGGCAAAAAAAGACAAAACAGGATTTGTCATTCATAACTAAAGGGGATTAATGATTTTATTAAGTTTAGTTTTAAAAACATTTATTTTTTATCTTTTGATGAAACTAATTGACTAATGACGCAATATGATATAAAATGATTGCAGGAAGGGGGAACAAATGACAACAAAAAGAGATTTACACAAATGCTTATGTGATTCTTGCGGTTCATCTTACAATGTTTTTTATTGTGGAACTATGGGTGATTATATTTGTGGGGAATGTTTAGAGAAGGAAGAAGAAGAAGAAGATAATGAGCCTAAAAATCATTTAGATTATTTAGAAAAAATAGGGGAGGTTTAAAATGGATATCCAAGAATTTAAAGATGAGGTTAAGGGAAATTTTTTTAGAGCATGTTTCCTAAAAAAGGATGGAACGACGAGAGAAATGACTGCCCGTTTTGGAGTTAAAAAGCATTTAAAGGGCGGTGAATTAAAATATTCCCCCGAGTCATATAACTACATTGTGGTTTTTGACGTTGAGAAAGGGGCTTATAGAACGATTAACATGAGCACTCTTATTTTCCTTAGATATAACAACAAAGAGGTTCTAGGTAATAATGCCTTACTTCATTACTTATCATAAGAGGGAATTATATGCTTAAGAATATTATTATTTTAATTGCATTCATTACTTTCCTTTCATCTTTAAAGCCTACTCCAAGCGTTAATGAATTAACTAAAGGTGTAAGTATCTATTGCAAAGATATCTGCAAATAACGCTTGTAATAAATTGACGCATGTATTATAATTGAATAGGAAAGAAAAAAACTAAAGGGGAATTTATGCAAGGTAAACTTTTTAAAATTTCAATTGTGGTAGCTGGTATTAAAAAAAGATGCAGAAAAGTTGAATATCATACTCTAAGTGCCGGATATATCCCTTACAATGAGGGAAAATTTAATGAGGATGAGATTTTAGAACTTGCTCGGGGAATGATTGAAAGTAATATGAAAACGGTTTATACACCGGCAAAAATAAGGTTAGATTTTGTTGAGGTGGCTTTAGAGGATGGCTTTAGAAGTGAAAAATGGACTCCCTTTAGTGATTTAAATAAAACGCTACTAGTTCAGTCTAGTCTAGAAAATGCATTAAACTAATAAGGGGATAAAATGGAAAAAGTAATAAAATTAAATAAAAAAGAAATTGAAGTTTTGGAAAGAGCTTTAGATAATTATAAATTTTCAGTGCAGGTAAGGATAAAAAGTGATAACATAAAGCGTATAGAGATGGCTATAAATGAGTTATACAATATAGAAAGCATAGAAAAAAAGGTTAATGAATGAAAACATTTATTATTGATATAAATGGTTTATCCAATGATTCAAGTAAGGAATTAATGGGGTTTGTGCTGACTATTGGCTTAAACTTTAGGAAAATAGATAACTCATTATCCGGCAGGGTATTAATTATAGAATTATCTTCTAAGATGGAAGAAAACGCTTTAAAACAGTTTTTAGCTGATAACAATATTAGGCAAAAGGTCACTATTGGAAACGAGAATAGGGCAATTGTGGACGGAAAAAAAGTCGGCGTATTTACCCTAGTAAAGTCTATTGATGGCTTATCGGAGTTTTATAGTGATAAGTCTACTGGTAAAAAGTTTACAATAGTAAAATAGGAGATTTATGACAAAACTAGAATTTTTGAGTTATCTAATGACAGGATTATTTTTTTCATGCTTAACTGATTATTTAGTGAGGTCATAATGTCAAAATTAGATTCTTTTCTATTGCTTATTGGAGTTTTTGGGCTTATAATTATTGCAGGTAGTCTAGTTTATAACTTATTTACAGGGGAGTTAGATGATGAATAATCTTGAAAGATCAGAGCTTGAAAATTACATAGATAATACTTGTGAAATTTTAGATGCTACTATCGATGAAATTGAAAGAAAAATTCTTGAAGCTAAACTTTTTGAGCTTGTGGAGCAATTAAATGGTAATACTATTTATTTGACAGTGCAGTGATAGAAGTGGGAGATTGCTTTAAACATATGGGTTATATTTTTGAAGTTACACATATAAATGAACATGAAAGAATGGCTTATGAATGTAATGTGTGGCGTAATGATATTAAAGTTTCATTAAGTGAGGAGCTTAAAAATACTTTATTAAAAATGCAAAAACTTTCAAAACTTGAAAAGGAATTAATGTGAATATTTTCACAACTTCAGATTGTCCTATTGAATCGGCAAATTTTTTAGACGATAAACGAGTAAACAAAATGTGCGTAGAAACTGCTCAACTATTATCAAGTGCTTTGCGCCTATGTGGTTATACTGGCGAGGATGTTTATAAAATTACCCATAAAAACCATCCTTCTAATGTTTGGTGTAGGACTACTAGAGGTAATTATAAATGGCTCCTAGAGCATTTTAGAGCGTTATGCAATGAGTATACTAGGCGAGGGGGGAAAGGTTCATGCAAGCTATAAACTTTTTCCTATTTTTGAAGTTAATATTGGGCTTATTCCAGTAGGGGAGCAAATGCCTTTTTCAAACAATGCAAGAAACTTGACGAAAGGCGTTGACTTCACGCATGAAAATGATGTAACATTGGCTTATAGACTTTACCTATCAGAACGATGGGAAAGTGATAAGAGGAAGCCAAAATGGAGCTAGGAGATTTTATAAGGGCAACTAATTGCAGGAACGGATATTTTGTGATAGGTGAGCTTGTTGGATATGGTGATGGTCATATATTTATATTTAAATATGAAAAAGAGTATTTTTTACAGAGTAGTCATTATCGCATAGAAAAACTTAGTAGTTTAGAAATAGAACTTTTATAAGGAGAAAATGATGGAAACAATTAAGAAATTCAAAAATCGCAAGCTTTACAGTAAAACAACAAAGAGCTACGTAACGCTAAACTATCTGGTCAGTAAGCTCAGGAATAAAGAATTATTCCAAGTCGTGGAGCATGGTACGAATGCAGACATTACAAGTAAAACTCTTAAACAAGCTTTAGTTACTGTAGACTTGACAGATGATGTTATTAAGCGAATAATTTTAGGAGAATAATATTTGACTTGTCGCATTAAATACACTAAACTAAAAACAGGCGAACTCCAGAGTGATGAAATTATATCATCTTCTGGGGTCTCCTATTATGCTAAAATTAACTTTGTAACTGGATATGGTAAAATATTAAACTTTAAACGTAGAAACATCATTAAAGAGTATTTTAGCACTAATAGAAACGTACTAAGACGAATGATAAGGAGAGAACTTCAAAAATTAGGAGTTAAATTTGAAAAAGAATTCAAAGAAAGTGGTTATTCGAAAACCAAAAGTAGGGGAGCTTTATAAAATTTGGGCTGGAAATTTAGATTTGTGTAATATAATTAAAATTGAGCGTATCGCTAATAATTTTGCTTTTTATACAACGTTAAGCGATCCTTTTTGTCAGCAGAGATGGAATTTTATTAAATTTCCTGAGATTTTAGACCAAAAAATTTCCTCTCTAGAAATGGAACTTATGTGATATTTTGGATTTTGACCATAACTATGATTCATGGCGAGGTCAAGTATGGCTATAAATTCATAAATAAATCTAATTGTGAAAAGATTGTAAAGTATTATAGCAATACTATTAAGCATTCTACATACAAATGCTCCGAATTAAAAAATTGACACTTGCATTAAATGTCTGTATAATAAGTGTAAGGGGGAAGCAATGACAACGAAACAAACAGGCAAACAAAGAAGAAATAAGAGATATTACTTAAAAAAGAAAAGAGAATTAAAAGATATTTCTGGAAGTGAGACTAATTTAAGTTTTCCAGATTATTATAAAAAACTTACTCTATCTGAATTTATGATCTTCATAGCAGTAAGGGACACTAAACAAATTCACTCGCTCACTACTTTGCTAAATAACACTTGCTTATCATTTAGAACTATCAGAAGCGGTGCCAACAATTTAGAAAAATTAGGGTATATCACTCAGAGAAAATATGGTAAAAATAAAATACTAACCTTGAAGGAGTTACAATGAGTCTTATAGAGATTTTTGAGAATATGCCTAAACAAGATGTTAAAACTTTTAATAAAGTTTTTAAGTCTACTCCAATTGAAGATAGGAATAATCTAGATGTACAAATATTAGATTTATTAAGTGCAGATGAACGAAGGGTAAAAGTAGGGGATGAGTTTATTAGATTGTGTTTAAAACAAAAAAAAGATAGCAAGCGCATAGTTAAAGATTATAAGATAGTAAATTTTCGAGAAAAGGTATGTAGTAAATGTCGCAAAAATAAACCATTTATTTCTTTTTCACCCCATAAAACATCAAAGGGAGGAGTGAGGGCGGCATGCAAAGAATGCTGCACTGGTGAAGTAATTAGAAGTAAGAATAAAAATAAATTGACACAAAATGTAAAATAAATTATAATAATTAAAGGCTACTTAACTGATAACAGGAGAAATTATGAATATCACACAACTTAAACAATCACTTCCATTTATTATTGAGTCTGGGCTTGTGCCTAATATTATCGGAAAGCATGGAATTGGGAAGTCTTCAGTGGTAGCTCAGTATGCTAAGGAAAATGGATATACGTTTCACCCATTCTTTCTTGGTCAAATGTCCGACAATGGGGACTTGCTAGGTCTTCCAGAGTTTAACAGGGACAGTTCTGGTAAAGCTTTATCCGTTAGCTTTGTCCATCCTGAAAAATTACCTAAAAATCCTAAGTCGATTCTTTTCTTTGATGAGCTTAATCGAGCCTCTAAAGAATTATTACAAGCCATTTTTCAACTTGCGTTAGAAGGAACTTTGCATGATTATACGTTACCGAAAGATTCTGCCATTATCATGGCAATGAATCCAGCTACTGATGACTATTCCGTACTTGACTTTGCGGACAAGGCTTTTGCAGATCGTTTTGTTCATATTAATCTAGATCCTACTCATGAAGAATTTCATGAATATATGAGTGGTCGATATGCTAATAGTCCAGTGAGTGATTTCTTGCGTCAACAAACGAAACTTTTAGAAGAAACTGATCTTAAAGCTGTTACCTTAGATTTTGTTAAGCCATCTAGAAGATCATGGGACAGACTGCAAAAATTGGAATTAACTAGTATGCCTGAAAATCTTTTTAGGGAAGCAGGTATGGGCATTGTAGGAACTGCTAGTATGATTGCCTATAGTTCATGGAAGGAAAACCAAGTAAAAATTGTTGATGCAAAAGATATTCTAGATAATTATGAAAAGAGTAGAACTAGTTTTGTTAAGAATTTTAAAAATCCAGTAACTCTAGAAGATATTGAAGCTCCTAGAGCCGATATTATAGCCACAGTTTGCTCTAATGTTTCTGAGGAGTTAGTGATTAGACTTAAAGCAACTACGCTAACAGAAAATAATGCTAAAAATCTAGTGGCATTTCTTTTAGACTGCCCTGTAGAAAATTTGTATGCTTTTTTGCTACCTCTGAGAGAGATTGCTCAATTTTCAACAGATGTTAATATGAAGGCTTATGTACTAGAGAATAAGCAATTAGTAGAAAAGACAAGAGAAGCTAGGCTTGCAAAAGATGCATATAAAACGGCTAAAGAAGAAAGAGAAAATAAAGCTAAAGCTAAAGCATTTAAAGAGTCTGATATACCTTTTTAACTTGACGCAATAATTTAACTCCTGTATTATTGTATAAGATTAAGCTAAGGGCAAGGCTATAAATACCTTGCCCATTTTTTTATTAGGAGATATATGAATAAATTCCAACAAGCCATAACAGCTCTCATTTTTTCTGAACCATTTTATGGGCATTTGATATCCAAGATGAAAATTAATAAGACTGATAAGATCTCTACTGCCGGGGTTTTTATTACAGACAAAATAAATCTAATTTACAATGAAGAGTGGATTGAAAGTTTAGATCTAATTGATGTTGTTAAAGTATTGAAGCATGAATGTGCTCATATTTTGCAAGAGCATATTATTCGAGCAAAACAAATTGGAGTAGTTAATTCAGAGCTACATAAAAGATTTAATATTGCAACAGATGCGACTATAAATACACATGATTTAGTTGCTACAGTTGAAAAAATAGGTGGAGTAACTATTAAATCAATTAATGAAATGATGAAGGGAATGATAGAAAAAGCTAACGCAAAAGATAATGCAAAGAGAGCTTTTACTCCCATGATAGAAGGTCAGATCGCTGAATACTATTATAATAGAATAAATCAATTTGCAGAAGAAAATTCGGATATACTACCAGAAGGGGATGGCTTAGGGGATACTATCGATGACCATTCTGTTTGGGATAAGTCCGAGGGAAATGTAGAGATGCAGAAGGAAGTAGCCAAGCAAGCTGTTAATGACTCAGTTAAATCAATTGGGGGTATCGGTAATCTACCTAGTGATTTAGTTGGTTTAGTGAGTGATATGAATAAAAGTCAAGTTAATTGGAAGCAGCAATTAAGACAATTTTATGTTAATACTTTAAAGAGTAGTAGGATTCCTACTAGAAAAAAAAGAAATAGGAGATATGGGATTTTGCAACCGGGTAGCAAGAAGAAGCCAGAGCTTCATTTGGGTCTATGTGTGGATACTTCTGGATCGGTAAGCGATGAGGAATTGTCAATGTTTTGGGCAGAAATGCAATCTATTGGAGCATGTGGAGTTAAAATTACAGTTATCGAGGCAGACTGTATTGTACAAAATGTATATGAATTTGAAGCAGGTAAGACTCCCGATTTTAAGGGTAGGGGAGGGACTGCCTACAATCCAGCTATCAAAAAAGCCATAGAATTAAAAGTTGATGGCATTTTATACTGTGGTGATTTTGACACTGCGGATACTCCAGAAAACCCCAATAAACCTTTTCTATGGGTAGGAGTAAGAAAATCTCCAGCACCTGCAGAATTTGGAAAGGTGATCTATCTGGAAAAAGAATCATGAAGCTAGAAAATATACGAGATACTATTTTTAAACTATTGTTTATAATAATTCTTATAAAAGTAGTATTGTTTTTTATAGCAAAGGGATTTATAGTAGTTTTATTAAATACTTTACTGGATAAATTAAATGAATATAAATATGGATAATCTCTTTATAGGTATGAAATTTAAACCAACTCGGGAAGCTTCTAACATTTATGGCTTATGCAAACAACTTACAAAAGATAAATTTAGTTTTATCTGGGTAGATTCTTTAGATGATGCAGATACTAATAGATTTGAGCATATAATTACAGCGAAGACAGCGTTAGACTGCTTTAATTTTTATGGATGGAGAATATTGTCAGGATTAGAATCGGAATTATTATGAGTATGTATTCTTGTATATTATTCTACTCTTTGATGTCTGGATTAAATCCGAATATAATAACTGCAATCATACAAGTTGAGAGCAATGAAAATCCGTTTTCCATAGGTAGTAGTGGAGACTCTGGATTAATGCAAATTAGACATCAATTTGTTCCAGAGAGTCAATTACAGCTATTAAATAGCTGCACTAATATTAAAAGAGGGGTTCAGTTATTAAAAAAAGCTAAGCAGGACTGTATTCACAAGGCTAACAATACTTGGGTTATATGTTACAATCTTGGAATTAAAGGTGCTAGGAAAATTAAACATCCAAGTAGTTTTATTTACTATAAAAAAGTGATGAATGCCATGAAAAAATGATTTAAAAATTTAAAAGAAAATGCTATAATGGTTTTGTTGAAAAAAAACAGATAGGAGAAATAATGGATAAAAGTGTTAAGATTATGTCAGACATTACAGTATTTTCTAAGTATGCTAAATTTGATAAAAGCAAAAATAGAAGAGAAACTTGGGAAGAAATTTGTCTAAGAAATAGAGATATGCATTTAAAAAAATATCCTCAATTAAATTCTGAAATTATTAATTTATATAACGACTTTGTAATTCCTAAAAAGATTCTACCGTCTATGCGTTCTATGCAGTTTGCAGGAAAGCCTATTGAGGTTAGTCCTAATAGAATATTTAACTGTGCATATGCCCCTGCGGATAACTATAAGATCTTTTCTGAAGCTATGTTTCTCTTACTAGGAGGTACTGGTTTAGGTTATTCTGTTCAAAAGCATCATGTAGAGCATATAGGTGAAGTAGTAAAGCCGGGAAGATCGAGAAGATTTTTAATTGAAGATTCTATTCAAGGATGGGCTAATGCAGTTAAAAAACTCATGGAAGCTTATTTTCATGGAACTTCATTTCCTTTATTTGATTTTTCTGATATTCGTGCAAAAGGAGAAGAACTTGTGACTAGTGGGGGTAAAGCCCCCGGAGCTGAGCCATTAAAGACATGCCTATTTAATCTTCAAAGAATACTGGATAGAAAAAGCATTGGAGATAAGCTATCTACTTTAGAAGTACATGACATGTTATGCTTCATTGCAGATGCGGTACTTTCTGGTGGAATTAGACGAGCTGCCTTGATATCCCTATTTGATATTGATGATAATGAAATGCTAACATGTAAATTTGGTAACTGGTGGGAATTGAATCCTCAGAGAGGACGGGCAAATAATTCTGCTGTAGTAATTAGACATAAGGTTAATAAAGATAAATTTATGGAATTATGGTCTAAAATTAAAGCATCAGGTTCTGGTGAACCGGGATTATACTTTAGTAATAATGCAGATTGGGGAACTAATCCATGCTGTGAAATTGCATTAAGACCGTTCCAATTTTGTAACTTGACGGAAATTAATGGAAGTGATATAGTGAGTCAAGAGGATTTAGAAGATAGATCTAAAGCCGCAGCATTTCTTGGTACTCTACAAGCGGGATATACAGATTTCCACTATCTTAGAGATATTTGGAAAAAGACAACAGAAAAAGACTCACTAATAGGAGTTGGAATTACAGGAATTGCTTCAGGTAATATCCTCAATTTTAATTTACAATCTGCTTCTAGCATTGTAAAACAGGAGAATGAACGTGTTGCTACCATTATTGGGATTAACGTGGCTGCTAGGACAACTTGTATTAAACCATCAGGGACCACTTCCTTGGTTGTTGGGTCTAGTTCTGGTATTCATGCTTGGCATAGTGAGTATTATATTCGTAATATACGATTTGGTAAAAACGAAACAATCTACAAATTTCTAGCTAAAAATCATCCTGAAATTGTTCAAGATGAATTCTTCAAACCTACGGAACAAGCTGTTGTAGGGATTCCTGTTAAAGCTCCTCAAACTGCTATTTTTAGAACTGAGAGTGCAATTCAGCTATTGGAGAGAATTAAAAAGTTCTCGTCAGAGTGGGTCAAAATTGGGCATAGAAAAGGTGATAATACTCATAATGTTTCAGCTACTATATCTGTAGGTGATACTGAGTGGGATAATGTGGCAGAATGGATGTGGGACAATAGGGATTGTTATAATGGACTTTCTGTGCTTCCTAGAAATGATCATTCATATATTCAGGCTCCTTTTGAGGAGTGCTCTAAAGAAAAGTTTGATAGCTTATACGCTACATTAAAAAATATTGATTTGACAAAAGTGATTGAACAAGAAGATAATACAGATCTAAGTTCGGAAGCTGCTTGTGCCGGTGGAACTTGTGACCTAAATTTTTAACAAATAGAGGGTAAATGAAAACTTTTATATTGCTATTTTTGCTTGGATTTTTTATTTCTTGTGCCTCTAACCAAGGTAAAGTATTAAATCCTGAAGAACCTGTATTTAATCCAGATCAATCCGGTAGATTTAGGTGAACTTAATCCCTATGCTCCTCATAAAGCCATACCTACATAGAATTCCAATTGGTATTTATGAGGTAATTGTGCAAGAAGATGGCTTTGCCATTCATATAGAGGGTAGATTATTCTTTCATCATGCTAGTAGATTTGTGGAACCTTCTAGTCTACTATTGGAGTTATTTTGAGTATTAATGTTTCATTTTCTGCTTTAGACTGTTTTGAGCAATGCTCTGAGAAGTATAGACTTAGGTATAGAGAAAAGTTAGCCTCTGAAAAAATACCCAGTCCTCTATTTTTTGGTTCAGCTATTGACGCTGCTATGGAACTGCTTCTTTTAAAGAAAAAGCAATATTTAACTGATGTAGAATTAGATTTACTTTTAAATGAAGATGCTTACTCTGTATTCGACAAGTGGATGATAGAGCAAAATGGTAAATTATTGGAAAGGAATCCTCTATGCGAGTATTTTTTTTCTGATTGTGATTTGAATATACTACAAGCTCAAGATATTGCCATGCTTAATACTAGGTATCCATCTATAGTAGATTTTGAAGAGTTTATAGTCTATTGCAAGAAAAAAATAAAATCCGATGGAGAACTATCAAAAGGATCTAAGATAGCATTAAATAATCTTTGTTGGATTAGTTTATATCGTAAAGGTAGACTATTAATAGAAGCATATGAAAAAGATGTATTACCCCACATAGAAGAGGTATTTGAAATTCAAAAGGAAATATCCCTTGAAAATCAATCTGGAGATAAGCTTAGAGGCAAGATTGACTTTATTGCAAGTTTTAAAGACGATCCTACTGTAAGACATATCTGTGATAATAAAACATCCTCAGAGCCTTATAGAGAGGATTCTGTAGCAAATAGTGTACAACTTGCTATTTACTGCGAGGCTGAAAATTGTGCCGAAGCTTCTTACGTTGTATTACAAAAAAAGATCAGAGTTAAAGATCCAAAGGTAAGAACTCAAATAATAAGGGACACAATTTCTGATGAGCACAAGCAAAAAACATTTGACATTGTAGAGCAGAAACTTAATAATATAGCTTGTGCTAGTTTTTCAAAAAAGAATTCACCTAAAGAGTGTCATTTTTATGGAAAGCCTTGCGAGTTCTTTAACTTATGTTGGCATGGGAGAATGGATGGACTCAAAAAACGAAGTTAGAGTTGGAGATTGTGTAATGTACAAGAAAGGAGTTATTGCAACTGGGGACGATGGAACTCCATTAAGAGTAATTGCAATTGATTTAACTGCAAGTATTCCATCTGTATTGTATGATAATGGGGAATTTGATTGGTTAGAAACCGTAGAGAGGGCACCTTCTCTATTGGTGGAGCTATTATGAAATATAGTAAGGGTGATGTAATTATTGACAAATATACTAGTCAGGTTTATACTGTAAAATATATGTTGGGATTTTGTGTAGTTGTAAACTCAGGTACATATGATTTTCCCATAGATTGTACAGCAGTAATACCATATTCATCTCTTATAAAGGAATTAATGTGACAGATTTAGAAAAAAAATCTAAAAAAGAACTTTTAGATATCATTGATCAATTAAGGTCAAAACTTTCAGAAATGCAAGGAGTTGAAGCAAAGCATGAAGCTTTGGAAACTAGTTTGGGTGGTAAAGGATTCTCTATTATCCAAGACGAGAATGATAAGTTTCAACTAGTACATTTATCATTTGACACAGCTACAAAAGCTGGTAGAATAGAGAAGCTTGAGGAGATTCATCCAAGTAATTATGAATTTGCTATGTTTCAAGCTAAGAAATATCTTATAGATGCTGTAATGACAAAAGAGAACTTAAACCATTTAAAGGAGAAAAAAAATGGATAAAGAATTTTCAAAACGACTAAAGAAGCTAGTACCAGAAGATGGGGGATTCGATCTGAGTTTTAATCTATCTAATTCTGGTCAAGCTGGAAAAGTAGCTTCGACTCTAAATTTGACTATCTATGCTGCTGGTAAGGAAGGTAAGGGTCCAATTATTACTAAGAAGGTATCTATTCCAGCGATTGAAGCAACTATTGAAGAAGCTAATCGTTCAGCACTAGAAAGTACTCTTACGCTTTTGGGGGTATAAATAAGTGAATTTTCAAAAAAGAGAATCATTTCGTTTAACTGTAATTGATACTTTAGAAAAAAAATATGGTAGGGGTGAGATCTGGGCATTTCACCCAAGCTATCTAAATATTTTAGTATCTACTACTGGAAAAGTTAAAAATGCAATTACTGGAACTGAGTTTTCAATAAGAAACACTTGGCAGGATTATTGTGTTTGCAGTTTGCCTATGTTTCAAACTTTAGGTTTTAAAAAGACAAGAAGTCAGTTAGTACATAGGCTGGTAGCAGAAACTTTTTTTACTTTTCTTCTAAATGGAAAAGATTATGAAGTCAATCACATATCTGGAAATAAATCTGATAATAGTATTTATAATTTAAATTGGATGACTCGTCAAGAGAATCTGCAACATGCTAGAGATAATGGATTATTTAGATCTTGTTTTGGTAAAACAAATGGTAGATTTAAGCATTTAGAATCAGATTTAAAAGATATTGCAGAACTAAAGAAATTAGGATACACTTATACTGAAATAGGTAAATCCTATAATATAAAACCAAGATATCTATCAACCCTGTTAAAAAGGAGAGGAGTTGTATGCCGGGATTAATTTACAAAAAAATGTCAGAAGTTATGCGAGACATCGGATCTGTAGGTAAAGATCAAAAAAATCAAGCTCAGGGATTTAAATTCCGTGGAATTGATCAGTTCGTCAATTCACTTTATCCGGCTTTAACAAGACATGGAGTTTTTATGGCTCCTCGTTGTGTTAGTGAGCAGCATGAACTTAAAGAAGTTACAAGAGGCTCTGGTAAGGCAGGTATTGATAAACATGTAACAATTCTTATGGAGTACGATTTCTTTGCTGAAGATGGTTCTAAAGTTACAGTTGGACCAATTCCAGCAGAGGGTCTAGATTCGGGAGATAAGGCTACAAATAAAGCTCTTTCCGCAGCTTTAAAGTACGCACTCATACAAACATTCTCAGTACCCACTGAGGATATGGCAGAAGCAGACTTAGAAAGTCCTGAAATTGGAAAACGATCTTCAAATGCTTCAGCTATCAGTGCTGTTTTAGTAAACAATGTTGACAAACTAGAAGCAACAGTAGAATCTGTTCCTGCTGCCAGTCGTGGTTCTTTTAGAAAGAATACTGCTAAAGTAACTACTTCATCAATTCCATCAGGAGATTTATAATGGAAAATTTACCGAATACGCCAAGGGTTATTTCTAAAACAGAAGTAACTGAAACTTTAGTTAGAGGTCTTCTTGGAGATCAAGAAGAATTTAGAAATTCTAGATCAATTCTAAAACATGGTCAAAAGGATAGGCTTATGGAAGCTATGGCTACGTATCCTCTAATTGATTCTCAATTTGAGGAGTCAGAACCTGAACTTAGAATTGCTCTATCGACTTGGAAGAGAATTTGTGATAGTTTAGTAGCATTGGGTACAGAAGCAGCTATTGAAGGTATTTTAAATGGATTTGCTCAAAATCAAAAGACTAATGAAGCCGAGGGCTTAACACAAGGAGTGCAAAATGTCGAAACAGAAGGGTAAGTACGCTACAGTAGGAAGTTTGATCTTTCAATCTCAGTTTGATGATGAAGGCAATCGCCTAGAAGGCGAATATAAGACTGATGATAAGGGTCGTAAACTATACGCTCTTAAGCTAGATAAGAATACGGAAGTTGTTATCAATGGAGTTAATATGAGTGGTAAAACACTATATGTATCTCGCCCTGATACTAAATTTGCAAGACTCCTTGATAAAGGGGTTATTGATAAAAAAGAATTTGAAAAAAAGGTAGCAGATTATGGATCAGGTGGTAGGTTGGAATTTGTACAAATGGAAATTGTAGCTGATTTAGAGAAATAATAAAGGAGCCGAAAGGCTCCTTTTTTTAGGAATAGATGATATTTAAAATCGGTGAATTTAGAAACGCACATGAAAAATTAATACACGACACGTATGAAGATGCTGGTATTGATTCTATATCTTTATATTGTGCATGTAACATATGTCCTGTTGTGGCTGCTTATTGGTTTTGTAGAGAGAAAGATCCTTCTAATATGGAATTGACAAGGAGAATTGAGAGTGTTAAGGTATTTTATGGAATAGTTGATATTATAGAGTAGTGAAAATAAGGAGATTACATGATGACTAGTTTTAATGATAAAAGAAAGCAACAAATGGGAGTAAGGAGCTTAGCAGATCTAAAAAGATCTGGTAAGGTTTCCGGTGGATTAAATACAAAGCTTTTTATTAATGGACCTAAAGAATTTGACTGTTTAATAAATCAATGGAGTAGACAAGAATTACTTGGAGTCATTGGAGATTCTGGTGTAGGTAAGTCTGAGGTAGTATTGTATTTTTTTAAAGAGATTCTGAAGAATAATCCGAATTCTTGTGCCGTATATGTTTCACTTGAAATGACTGATGAAAAGATTTCTCAACGATGGTTTAAGCTTACTGAAGATTGCCCAGAGGTATCTGAAAGACTATATGTAATCTCCAGATATGATGAGACTGGGAAGTCTCGTGAGGTTAGCATGGGGTGGATTAAGAAAGAACTTATTAAGTATCGTGAAGTTATTGGGGATGTTGCAGCTTTTGCAATTGACCATATTCATTGCTTAGGTGAGAATGATCCCTCTACTCTCAATTCTATTATGATTACACTAAAAGAAATGGCTGTAGAGTTAAATGCCTTTGGAGTTCCTATGGCTCAAGTAAATAAAGGTGCTGGTCAGAAGGGCGAGGTTCCTCTTGATGCAGATGCAGTCTTGGGATGTAGTCAGTTTAAGTATATTTGTTCAGACATTATGCAGATTCACCGTCCAGTTTTAAGACTTGAAGAGGAAGCTAAAATAAGTGTCATGGGATGGGGATATTGCAAAATTAGAGAAGCTCATAAAGAAGACAAGGTAAAGCGTGGTCAAAATAAGCTATTGGCGTATGATGTAGAAACTAGGGGATTTAAGAAAATGTCTATTAATGAGTACTCTACATTTAAATTATACTATAATGAACTTCTAGCAATGAAGTCTGCAGAAGAGAAGCATAAGAGTTTTACTTATGATTTAATTAAAGAAGTAGTGAGTCCTAGTGGTAAAGTAGTTACTATAGTAGAGAAATTTAGTGGAGATAGCGGAGATTTGTGAAAAAAGGGGATATATACAGAAACGATTACTGGGCTATATTTGAAATAACTGAAGTTACTGACCAATTAGTTTTTGTTAGAATAAAATATAACTCATCTATCTTTAAAGAAACTTCGTGGCCTATAAATCAAAAGTTTGAAATGGGATTAGTAAAACTATCATCATTGGAAATACAATTATTATGAGATTATCAATATATCCTCTAGCTAATTTCTTACCTAAGAATAAACAAGATAAAATACAGCAAGCATTTCTTGCCTCTACTCCTAATTTGCCTAAAGTAGTTGATATTATAAATGAAGAAGATTTAATATCTTATATATCATCTTATGCTTGGAGTCCTAGTATATTTTCTGGAACTAGACTTGATGAACATTTTATCTCGACTGATTTTATGACTTTAGATGTAGATAGCGGTTTAACTATTCCACAAGCTGAACATAGAATACAACAAATTGGATTATCCTGCCTATGTCTACCAAGTCCTAGTCATACTAATGAGTTACATAAGTTTAGGCTAGTATTCCCATTAGCTAAGACTATTTTAAATTCAAAGGATTTTGATGAGACTTGGAACTGGTTGTCTGAAAAATTCCCAGAGCTTGATAGGCAGTGCTCCGATACTGCTAGATATTACTGCCCTTCTAAAATGGATGACGGATTTTGGCAGGATGGTGAGTTTTTAATTCCTAAAAAAGCTAAAGATATTATAGAAGCTAAGTACAATTTGAATGAAGCACAGGTTATTGTACCAGAAGAACTTTCTGAAATAGTTAAATTATTATATAGTAAGGAGAGAGATACTATACCTGAAGCAGTTGAATTCTTTTTGACCAATGCGCATACTGGGTTACCGGGATTATGGATTAATTCATTAAATGCGTGTGTATTTTCACTTGCCCTTTCTGGTGTTGATGCTACAATAATAGAGGAGGTTATGTCTAAAATTTCTCCTCAAGATTTAGATAAAAAAGATATATATCAAATCAAAAGGTCTATAAAAGATGCTATCGCAAAAGATAAAATTAAGTAATACAATAGTTAATGGCAGATATTGTTTTTTATATCAATGTTATTACTGGTTTATTGTATTGGAAATAGACTATGATAGAATAAAAATACAATATTATGATAAATCTATAGTAATTATACATAAAAACTATACAATTGATGTAGATGTATTTAATTTTCCATTTTCATCATTGGAGAAACAATTATTATGAAACAAACTTTAGTAGACTATAATGATATATGTTTTGAAAGTGATACTCTTTATATGGAATTAGATAGTTTAAGTGATGACGCTCTACTAGATGAATGTAATAATATTCTAGCAGGATTTCATAATATGGATGACATAGAGGATATAATAGTTAATTATTTTAAAACTGGTAAAATAAGCAACCTTGAAAGATTAAAAGCCGAATCTATTTATCTATTAGCTTATGGAGATTTTGGATGGGAAGAGTAAGGTATTTAAATATAAATGATGTAATAGTAGTTACTAACATACTAACCCTATGTCCAAGTACAGCCCATGATATAATTGGAACTGTTCACCCAATTGAAGCAATAGATCCGTTTGGATTACGTTTCCTATACTTAATAAAAGTAGATGGTATGAAATATTGGGTAGATGGAAACTACCATAGCTCACTAATGATGGAGTTATTATGAAAAACTACAATCTAATAATTAAAGAAAATATTAATCTATTCTTAAATGAGCTTTCTGAGCATGAGATAGTTTCTTATGATACAGAAACTACGGGATTGAACGTAAGAAAGGATAAAGTCATTGGCTTTTCAGTATCTTGTATTGAAGGCAGTGGGTGGTATTTACCTTTATATATTTGGGATAAAGAACAGCAGCAACTCATTCCTCAAGAATGGGAGCTATCGGTAGCTGTGGATATTCTTAGAGAACTTACTACTAAAAAACTTATAATGCATAATGCTAGTTTTGATATTCGTGTAACAATGAGTAATTTCTCGGTAAGTTTAATATCAGCATTATACGCAGATACTCAGCTTATGAAGCATACTCTATGTGAGGAAGGTCCATTTGCTCTTAAGGATAATGCCGTTATATATGCTAAGGAGATTGGATTAGATAATCAGGATGCAGCCAATCAGGAGCAGCTTGAGCTTGAACTTAATGTTAAAGCTAATGGTGGAAGCTGGACAAGAGAGAACAAGCAGATGTTCAAAGGCGACTTGCCAATCTTGGCTAAGTACGCAATTGCTGACACCGACATAACTCTGAGACTATTCCACTACTTTCACTCAGAAATGAAATTGCAAGGCTTTTCTGACTTATTCTATGTTGACGAAGTTATGCCCCTGTATAAGCTGGTGACAATAAAAATGGAGCACCGTGGAGTTTATCTTGATATGCCGAAGCTTGAGAAGTACCTTGGGGAAATCAAGCTAGAATTAGCGAGGACAGAGAAAGCTGTAGTTGAGGCAATCATGGCTACCCCTGAGGCAAAAGAGTTTGTGGACGATTTGCTGAATGAAGAGTACCCAATAACAGGTGGCAAGCTGAAGCAATACTTTTGTGAGCTTTGTGGTTTGGGAAGATTCCTACCAGTACTAAAAAGTGGTAAGTTCCAACTTACAAAAAAGAGCATTGAGGTTTTAAAAGACACACACCCAGAGCATTACGATTTTCTTGCAAATGGAACTATACTTCCCAATTTCGACTGGAAGGGTGCGCAGATGGGGCTATTGCTCCAAGATCAGCAGTACCCAATTAACCTTGCTTCAAAAGATCAGCTTGGTAAGATCGTATTTGAGAGAATGGGAATTGCTCCCCTATCAAAAACAAAGGGTGGGAAGGGTCAGTTCAATGAAGACTTTGTTGAACACTTGGCAGAGACTTATGGATTTGCTTGGGCTTTGGAGCTAAGAGTATTTAATAAGATGAATAAGATAAAGAGCAGTTATTTCGACAGATTCATGGAAATGCAGGAGGATGGTATTTACTATCCTACTTTTAAGCAACATGCTACTACAAGTGCTCGATATGGAAGTGATTTCCAGCAATTACCAAGACCAAAGGAAGAGGACGAAGAATCTCCCGAAGATGAAAGAATTATGTACTTCACAAATATTGTGAGAGAGCTTGTAATACCTAAGTCTGGATATGCTTTTATTGACGATGATTATGAATCTCTTGAGCCACGAGTTTTTGCTGATGACGCTGGAGATCAGCCACTCATTGACATTTTTTTAAAGGGAGAGGACTTTTACTCCAAGGTAGCAATAGGAGCTGAGAAACTTACTGGAGTTTCTGCTGACAAGAAAGCACCTAACTTTCTTAAGAAAGTAAATCCTACTGCCAGACAAAATGGCAAGGCTTATGCTTTGGGCATTCGTTATGGCATGAAGAATATAAACCTTAGCCATACTTTAAATATTAGCAAGGATGAAGCTCAGGGAATTATTGACAATTATTTTGACTCATTCCCCGGACTAAAAGCTTCCATGGATAAGTACCTTAACCAAGCCAAAAAGCTAGGAACTGTTACTTCTAAGTTTGGAAGAGTTCGCCACCTTCCAAGAGCCAGAGAGATTCACAGAAAGTTTGGAGACAATGTTCTGGACTTTAGAGCTTTGGGAAGACTTGCGTATAAGCACAACTTAAGCATGGACGAACTAAAGACTATTCGTAAAGAGTATAATAACTTGTTGAATAATGCTTTAAACTTCCCAATCCAGTCGGCAAGTGCCAGTTTGGTTAACCGTGCTGCGATAGCTATGGCGAGATCATTTCTTGAGGAAGGATTGGACGCTTGGGTAAGTCTTCAAATTCACGATCAATTAGTTATATCTTGTAACAAGAATTGTATTGACAGAGTTAAGGAAATTGTGCAAGATGCTATGGAGAACACTAACAAGCTGGCAATGCCTTTAATTGCCAAGCCTGAAGTTGCGATGAATTTAAAAGAGGGTCATTAATGGTGCGTAAACAAACATTCTTTACATCAGACTGGCACATTGGTCATGCCAACTCTATTATATTCGATAAGCGTCCATATCGCGATCTTGATCACATGCACTCTGAGCTCGTTAAGAACTTCAATAAGCAGGTTCCAGTTGATGGCTTGACTTACTTCCTTGGGGATATGGTAACTCACAGTGCGTCCCTTACTAAGACGGTTATAGATCAGCTGAATGGCACCAAGATACTTATTGTTGGAAACCATGATAAGAATTATGAGTCTTGCTATAACGCAGGGTTCGACGCAGTAATGCACCAAGCTACCATCTTCATTCAGAAAGAGCGTGTAACGCTTTCCCACTGCCCTCTACTACGAGTATTCCGAGAGGATACTAGCACAATGAAAGGACACACTGAAGGAGAGCTGTGGCATGGGGAGTTCCGCAACAAACAGTTTTCTGTACCCAATGATGGACAGTTTCACTTGCACGGACATATCCATAGTCCTAACGGTGGTAAATCTACCAAGCTACTAGATAGGCAGATGGACGTAGGCGTTGTAGCTAATAATTTTCGTCCAGTGCATATCTCTACTATAGAGTCTTGGATTATGAAAACTCTTAAGGAGGGTAAATGAACGTAACCTGTAAATTTTGGGATACTTCTGATGCAGCTTACTTCATCTTCGCCCCTTGCATTTACGAAGCTTCTTGTAGTATACTAAGTATAGGTCTAGAGTTATTCGGAGTTCGAGTATTCTATATATCAATTAGGAGAAACTAATGCTAGTCTTTAAAAAAGTCCGTGACGAGTCCAATAAATTCGACTCCTCTGCCATTTCATTTGAATCCCACGCCTTAACTACTCCCGATATTCTGGAAGACTTCAAGTGCTTTCTAATGGCATGTGGCTACCCTGTTGACTTTGGTGATGAATTGGCTATAATAAAAGAAGAACATGGAGATGAGTAATGAAAACAATCTTTTGCAGCTCCTGTGTTTTTGTTTTTATCGGAAAAAGGGTTTGGATAATAAATAATTTACATAAGTATAATATTGTAAAAGGGATAGGAACAAAATGAAAATCATAAGACTTTTCCCAGTGGGGTATATAAAATGAGAATTACTTATGACTCTAGAGCAGGGGCTACTTACGTAACGCTACGAGAACTAAAGCGCGGAGAACATGTTGACAAAACATTGCAATCTGGTGCATACTATATTGACTACGACAAGGATGGACAAATCCTTGGCATTGAGTACTTACAAACGCCGACTATAGAAGTTGATGGAACTGAGGTTAAGCTAAGATGAAAAAAGGCACACTTGTTAAAATGACTGATAGAGGATTTCACTTCTACCATAATATTGATGACATGTTTGATGGCTCTCAGTTGAGAGGTAATGTGGATGCTAAATCATTTGAAAGCTCAATGTGTGAGTCTTTAGCTATACTTGGAACTGGTAAAGTTGTCATAGTAGAGCCTACTCAATTAAAAGTGCGTTGGAGCTTTAATAACGCTAGTATGAACTTTTATTATACCATGTGGTACGATCTTGAAGATGTGCGTAAACTATCACTTCTTGAGCGTATTAAGGAATTTCTATACCAAGATTAATTAATAGATATTAAATTATAAGGATGTGTATGATATATTTTTTAAAACTTGGATTAGGATTTATTGTAGGTCAAATTATAGGTTCAGTATATAGAGCTGGTCATTTGGGAATTGGCGCAAGTTTACTAACAGCCATGGTATTAACCTTTATTTTATGTATGCTATTAGACTTAACTTTTTCAAATGGTAACAAAGATGATAACAAAAAAGACTAAACTAGAATTATAGGAATTTTTAATGAAAAACATTATTCAGTATAAGAATTTATTTATAGTGGGATTAATTTCACTTCTAGTTGGAAGATTTGTACTACAGTCAAAACAAGAAATTAAAGAAGTAGTGAAGTATGTTGAAGTTGAAGTTAAGAAAGAAAGAAAGAAAAAAGTAACTACTACTAAGGAAACTACTAATGCAGATGGAAGCTCTACCGTAGATACTACAATAGAAGAAGACAGTTCTTCTGATTCACAATCAAGAGTATCTTATTCAGATGAGACTAAATTTAAAAAGGCTAATATTACAATTGGCGTATTAGCATTAAAAGATATTGGTAAATTCTCAGAAAAGACTAATTTTGGGGTAGTAGCAGTTTCTCCATTAATTGGTAACTTATCTATTGTTGGGACGTTAGATACTACAAAAAGAATTGGTGTAGGTCTTGCATTGGAATTCTAATGTGGTATATTAATGAAGATGATGAAATTAAGAATACTCCACCTCCAGTTCCAAAAGAGAGCATCGACTGGTCCCAAAAATATTGTATCCATAATTGGAAAAAAACAGTGCTTATAATATCTGCTGTAGAAGATTGCACTAAATGTGGAGTTAAAAAAGAAATTTATGAAAAATGGGGAAAAGAAGAATTTTGAAGTGGGGGATATATGGTTTGATGATAGTGCTGATGCACATTACGTAATCTTAGATTATAAAGATAGCATTATTACTATTAAATGGTTGGATCTTGAAGCTAATGATATGCCGGTGTACGAGAGCTATTGTAGTGATGATGAATTTATAAGAAAAATATCAAGTTTAGAAAAAGAGCTTTTATAATTGACTTAAAAGGAACATTATGCCACACTATTATTGGAAGGATTTAGGATTAAACTTATTTAACGATACAGTATTAGATACAGAGGAGTAATATGAAAACTGAATTTGTAATCAAAATGTCAGGAACTAAACGAGACTTGAATGTTAAGGATGTTTCTAAGACAAAGGAACAGATGCTCTCGCTTATTCTAAGCGAGGTTAAGGAAACTGCTGAGCATTTCAAGATAGAACCCGGGGGATGGAAACTAGACAAGTACTTCATAGATTCCGATATTATATATAAGATACTTGGGTTTAATCTTATAGATGAAATTAGTCAAGCATTTATGAATGAAGGACTGGTGATTGAGTACAGTGGTAAGGGGGCTTTCGTTAGAACCGAAGAAGAGTATCAACCTATCTATATGAATGAAAGAACAGGCAAGATACATTTGGTAGAGAATTCTGATGATAAGACTTATCTTAATAAGTTTAGTAGTCGTAATGGGTATGCTGAGATAGGGAAGTTATGAATAATGCGGATAAAGTTCTTTGTGTCATGGCTTTTATAGTTGGTATAGTTGGATCTATCTTATTTTATTTTTTGATGACGGTAGCATTCGATGTGTCTCCATGGATCTCAGTACCTATTGGATTTATTATCGGAGTTATAAGTCCTTTTATTGGAGAGGAGATATGAAACGCTCTAATATGCTAAGCAAGATAGCTTCTGTAATTATAAACTACAACGAAGCTGACTGTATTATTAATCGGGACAAAGCTATGGACATGGCTGAGACTATATTACAAATGCAGGAAGAAGTTGGGATGCTACCTCCTCCAGACTATACAGAAACTTACTATTCTGGAGATGAACCGGGAGGGTACAACCCTAACTTCTGGGAGGATGAGTAATGAAAAGTAACATGATGCATGTCAACGGTAAGGTAGAGGAATGGACTGACGCTCAAATGAGACAGTGGTATGAAGATCATTGCATTGCTCTTACTCAAGAGTTATATAATAGAAACACTACTCTTCGTAAGTTAGCAAGAGACTACAAAGACTTACAACAAGCTCACGCAGAATTACAGCAAGCCTATACTAACGAGATGCTTAGAAATGGGGAGTTAGCCGAGGAGCTTAAGAGGACAGAAGATGAGTAGATACACAATAGCAGAGGTGGCTATAGAAGTTAAGGATAACGGTGAGATAATGTATTGGGTATACTGTGCCGGAACATTTCCTGAGCAAGGTGGTATGGCGTTTACTTACGGTAACTTCGGCACTCCAAATCTAGAGGTATCGCTGGATAAGATGAAGCGTATACTAATTAAAGATCAGGATACGATATTAGAAAGAATCAAGCAAAGGACAGAAGATGAAACGATCTGAAGCAGTAGAAGAAATACGCAAGATACTTGCTATGAACGGTAAAGACAATGGGATGGGAGAGCTGGAAGAAGCGTTACTCCATAATATGGAAGCTATTGGAATGCTACCTCCTACTGTAAAAGGTGGGAGTATGAATGGGTGGAATAGATGGGAGATAGAATGATCAATCTAAAGGATGCCATTACTTCTTCTGGATCTTACCCAGATAGGGAGGTTCATCCAGAACTCACTCCTGATGTAATATCTAATCTGGAAACTCTTTTAATTCATGTAAATGCTCTATTAAGTGGATTGGAGATATCTAAGGCTAAGGTATCTTCTGGGTTTCGTCCAAGTGAAGTAAATGCTGCTACTAAGGGTGCTGCTAAAAAATCTAATCATATGCTTGGAAATGCTATTGATATTCTAGATGATAAGAAACAATCTTTGGCTAATAAGCTAACTCCTGAAATTCTTGCTAAATATAACTTGTATATGGAAGATAAGTCTGCTACAGTTGGAAAGATGACAAATTGGGTACATTTACAGATTGTTCCACCTAAATCTAAAAAAAGAATATTTTTCCCATGAATCAAGATAATTACCACCAAGAACGAATTAAACTTCAAAGATTACAATCTAAATTGCAACTTGCTCAAATACTAATTCAAGCAATTACTTTAATATCGACTTTAATATTACTAGGAAGTAAGTTGTAATGGTAACTATTACTATACTATCTATACTACTTACGCTAAATATGATACTCATGCATGGATACAAGTTCGTGCATTTTTACTATTGGATGTATAGGAAGGTTAAAAAGCCTAAATTTAAGATAAATGAATACGTTATGATAAGTGATATAGAGTTTGAAATTGTTATGATAACCGGTAATGTCAGACCTTATACATATTTTTGTTTACCAGTTAAGGCAACTGGTGTTAGAATGATAGAAGCTTATTACCACGAGTCTAGAATTAAAAAGAAGACTGGATTATTAAAGGAATTAGAATGATTAAAAAATCTTGGCTTACAAAAGAAATTAATTTTGTTTTAAATCTTCATAGGAGAGGATTTTCTAGAAAAGATATTGCTAGAAAGTTTAATGACAAATATCCCACTAATGTAAGGACTCAGGATTCTGTAAAGCATTGTATAGAAGTATATGGATCTTCTATTGAAAAATCACCTAGAAAAGTATTAATTCTGGATATTGAAACTAAACCCATGACTGCTAAGGTTTGGGGGTTATTTGATCAAAATATAGCCCTTAATCAGATAGTAGACGAAGGCGGTATATTCTCTTGGAGTGCTAAGTGGATTGATTCTGATGAGGTTCTTTATAAAGATGTCAAAGGCATTAAGTCAAAAGAAAAGGAGCTGCTAAAGCCTATTTGGAAGTTAATGGATGAGGCTGATATCATCATAGGTCAAAATTCTGATAGTTTTGATATTAAAAAACTAAACGCTAAGTTCTTAGAATATAAACTAGGAAGTCCTAGTGATTATAAAAAAATAGATACTTTAAAATTAGCTAAGAAGCATTTTAAATTTGTTAGCAATAAGTTGGAGTATATGTCTAAGAAATTCTGTGCGGTTAAAAAATTAGCTCATAGTAAGTTTCCCGGGTTCTCTCTTTGGGATGAATGTGAAAAAGGTAACTTGAAAGCATGGAGAGAAATGCAATTGTATAATATAGCTGATGTAAGAGCTACTGAGGAATTATTTATAGTCCTGTCTGAGTTTGATAAGACTGAAGTTGTACAGGATGCATTAAAAGCTTATAGGAGTAAGTAAAATGAAATATACAGTTTTATACGTAGACGATTGTACCCCTAAACATAAAACTTTTAATAGCAAAAAGAAAGCTTTAGAGTTTGTAGCTCCAATTGTAAAATCAAACTCGGATATACTTTGGATTGACGGATTAGTTATTGGGGAGTATATTAGAGGTGAGTTAGATGGAGAGTCAGAAGAACTTATTAAAAGGCT
>Ga0114966_10000876_pt1 | contig 28428 bp, 22 predicted proteins | sample M_130207_XF_Meta_FD_87029 | JGI IMG/M metagenome (GOLD analysis project Ga0114966, IMG submission 87029) | Freshwater microbial communities from Lake Montjoie, Canada to study carbon cycling - M_130207_XF_MetaG | ecosystem: Environmental > Aquatic > Freshwater > Lake | place: Lake Montjoie... | reverse complement strand
GGTGCAACTCTATCTCCAGCCTCACGACGAGCCTGCCATCGCCGCCCTGCGCCAGTTATATGCGGTTTTGTAAGGGGAATTTTGGACACCGTTGACTTCTAAAACCAAGGGACAGGTCTTTCATCAAAAAAAGCAGCCGCGTCCTGCACGAAGATGAAAAACTCCCCCGTTTTCGGCCGGAACGATCCGCCCGCCACCGGCTCCGCCCCAGACGTGAGCTGCCGTCGCGCCCCGCCCCGCGCGCGCACGAGATGAAGCTGCGCGGTGTCCGCAAAGCGTGTGCTGACGAGCATCTCCCGTCGCTGCGGATGCCCGCTCTGCAGCGGCGCCGCGCGGAATTCCAAATAGCGCCCCGGATCCGCGCGCAGCTCCGGCGGGATCGGCGCGGCCCCGCTGAGCAGCACGGCGAGGGCGGAGAAAAGGAAGCGCATCCCGCCCTTCTAACCGCTCGCGAAGGCACACTGCGGGGACGCGCCGCGAGTGCGGCTTCCGACTCAATCGCCGTCGAACATCCGGCCGATGCCGCCGAGCATGCTACCTTCGCCGGTGGCGCTGCCGCCGGCGGAGGGCGCGTTGGCGAGGATGCGGTCGGCGAGGCGGGAAAAGGGCAGGCTTTGCAACCACACGGTGCCGTGGCCGCGCAGGGTGGCGAGGAAGAGGCCCTCGCCACCGAAGATCATGGATTTCAGGTTGCCCGCGCGCTGGATGTCGTATTGCACCCCGGCGGTCATGGCCACGAGGCAGCCGGTATCGACGCGGAGGGTTTCGCCTTTCAGGTCGCGGCGGATGATGGTGCCGCCGGCGTGGACAAAGGCGAGGCCGTCGCCCTGCAGGCGCTGGAGGATGAAGCCTTCGCCGCCGAACAGGCCGACGCCGATCTTTTTGTTGAAAGCGATGCCGACGGAGGTGCCGAGCGCGGCGCAAAGAAAGGAGTCCTTTTCGCAGATGATCTCGCCGCCGAGTTTCGCCAAATCGAGCGGGACGATCTTGCCGGGATAGGGCGCGGCAAAGGCGAGTTTGCGCTTCTGGCTCCCGCGGTTGGTGAAGTGCGTCATGAAGAGCGACTCACCGGTGAGGACGCGCTTGCCGATGTTTTTCAGCGCGCCGAAAAAGCCGCCACCCGGAGCTGAGCCGTCGCCCATCCGGGACTCGAATTCGATGTCTTCCTCCAGGTAGCACATGCCCCCGGCCTCGGCGATGACGGTCTCGCCGGGATCGAGTTCGATCTCGACCATCTGGAGGTCGTCGCCGTGGATCTCGAAGTCGATTTCGTGCGAGCGTTTAGCCGGAGCGAGCGGCCCGGCCGGCAGCGGCGGCGGCGCGGCGCTCACGGCGCGGCTGGCAAAAAGATGCGCGAGTGCTTGCCCCGCCGGCTCCCACGCGGCCATGCCGTCGGTCCAGACGAGTGTGGAGGGCTGGAGGATGCCGCCGGTGACGAGGTTCGGCAGTTCGGTCTCGTTCGCGCTTTCGCGCTGGGTGGGAGTGATGGTGTAGTGCCAGGTTTTCATGTTGAGAAAAGGGGATGCGACTTTGGCGCAGGCGCAGGGTTTTGCCAGTCCAGAGTGCCCGGATCGCCGTGGCATGCTGTTTGCCTTCAAACGAATCCTCATTACACTCCCGCCGCGCATGAAATCCTCCCTTTCCATCCTCGCCGCCCTCACGCTGGGCGCGGTCGCTTTCGCCGGGGCGGCGGAGGCTCCGGTCGCGGGGGTGGCGTATCCGCAGGAGACGGGCGCGGCAGTGACGCGGACCTTCCCGTTTTCGATGGTCGGCCAGCTGCTGTTTGCGAATGGCGGGTCGTGGTTCACGGGCTCGGGGACGGTGGTGCGTCCGCACTCGGTGCTGACGGCGGCGCACAATTTGTGGGATGCCGAGGGCGGCTTCTCGACGGACATCCTTTTCCGCCGCGGGCTGGCGGGCAGTTCGGCGCTTTCGGCGCAATACGCCAGCCGGATTTACGTGCTCTCCGGGTATCGCGAAAACGTGCGGCAGTTGAAGAGCAGCGACCCGCGCGCGTTCTCTTACGACACGGGCGGGCTCGTTTTTCGCGCGCCGGTCGCGGGCGGCTCGAACGCCGGCTGGTGGGCGAATCCCGCGCTCCTGACCGGCCCCGCGCCGTTGCTCGCGCTCGGCTACGGCGGGGAGTTTCACAGCGGCGATGACCTGCTCTCGGTCGCGCCGACGGCACCGTTCCGGCCGATCGTCGGCGCGTTTTGGGACAATCTCTCGATTTATTGCGAGAGCGGCATGAGCGGCGGTCCGGTTTTCGCGCGCGACACCGACGGCAAGCTCTACCTCACGGGCGTGGTCGTGGCGGGCTCGAACGAACCACCCTCCGCCGGCATCCGCATCCTCGATCGCGCCGCGGCGGATTTCATCCGGCGTTACTTGAAATAGGGGAGCCGCGTGGAAAATCGCGCGCGCTTGGCGGTCGTGGTCGGTGGGTTGCTCTTCGCGCTGGCGCTGGTCGCGTTTTTTACGGGGCGGAGCACGAGCACGGGCGTCGCGGTCCCGAGCGCCGGGATTCCGGCTGCGTCCGCACCTTCCGGTCGAGTCGGTGGCAGCGCGCCGAGCCGGAGCGGCCCGGGCGACAGTGCCAAAAAAGCGCCTTCCCATTCGTCGGATAATCCCATCGAAAAGCTCCTCGCCAAACTCGAAGCCGGCACCGCCACGGAAGCCGATCTCGACGCGCTCAAGCGCACGCTGCTCGCCGCTGACCCGGCGGTGGCGACTGCGGCGATCCGCGAATTTCTCGCCACGGGACGCGATGCGCGGACCGGTCTCGAATTCACACTGCGTCCGGGCGGCGACCTCAACGCGCCTACGTTGCGCGTGCTGCTGATGGACGTGCTCGGGCGCATCGCCAAACGCGACGGGGGCAGCGCCGCCGCGCAGCTCGCACGGGCGACTCTGGAGAAAAAGGACTCCGCCGACGAATGGGCGATTGCGCTGCGCAACGTGGCGTGGGCGGAGCCGCAAGCGACCGCGTATCTCGCCGCCAAAGCGCGGGAAATGCTCGCCCACGCGCCGTGGCGCGCGGCCCCGACGAGCGGGCTGCTCGAGGCGTTCGACGTGATCGTTTTCACGAAAGACGCCAGCCTCACGGCGGAACTCGCGGCCGCGCAGAACGATCCGAACGACCAGCTCCGCCACGCCGCCGATGTGGCGCTGGACCGGCTCGCGGCGGCCAGTCCGCTCGACGTGATGAACTACCTCAACGCCAACCCCGCGCTGCTGACCGAGCGACCGATGTTGCGCGCGGATTACTTTGCCAAAGCCGACCTGACCGCGCCGGGGCAGAAGGTGGCGCTGGAGTTTTACCTCGGGCGGCCGGACATCGCTGAGGCGGAGAAGGCGAAGCTGCTCAAGGCGCTGGCCACGCCGGCGACTTTTGTTTCCGAAAATCTGCTCACCGAGCCGCCGCCCGAACCGGACGATGCGGCGCGCGAGCACGCGATCCTCGCGGCGGTTCAGGAGTGGCTTGCGGGAAAACGCTTTCCGCCGCTGCAAGCGCAGCTCCTCCAGCTCCAGCGCCGCCTCGCGCGGGAGTAGGGGGGAGTGGGAGGCTTTCTCAAACAAGCCGTCATCCTGAGGGACGAAACACGGGGGCGTGAATTTTTGGAGCGGGATGAACCAACGGGCGCGCAAAGGAGCGGCGTGCTTCCAGCCGCCGATCAACTGCTGCGCCAGAGGCGCACAAATTTTGGCCACGCGGCGGTGTGCCGCGCGCCCACTGGGAAAGTTTGGCGCTGCGCGCGATGGGGAGGTCGGCGGCTGGAAGCACGCCGCTCCTTTCACGCCTGACGAGTTACTTCGCCTTGCCGGGCCGACGGCTGGCGGGGACGAGCGGGGTGGGCTTTTTGACCGGCGTCGGCTCGGGCGGGACGATGGGTTCGGGCGGCGGCTCTTCCTCCTGGCCGATGGCGAGTTCGCCGCTGAAGATGCCGCCTTTCTCGATGTTGATTGCTTTGGCGTGGACCACGCCGACGAGCGAGCCGCCGGAGGAGATGCTCAGGCAGCCGTCGCAGTTGATGTCGGCGACCATCTTGCCGTGGATCTCGACGGCCCGCGCTTTGACGGGACGGGCAAATTCCACATCGGCCTTCTTGTCGATGACCAGCTTGTGGGCGTCGATGTCGCCGAGGAATTTGCCCTGCAATTTCACCCGCGCCTCGCCGGTGCAGACGAGCAGGCCGCGCAGCTTGCCGTCGATGACCGCAGCCCCGCAGGCGATCTTGGCGCTGGTCACGTCGGCTTTGGACGAAAGCACGACCTCGCCCTGCGTCTGGATGCTGCGCCCAAAGGGACCGGCGATCTTGAAATCGCTGAGGTCGATGTAGGAGCTGCACTGCGGGCAGAGGCTGGACTGCGCGGAACTGCTGACCTGCTGCCGCTGGCCGCAACTGAAGCAGCAGATGTCGCGGATCTTTTCGCCCGCGACCATCTTGGTGAGCTTGGCGAAAAGGGACGGCCCCTTGAGGCTGGCGACCTCCTTGGCCAGCAGTTTTTCGATCGAGTAATGCTGCCCGCACTTGCGGCAGAACGTCGATTTCGCAAACGCGGACTCGAGCTGGCTGAAGCCGCAGTGCGGGCAGTCAGCGCTGACCTTTTCCGAATTCTTCGGGGTGTTGGAGGCCACGGGAGGCCGGGCTTAGCGCGCGGCGACGGCTGGGCGAACGGCTTCGGGACGCGCGGCGCCTTTCACCGGATTCACCTCGGAGCGGCCGACGAAAGTCGCGCCTTCCTCGATGACGAGGCGGCTCGCCTTGAGGTCGCCGTGGAGGACGGCGCGAGCCTTGAGTTCGCAGCGTTCATCGACGGTGATGTTGCCATACACTTTGCCAAGGACCGTGGCGGACTTCGTCTTGATCTCGCCGCGAATCTCGGCGTTCTCCCCGACGGTCAGCGTGCCCGTGGAGTGGATCTCGCCTTCGACTTTGCCGTCGATCGTGAGTTCGTTTTGAAACTTGATCGAACCTTTGATTTCGACGTCAGCGGAGAGGAGGTTTTTACCGGGGATTTCAGCCATGGAAGTGTTTGGATTGATTTTGCAGGATGGTGCGGTCGCCCGCTCGGTGGATGACCACGGGAGGCTTTTTCCATTGTCGAAAACGCGCCGCGGAAACGATGTGGCAGCAACTATGGTGCGCGGGAAAATCGGTGTCAATGTCGGCCACGTCTGTTCCTCGAGCCTCGGGGGCATCGAATTCGCTGAGAGGAGGGGTGTCTTCAGCGACCCGCGCGCAACCATGACCAATTTCCTGCTCTCGCATCGCGACTGCGTAATCCTGGCTGCGGGAGCTGTGCTCGTTTTTGCGGTGCTGCACCGCTGGCTGTGGCGGGAAAGGACAAAGGGTGTGGTGGTGCCGGTCATGTGGGTGATCGTGCTGACGGTGCTGGGGGGGCGGTTGGTTGCTCGTCGAGGGCGCGGCCCAGCGGGAGCGAGACCGGCTGCGGCAGATGGTGGAAGGCTACGCACCTACTTACGCGCAGGAGTTGGAGGCGGAGAAGCGCTGACTGAAGGTGAACCCGTCGATCAATGACATCTACACGCTGCACAAGCTGCCGGAGGGCCGCGTTGCGCTGATTGTCGATTCCGAGACGGACTACGATCGCGATGGCAAATTTGAAGGGGAACGCGAGCAGCGCACCAAGAGTGGCGAAGTTTATGACGGCGATCTCGCGGGCGCGATCGATCCCGTGCTCGCGGGGCAGACCGCGTCGCGCAGCCCTACGTCGCAGCGCGGATATTCGCCCAAACGTGGACGTGCGGAGCGCCGCGGAAGTGCCAGATCATGTCGGGCCCCTCGACCTGCCACACGTCCCAGACGCCGTCGTTGCCGATGTCGTCGCTCTTGTAGAACGCCATGTGCAGGTGGTCGGTGCCCGACGCCTTGATCAGCCGCATCGCCTCGTCGGCGTCCTCTTTGCGGAAAGGCGCGAGCAGGTCGCGCAGCACGGCCTGCACTTCGGCCTGCTGGTCTTTGCTCAAGTCGCCCACGCGGATGCCGTCGAGGCCGTTCTTTTTGCCGGAGAGCTTGACCGTGGCGTCGCCCTCTTCATCGCGCCCCGTGTCGAGCAGCGCCTTCTCGCGCTGTTTGCCATCGAGCATCTGGAAAACGCCGTTGGCCCGCTTCGCCTGATACCAGTAGGCATTGCCCTCGTGGTCGGCCTTTTCGGTGAAACCCTTCGCCGCATGGCCGTAGAAAATCGGCCCGCCGAACGCCGCACCTTCCACCGAATCGCCATCGCAGCGCCGCGTGCAATGCCGCCCGGTCAGCACAAACTCGAACTTTCCACTGCCCGGCTCGCCAAACAGCGCCACGCTCGATGAGCCGAAACCGGCCTTCCCGCTGTCGTGCGCCACCTGCGCCATGACTTTCTCCGCGTATTCAGGCGAGTGCAGCCCATTGAAAATGTCCGTAATCAGAGCCTGCTGATCCTTGTTGAAAAAGCCGCCCACCGTTTGCGGAACGATCTGCCAGTTATTGTCCACGCGAGTGCGCTTCCGTTCGTCGAAGCCAAAGCACACCGCCTTGCGCTGCTCCTCGCTGAGCGACTGGTAAAGCTGCGCGACCAGCGTTTCGCTTTTTGGCCGTTCCTCGGCCCGCGCCCAAGGCGCCACACCCGCCGCCAGCGCCGCCGCCGCACTGGCGCGGAGGAAAGCGCGGCGGTCGATCGGCGAGTCCTGGAGCGTGGCCGGGCGCGGCATTTCACAAGCAGGACAGTCGGTGGGAACGGGATTGGCTTTCATGGCCCGATGCTTTCACGCTTTGCGACCAAAGCAAGCGGCCTGCAGCTTTCAGAACCCATGAAAATTTCTGGAATTATAAATCAAGGAAATTATTTGACCCCCTCGTCCCCTTGGGCTATTCCGGGAGTCGATGAAGGCTCCCTCACTTTTTTGGTTCACGAAAACCCTCCGCCTAACCTCGACAGGCCTGCTCCTGCTGACGGGTGTGGCCTTGGCACAGGAACCCGAGCCCGTCCTCGATCGACCCTCCCGCCTGAGCGATCCCACATCGACGTTGCCGATGACGCCGTCACCCGTGCTGGAAACGATCGCGCTGTTCCCGGACGCGTCGGAGGACATGTCGTTGGAGCCGGAAATCGACAAACATCCGTGGAAGTTCGTGCTGCACGGCAATGCCACCGCGACCTACAACGACAACATCTTTATCAGTCACTCGAACGAGCGGGAGGACTTCATTTTCACCATCGCGCCGGGTGTGGCGATCGGGCGCGGGGAGTTTCGCAATGAATTGGCCAGCCTCGGCAGCTATGAAACCCGGTTTAACCCGGACCGTTCCGACATCCTGGCGGCGGAGAACTATATCTTTGTCCACTATGTCCCCAGCGTGACGCTTTTTGCGGATAACAGCAGCGAGAACAGCTTCGACCACGATGTCACGCTCGACGGTCAGTATGAATGGAAGCGGCTGACCATCGGCCTGAAAGCCCGTTATCAGACGATGAATCTGCCCGATGCGGATCTCGGTGAGCGGGTCGAGCGTGAACTTTTCACGGGTGCCCTGACGAGCAAGTATGACTTAACGGGGAAGACCTCCATTGAACTGAACTTCTTCACCTACATCCGTGACAACGCCGGCGACCGCATCGATAGCACGGAATTTCGCGGACAGGCCTGGGTCAACTATCAGGTGAAGCCAAAAATCACCCTCGCGTTGGGTTTCTCCTACGGCTACGTGGATCTCTCTCGCGGGGCGAGTCAGAGCTATCAGCAGGTGCTTTCGCGTTTGCGTTTCCGGGCGACGGAGAAAGTGCGTTTCGACTTCACGGCAGGCGCGGAGTTTCGCGATGTCCACGGCCTTGCCAACCGCACGAATGGCATCTTCAGCCTGGGCGTGTCTTATCTTCCGTTTGCAGGCACCTCGGTTTATCTGCAGGGCTACCGCCGCACGGTCACCTCGGCGAATTTTCCGCCTGCCAACTACGACGTCACTGGCGTCGAGGCGCAGTTTCGCCAGCGCTTTGCCAAGCGTTTCTATTTCGTGGTGGCGGGCGGGTATCAGAACGTGGATTACGAGTATTTCGCCTCCGCGAGTCAGCGCACCGACGACGTTTACTACATTCATCCCAGCATCGGCATGGACATCACGTCCTGGCTGAGTTGCGAGGTGGGTGGGCAGTTTCGGCGGAATGACTCGACGCAGCAAAAAAACGACTACTCGGAGAGGACCGTTTATTTGCAGTTTAACGCGTTCTTTTAGCTGACACCTCCCAGGGCTGTAACCCTGCTCAGCAGGAGTCTATCTATGTCTACGGGAATACCTAACGCACGTATGTTGTTTTGGAGCGTCCTTAGCTCCGGGCTGTTGTTGCTCTTTGTGGCTCCTGCTCCGGGCTACGCGCAGGGTAATTACCTCCTCGCTCCGAACGACCTCGTCGCGGTCACGGTGTTTCAGGAAGATGACCTCGCCACGAAATCGCGGGTGGGCAATGACGGCACGATCTCTGTGCCGCTCATCGGCACGGTGAAAGTGGGGGGCAAATCTGTGGATGAAGCCGCGCAGATCATCCGCTCGCGCCTGGCCAAGGGCTATCTGGTGAATCCGCAGGTCAATGTCGGCGTGGAGGAGTTTGCCAAACGCCTGGTGACCGTCCTCGGGGAAGTGCAAAAGGGCGGCACCTTTGAGTTTCCCAATCAGGGACCGCTCGATCTGCTCCAAGCCATCGGCCTCGCGGGCGGGTATTCCAAAGTCGCCAACCCCGGCAAGATCGTCGTGAAACGCCGGGTCGACGGCAAGGAGACCGTCCTCTTGGTCAACGGCAAGGCGCTCGCGGCCAAAGCCGGGGTTGAGCGCTTCGAGGTGTTCCCCGGCGACACGATCACCGTAGCGCAGAGCATTTTCTAACCTCATGGCCACCCGTCCCAGCACCAAAGCCACCCAGCCCCCGGCCAGCGAGGCCAAGCTCATCGACCTCCATGCGTGGTTCTTTCTGCTCCGGGAAAAATGGTGGATCATCGCCCTTTGCCTCTTCGGGATGCTGGCCCTGGCGGGCGCGTATCTGCTGCGCAAGGTCCCCGTTTACACCGCGGCAACGATCGTCCAAGTCACCGAGGCCGCCGACAACGTCATCAACATCCCAGGCGTGGCCCAGGACAACTTTAAGTCCGACATCGCCCTCAAGAGCGTGGAGGGCGCGATGAACAGCAACTCCCTGCTCCTCCGCGTAGCCAAACTGAACGACCTCGAAACGGAGGATCCGGCGTTCCGTCCAGCTCCTGGCGATCCGCCCCGGACGGACGCCGAATTGGCGGAAATCATGCAGCGGCAGCTCCAGGCGAAGCTCAAGCGCGGCAGCCGGCTGATCGAGATCAGCTTTGACAGCGTCAACCCCGAGCGCGCCGCGAAAGTGGCCCGGACGCTCGTGGAGGAATACACGAAGGGTTATTTCGAGCAGAACGCAAAGTCCGCGACGGCGGCCAACGATTTTCTGCGGAAGCAAGCTGCGGAACTAAAGGAGCGCCTCGCCAAATCCGAGCAGACCCTCCAGGAATACCGCGAGAAGCATGGCACGGTCTTTAACGACAAACAGGACGTGACCCTGGACTACCTGAAGCAGCTCAACATCAAGCTGGAGGAGGCGCGCAGCAATCGCATCAAGATCGAGAGCGACCTCCCCATTTTGCGCAAGGCGCAGACCCTGCCACCGGAGGAGTTGCTCGCCATCCAGAGCGTCTCGGGGCTGCCCGATGTGCAGGAGGCGCTGAAACTCATCACGACCAAGGAATCCGAGTTTTCCCAGATCAAAAAGCGCTACCTCGAACTCCACCCGAAATACATTCAGACGCAGAGCGAACTTCGGGGGCTGCGTGAGACGCTGGATCGTGCCGCACGGAAAGGGGCGAGCATCGCCCTCAACGCCTACCAGGGAGCCAAGGAGGCCGAGGCGAAGTTGAAGACTGCGCTGCAGGAGCAGCAGAAGGGCGGGGTCGAACTCAGCCGCATCGCCATCCAGTATGATGAACTCCGGCGCCAGGTCGATTCCGACAAACTGCTCTACGAATCCGTCCTGACCCGCGCCAAGGAGACGAAAGTCGGCGAGGCCATCGAGAACAGCAATATCCGCATCGTTCAGGATCCCCTCGTCCCGAAGGATCCGAGCAAGCCGAAGATCCCGCTCATCCTCGCCGTCTCCGTCGCCCTCGGCCTCATGGGCGGGCTGGCCCTCATCATTCTCCAGCAGGCCTTCGACACCTCGCTGCGCTCGCTCGACCAGGCGGAGGTCGCGCTCGATCTCGCCTCGCTGGCCGCCGTGCCGGAGATCGACAGCAAGAAACTTCTCAAAGCCGAGGAGTCGCCGCTGGTGCTGATCGACGATCCTTCCTCCCGCCAGGCCGAGGCCTTTCGCTGCCTGCGGACCAGCCTTTCCCTGCTCCCGGAGGGCTCGCCCAAAGTGATCCTGTTCACCAGCTCCATTCCGGGCGAGGGCAAGAGCTTTTGCTCGGCCAACTACGCCACCTCGCTGGCCCAGCAGAACCTCCGCATCCTCATCATCGACGCCGACCTCCGCAAGCCCGGCCTCGGCAAGAGCTTTCCGACGAAGCATGGGGTCATCGGCCTGAGCGACGTGCTCAGCGGCAAGGCCGTTTTTGAAGAAGCCTGCCATTCGACGAAGGTGCCCAACCTCACCTTCATGCCCGCGGGCAATCGCAATACCAGCCCGCTCGAACTCCTCGCCGACGAGCGTTTTGCCAAGCTGATCCGGGAAGCCCGGGAGAAATTCGATCGCGTCATTCTCGATTCCGCTCCGATCAACGCCGTGAGCGACGCCCTCCTCATCGTCAAACACGCCGACGCCACGGCCTTCGTCGTTCGCGCGCGGAAGACGCCCACCCGCACCGTGTTGCGCGCCCTTCATCTCCTCGAAGGTGCGGACCAAACCCCGGCCGGGTTCATCCTCAACCGCCTCCCCTCCCGCCTCGCTGGTTACTACTACTACGATGCAGGCAACTACTCGAGCGCGGGGGTGTATGGGATTTAAATGGAGGACTCCGACCGGCCGATGAAGCAGCCGACCCTCCGCGAAAAAACCCAGCGCGGCCTGCTCTGGGCCGCCGCCGAAGCCGCCGCCCGGACCCTGCTCCAGACGCTGGTCCTCGTCGTCCTCGCGAAGCTGCTTACCCCGGTGGACTACGGCGTCGTCGGGGCGGCGCTCATCATCGTCGGCATCTCCGCCATTTTCTCCCAGCTCGGCGTCGGCCCGGCGATCGTCCAGCGGCCCGATCTCGAACCGCGCCATCTCGACGCCGCCTTCACGCTCTCGGCGATCTTTGGCGTGCTCACCGCCGGCATCCTCTACGTCAGCGCCCCGTGCTTCGCGCAGTTTTTCAAAATGCCCACTCTCGGCCCGGTGCTCCAGGCGCTCGCCGTCGTCTTTCCCATCACCGGCCTCGGCGTCGTTTCCGAGTCCCTCCTCCAGCGGGATCTACGCTTCGACCGGATCGCGCGCACCGAGATCGTTTCTTATTTCATCGGCTTTGGGCTCATCGCCACCGGGCTCGCCTGGCGCGGTTGGGGAGCGTGGGCGCTCGTCGCCGGGCAGATCGTCCAGATGCTCGTGCGCACGGCCATGATTTTCCTGGGCCACTCCTGGCGGCCGAAGTTTGCCTGCGAAGGTGCGGCGGTGCGGGACCTGCGCAATTTCAGCGGAGGCGTGACGCTCGCCCGCCTCGCGAATTACCTCGCCACCACGGGCGATAATCTCATCGTCGGACGCTACCTCGGCGAGAGCGCGCTCGGCGTTTATGGCCGCGCCTACCAGCTCATGGCCCAGCCCGCGAACCTCGTGGGCAACGTCCTCGAAAAAGTGCTCTTTCCGGCCTTGGCGCGCGCTCAGGACCAGCAAGAACGGCTCGCCGCCGTCTATCGCCAGGGCATCGGCCTGCTGGCCACGGCCATGCTGCCCGGCAGTGCCATGATCTACCTCCTCGCACCCGAGATCGTGCAGGTCCTGCTCGGGGCGAAATGGGCGGGCGTGGTTTTTCCGCTCCAGATTTTTTCCGTTGCGTTACTCTTCCGCACCAGCATGAAGCTCAGCAACTCGCTCGTCCGCGCCCAGGGTGCCGTGGCCCAACTGGCGTGGTGTCAGGCCATCTACGCCGTCGCCACCATCGGTTTCGCCTACTTCGGACGAGCCTGGGGCATCGAGGGGGTGTGCGTCGGCGTCCTCGGCAGCATCCTCCTTTGCTTCTTCATCGGCGCGGGCATGACCCTCCGCTTGGTCAGGATCAGTTGGGGCCAGTTTCTGCGGGACCACGTGCCGGGGTTGATCCTCGCAGTCGTCGTCGGCGTCCTCGGCTGGATCAGTGTGACCGCCTTGCGTGGCTCTGCGGCCCTTCCCGTCCTGGTTCTCGCGGGGGCCCTTGCGGTGATGTCCACCGCCGCCCTCGCAGGTGTGTTGCTCTTTCCGGGATTCTTTCTTGGTCCAGATGGGAGCCGGCTGCTTGCCAAATGGCGCCGTCCCGCCGTGGTGCCAGCGAGGGACGATACCTCCGCCCCCATCGTCAATCCGCACCCATGATCACAAGAGCCATTTTCATCGGCGGCTGTGTCCGCAGTGGCACCACCTTGCGCGGAGCGATGCTGGGCGCACCTGCCGATTGCGCGGGTGTGCCGGAATCGCAGTTCAAAGCGCAGTTGCTGAAGGATCCGAGGCTGGTTACGCCCGAGTCCATTCACGCGGTCCTCGCGAACCACTGGCGGTTCAAGCTCTGGGATCTCCCGCTGACGGTCGGCGATCTCCCGCTGAACGGGGCCGACGCCGAGCGCCCCGCCCGCGTGATGCGCAGGATCACCTCCTTCGCGGGGTTGGAGTTCACCCCGGCGATGACCGAGGGCGGCGGGTTCGCCGTCCCGCGCTACACGGTGCAGCAGCACGCCCGCATCGCCAGTCGCCCGGATCCCACACGGATTGATGCCTGGCGGAAAAAGCTCACCCCGCGCGAGCAGGAGATCTTTGAGCATCTGACCGAGGATTTTCTCGGCTACATGGGCGACAAACGCCACTGCGCCTACCCGACGCGGGATCCCTCCGCGCAAAGTCATCCGTAAGCACTTCGCCAACCGCGTTCGTTCCGTCCTCCGCCGCACCGATACCGTCCGATTTTTTCTCCCGCTCACTCCTCGCGCCCTCGAAATGCCGGCCCGCTCCACCTTATGAAAACCGCCCCCCACACCACCGTTTGCTTCGCCGCGCTCCTCCTCACGCTCCCGCTTTCCGCCGCGACCTACCACGTCAGCGACCGCGAAGGCGATGACCAGCGCAACGGCGAGACCGCGGCCACGGCGTGGAAAACGCTCGGTCAGGCCGCCCGCCAGGTTGGTGCCGGCGACACCGTGATCGTCCATCCGGGCGTTTATTTCGAGAGCGTCGCGCTGAAGACCGCGGGCACCGCAGAAAAGCCGATCCGTTTCACCGCGGATGGCGTGGCGAAAAACCGCGTCATCCTCACCGGCGCGCGCCGGGCCATCCGGCAGGGCGATGTGACTTGGCGGATCGACGATGCCCGGACGGGCCTCGCTTCGCTCAAGGTCGAAGGCCGACCCGCGCGCGTGCTGGCGGATGAGACCGACCTCTTTCCGTATGCGAGTCTCGACGAACTGAAGACCTGCACGCTCGCCAACGGCGTGCCCGGGCCGGCGCGGGGCTTTGCCTACGACGAAAAGGAGCAGCGCCTCTCGGTGCGGGTCGGCGGGAAAGCGGAGCCGGGCCAGCGCACGATGAAGGACGCGCCCGTCGGCCCCGGCAGCCGCGGCTCCCCGGCGACCTACAATTTCGGCGTGCTCGTCCCCGGCGCAGCCCACGTCGTCCTCGAAGGGTTTACCTTTGAGACGCCCGGCTTGTGCGGCGTGTTTGCCGATGGCGGGGGTGTGACGGTGCGCCACTCCTGGTTCCTCGGCTGCCGCACTGGCGTGGCCGGGCGCGTTCCCGCCGAGGGCAAAGCCACGGATGCTGTGACCATCGAGCGCTGCGATTTCTCGCAGGCTCCCACCTTTGCCGATGTCGAGGAGATCGTCGCCCGCGCGAAACTCCCGCCGCCGCCGAAGACCGACCCGGTGAAGCTGCCCGCCTATTACTGGAACGTGCGCAGTGGCGGCGCGCACGCTTACGATTCCGGGATCGCGGTGGACATCGGCGCACGGTGGAAAATTCTCGGCAACTACATTCACGACGCCGTGGACGGCCTTGCGGCGGTCTCGCTGAACCGGGCCCGCGACGTGGAGATCGCGCACAACACTTTCGAGCGGATCGTGGACAGCGCCATCGAGACCGGCGACCGGTGCGGTCGGCTCGAAGCGCACCACAACGCCTTGATCGATGTCTTCGACGCCTTTTCATGGAATCCGAAAGGCGGCACGCCGTGGCCGGGACCGGTGTCCTTTCACCACAATACGGTGAGCTCCACCGCACGCGGCGCGAAACTCTGGGCCGCCCTCGGCCTGCCGCCGAGCTGCTTCGAGCTGAAGTGCGACGATGGGAATTGGGCCGCTGCGCACATGAAGGGCGTGCCGACGACGCCGGTGAAACTCCCCGGCACCGGGCTGACCGCTTACAACAACACCGTCATCCTGCCGACCGGGGATTTTTTCAGCTTCAGCGGATTGCGCTACCGCCGGCTCGAAGGGCTGCGCTTTTTGAACAATCTCGTCGTCACCCGCAACCTCATGCCCGAGCGCTACCGCGACGCCACGGACCTCTCCGGCATGGAATTCGACGGCAATCTGACCGCCCCGGGGGCGGATGGTGCGCGCGGTCCGGGCACCCGCTTCGCCGGTCCGGCGGGGCAGGCGCTGGACGATGCCGCGAAGCTGCTTCTGACCAACCCGACGCGGCGGCTTTTCGGCCTTCGTGCAAAGAGCCCCGCTGTGGGGAAAGGCGTGGCGGCGGAGAATCTGCCCGGACTTTCCCAAGACATCGGGGCCCATGCCAGGGGCACCGAGGGCGGCCACGCCCTGGCCGGCCCTGTGCTCAGCGAACCCGCGCGCGCCACGCCTCAATGACCCGCCCGCTGCGCATCCTCCTCGTCACGAACAAATGTCCGCCTGACTTTGACGGCGGCTTTGAGTTGCGGGCGTTTCAGATCGCGCAGGCGCTGCGTTCCCGCGGGCACGAAGTGGAGATCGTCACCAGCAAGTTTCGCGAAACCTACCAGGGCGAGCGCACTGATCCGCCGTGGGTCCATCGCATTTTCCGCTACGTGCCGGTGAGCAAATCCCGCGGTCCGCTGCGCCACGCGGAAAGGTTGGCGCGGCTGTGGGAAAGCACCTGGGTCGCGGGGGAAAATGTCCCGGCGATGGAGGAGTTCCTCCGGGGGCGCGACTACGATCTGGGCTACTGCTTCGGCCTGCTGCGGATCAGCTTCGCGGTCGCCGAACCGATTCAGCGCCGCGGCATTCCGATCCTCTGGCACGCGGGCGGCACCTGCATTGCCGATCACTTTTACCACCGCCCGAAAACGGTTCGCGGCTATGCGCTTGGCTTGCGACTTTTCGGCCGGGGCTGGCGCGCCGCGGAGGAGCGGGTGGAATTCCGCCACGTCGCCTACGTCAGCAGTTTTCTCCGCGACCGGGAAGCCGAGCGCGGCCACACCGCGCCGCACCGCTACGTCATCTCGCGCGGCATCGACTTTCCGCTGGCGCCCGACGTGGACCGCCTGCGCGCGCAGCCGCCCACCTTTTTTCTCGCCTGCCGGATCGATGAATCGAAGGGCCTCCACAACGTGGTCACGGCCGCCGGACTGCTCCGGCGGAAGCGACCCGAGCTGGCGTGGAAAATCGAATTTGCCGGCGCGTCCTTCATCCCGACCTGCCGCGACCGGCTCGAAGCGCTGATCGACTCCGAAGGCGTGCGCGACCGCGTCAACTTCCCCGGTCAACTCACCCGCCCGGAGGTCACAGCGCGGATGAAAAGCGCCGCCGCTTTCATTTTCTCGTCGGTCTATGGGGAACCGTTTTCCAGTACCATCATCGAGTCCATGGCCTGCGGCACGCCGCTCATTGGCGCGGACGACGGCTCGATTCTGGAGGTCGTCGAGCCCGGGGTCTCCGCGCTCGTTTACCCCAGGAACGAACCCGCCGCACTGGCCGCACTCATGGAGCGGGTGCTCGATGATCCGGCCCACGCCCAGCGCGTGGCCGCGGCCGGTGTCGAAACGATCCGCGCCCGCTACACCATCGACCGCATCCTCGACCTCACGGAGGGCACCTTTGCCGCCGTGCTCGCCGACCATGCGGCCCGCACGCCGTCCACCCTCGTGACCGCCTAGCCTATGAAAACACTGCTGAAATCCATCGTGCCCGAGCAATATCACGGGAAGCTGAAAGAGATCGCGTGCCGCGCCTACACGGTGCTTTACGCGGGCGATCGCTACTCGTGTCCCCTCTGCGGTCGGGGTTTCCGCCGGATGATCCCGCGCGGTTACCGGCACGGCGTGCTCTTTGAAAAGCACGTGGTCGGCGGCGGTTGGCGGCGCGACGCCTTCTGCCCCGGTTGCTCCTCGTATGACCGCGAGCGGCTCGTCTATCTCTATTTGAAAACGCGCACGACCGCGCTGCGCAAAGCCAGCAAAGTCCTGCACATCGCCCCGGAGCGCGTGCTCGAGAAGCTCTTCCGCAAAGTCCCCGGCATCGACTACACGACCGGCGATCTCTTCTCCAAAGTGGTGGACGTAAAACTCGACGTCACCGCCATCCAATTTGCCGACCACACCTTTGATCTCACGCTCTGCAACCACGTCATGGAACACGTGCCCGACGACCGCAAGGCGATGGCGGAAATCTTCCGCACGCTCCAGCCCGGCGGGCTGGCGATTATCCAGACGCCGATCTCCACCGTGCTGGAAAAGACCGATGAAGACCTGACCGACATTCCGGTGGCCGAGCGCATCCGGCGCTTCGGCCAGGAGGATCACTGCCGCATCTACGCGCGCGACTACGAGCAGCGACTCGCCTCCGTGGGCTTCGCGGTCGAGGTCTTCCGGTGGGAAAAGGAACCCGCGGATTTTGGCGGTGCGGAGAACCGGTTCGCGCTGAATCCCGAAGAGCCGATCTTCGTCTGTCGCAAGCCTGCCGGGTAGCCAGGTTTCGCCGGCATGCTTTTCAATTCCTACGAATTCCTCCTCGCGTTCCTCCCCCTCTGCCTCGTCGGCTTTTTCCTGCTCGGCGAGGCCGGCTGGACGCGCGCCGCGTCGCTCTGGCTGAGTGTCCTCTCGCTGGGTTTCTACGCGTGGTGGAACCCCGATCCGACGGCTCCGTGGAACCCGAAATACCTCGGCATCATCGTCGGCTCGATCGTCTTTAACTACCTGCTCGGCGTGCGCATCAGTGCCGCCATTGGGCGTGGGGCCCGGGCGCCCGCGAAGCTCGCGCTGACCTGCGGCGTCACCGTGAACCTCGCCGTGCTCGCCTATTACAAATACGCGAACTTTTTCGCCGACACCCTCAATGCCGTGACCGGCACGCACTTCGCCCTCGGCCACATCGCGCTCCCGCTGGCCATCTCCTTTTTCACCTTCACGCAGATCGCCTACCTCGTGGACTCCTTCCACGACGTGACCAAGGAAGACAACTTCCGCTGCTACCTGCTCTTCGTGGCGTTTTTTCCGCATCTCATCGCCGGCCCGATCGTCCTCTACCGCTCGCTCATGCCGCAGTTTGCGAAAAAGGAAACGTGGCGCTTCAACCCGGATAACTTCGCCGCCGGGCTTTCGCTCTTCGCCTTCGGCCTGTTCAAAAAAGCCGTCATCGCCGACAGCCTTTCGCCCATCGCCAACCGGGCTTTCGGTCTCGTGGAAAGCGGCACCGCGCTCGGCGTGGCGGCCGCGTGGTTCGGCGTCTTCGCCTACGCGCTCCAGCTATACTTCGACTTCTCCGGCTACTCGGACATGGCGGTCGGCCTCGGGCGGATGTTCAACGTCTCGTTTCCGCTCAATTTCGACTCGCCCTACAAAGCCCGCGACATCGTCGATTTCTGGCGGCGCTGGCACATCACCCTCTCCAGTTTTCTCCGCGACCACCTCTACATCCCGCTCGGCGGCAACCGCCTCGGCGGCGGGCGGCGCTACTTCAATCTTTTCCTCACCATGCTCCTCGGCGGGCTTTGGCACGGGGCGGGGTGGAATTTCATCATCTGGGGCGCGCTCCACGGCACCTACCTCATCGTGAATCACGCGTGGTCGCGCGCCGTCGAGAAGCGCCCCTGGGCCCACACGCCGCCCGCGCGGCTCGCGGGCTGGGCGCTGACCTTTGTCGCGGTGCTCGTCGGCTGGGTTTTCTTCCGCGCCAAAACGCTGCCGGATGCGCTCACGCTGGTCGCCGGCATGGTCGGTCAGCATGGCCTCGCCGGAATCTTTCCCGGTTCCATGATGGACCGCCTGCTCGTGGCTGGGGCCGCGGTGCTGGCCTTTTTCGCGCCGAACACGCAGGAGATTTTTCGCCTCGCGCAGGTCGGCAAATCCGCCGCCGACACCGGCCCGCGGCACTGGCAGCCTTCGCGCGGCTGGGCCGTGGCCAGCGCGGTGGTTCTGGCCGCCGGGCTGCTCCAGCTCAGCGGGGTCACCGAGTTTCTTTACTTCCAGTTCTGATGCCTCCCGCCACCTCCGCCAAATATCTCCGCTGGCTCGCCGCGCTCTGCGTGCTGCTCGTCGGCGGGGCCGGTGCGCTCAATTACGCGATGGATCCGTACGGCATCCACCACTACGGAAAGCCCGGAGACTGGGTGAAATCGCGCCCGCGCATCTGCAATGTCGAACGGCTGCACAAAGCGCACGCCGTCCGCACGACGCAGGCCGAGACGCTGCTCCTCGGCAACTCCCGCGTGCTCACCGCCTTCGCCCCCACGCACCCCGCGCTGTGGCAGCCCGCCTACAATCTCGCGCTCAGCGCCGCCAATATCTACGAGTGCCGCCGCTACCTCGAACACGCCGCCGCCTTTCATCCGCCCAAGCTCGTCCTGCTCGGCCTGGATCTATGGATGTTCGACGCCGACTCGCTGCCCGAGGCGGATTTTTCTGAGGAGCGGCTCGCGGTGGATGCGGACCTGCGCCCGCAGACCCACCGGCTGCCACCCGATTTCGCGGCCGCCCTTTTCTCCACCAGCGCCGTCCGCGACAGCCTGCTCACGGTGCTCGGACGCGGCAAGAAGGTGAGCTACCCGCAGGGCCTGCGCGACGAGAGCCTGCTCCAGCCCTATCTCAAACCCGCCCACGTCCTCGCGGAGAACGCGCGCTGGCGCAAGGACATGCGGACGAAACCCTACGATCCACGGCGCCCCGACGGCGCCAATCCGCAATTCGACGCCCTCGCCGCGATGATCCGCTTTTGTGCGCAGCGCGACATCCGGCTCGTCCTTTTCATCCACCCGCTCCACGCCGAGATCCTCGACACCGCGCTGGCCGACGGCCACACCTACCGGGAATGGATGACCTCCCTCCTCGCCTGCGTGGAGGCCAATGCCCAAGGCGCGACCACGCCTCCCGAAGTGTGGGATTTCTGCGGCTTCAACCCCATCACCACCGAGCCTTTTCCCCAACCCGGTGAGACCGTAAACCGGATGCGCTACTACTGGGAAATCTCCCACTTCCGGCGGGAAGTCGGCGACATGATGCTCGGGACGATGCTCGCCGCCGAGTCCCACGGCCTCGGCCGTCGCGTGAGGTCCGCGACACTCGCGGACGATTTGGCCCGGCTCGAAAAAGAACACCGCGAATGGCGCGGGCACCTCGAAACCGCCAAAACCACCACCCGATGAAGATGCCGTCCAAGGTCACATCCCATCGTTTAACTGATCGACAGGGCCGCCCAAAACGAGCACACCACCTGTCGTCAGTGCAACGGAAGGAACAAGCCTATGAAACCGGTAAAAAGCAGACGCAAATGGAAGGGCATCTTGACCGCTGCCTGGCAGAAGCATCACTACGTTGCCCTCGGCAATATCCTGCGCCTGTCTGGCGAGCCGCTCGCCTTTCTGCGCCGCTACGTTTTTGGCGGTGGCAGCTATCCCTATCGGACGCCGGTGCGCACGCCGGAGGGGACGGTGCCCGCGTTCTGCAAGTGCCGGGACGACGTGATGACCGTGAACGAAGTTTTTTACCGGCTCGACTACGAGGCCGGCGGAGACTTTCGCACCGTCGTGGACATGGGGTCGAACATCGGCCTCAGCGCGCTCTTTTTCCTCACACGGAATCCGGATGTCTTCGTCTATCTTTTCGAGCCGAATCCCGCGAACCACGACGGACTCGAAGAAAATCTCCGGCCCTACCAGGCCCGCTACCGGCTCGACAAGGTCGCGGTCTGGCCCACGAACGGCCGCGCGCGTTTTGGCATCGAGCCGACCGGGCGCTACGGGCGGATCGACGGTGTGCGCGACGCCTACATCGACGTGGAAACGAAAGCGATTGCCGAGATTTTGCGCGGCATCATCGCGGAGCGCGGTGGGATCGACGTGCTCAAAATCGACACGGAAGGCAGCGAGCAGGAGCTGATCAAAGCCATCCCGGAGGAGTTGCTGCCGAAGATCAAATTGATCCTGTGCGAAACGCGACCGACCGAGGATCTGCTGCCGCGCTTTTTCACGCAGGAGCAGTACGGTTCGGTCTGTCGGCTACGCCAAAAGGGGGGCTGAAACCGTGAGCGGGCCCGCCTCGACCGTGCGCGGCGCCATCCTGGTTCTCTCGAACATGCGCGACTTCGGCGGAGCCGAGCGGAGCATCGCGGCGGTGCTGCCGGGGCTGGCCGAGCGCGCGCGGGTGCGCGTGTTGGTCGTCAATGACCGCCACTACGAGGATCTCCAGCGCCTCGCCGGGCCGAACCTCGCCATCGAGCAACTGCCCAAGGGCAACGGCCCGGCGGCGTTCGCCGTGACTTTCCTCACGGTCCTCCGCGCGATTTTTCGCGACCGCCCGGACGCGCTGCTGGCCAATGGCCACAAGGGCGGGCTCGTGCTCGCGGCGCTGCGCCCGTTGCTGTTCTGGCGGCGCCTGCGCTGCGCGGTCTTCATTCGCGATTTCGACTACTATCTGCTGCGCTGGATTCTGCGCGCCATGCCGGGGGCGCAATACTTCGCGCCCACGCAGGCGATCTTTGATTACCCGGTTTACCAAGGATGGGGCCTCGGTCGCGCCCGCTGCGAGGTGATCCCGAACGCCGTGCATCCGCCCGCAACGGCACCGGGCGAACCGGCCAGCGACCCGCCGTTTTTCGCCTGCTGCGCGCGCATCACGCCGTGGAAGGGCATCGAATATCTCATCCGCGCGTTTCGCGAGATCGCCGCGGAGTTTCCGCAAACCCAGCTTCGCATCTACGGTGAAGTGCTCGACCAGGACTACTACCGCTCGCTCACGGCGCTCGTCGCGGAGTTGAAGCTGGAGGGGCAAGTGCGCTTCGAGGCGTTCGCCAGCGACATCGCGAGGGTCTATCGGCGGGGACTTTTCTTTGTTATTCCGTCGCTCTCCACGCCTCCGGGGCCGGAAAGCTTCTGCCGCATCATCATCGAGGCCTGGGCGCACGCGCGGCCGGTTGTTTCCTTTGCCACGGGCGGTCCGCGCTATCTCATTCGCGACGGGGTGGACGGGTTCCTCGTGGAAGAGCGCAACGTGGCGGCGCTCGGCGCGCGCCTCCGGGAATTGCTCGCCGATCCCGCCCTGCGCGCCCGTCTCGGCGAGGCCGGCGCGACCCGCGTCCGCACGGAATTCGACCCCGCCACGCTTTCCGCGCGGCTCCACGACCGCCTGCTCGGCGGCCCCGCATGAGCACGAAGCTCCGCCTTCTGCTGGTCTCGGAGCCGGGGATCGACGGCGTCTTTCGCCATGTCGAGGGGCTCACCCACTACTGCCTCCGCCAGGGGATCGAAACACACCTCGCCTACTCCGACGAGCGCGGCAGCGCGGGCCTGCAAAAGCTCCTGGCCGCCGTCCGCGCCGCCGGCGGGGAAACGCTGAATCTCCGGGTGGGCAACGCGCCCGCCCCGCGCGACCTCCCAGCCTTTTTGCGCCTGCGCGCCTTCGCGAATCGCTTGCGGCCCGATGTGATCCACGGACACAGCTCGAAAGCGGGCGCGCTCGTGCGGATGCTGCGCGGGGCGGGCTGGCGCGGCCCGCTTTTCTACTCCCCGCATGCCTATTACGGGCTGGCCCGGCGCGGCTCGCGGCTGAAGTCCGCGCTCTACAATGGGATTGAGCGGCTCTTCGCCGGCATCGGCACCACGATCAATATCTCGCGTGATGAAGCCGCCTTTGCCCGGGCCACGCTGGGGCTCGATCCGGCGCGCGCCCGGACGATTCACAACCCCGTGGACACCGCCATCTTTGCACCGGCCAGCGCCGAGCAGCGGCGGAAGCGCCGTGCCGAACTGGGGCTGCCGGCGACGGGCGTGGTGCTCGGTTTCATCGGGCGCTCATCTTTTCAAAAAGATCCGCAGACCCTCTATCGCGCGCTCGCGCGGGTGCTCGCGGCGCATCCCGAGGCGGTGCTCTTTCACGTGGGTCAGGGCGAGCTGGATGTCGCGCTGGCGGCGCTCGCCGGAGAGCTGGGGATCGCGTCTCGGATCATCCGCAAGCCCTACCTGGAGGAGCCGTCCGGATTTTACGAAGCGGTGGATGCGCTGGTCTTCACCTCCCGCTACGAGGCCGGCTGGCCGCTGGTCGTGCTGGAGGCACTGGCTTGCGATCTCCCGCTGGTGGCCAGCATCGCGCCGGGCACGAGCGACATCGCGGACGGCGGTCTGAGCCATTGCTGGACGGCTCCGGCGGAGGACGCCGCCGGTTTCACCCGTGGCGTGGAGGCGTGGCTGGCCGACCGGGCGGCGGACCGCGTGTGCAATCACCGCGCGACCGCCATCGCGCGTTTCGGTACCGAGCAATGTCTCGGGGCAGTCGTGGCGGAATATCGGAAAGCGATCTCATGAGCGAGCCGTCCATCGTCGAAATGCCAAACGTGCCGCGCCGCCCGCCATTACCCGACGCGGTGCGCCTCCAGCGGCTGTTCGTGCGGCACGGGTTCAATGCGATGCTGTTTCTCTGCGGAGTTTTCGCCTGGGTTTTCAAACTCAAGGGTGACGGCTCAGCCGAAGGCGGGATGCTGCCTTTCAGTCCGCTCCAGGTGCTCCTTCCCTTGCTCGGCCTGCTCTCGCTGGTCGCATTCCTGACGCGTTCGGGCGGAAAATTCCCCCGGTTGCTCGTGGCCAAACGGAGCGCCCTTTTGTTTTTCCTCGGCGTTGCGCTGATCATTTTCGGCGCGGCGCTGCATCTGCGCGGCGGGCTGCCGAAGGAAACCGTGATGCACATCATCCGCTGGCTCCTCCCTGCGTGTTTCCTGCTTTTCTACACGCTGGCCCGGGAGCAGGGCGCGTCTCCGCTGGCGCTGATCATCGGGCTGGCCTGTGGTGCCATCATTTCGGCCGTCTCGGTGGAAGCTGTGCGGACGCTCGGCGTGGGCCTGCCAGTGGCCAGCCCGTTGACCGGCCGCGAAAGCGGGTACCTGAACCACCCCAACCAATACGGCATCCTCTGCTCCACCACGGCACCGGTCATCCTGCTGTTCTACCATTCCCGCCATCGGCTGCTCTCCGCCGTCTCGCTCCTGCTCCTTCCGGTCTGGTTGGTCTGCCTTTTCCAGAACCTCTCCAAGACGAACATTCCCCTCTTCTGTGTCGCCCTCCTCGCTGGATCCCTCGCGCTCGCGCTGAAAAATCCACGCAAGCTGCTCGGCACCTTCGCCTTGGTCCTCGGCATTGCGGTTTTCGTCGCGTCTACCGCGACCTTTGCTCTGGACACGATCCAGACGATTTCTCCGAAGGGGATGAGGATGCTGGAGGATGCCTTCCTGAACCCGACCGAGTCCAAGACCGTGGACCAGCGCGGTGTCATCTGGGACACGGCGATCAACTACCTCAAGGACCATCCGGTGGTGGGTTTGGGGCCGGGCAAATCGCTCGAGCTACTCGGGATCGAGCACGCGCATAATGCGCTCCTCCAGTCTTTCCTCGATGGCGGTCTGCCCGGTTTTCTCGGTCTCTGCTGCGTCATCATCGGCGTGTTTCTGCGGGTCGGTGAGTTGCTGCGGGCGGAGTATTTCGCTGCTGGAAAAATCACCGACGAACGCATGTTGCCCCTCCTCAGCAGCCTCGGCGCGGCCACCTACGTCTGCGCCAATATGATGAGCGATTGCTTCAGCACGGCGACCATGCCGGCGTTCATCTTCTTTGCCGTCTTCGCTTTTTCCGCTGCGGCCGAAGCACCCCGGGAAGCGCCCGTTTTGCGCGCCAGCGCGCGCCGCCGACCTGGTGCCCGGCGGCGTCCGGATCGGCGGATACCGTCCGATTTCGATGCGGATTGAGGCCAGCCTGGTTCTCGGGCTCCTCGGCCCGATCCTTGCCACCCGTCTGCTCGACCGGTGGCTGCCGAAACGCTGGAGCTTCGCTTCCGGAAAATAGTCCCGCCGTTTTGGCGAGCCATCGCTGCCTCAATTGCCGGCGGGCGTGAAATTGACCGTCACGTTGTCGAGCACGTAGTCCGCCTCGCTCTGGCTGGTGGAAAAGATCACCTGGTTGAAGGTGGTCAGCGGCGTGGTGTCGGTGACGGTCTGGTCGAGGAGCACTGTGCCGGCCGCCGTGAGCAGACGGAGACGGGCGGTGACGGCGGTCGCCGTCTTGGTGAAAGTGAGCGTCGCAGAATAGCCGGCCTCTGCCGTGCTCAGGCCGAGCGCGGTGCCGCCGAACGAGCCCACGACCGCCACGTCGGACCCGGAGTTCACATTGCCCTCCAGGCCGCTTTCATCCAGCAGCGCGGGGACGGACCCGGTCGTGCCGAAATTCACGCTGGCGAGATAACCTTTGAGCCCCGGTTTGTATTGGTTGTCGGCCGTGAAGGGTGTGGCCTGGCTGTCGTAAGGACCGAAGCGGAAGAAATTTTGCGCGTGATTCGCCGCGATGCGCGCGAACCGAAACTGGAAGCTGAGGGCCAGTTGATCGCCGGTCGCGGTCAGGGTGACCCGCGGAAAGCCCGCCGCGATGGATTTCGAATCGCTCTGCGCGGCATTCGTCACGTTGTCGATGAAGAGCGCATGGCCGGCCCCGATCCCGGCGTCATCCACCACATTGAGCGTCGGCAGGGTTCCACTACCTGCCGGGTAAACGGTGAACCACGCGGTGTCGAGCGGGTCGGCGCCGTTGGTGCGCCCGCCGTCGGTGAAAGGATCCAGCACGAGATTGCCGACGTTGGGTGGCGCTACCGGATCATTGAGCGGGACCCGACCCGGCGGGAGATTGAGTTGCGTCGCCCGGAGCCGGAGATAGTTCACCGGCACCCCGCTGGTGGGCGCGGTGGCGCGCACGTTTTCTGTCTTCAGTTCCGGGCCGGCCGCCGTGGGTGGCAGGGTCTCGATGACGTTCGGGCCGGATTCCCAGACCGTGAGATCAGCCGAAGCCTCGGCCAGCCAGCTCAAGTCTTCGGGGAGGACGAGGCGGCGGACGAACGAAAGTTTGAGCCGCCCGAGGGAATCGAGCGAGGTGAGCGTCACCCCGGTGCCGTCTGAAGTGAGCGGGAGTCGCCCATGCAGGCACTCGAAGACGTTGACCAGACCGTCGGCGTCGGGATCGGCGACGGGGCCGCTGATCAGCGGATCGAAAAGGACAGCGTAGAAATACTGAAAGCGCCATTGGTCGAACCGCGGAAACGAGGTTGGGACCGGCAGCGCCCCGATGTCGGTCGAGGAATCGACCACGCCGGGAATCAACACGCCGCCGCCAATCGCCGGACTGCCGGGAACGAGCCCGAAACGGCCGGCGGCGAAATCTTCCATCCCGACCGCCAGCGCCGAGGTGACCGTCTGGCCGCCGATGCCGGCGAAAATGCTACCGGGCCCCGGTTGCCCGACCCCGGCTGGGGCGACCAGATTGTGGGAAAACTCGGTTCCGGGGAACGTCGTCGTGACACCGACTTGCAGACCTTGGGCGATGACCAGGTTGTTGAAAAACCGGATCGGCCCCGTGTTTGCACCCAGCGTGCCGAGGCTCAGCGCATTGCCGCTCGGGAAGTAGATCGTGTTGTTAAAACAGAGCAGGCCATCGAGCCCGATGGAGGTGAAGGTCGAACCGGTCGGCTTGATTTTGAAACAGCCCGGCGTCCAGGCGAGGATCGGCTTTTGCCAGAAGGCAGCGGCCTCGGGGGTCATGGTGACGATGTGTCGGTAGAACCAGATCGATGCGGGGTAGGGTTCCCCGCCATTGGGTTGGTAGGAGAAGGGCTCATAGACATCGCGCACGAAATTGTGATGTGCGCGGAGATGCTGGGCGTGGTTCTCGGACTCGACGGCATTGTCGATCAGGTGCTCGAAGCGGTTGTAGGCGATCTCGCATTCGTCGCTCCAACTCACGGACATGAAGGAGATGCCGTCGATGGTGTCGTGGACGTAGTTGCCGAGGATTTTCCAGCGCCGCCCGGCCGCCACGATCAGGCCCAGTTCTGAACTGCGCGGGCCACCTTTCCGCGACCACCAGAAAAATGCCGGGAGCTGCGCCTGCGCCGCGGGAGCAAGCGCCTCGGCGGCAGCGACGACGTCGAATGTGTCCTGCCAGGCGGGGTATTGGGAAAACTCGCAACCCTGCACGATGACGTCGTCGGTGATCTCGCCTGGGAGCGGTTGGTTTTCCGCCGCGCCCCAGCCGCGGACGCCGGTGCGGCAGCCGAGAAAGGTGCAGTTCCGCACCGTTACGGCGCCGGCCTTGATCCACACGCCGGTGTAGCCCGGCGACTCGCAGGTGAAACCGTCGAGCACCACATACGCGGGAGCCGTGGTCTGCACGCTCCAGTTGTAATCGCCCGGTGCCTGGATGACATCGCCCCGCGTCCCGCCGGCGCGCGGGGGTGAGGCTTTGATGACGTGCGCCGCGGGATTCTGCGAGCCGTAGCGGGCGTTCAAGCGCACGTAGAGTTTGCCGCCGGAAAAGGCGAAGCCGTGCTCCGGGCCGGGAGCGGCCTGGCCGCTGTTGTTCGCGCTGGCGAGGGTGAAGGTCTGGAGCTCCGCGAGGGTGACGTAGGCGAAAAGATCGACGTTGTCCGAGAGCACGGTCGCCGACTCCGCCGTGAGCGTGGCGTGCGTCGTGGAGTAGAGCTGGAGCGCGGCGTTTTCCAAAACCCACCCGGTTTGCCCCGCGCGGATCGCCGGGTGGGCCCCGCTCACGATCACACCCGGCCCGGCGGCGCGAAAGGTGATCGGCAGAGCGGCCGCGCCCAGCCGGGTGATGGTCACGGACTCGGCGTAGAGCCCCGGCTGGATGATCACGAGGTCGCCGGGATTGACCACATTCGCGGCCCGCTGAATGGTCCGCCACGCGGTCGCCGGGGTCAGCCCGGTGGCGCTGTCGCTGCCATTTGGACCATCGACATAGAGAGTCGCGGCCACGAGCCACGCAGGAAATGCGCAGCCCGCGAGAAGGCCAGCAATGACCGCCGGAATTTTCATAAGCCGAACCGGGACGCCTGCGCTAGCAGGCTTTCTCATGCTTCACGAAAGTCATGAGCATGATTTGGAAGTCGAGAAAGATGTTCCAGTTTTCGAGATACCAAAGGTCGCAGTTGATCCGCTCGGTGAGGTCGGTGTCACCGCGCAGACCCTTGATCTGCGCCCAGCCGGTGATACCCGGCTTGGCGTTGTGGCGCGCGTTGTAGTGCGGGATCTCGTGTTTGAAGTTGCGGATCAATTCCGGCCGCTCCGGGCGCGGTCCGACCAGGCTCATGTCGCCGTTGAGCACGTTCCAAAACTGCGGCAGTTCGTCGATGTTCCACTTCCGCATGAAGGCCCCGACTTTCAGCCGCCGCGGATCTTCCCTGGTGCTCCAGCCCACTTTTCCATCCGCCTCGGCGTCGAGCTTCATGCTGCGGATTTTCAGGATGTCGAAGTCCACCCCGTTTCGGCCCAGTCGCCGCTGCCGGTAAAGAATCGGGCCGAGCGATTCCCGATAGACCAGTGCGCCGAAAATCGCGATCAACGGTGCCGAGAGCATCAGGCCGACCACCGCACCCACCACGTCCACGAAGCGCTTGACGACGATGTTCACGAAACGATCCAGCGGCAGTCGGGACACTCCCAGAACCGGGATGCCCCCCACGGTTTCGAGATGCAGCCCGGAAACGAGGATTTGAAAGTACGAGGGGATCACCTTGAACTGCACCATCTCCCGCTCGCAGGTGTTGGCCAGCCCCACGATCTCGTCCCTGGCGCCATTCACTTGGGCGAGCGCCACCATGTCCACCGATTCGCGGTGGAGGAGTTCAGCCAGTCCCGCCGCCGCGCCGTGTATCCGGACGGACGGTTTGCTGCGGTATTTGGCGTGGGCCGCGCTGACACAGCCCACGACCTCGTAGGCGCTGCCCGGATCGCGGTTGAAAGCGTCGGTCAACCGTTC
>Ga0114966_10000874_pt1 | contig 28434 bp, 24 predicted proteins | sample M_130207_XF_Meta_FD_87029 | JGI IMG/M metagenome (GOLD analysis project Ga0114966, IMG submission 87029) | Freshwater microbial communities from Lake Montjoie, Canada to study carbon cycling - M_130207_XF_MetaG | ecosystem: Environmental > Aquatic > Freshwater > Lake | place: Lake Montjoie... | reverse complement strand
TCATGACGAACGTGATGCCTTCGTCGAAAAATTGTGGGTCATGCGTCGCATCGGCGAGATTATCGATCAACTCGATCTCTCCGGAAACAATGACGAACTGGTGACGGAACTGGTCAAACTCTCCACTCGATATGGGATCCTCACACCATACACGTCGTTCCTCGCGGATGAGACGCTGCGTCCACTGGCGAATCAGGACGCCATTGATCGCACACAACGCAATCTCCCTGCGTTGAGTGAACACTCCGGGCGGAGCGGTGTCGGTCAGCGAGCCGCCAAGGGAGAGTTCCAAAACGCTCAGACGCTGCCGTCGCCAGCCAAGACGTTCCGCGACGCGAAGACCGGCATCGTCGTGACCACCGACTCGGTCCGGCAATACGGCAACCAAGTCGTCTATGCCCGGAAGATATTAAACACTCAACCCGCGGAAACAACCACGAGCCCTGCGGACGATACGGCAGCACAACAAATCGTTGTAACCCCAGAGACAGCGGGCCTCGACCTCGAAACGGACAAGGACCGCATCGAAGTGATCGAACGTTTCACAGAACCTTACTTCGTCCTCATTCATTCCAATACCTTCGCCGAAAACAAAATCCTCAGCCAGCAACGAACGGACGAACGACTGCTGATCTCTCTGCGAGGGAAAAACTATCTTGTGCAATAAACCACGAATCCACGGAGACCGTGGTGGACAGACGATGTTGGCCACAGACTTTTACGGAGAGGCTGACCGAGAACTCGACTGACCGTCAAAAACAATCTCGTGGTGTGAGTCCCCTCAAAACAAACCGTTTCTTTCAAGGAACGCTTCGAAAACACGGGGCGGAGAACGAACTGGTCGAGAAACTCGTGGGGCAGGCGTGTCAACTATTCCGTAAGCGAGTGAAATTTGACCAGCAGATTTTGCAGGATCAGACTTCAGGAGAATGTCTCCGATGCGGATTCTAACTCACCCATTTAGCCTAATGGTTCGTTCTCGCACCATGTTTTGTAGACTCGAAACAAAAGTTTTGTTCGACGAAAAACTTGACAACTGACGGTCGATTATTTCTTTGGGGGGGGCGGGGGGCCCGAGTGCGGTGATCGATTAGACTCCCGAACGGAAACGATGCGTGTCCCGAAATAAAACGATGGATGGTCAATGGACTGGGAACCGCATCCGTGATGGGTGGTGGTGTCTGTGGCCTATGGTTGTTGCCGCAGGGCTGTGGATCACATCTCTGGGCGTGGTGGAATCTGCGGAGGTCGGTGACGTCTTCGAGGATCCTCAGTTGATTTCCTCAGCTCGATCGTTTGCCGAGCGGCTCAAGTCTCCCTTCCTGCCGTCGGACGACGAACCGTTAGAAACGGACCGTCCCGATTTCGTCGAGGCCAGTTCGCTGGTTCCACCCGGCCGTGTACAACTCGAAAGCGGTTACACCTATGTCCTGAATCGGCCGGGAAATATTGAATCGACGACCCAAAAAGCGCCAGAGTTTGTCTGGCGTATCGGCCTGACTGAACGCTTTGAAATGCGGATTTTGTGGGATTCCGGATATCTCTTGGAGCGTGAGATCGATCGCAACACGGGGACCGTTACCACAAGATCCGGCGGTAGTGACATGGATCTCGGTCTCAAGACCGCGTTGCTCAAACCCGATGGCTGGATTCCGCAGGCGTGCCTGATCTCAACTCTTTCTGTGCCGACAGGAGCTGACGCATTCCATTCGCAAAAGTCGCAACCCAAGTTTAACCTGATTTACAGTTGGGATCTCACAGACGATCTGTCGTTCAGCGGAAGCAGCGGCGTGCAGTATCTGTTCGAGAACGACGATAACTTCCTCCAAATTTCCCAAGGGCTCACGACGGGCTACTCGATCACGGAGAAGTGGGGGATGTATCTCGAATGGTTCGCCTTCTTCTACGATGGTGCCGAGAGCGGCGAAACCGAGCAGTACGCCGACGGTGGCTTCACGTATAAATTCACGCCCAACTTTCAAGTTGACATCCGGGCGGGTGTCGGCCTGAATGAGGCCTCCAACGACTTCTTCAGCGGCGTCGGCTACTCCGTTCGCTGGTAACGGCGGAGCGTATTCAGCACACGACACCAAACTCGGCTTCGCAAAAAACAGGTGGTCTTGTTGTTTTCTGACATCAGCCACGCGTGGCGTTCTGAACGGCGGGGAGGTCACTCCATCGATCAAGCAAATTCTTCGCGAGTGTTTTCTTTAGTCCACGGCATCGGCAAATCTCGTCACGCCGCTAATGCCGCGTGACGAGATTTGCCTCCGAGCCGGTCGCGGAAGAATGAACCGTGAACCAACACTGCTGTTGAATCCTCCAACGGTTCACTGTCATCCCATTCAAAACTCGCAACCAATACGGCGGATCCCATCAGCGCCGAACGGAATCCGCTCTCGCCCGGAGACGAAGAGGAACTCGACCAGCGATTGCCGACGTCAGATGTGCGTGTACGCGATTTCGCTGGAAGACGTCTCACTTCTGACAGGAGCCTTCGACCACTGGCTCCGGCCATGAACTTCCACGCATGACCGTTGTCATTCGCCAGCGCACTCCGCCAGAAATGCCACGGCGGTCCGTCCAAAGACCGACACGGCCCGCTCCGGCCGAGGGCGATCGCGGTTTTCTGATGACGTTCACTCGATTCCAAACGTTCCGGACAATTCAACAACGATTCATCGCGCTGCAACGCCTGAGGACAATCAATGAGCGGGCATTGGGCTAGCTGCTGGCACTTCGATAGTGTCTCAATGACCATTGAAAAATCATTCTCGACACAAAAAATGTTGTCGCCGCCGTCAACAATGTCAGCCCCGAAAGCCAAGTCGGATCCAATGCCATCCCCAGAAGGACTCGAGCGGGAACCGTGACCACTAGCAAGATCGGAAGGACATAGGAGAACACAAATCGCACCATTTCTCCGGTCGGCGATCCGCTATAAATACTGCTTGGATAACGCGCAAAAATTGTGACGTAAAACCAGAAGTCGAGCAATCCTTGATTGCGTCCGAAGAAAATACTGGTTGCCGCCAGGGCAATCATCAAGCTGTAAAAGAAGAGAACAGCGCCGAAGATCAGCAGGACGTACATCACGAATGCCAGCGGCTGGACTTGATGACCCGCTTGAATGATCGCATAGACAAGCAGACCGATGGCAAACCCAGCTTGCGATGTCATGGCCAAATCGAGTTTTTCGAGCGACACCAAAAATTGCGTATCGATCGGCTTGAGGAGTGCAAAATCCAGGTCACCCGTGCGAATCAACTCACTGAATCGAGCACAGTTTGGCATGAAACAGGCTTCGACGATCGAATTAATCAGCATTCCGGTGGCCATAAATCCGAAGTATTCCGCGCGATTCCAGTCGTTGATTTGCGGAACTTGACGAAAGATCAAGTCAAAGAGCAGCACCTGCACCGTAAACCAGAAGCCGCGTGTCAACAACGTGATGAAGAAATTACTGCGAAAGGCCATCTCGCGGACGAGGGCATTTCGAAAAAACGCACGGAAGACACGCCCGTATTGAGCCACAGTCAATCCCCCCACAACGTTCAATGGATGGCATCGACACCGCGAGAACCCGCGAGAATCTTTCCAATGACCCAATGATCCGTTCCCACGCGCGACAGGATGCCACGAACGGCGTCGACGTGTTCGGGTTTGACGATGAGCGTGAACCCGATTCCCATATTGAACACGCGAAACATCTCTTCAAGTTCGATGCCGCCCAGTTTTTGAAGCCACGTGAACGCCGGAGGAATTGACCAAGAAGACCTGTCAACCGCCAGACGACACTCGGCCGGAAGTAAACGCTCAATATTATCCTTCAATCCACCACCCGTGATGTGGGCCAACCCCGAAACGGCATCTGGGGGGCATGCCTTCAAAACACTATGAATGATCTTCGGGTAAAGTCGCGTCGGTTCCATCAAGAGGTCGCCCACTTTTTGACCCAACTCGGGAATGAGTTGATCGGCGGTCAGACCTGCCATCTCAAACACGACTTTTCGAATCAGGCTATATCCATTGGAGTGGAATCCACTCGAGGAGAGTCCAATAACCTCGTCACCCGGGCGAATTCCTTGGCCGTCAATGATTTGAGAACGTTCGACCACGCCGACACAGAAGCCCGCCATGTCAAAGTCAGAGCCCGCGTAAATATCCGGCATAATCGCCGTTTCACCACCCAACAACGCCGCACCACAATCAATACACCCGTCACTCACTCCCTTGACCAGCGATGCAATCAAATCGGGGTCGTCTTTTCCCATCGCAAGATAGTCGAGGAAGAACAACGGTTCGGCACCGAGACACAACACGTCATTGACGGACATCGCAACCAGATCGATTCCGACGGTATCGAAACGGTGAACGCGTTGAGCCACCTTGATTTTTGTGCCCACACCGTCTGTTCCCGAAACCAGCACCGGATCCTGATACGTGGATTGTCCTGGCCGATCGGAGACGTTGAGCCGCATCAAACCTGCAAAAGCATCTGCCAGAGGCATCACCCGCGGGGTGTGAGTACGCTTCATCAAGGCCGGAAGCCGACGCATCGCTTCGTCGTACAGTTCCAAGTCGACTCCTGCAGACTTATAGGTGACGTTCGACACTCGTGATGGCTCCCCAGAATTGGTAGATTGACGGTCGATCGCAATCATAGCAACGCAAGCACATATTTTCATTTAGAACCGGCGAGTTTCACCGGTTCGGGCGCCGAAGAGACTCTTCTCCAGATTCACGAACTCGAGGAACTCAAGATGAGCAATCCGCCTTGGTATCAAGAGGGACTCCAATTCAAGTGTACTCAATGTGGCAATTGCTGCACCGGTCAACCTGGATACGTGTGGGTTACGGAAGAGGAGATTCGACAAATCTCGGATTACCGTGGAATCAGTATTGGTGAATTTCGGATCAATCATATGAAACTGGTTGGCACGCGTGTCAGTTTGCGTGAATTCCCCAATGGTGATTGTACATTTTTTGATGCCGCCACTCGTCAATGTACGGTCTATCCCGTTCGTCCGGCTCAGTGCAGAACGTGGCCCTTCTGGAACTCGAATTTGGAGAGCGAGCAGTCTTGGAAAGCGGTGACTTCCGTCTGTCCGGGTGCGGGTTGCGGAAATTTTGTTCCGTTAGCACAAATACAAAAGCTGGCTTCCGTGATCGATATTTGAGAAGCGATGCGGCCCGTCGAACGAACAAAACGACCGTGGCTGTCAAATAGTGCCGCCTTTGACGTTTTTTCCAATAGTTTCGGCTGCGGCCGGTCGATACATCTTCTCGACGGGTCTGGTCTTTTCTCCGCAAAATCAACGGATCTGCCATTTCAAGTTTGTGGTGAACACGGTTCGGAGAAGTTGTCCCCAAAATATTCCTTGGGCACTCATTGACAGTAACTCTTTTTTGGGATTACACTTGAGTCATTGTGCGGCAACTGAATTTCGTTTGCAGCAAGCCCTTCGAGACAGGACGGGAGACTCCATTCGTGACCAAAAAAGAAATTGTCAAAGACATCTCAGAAGCGATTGGCCTGACTCAGCTCAAGACAAAAGAAATCGTCCAAAAGACATTTGATGCAATCGTGAAAACTTTGGTCGAAGATGGTCGAATCGAGCTTCGTAATTTTGGTGTTTTTGAAGTCAAAAAGCGGGCGGCCCGAAAAGCTCGGAACCCGAGAACGGGCGACAAGGTGTTTGTGCCAGAAAAATTAGTCGTCACATTCAAGCCTGGTAAGGAAATGGAAGAAAAAGTTCGGCAAATGCAAGAGGATGCGGCCAAAACATCCACGATTGAACTGAGTCCTGCCGAACCACAATAAGTCAAAATCTGGGCGGTGATCCGCCTCAAAAAAATCAATGAGCATGATGCTCGTTGAATACTACTGCGATTGAGACATGGAGGACGAGAACGCTTGCTGCGGGCTCGTTGTGGCATGGAGGCCATCATGCGAATTCGGCTTTACATCGGCGTTATGATGTTTGTTGGAACACTCGTTCAGATCGGGTGTATTGTGCCGATCTACTCCTCGTCGCCCGACAGTCGAGCGAGGCAACTGATCTTCGTTTCCGAAGGCTATCGCCAAATCCCCGAAATCTGGGAGCGGATCTGGGGCTTGGACATGCCTGATGTGGCGACTCCCTATCGGACTCACGGTGGTGTCATCTGATTTCAAATACGGGGCAACTTGCCCGCCAAATCGCTTGGCCGGTATTTTCTGCCGCAGAGGGGAGTCGCATGATGCAGCGTTGCTGCACTCCCTGCCGATCGGTACGATTCGTCAGCCGTGCGCTCCATACGACAAAGCCTTCGAGCTGAGTTGATAATAAACATTTGGCGGGGCGTCCGATCTTTCGGGAATCGCCTCGTGCCGCGTCTTGATGTGAAACTCAATCGCCTTCAGTTGAAGAATCCGATTTTGGTGGCATCCGGCACGTTCGGCTACGCACGCGAGATGCAGGCTTATGTCGATTTGTCCCGACTCGGCGGGATCATTCCGAAAACGGTCACCCCTTTGCCACGCCCAGGAAACCCACCACCAAGAACGGTGGAGACCTGTTCGGGATTACTGAACTCGATCGGCTTAGACAATGATGGCATCGACGCATTCGTTGCCAAGCACCTTCCCGATCTTCTGAATCTGGGAACATCCCTGATCGTCAACATTGCCGGAAAAAACACGTCCGAGTTCGTGACGATGGCGAGGCAACTTGACGAATTCTCGCAGATCACCGCCCTCGAATTGAATATCTCCTGCCCCAACGTCAGCGGGGGAATTGACTACGGCACAAATGCACGCATGACGGCAGAAGTTGTCGCCTCGGTACGAGCTGCCTGCAACTTTCCAATTATCGCAAAGCTGACACCCAATGTGACCAATGTGGTCGAAATCGCCAAAGCGGCTAACGATGCCGGTGCTGATGCGGTGTCTCTGGTCAACACTTTTCAGGGTCTAGCCGTCAATTGGCAAAAAAGAAAGCCCATTCTCGGCAACGGAATCGGTGGACTCAGCGGACCGGCCATTAAACCACTCGCATTAAGAATCGTTTGGCAGGTTGCCCAAGCCGTCAAGATCCCCATCATTGGGATTGGTGGGATCCAGTCCATCGATGATGTCATGGACTTTATTGTTTGTGGAGCAACGGCCGTGCAGATTGGAACGGCGAATTTTTACAATCCGCAACTTGCCGGGAGTCTTGTTGACGATCTGCTCTCGATCTTGGAACAGGAGAGCTGTCCGTCGATTACCGATCTCGTGGGAACGATCCTTCCTTCTACTGTCGAACGATCACGGTGTGCACAGGGTGAGGTCCATTAGCGGAATTCAGCAATGACACCGGCGACAAACGTCGGTTGCGTGGAAGTCTTTTCTGGGGACGGACATGAATTTTTTTTCTGCGGACGCGATGGGCGATTCGCTCAAGCGGTGTGACTGGACGGCTCTAACGGGAACACGTGTCATCCGTTTTGAGGCAGGGAGCGCACGCCGCACGCTCGCAGGAGATTCCGGTCGGCAACTTTCTGCATTGTGTCAATCGCTTTGCGGTCGGGCGCAGACCCGGTCTGCGGAATCTCGACGATGATCCGCCGGACATCGTTCGCCGCACTGCACATTGTTCTCAGATCAATCCCCTGGATTATCCGTGCGTTTCCGCAGAGGGTGCGGATCCGATTTGGGTCGAGGCCGGTGTTTCGCTAGGCGGTTTCGAACGCATCGAACAGGTCATCGGGGGTTCCATACCTGCGGTTGGACCAATGATGATAGGGCAGGTCTTGCCACAGGCTCTCCACCGGATTGAGTTCCGGCGAGTACGGTGGCAGGCTGACGACGATCTCTTCGAGCTCGCAGAATCCACCGCGCATAAAAAGCGTCTCAATCCAAAACGGATCGCGTCCGTCTGTGCGCGAAGAATTACATTCAAACGCGCAGCTAATTGTTGGGATCCGTCTCAAGTATCCAAACAAATTTCAACGCGCGCGCCTCGCTCGACACACGAGGACGAGTCGACGAAGACGCCAACCAGAAGCGAGAATGCCGAAAAGGGTAAAGCCGAGGGCCCGTTACGGAGTCCTCTTGGGGTAGGAAGCGATCCGAAAACCAACGTTGTTTTCTGCTGTTTTAAAACATCTCCCAAACGAGTCCGGTTGATGTGCCTGCTGGTGACTACGTATGCCGAAACCGGCGAGGCCCAAGGCCTGATCCCCCCCGCGACACGGCACGACCATCGTCAACCTGTTGTTGGTCCCACTGTCGGCGACACGGCAAGCCGACATTTCCGAACGTTGTTGGTCTAAAATAATGCGGGTAAACATCGCCCACGGGGCATTAATCAGGCGAATTGTCGTTTTATGGATGTTTCGGCTATGATCTTGGGACGACGTTTGTCCCTTATATTCCTTCGCTGGTTGCCGAATTATCATGCTGCAACGATACCAAATTGCTCTGCTGACGTGGACCTTGTGCATCATGGAGAGCAGGGCCCCATTATTCGCCGAGCTACCGAGTGCGCCATTTGTGGGCGTACGAGCTCAGTGGATGACATCGCGAGTCCGTGGGTACCCGGACCCTCCTCTTCCCTATACGACCGAAAAATGGCAGGCCCAGATCGACTGGGAACGGACGCTATACGCCGCCGCAGAGCCTGGCCGCAACACATTGCTGGTGGTTCAAGAGTCAGCCGGTGAACGCCCAGCATACCTCAAACGCGTGGCTGATGACCCAAATGCCACCACGTCAGAAACGATCCTAGAGATCCCCAAACAGATCGTTTACAGCCTCACGTTTCATCCAAAATACCAAGAGAACGGCTATCTTTACTTGGGGATGAATGGCCCGACCGATCGGGAGACAGATCGCTTCAACCGCGTCACCCGTTATACAGTGGATGCCGGCGGAAAGATCGACCCCGCATCGGAGCTGGTGATTCTGGAATGGTCGTCCAACGGCCACAACGGTGCCGCACTCACATTCGGCCACGACGGGATGCTGTACATTACGACCGGGGACGGCTCGAGTGATTCCGATGCGTGGCTCTCGGCGCAGGATGTGACGAATCTCCTCGGCAGCGTCCTGCGCATTGACGTCGACCGCCCCGGAAAGGACAAGCCCTACTCGATTCCCCCGGACAATCCGTTCCTTTCGATAGAACGTGCACGAGGCGAATTGTGGGCCATCGGACTGCGGAACCCCTGGCGAATGTGCACGGACCGCAAGACGGGCCAGATCTGGGTCGGTAATAACGGGCAGGACCTGTGGGAAACCGCACATTTGATCCGACGCGGGGAAAATTACGGCTGGAGCGTCTTCGAAGGCAATCACCCCTTTTATTTGAATCGGGAACTCGGACCGGCACCCTACGTGCCGCCGACACTGGAACACCACCACCAAGAAGCACTCTCGCTGACCGGCGGCGATGTTTACTACGGCGAGAAACTCCCAGAACTCCAAGGGGCCTACATCTACGGCGACTTTTCAACCGGCAGGGTCTGGGGAGCTCGACATGACGGTAAGCAAGTGACGTGGCGCGCTGAACTAGCCGACACACCGTTGATCATCGCTGGATTTGCTGTCACCCACAGCGGGGAATTACTGCTCGTTGAGTACGGCAACGGGTTTAGCCGCTTAATTCCGCAAGTCGTTCCGAAAGACTCTGCGCCGTTCCCGCGCAAGCTCAGCGAGACAGGTTTGTTCATCTCGGTCAAAGGCTACCAAGTGCAGCCTGGTGTGATTCCATTTGAGGTCAACGCTGCCGGCTGGGTCGACGGAGCCACCGCAGAACGGCATGTCGCGATACCGGAGGACGGTGGCATGTCTTTTCGCGAAACGCGTGGGTTTACCCTCCAAAACGGGGCAGTCGCCTTGCAGACATTGAGTGTGCCGGTCGCCTCGGACTCCACGGCATCGCGCCGCGTCGAAACGCGCATGCTGGTTCGCCAAGACAATGCCTGGAGGGGCTATTCTTATCTCTGGAATGATGCGCAAGACGACGCTGACCTCGTGGAAGCCACGGGACGCGATATCGAACTTTCCCTGTCGGCCAACGAGGGCGTCCCCTCGGCCGGCGCAACCCGACCGTGGCGTGTCCCCAGCCGCAGCGAATGCCTGACATGTCATTCGGACCGGATGGGCGGTGTCCTCGGATTGACACAACCTCAACTCAATCGAAATTGCAGCTACGACGGCCGCGTCGAAAATCAGATTGAAGTGATGCGTCGCATAGGTGTTTTGGAGGGCAATATTGGTCCCTTGGGCGAGATGCCGAAACTCGTCGACCCCTACGACGCGCAGTACCCGCTTGAGCAACGTGCGCGATCGTACCTTCATTCCAACTGTTCCGCTTGCCACATCTTGACCGGCGGGGGCAATTCTCGCATGGAGCTGGAAATCACCAAGGAATCCGCAGCGATGGCGGTGATTGACCATCACCCTCAACACGATACGTTCGGCCTTGCAAATGCTCGGATCATTGCACCGGGCGACCCACAAAATTCGGTGCTCTATCATCGTATCTCACGTCGCGGCCGCGGACAAATGCCCCCGCTTGTGACACAGGTCGTCGATCAACGCGCTGTCGATATGATTTCGGAATGGATCAAGAGCATCCCCCGCCTACGGAAGTTCGTGCGGGCATGGACCGTCGAGGAGCTTCAACAGGAGCTCGATCGATTGCCCGCTCCTGGATCCGTGGAAAAGGGACGACAGGTCTTCCATGAGGCTGGCTGCATTCAATGCCACCGCAGGTCCAATGCTGGAGGGGGCGCGGGACCGGACCTGACCAACATCGCACAGCGTCGCAAGTTTTCCGGGGTTCTCGAATCGATCGTCGCTCCCTCTAAGATCATCGCTCCCGAGTTTGCGATCACTCAGATTACGACCGTCGACGGTCGGTCCCTCGTGGGCCGGATCGAACGAGAAGATGAGCGAATCGTGGTTCTCCGAACGACGAACTCGTTCCAAGAGCCAATTAAAATCGCGAGGGAGGATATCGAAGAACGGAGCCTGTCCCCGTTATCAACCATGCCTCTTGGCCTGCTCGACACCTGGGAACTCCCCCAAATCGCCGACCTCGTCGCCTTCCTCATGGAAGCGAACTTAGCGGCCGGCGTGGGATCCGTTGGGGGCACTGCCCCTTGAAGAGGTACCAATGACGCGGGCGAAAAAAGTCGGTCGAGTGGAAGTCCGTTCTGGCGACGGACGTGGTTTTTTGTGAGACCACGATGGGCCATCCTCTCAAGCGACCGAGGGGGTTGGCGCAAGTGACTGGACAGCCCGAACGGAACACCTGTCATCCGTTTTTGAGGGAGTGAGCGCAAGCGGCCCGCTCGCGGAAGATTCCAGCTAGCAACTTTCCGCAGCGTGCTCATGAAAACAGCCGGTAGCGTTCCACTGTGTACGACTGATCTTCGGCAATACTCTGGAGCAGCGTGTTCACCCCTTCGTCTTCCAGCATCTTCCAACCGAGGATCGCATTTGCGATCCTGTTTGCAATCCAAAAATCCAATCGAACGCGTGGTACGACAGGATTCGGCAGGAGGGGCTATGGCCTATTTCTCAGCAGCAACGGCCATCCTAACCGCCACTAATTGCCGGAAGGATATGAATTTCGGTGTCGCTGTCGACAGATCCTGTCAGACCTCGTGGGGAAAAAGACTTTCCAACACCAATCATCAGACCCGGACGGAGTCTGTCACCGTTGCAGAGCCTTGCTTTTGTGCCAGGGAACTTCGATTCCAATGCATCGATTGCTTCATGTACGGTGTTGCCCTGAACGTCAATTTCTGACAGTCCGTTGGTTAGTGGCCGCAACAATGCAGGAATGAAAACACGTGGCATGCAATCGAGTATACTCCCTGAATTGTCTTTTCGCATCTCTTTCATTGCCTGCAGCTTAAACGGTCATTCTGATCCCAAATTTGTCGCGACCTTGAACATTCGCTCCAAGTTGATGACTATACGTGGTTCCCAAGTGAGCCGAAAGTGACAGGCGGTTCCGTGATGTCTATCATGCTATGGAGACCTTCCGATTAGTAGATCCCTTCGAATGACCATGGAGTCCAACTCCCCCGCTCAACCGCCGGCACCCACGAGTACAGCGTTGGAAGCACAACGTCTTATCAGCCTTGACTCTGCCTGCAATCTCGCAAAACTCTGTGAGGAGTTTCGTGGTCGGCAAACTGTGGTCCTCGATTTGACGGGTGTCACCCCCGTGTTTGATTACTTTGTCATATCGACGTGTTCCAATCCACGTACGATGGCGGCCATCGCGAACGAAACCCGCCTCCTGATGAAGGGCCGGACCCGCACAATACCTCGTGCGGAGGGCGAAAACATCAGTGCTTGGCTGCTCCAAGACTGGGGAGACATTGTGCTACACCTGATGCTGCCCGAAGCACGAGAACAATACGATCTTGAGGGGCTCTGGGCGGACGGTAAGACCACCGACTGGATGTCTCTGGTGGGTGCACCACTTGTGACTCCCCCGCTGTAATTTGCTTAGGCAACGCCGCCCGCTGCCATTTCGTTCCGTCGCATTGTTGTCTGGCGCGCTTCGCGATCTCACCTGCTGAACTCTCACGCCTCCCGGATCCTCGGATGAATTTTCTTGCAGAACTTCGTGTGCGGTTGCGGTCCGCTCTGTTGTCATTTACAGACTCGCCAGACGCGTTTGTGGAAATGCTTAAGCCCACGCAAGACGGGAGATTTGGGGACTTTCAAGCCAATTGCATGATGGCTCTGGCAAAGCAACGCCATCAGTCGCCCAAGGATTTGGCGTTAGAGTTCGTTGCCAAATTGAATGTCGCCGATCTGTGCGAATCCCCGGAAATCGCCGGACCGGGATTCATCAATCTTCGAATCAAAACCGACAAACTCGCCGCAGAAACTCAGCGGCTAGCCTGCGATGAGCGACTGGGGGTGCCTCGCGTGGACAGGCCCCGGAGCTACATTGTCGACTTTTCTTCGCCCAACGTTGCAAAGCCAATGCATGTTGGACATTTGCGCAGCACCGTGATCGGTAATTCTCTGTGTCGGGTTCTGCGTTTTTTAGGGCATCGAGTTCAATCTGATAACCATGTCGGGGACTGGGGAACCCAATTTGGAATGATCCTCTACGGCTATAAGCATTTTCGTGATGACACAAACTACCGACAACATCCGGTGGCGGAATTAGCACGGCTATACCGGTTGGTGAACCAACTTTCCGACTACCATGCGTGCGTTGCATCCCTCGAAAATTCCAAGCTTCAATGCCACGTTCAGGAGCGGTTGTGGGAGGCCTCACGGGGCGAGGCCATCGGCAAAACCCAGGACCAAACTGTCGCGCGCGTCCAGCGAAAGATCAAACAGGATTTGGACGGGCTGCGACGTGATCTCGAGTCAGCTCAGAAGAAGATCGAGGCCGTCGAATCGGATCCGCTGTTGAAGTCTCGTGCAGAAACCCATCCGCGGATTGCCGAATTGTCTCGCCGCGAAACCGCACTGCTCCATACAGGCGATGTCGAAAACAATCGGCTCTGGAATGAGTTTGTGCCGAAGTGTCTGGAATCACTCGACACGATTTATCAGAGATTCGGCATCACGTTTGATCACTCACTGGGAGAGAGTTGGTACAACCCAATGTTGGCTGGGATTGTTGAACAACTGCAGCAACAGGGAAATTCTCGGGTCAGCGAGGGAGCGACGTGTGTCTTTATTGATGGATACGCCGCACCGTTCATTGTTCGAAAAGCCGACGGAGCCTACACGTACGCCACGACCGATCTGGCCACAATCCAACATCGTGTCGACAGTCTCCAAGCCGACTGCTGTCTGTATATCGTAGATTCCCGTCAGAGTGAACACTTCCAGTTACTGTTTGCAACAGCCAAACGAATGGGATACGACGCGACGGAGTTGCGTCATATCAGCTTCGGAACAGTGCTTGGTGAAGATCGACGGCCCTATAAAACTCGCTCTGGAGATACGATTGGTCTCGAAAGCTTACTTGACGAAGCGATTGAGAATGCGCGGAGGATCGTTGACGAAAACAGTTCACATCTGAGTGATACCGAACGAGCCAAGGTGGCCGAATTGGTTGGAATGGGGGCGATCATTTATGTCGATTTGCACCACAACCGTGACAGCGATTATGTCTTCAGTTGGGACAAAATGCTGGCAACCACGGGGGATACAGCGACCTACATCCAATACGCCTACGCCCGTGTGTGCGGCATTTTGCGAAAGGGTGAAGTCGATGTCGTCAGACTTCGCTCCGAAAGTCATTCCGTGCAGTTGGCGACACCCCAAGAACGCGCGCTTGCCTTACAGCTGAATCGCTTTGCCGAAGCGGTCTCCGACGTGATTGTCGATTATCGTCCGAATCTGCTGACTCAATACTTGTACGAGACGGCCAATGTTTTTGCTCGGTTCTATGATCAATGCGGAGTTCTCAAGGAAGCCGATCCGTCACTGCGGACGAGTCGCCTGCTGCTGTGCGATGCCACCGCACGCATTATGAAGCAAGGATTGGACCTTCTGGGAATCGACGTTGCGGAGCAAATGTAGGTGGCGGATCGTCTGTCGATCAAAACACGAATCCCGTGGCAATCTGCCGAAGCCCTTGGAAAAAACGCCGTTCTTCAATGAGACGAAGATCCTGATAACCTACTGGACCTCTGCTCATCCGCTCGTGCGGGTCTGCTGTGGATCTCGGTTCGATGCTCGTGGCATGGGCTGGGTGGATGGATTATGCGCATCGACCCACACCTAGCCATGAAGCACGAACTCTTCAGAAGTCAGAAACGTTCCGAAGTTACCGTATGGAGTCACACCTGCATCAACTCTCCCGGGAGGTTGCTGCGATCACGCGGCGCGACGGTCGTTTGATTCCTCATCCTCGAAATCCGTCTCGGTAGGAGTTTCGTGTCCATATCCATATCCATATCCATATCCATATCCATACTCTGAATTCACACCGACTTCGAGGTGGTTGGCGACAATTCCCAAGACATGGACTCCCGATGCACGGAAAGAATCGATAGCACGCGTCACCATCTTTCGACGATTCTTGTCCGGACGGACGATCACGACGGCTCCATCGACAATTCGGCCAACGATCGCCGGATCAGTGACGGCCAGCACAGGAGGCGCGTCAATCAGGATTTGGTCGTAAATCTGTTCCGCCCACGCGATGACATCGCTGAATCGGTCGCTGGACAGCAACTCCGACGGATTGGCTGGACGGGGACCGGAGGGCATGAAATCCAAACGTTCAATGCCGAGGTGAAAGATGTTTTCCAAGCAGCTTTCTGCAACGCTGTCATTGTCTCGCAGAACTTGGGACAGCCCCTGCGATCCTTTCAGGTCAAATAATTGGGTCATTCCAGGCCGACGCATATCGGCATCGATCAATAAGGTCTTCTTGCCCGCTTGTGCGAAAGCAACCGCGAGGTTGGCGAGTGTTGTTGTTTTTCCATCACCCGGCTCAGTACTTGTGACAACAAGACGCTGAGTGTCTCCCGTCGAAAAGGTAATCGAGCTTCGAAGGGTTCGGAAGGATTCCGATTCCAAGCCGTTCGGGTTCGTATAGGTGACAACCTGATCAATTCCAGAACCTGGCAAAGGGTCCATACGGCGAATCATCGCCAGAATTGGTAACCCCAGTTGCCAATGCATTTCATCCGGTGAACGGAAGCGGTCGTCGAAGACATCCAGAAGATAGATCACGCCCAGACCGAAGAGCGTGCCAAGAGCTAAGCACAACAAGACCGTCTTCGAGATTTGAGGCGAAACCTTGTTCGTGGGAACACGTGGCATTCCCAAAACCTTGATCCGCAACCCCGAATCGGCACCCATGTCAATGCGTTTCATTTGCTCGAGAACGACATCATAAAATTTGCGTTTCGAGCGGACGTCTAATTCCACAATTTCCATTTTGGCCATGTCGTTGTTCATGTCCATGGCGAGCGTTTTTACGGTTTCAAACTCTCTTCTTAATGCCGCTTCATGCGTTGCTGCTTGATTCAGTCTCTGCTGAGCCATCTGCCATAAACGGGGGCCGAGTTCCTTATCCCGAAGCTGCTGCATGGCTAAGGCCGTCGCTTGTGATCGGCCATTGAGCCAAATTTCCGTTGACGTAATGCGATCCCTCAGTTGTCGAACCTGCGAATGATTTTTGCCAAAGGACTGCTCTTTTTTCTTGAGTTCTGCGCGATCTGTCACTAAGGACTCTTCAAACCTTGCAACCGTGTAGACGTCCGACGAACCGATACCCATTGTTTTGAGAAGCAATTCGCGAGAGACATCTCCGGCAGCCTGCTGAACAAACTGAGCGATGTCGCTGCCACTCTCCAACGCAGATCTCAACGAATCCAAAAAGGCGCGGGCTTCCAATGTCTTCTTTTGCGATTCGACAAGTGCTTCGTTCAACTTGATCGTTCGCTCGATCACGACATTGGTATTTTTTTCGTTGCCCTGCAGCAAGACTCCAGAGGTTTGCTTCAGCGACAACAGTAGCCGCTCCTTCTCCTGCAATTCGAGTTCGAGATCTTTTTTTTCCTTGGTCAATAATGCGAGGTTCTCCTTGGAATCGCTGCGACGTATCTGCTTCACAGAGTGCAGATACGAATCGACAACCGCTCCAACAACGAACGCCGCTGTCTGGGGATTTTTGGAAACGTAACGGACATTCAGTACGTTCGTCAGACGCGGCGATGACACAGACATTCCCTTGCGGAGAACATCCGTCCACTTGGATTTCAGGAATCCTTTGAAGTCAATTCGGTGCCGCAGGGGCAATGCCTTAATGGCTCCATCGAGAACTTCGTCACTAACCAGAATTTTTTGATAATTCGGCATGACGTCCATGATCTGACGTTGCTCCGAGTTTCCTTTGTTGTCGAGGACGTTACCCTCCGTTTGAAGAACGAGTATTTCTGCGCTGGATTCGTACTTCTTCGCTGCGGTTGCATACCAGATGCCACCCACGATCCCTCCGGCCACGATGAAGGCTGTCAACAACCCGATCCGATGGCCGACGACTTGGAGGAATCTCGCAATTTCAACGAGCGGCGTGTTCGTATGAGTCGAAATCGGTGTTGAGGAAGGATTGTCCGAACTCATAATTTTCCGGCAGCGGGCGGTTTGAATGTCGAGGGATCTCACGGCGACGGCCACACGGCCTCGCCTCTCACAGCCCTGGAATTGGCAACGAACTGCTGATCCCAAATCGAACAATATTGAGGGCTTCCATCATGACTGTCGCCGGCGTTTGTTCCACGCTCACGACATCTCCAGGGGCGAGTCGAAGATTTGCCTGCGAATTTGTCTTGGCCTGCTTCAGACTGACTTTAATCACCGCCGTGTCAGATCCATTGGCCTTGCGGCGAATCACGAAAATTTTGTCTGCGACAGTGACACTTGTCCCGCCGGCCTTGGAGATTGCATCGGTCACCCGAACGTCCTCATTCAGTGGAAATTCATAACGATCGGGTTTGCGAACCAATCCCATGACGTGCAACGGCTCGGGGTCGCGTTTCTCGATATTGACAACGCCGCCATCGGTGATCAGATAGCCTTCGGCTTCAGATTCCCCCTGTTTCGTTGCCTTCACAAGGTCAATTCGGACCGTCTGAAACGTCGATTCACCAGTCGCCATCCCGTGGACAGCGAATTCCTGATTGATCGGATCGCCTCGGTCGTTCGTCATTCCGACGGTATCGACATCTTTCAGATTTTCTGAGGCGACGGGATCCTGTCGAGATCCATTGGCACGCATTGAATTGCGGATCTCGACAATCGTCCCGGCATCTTTTTCCAAACCTTCTGCCGCATTGAGCGCTGCGAGCAGATCACTCTGCCCTCGTGGCAATTCGTAGACCCCCGGTTTTTTCACCGCACCCATGACAGTCACTCGATTTGTTCGCTGTTTCTTCATCGTGACGGTCACGTTGGGGCTCTTAAAAAACTCGCCTTGGATACACCCTTCAAAAATCGCCGCTTCGGCTTCTTGTGTTCCCAGGCCGGCCACTGAAATTTTGCCGACCTCCGGCAAATTGACAAACCCCGCCTCATTGACTCGAACCGGTATTTTCACTGAGTCTTTCTCGTCGAGGCTGGCGGAGATCACGACTTCAATCACGTCTCCTCGATCGATTAAGTCGCTATCAACCGCAGCACGAGCCAGGCGAGTCAGATCTAAGGTCTGAGAATTTTCGCGACGCACAGCGACCATTTCGCTCGGCATGGTGTGAAACGTATAAACACCACCGCCGCTCGTCTGACATCCGGTGATGGCCACGAACAGTGTCCCCAAACATGCGACGACCAATCTGCCAGATGCAGAGGACACCGACGAATGTCGGTTCGCCGCTTGCGAAATGAGGGAAAACAGGTGATTCTCCATCGGGGACTCATCGATTCAAGTGTGGGCGGTCGCCGTCAAAAAACGACTGCCAACGGGTCATCGTCCATTCGACAGCAGAGATCGCCAAGGATCGTCCGTTTTGCGGGGGCTTTGTACGAAAACACTTTCAGAACGTCAATACGGATGTACGCTCATCACAGGATCTCGCTCGGAGGAAGCAGGGGAGACGGCATCAATTCGACCACTGAATTTTCAACGATGATGCTCGAACACAATCACCGTTCGCCGACCACGAAGGCACAACCGCAAGGCCACACTACAGGCAGGTCGTTGACAGGTTCCCACAGGAGTTGGCGTTCGCGATGGGTCCGATTATCATCCCTGATGCTGTTTTGTATTGCGTGTTGCACTGCTTGGAGCCCACCATGCCTCGTTCCCTGCTCTCAGTCTGTTTGTGGCACACATTTCTGGTGACCTGCGCCGCAGAGCCGGCCCAACTGGTTCTGAGGAGCCCGCGACCGTATCAAGTCCTGCAACGCGAGGGATTTCAACCAAAACAGTCTGCGGCAAACAATCCTGGTGGACCCGAGTTGGGGTTTACGGACGTGACGATCGAGGGCGACAACCCCCGTGGTTTCACCGGTCAATGGCAATACCGGATTGTGCGACTGAAGAACGGCTACGGTCAAAACACGGACTGGCAATATCTCCAAGTCGAGAACGCGACGAAAGAACTTCGCGGGCTGGCTGAAGTTCCTGCCGGGGGTTGGTATCGGTTGGAAGTCCAGTGTCTGGACGGCCAGGCTACAGTGGCGACCGGTTCCGTCGAACCGATCGGTGTCGGCGAGGTGTTTCTCATTGCTGGTCAGTCTTATGCTGGCGGGTACCAGGAAGAGATTCTCAAAGTCACCGATTCTTCACAAGCCGTTTCAGCCTACGACTGGCAGGAAAAAACGTGGCGAATTGCTCACGATCCGCCGCCTCACAACGGAGACGGAGGTTCGATTTGGCCGCACCTCGGCGACATGCTGGTGCCGACATTGCGCGTTCCTGTCGCCTTCGTGAATGTTTCCGTTGGTGACACATCAGCATCCCAATGGCTGCCCAATGAGATGCTCCATCAACGGCTTGTTGAGGTTGGCAAGGAGATTGGTCTGTTTCGTGCGGTCCTCTGGCAGCAGGGCGAATCAGATGTCCTCGAGAAATCCCCTAGTGCCGCATACGTTAAGAAGATGTTGGAGATTCGCGAAGCGGCTTGCGATGACTGGAGATTCGATCCCCCTTGGCTGCTCGCCAAATCCACACTTCATCCCACTATTTACAACCGCCCCCTCGAAGAGAATCAGATCCGATCGGCGATCGATCAGTTGTGGTCACGCCCCGGTTTTCGTCCGGGTCCAGACACCGACGTCCTTGGAGGCGACAATCGCGGCGGTGCCAATTCGCGTCACCATTTCAGTGCTGAGGGACAACGTCGCGCGGCATGGCTGTGGTTCGCCTCCCTGTGGAATGAACTCAATCGTGATCCTGACACACGAGCCGGGAGTTGAGCGATCAGAGAGTGGAACGGAATTTACTCAACCCACATCGGCCGGGGATTCATACAATTCCGATACCGAAAACTTCCTCTTCCGTGGTCATTTCCGGTCCAGACCACAGAGAATAGGGTGGTTTGTTAGCCGTCATGGAACGTGAACCCGCGTGATGCGAAGCGGACTGATTCTGTGATACAGAATCTCTTCGGTGGATGGTGGTACTGAGGGGAAGAAGCACGTGAGGGGTTGTGTGTTCTTCGGTCTCGTCACTCAATCGCGCGTAAGCATCCTCACAAAAATCATCATAGTTACATGTGTAGCCCGGCAACTCTGACCGCTCGACTTCTTCGGCAAACGCAAGGATAACCCGACTCTGAATCGTCTCACGACACTCGGAATTGATGGGGTGTGCAATATCGGCATGGAGTCTTACACGGCCATCGTCTGCCTTCAGCGCTCGATCGCCGTGAAGGTGTACTCCACAATCATTGCAAAATTGGGCTCGCAGATGATTCTTCGTCGAACACATCGGGCAACGATCCATCAGCTTGCGGCTAGGCATGGCGACGAACGATCCCCGTGTCCCCTGAATAATTTTCAAATCGCGGATGACGAAGCGGTCATCAAACGTGATTGAGCAGAACGCTTGCAAGCGTTCATTGGGATCGCCATTCATCAGCTTGATGCGAATCTCGGTGATTTCCACGGTTGCACTCCTGAAAACTGAGATCAGTAAAACAATCCTTTTCCGTCAACACGGATCCCTAAATCCTCCGGGGTCGAATGATGTTCTGAAACGCGTCGACGAGTCCACATCTCCGCGGCGAATTATGGACCCATTCGCGCCACTTGAATCCATGCCACTCCACAGGAACGAAGTTGACTCGCCACCCTCAACGCCTGCTGTTTTGACGAACAAATGCCAAAGTACGATGAACCGCTGCCGCTCATGCGGTGGCCTAAAACGGGCAATTTCATAAATCGTCTTCGCAGCTTTCGAACCTCGGCATTCAAAACTTCGGCGGGAGCCTGAAGGCCATTGTGTAAGCGTTGGGCCATACGACCCAATGCCCCGGCTTGAAGCGCCTCGATAAACGGAGCGACCTGCTGCCCTGTGTGATCCGGGCTACATTGCCGATAAACGGCGGGGGTCGACAAACCACTCGCTGGCTTGGCGACCACGAAATGCAGATTTGTCTCGATGGGAAGAGGCTTGATCCGTTCGCCACGCCCAGTGCACAATGCCAATGGCGATTCCGAAAGAAAAAAAGGAACGTCGCTGCCTAGTTGACCAGCTAACGCGACAAGCTCACTTCGAGGCAATCGCAAATTCCACAGACGATTGAGCCCCGCTAGAGTGGCCGCGCAGTCGCTGGAGCCGCCGCCTAATCCCGCTGAAGAGGGGATGCGTTTGACGAGCGTGATCCGAACACCCGCGGAACAATTCGTGTGAGATTGCAGCAACTTTGCCGCGCGAACAACCAGATTTTCTGGGCCCGCCGGCGCTTCCAGTCGTACCGATCCGCTCAATGTCTTCGCGGACGAATCGACGACCGTCAGTTGAATTTCATTCGTCGAAGCAACATTAAAAATCAATGTATCGTAGAGATTGATGGAGGCCATCACCGATTCAATGTCGTGAAAACCATCCGACCGACGTGCAACAATGCGCAAAAACAGATTCAGCTTGGCAGGAGCCAATACGGTCAGACATCGATTTGTCTGCCAGCAGAGCATTTTCGTGTCGCATCCGGTGAACCAGCTTCAATGCACGGAACAAGACGATTGCAAAACAGACGGCGAAATCAGGACTGGGGAAAGCCAGCTACAAGGAGCCTGTCCATTGAGCAAACGGTGAACGGGAGCAAACAGCCAAGGGATTAGGAAACCAAATCAGACGGAGGATTCTCCGACCTCAGATGCTAAAGCGCGCGCGTTCAATTCGTCAAGAGAATTTTCATTAACTCGGTTCCGGGCCTTTCGAGTACAAACCATTCTGAGTGATATAGACTTCGACTGCGCGCGGCAAAAGATATCGGATACTTCTTTCTTGCTCGACACGTTGTCGAATGCTGCCGGCGGACAGTTCGAGGTGCGGCATCTGGACTGACTTCAGGCGAGACTGAATGGACGGACCAAGTTGCGTCTGTAACAGAGACTTGTCGGGCGACTGTTCGCCTCCACGATTGACCGTGACGACTGTTGCCAATTCCAAAATCCGCTGAGGCTGACTCCACATTGACAGATCACGCAGTGAATCAGCACCCATCAACAGAAACAATTCATACGCGGGATGCTCGGCATGAATTTGCTCGAGAGTCGTGACCGTGTACGAGATTCCGGATCGATCGAGTTCCATCCGGTTGAGCTGAAAGTAAGCGTTCCCGGCAATTGCAAACTCAATCATTTCGCACCTCGCTTTTGGTGACGAGATCGCCGAACCAAGCTTATGAGGCGGACACGCCGAGGGAACAAACCAGACCGCATCGAGTTGACACTGTTCACGACACTGCTCGGCCAAGACAAGATGGCCGTTGTGAATCGGATCGAAGGTGCCGCCAAAAATTCCGAGTCGCATTATCACTCTTCACCTCATGACCGAGTTCACGATACCCGTTTCGAAATCGGTCATCCACATTTCGAAACAGATCCTCCAAGGCAGACGGATTGAGATGCCGACTTTTGTCATTTTGTCCCCGTCACTCCTCCTGCGGAAATTTCAGATCGCAGGGGAAGCGATGATTTCATATCGGTCGGCCTCCCCCTTCTGAAAAGCTCTCAGCCGTTGTCCGCTAGGACGCCTCGTTAGGCACCATATTTTTCCAATCGGCCCGCATGTGCCATCGCCAACAACATCAAGTGTTTGGCTTCAAATTGCCCTAAGCCGCCTCGCAGGCAGTGTGATTCTCCGAATCCGGTTGACCCGTCAAAACGACATGTCTCTGCGGCGATCAGTGTCGGCACCGGATGCCAACTGTGGGACTTCATTGTGCTTGGAGTACTGTGGTCTCCCGTGACGACGATCACGGTTGGATTGAGCGCGGTCACTCGCGGAATTGCCGCATCCAGCTCCTCGGTGCGTTGCACCTTCAACGAAAAGTTTCCATCTTCACCGGAGGAATCGGTGTACTTCCAGTGGATAAAGAAAAAGTCGTGATCGTTCCATGCCGCTTCGAGTTGCGACATCTGCTCGTCCAGCGTGTGTCCAGCGTCCAAAATGTTCATCCCTACGAGACGGGCCAGTCCGCGATACATGGGATAGACGGCGATCGCCCCCGCGCGCATCCCATAGACCTCGGAAAAGGGGGGAATATGCGGGAGTTTATCGATGCCACGGAGAGTCAGAAAATTTGCCGGAGCATCGTCCTTTAAGAGGTCTTTCGCTTGGCTCAGAAACTGCTGAGCGATCGACGCGGTTTTTTCGCTCCCGTCAGAGCGCGCTAACGGCTCCAAAGCGGGAACTCCGGTCGCCTGTGGATCCGTGTCCTGAACATCTCCACCCAGATCCGGCCCCCGAAAAATAACAACCGTTCGATGTCCTTCTCCTGCACGGACAAACACTTCGACACCGGGAATACGGATCTGGTTCAGTTTGGCACTGAGTTGAGCTCCGATTTCCGACGAAATGCGACCAGCCCGGCGATCCGTGATCTTTTCCTGTTCGTCAATCGTACAAAAGTTGCCGCGAATGGCGACGTCATTCGGACCGAGAGCGAAATCAATGCCGAGTGCTTCCAGCACACCGCGTCCAATTTCGTACTTCACCGGATCGTAGCCAAACAAACCAAGATGTCCGGGCCCACTTCCGGGTGCGATGCCTGGCAAAACCGGAATGCTCAGCCCCAGAGTCCCCCGACGGGCCAATGCGTCGAGATTTGGCGTGATGGCCGTTTCGAGTTCCGTTTTTCCGCCCGGTGCCTGTGGCAATCCGCCCAAGCCGTCAGCGATCACAAAAACGATCTTGGAACCATTGTCCTTCTGCAAACGACGCGTGAAATCGTGGGGATCGGTCATGGAAAAAACATCTCAATCAAAAAAAGATTTCCGGCTGAATTGACGGCCTTTATCGCTTTGACCGTCTCCTGTTACTGATTGTCCACGAGTCACAACCGCCGTGCAAGGGTCGTTGAATATCGTCTTCAGCCGTCCCGGATCTCTCTGTCCGTCAGCCAAATCCGTCCACGGAGCGGAAGACTTTTCGACTGTCCGGAAATCGACTGCCGTTCAACGTGATCGACGGTGGTGCTTACGCCCAGTCTCGGACCGCTGTAGAGTACCCCCCGTTGATTCCTAATGGCCTTCGGACAACCAGACCGAATCAGTCCTTTCCTAGAAACGCTCAACGGAGATCAAGAAAGAGCTATCCATGAAGATTGCCTGCGTTCAGATGGATGTGCAGTTAGCCGATGTTGAGGGAAACCTCGATCGCATGATTACAAAACTGGGTCACGCACGCGCCGGTGGAGCCGGTTGGACAATCTTTCCGGAGTGTGCAACAACAGGCTATTGTTTTCAAAGTCGGGAGGAAGCAAAATCGTTCGCTCAACCGATCGATGGCCCCGCAACGCAGCGCATGGCCCGCGCCTGTGCCGATCTTGGTGGGTACGCTGTGTTCGGTTTTCTGGAGGCAGACGGTCAATCGGTTTTCAATGCGTTGGCGCTGGTTGGACCGAACGGTCTAGTCGCTTCCTACCGAAAAATTCACCTCCCGTTTCTGGGGGTCGACATCTTCACGGATGCTGGCGACCGTCCATTTACGGTGCATGACGTGGATGGCCTGCGGATCGGAATGAACATCTGCTACGACGGAGGCTTTGTCGAGCCAGCTCGTTGCCTGGCCCTGTTGGGTGCAGATCTGATTGTATTGCCCACAAACTGGCCGCCCGGAGCCGAGATTTGCGCGGAGTTCGCGATTAACACAAGGGCGATGGAGAATACCGTATATTATGCAGCGGTCAATCGAATCGGAATCGAACGGGGAATCCCCTTTATTGGCAAAAGTCGCATCTGTGATCCTCTCGGAAAAACTCTCGCTGTCGCCCACGGAACGGAAGAAATAATTTTGTATGCTGACATCGATGTCAGCCGTTCGCGCAACAAGCACTTGATCCGTCAAGCAGGTATCAATGAGGTTAATCGAATGGCCGACCGGCGACCGGAGATGTACGGTGAAATTGTGAAATCACACACCCTGAGTCGGCCTCGTGATCGATAGTTCAGCAAACAGACTGAGACATCGTTGTCTTTGCCACGGCGGCGAACGTATCCACCCAAATCGCTACCTGATGTTCGGACAATGAACGGTCGTCACCGGTTCTTCGCTCCTTCCATCTGAGCCAAATCCGCGTTCCCTTTTTTGAATCTGAAGCACCCTCAGTATGTCGCTCTTAAACCCTGCATTGCTCGTCGGATTGGGTTTGGCGGCCATTCCAATCCTGCTCCATTTGCTGGTGCGAGCCAAGCCGAAGCGACTTGTTTTTCCGGCGTTGCGATTGATTCTTCAACGCCAGAAACAAAATACCCGCCGAATGCACCTACGTCATATCTGGCTGTTGCTACTCCGTATTCTCGTCGTCGTCCTGATTGTGATCGCCTTGACGAGGCCCTCGTTTCCGGCCGCGAATTATTCGCTGACGTGGTTTGAGACAGGAACACTTTTTGGCATCGTGATTCTTGCCTGGGGAACCTATTGGATCGTCATGGCTGGGTGGCGTCAGCGATCCATGGCGAGGAATCTATTCCTCACTCGACGAACCCTTTTGCGAGGTGGCCTGGGACTGGCGGCCGGTTTGATGTCACTTGCGGGAGTGGCCTTGCCCTATTCATGGCGTGTTTCTGGAGAATGGAAGGCCCCCCCCCCGAAAATCGCCGAAAATGTTCCCGTGGCAGCAGTTCTTTTATTCGACACCAGTTCCAGCATGGGATATCGGCAGAGCAATCTGACGCGTCTGCAAGTGGCGCAGAAATTAGCACTGGAGCAGATCGGCCGCATGCCCTCAGGCAGCAAAATCGCCGTCACGGCGAATGGTGACACGGGGCCGGCAGCGTTTTCCATTGATTCCCATGCGGCTCAGAATCGGATTGAGGGGCAGGCTCTCAATCCCCGTGCCGTGCCGTTGAATGAACGTCTCCGTGCGATCCTGCTGCAACAGGAAGAGGATCGCCTTCGTGTGACCGCAGAACAAGAGTCGATTCCCGCTGAGAAGAGGCAGGATCGATTTGTCCGTGAGATCTACCTCTTCACGGATCTGGCCAAATCCGCTTGGCACGAGGATTCATTGCAACTTCTCCGCAGCGAACTGGAACGATTGAAGTGGGTTGGTGTCTACCTGATCGACGTTGGAATCGAGCAGCCGACCAACGTGGCATTGATTGATCTCAAACTCTCGCGCGAGTCCGTTCCTGCAGAGGGCTCGACGCAGCTCGATGTTATCGTCTCATCGGTGGGACAGATCAAACAGGATCAAACACTCGAGATCTACGTTCGTGACGGAGACGAACCATTGAGGAAGTCCGATCAGCAATCTGTGACACTCGAATCTGGAACCGACGCGCGTGTGAGCCTCACGGTCCCCATCGGAACCAGCCGCTTTCGGCAAGGCGAGGTCCGCTTGAGTGGATCGGACCCTTTGGATCTCGATAACGTTCTCTTCTTTACCCTGCAGAAGATCTCTGCACTCCGCGTGTTGGTGGTGGCCGAGCACAGAGATGTTGCCTCGTACTGGCTCCAAGCTCTGGCGACACTCACGGACGCCAAAATCATGGAATATCGAACCGAATTCACAACCACCGACCAAGTTTTGGAAAAAGATCTTCAAGAATTCGATGTCGTCTTCCTGATTAACGGCCGCAATCCCTCCGACGCTTTCTGGACTCAATTACGCGAATTCGTGGACCAAGGCGGCGGAGCCGCCTTGTTTTTGGGAGCGGATTCGTCGGCGCGTATTGAGGACTCGCTCAGAGATGTGATCAGCCCCGTTGCCTATCACAGCCAAGCCGCACTTCGTCTCTTGCCGGGTCGACTCGAAGCGTCTCTGGTTCACATGCCCTCTCGAACAATTGACCTTCGCGGTTCGCAGCACGCGTTTCTGCAACGTCTCGATTCGTTTGGGATGCTCGCCGATTTCGGGTCCTTGGCTGTGCGCCGTTATTGGAAAGTCGAACCGGTGCAAGATGCGGTCACGGTGGCTCGATACGGTGGCCTGCACGGATCGCCAGCACTCATCGAACGACGACTGGGGCAGGGACGGGTCCTCTTAATGACCACCGGAGTTGATGGCCTCGTTTGGAATGATCTTCTCGATCAAAATTCAGGACCACTCTACATCGTTTTGGTCGATCAGCTTGTCCAATATCTCTCTTCGCACGGATCCGAGACGCTCAATCATTTGATCGGCGATGAGGTTTCGCTGAGGTGGAATCGTGAGCAAATACCGAAGCAAGTTGTTGTACGAATGCCCGACTTCAAACAACTCTCCCTAGATCTGCCTGCCGAATCAAAACCGCTGACATTGCGAAACCTGACTGCCATCGGTTCTTACGCAGTCGATGCCGTCGATAAAATCGCCGATTTCCAAGCCAGATTCAGCGTTAATCGACTTGATTCCGAGAGTGATCTCCGCCGCCTGGAACCCGGCCAGCTGAACCTAATTTTGGGTGAAGGCCGCTGCAGCGTTAGTCGCGATCCGGCCAACTTAGAACGCAGCGTCTTGACGGGCCGCATCGGCCAAGAAATGTATGGGCTGCTTGTCGCAATCTTGGCTGTCGTTTTTGCGATGGAACAGTTTACCGCAACCTGGTTTTATCGAATGGACAACGACTAAACATCACCTGCTGTGATCCGCGATCCGTTGGTCAATTCCGTGGAACGGAAGGCACCACCCAAACGCCATCAACTTCGCCAATAGAGCGTTGTTTCTGGAACAGGATTCCTGAACGACCGTTGTTCGGTCCGAGATTGCTCCAGTTCCTTCTTCAATTGGTAGTACCATCGAGCCGGTTTATCTGCGTCATTGATTAGGATCAACTGGGGATCTTCGTTCAATCCCTGTTGTTGCTTGTCGACGACATCGCGGTCCTGTTCGATGAATTTTCGAACAAACGGCCGCAACAGCGGACGCACGAGCGTTAACCATGGAGTTGTCCAATAAAAGAACTGGTGAAGTTCGACTTGCGTCGACGTCAGTGGCGTCAGTGTTGTCACTCCACAGATGTGGTGTCGTCCGGCCGTAATGTGTTCGATCCGTGTGCTCGGGAGTTCAAAGCGAATTTCGGTGGAGACTTCGCCACGAATCAGTTTGTAGGCCTTGGAATTGGATGACGGTCGGTGTTTGACCATCGTGAAACCCCAGTGAGAGGGAGCGAATGCCTTCGACTTTTCGTGCATCGACTTCTGGGAACGCCACCACCACGAGCGATGGACAAAGGGGCCATGGGCCGGATCCATTAATCCCACCACGGCGTGATCAATCGAGCAGGGAAAAATGCTTCGCTCAATCATTCGACAATGGCGTGCCTCAACGTTCGGAATGAGTGGGATTTGCGGCAGTGGATCC
>Ga0114966_10000873_pt1 | contig 28451 bp, 20 predicted proteins | sample M_130207_XF_Meta_FD_87029 | JGI IMG/M metagenome (GOLD analysis project Ga0114966, IMG submission 87029) | Freshwater microbial communities from Lake Montjoie, Canada to study carbon cycling - M_130207_XF_MetaG | ecosystem: Environmental > Aquatic > Freshwater > Lake | place: Lake Montjoie... | reverse complement strand
TGCCACCAGCCGGGCGGGGTGATAAAGGCTCCGCCAGCGACCCAGTTGGCACGAATCGGATTGATGATGTTGCCATCGCTATCGAGATCAGGGCCGATGTTGGTATAGACGCCCTCGGTTGTCTTAACGGCGAAGTCCATCGCGATGGAGTTATGCCGATGAGCCTTCTGTCGGCTCTTTGCTGGCAGCAAGTTATACAGGGACCACATGGAGTGCGTCAGCGTCTTGGTCTGCGGGCAGTCGGGATTGGCCAGCAGGATGCCGTTGCGGTTCTTGTCCTTGCCCTCATTGGCGCGGCGGACTTTCTCCAACTCGGCGGTGAGTTGTTCGTGCGAGAAGTAGAGCGGACGAAAACGTTGTTTGTTCGGCTGCACGCCGAGAAAGTCCAGCAGCGGCTGATCATTGACCCAATAAAAAGCGGTGTCCTCGCTGGCTTGATGCTGGATTTCGCCGGTGGATGGAATGGCAAAAAAGTCGCCTGTTTTCCAATCGAGCCTGCTGCCATCGATCATGCTGAATCCTGCGCCGCGAATGACATAAAACACCTGACTGCTGGCGTGAGTGCTGGTGGACAGCGCATCCCCTGCTGCGATGTGAATGAAGTTTGCGAGTAGGTTCGGTCCTGTGGCCGGATAGCTTGTTTCGAGCTTATGCGCCAGTTGCAGCGGGATGATCTTCGTCTCGGCGATCTGATGCATGGCAGGCGGAAAAACATCGATGTCGATCTTCGGCATCCGTGGATTGGCAGCGCTACCGTATTCAAAGAAGAGGACGTTCTTTGACCAGTCGTCGTTGCAGGAGGTGGTCGGGTTGGATGTGCTCATGGGTTCAACGGGTTGATGTTAGATTTGAAATGTTTTCAGTTCTTCTCTGGCAACTCAATGTTGATGTCGTCGTCCAGGCGGCCGGTGAACTTCCAGATGCCTTCGATCTTGATGAGATCATCCACATCAATGGTGATCATGGTGCCGTCAGCGGTGCGGAGAAGGAGATCAATGTCGTCGTAGGCGGACTGCTCGACGGGTGCATCTTTGTCCACATCAAGGTCCACGGATTGCAGTGTGAGTCCGGCGAGTTCACCGAAGTGCTTGGTGAGAAACGCACGCAACCGAGCCGCTCGTTCGGTGGTGTCTTTATTTTCCTTTGTGCGATCCTTGATTTCGTCTTCGCCTTCTTCGGCTAAGTCTTCTGGCGATAAGGTTTTGCCTTCCGCAGCGGCCTCGGCGGCTTCTTCAGTTTGTTTTATTTTGGCGAGAGCCGCAGGCGTGTGCCAGCAGGTCAAGAGCGCGGCATCGTCGGCACTCTTGAGAGCAGCGACGAGGTTTTCAGCGATTTTCTGAACCTCTGGTGGCACGGGTGTGTCCTTATCGGCGTGAGCCAAGGAGCCTGAGAGAATGAGGAGCGTGGTGAGGATGGATTTGGTGTTCATGTTTGTTGGATTGATGAGGGGTTTTATTGAGGTAGGCCAATCAATGAGTTTATCGGCTGAGGAATAGCTCGCTGGTCACCACGGCTTCAATGAGCGAACGAAGGCCGTGTTTTTTGTTCGGCAGTTCGGCGACAATTTTCTCCACGATGGGTTCGCCGAGGGCGGTGATGCGGCGACCGCAGGCGTAGGTGAGGAGGCGGTCGGTGAGCATGTGGGCAAAGCGGCCCTGACGCTCGATGAGGATCTTCTTCAGGCCGGAGACGTCAGCGAACTTCTCGCCAGTGGGCAGCTCGCCGCTAGTGTCGATGTCTTTGTTTTTGTCGTGGCGGGAACGATAGCCACCCACGGGATCAAAGCTCTCCAACGCAAAGCCAAGCGGATCAATCTTCTGATGGCAGCCAGCGCAGTTCGCTGATTCGCGATGTTTGCTGAGCAACTCACGGATGGACTTGGCTCCACGCACATCGGGATCAATGGCGGGCACGTCATCCGGCGGCGGAGGTGGCGGCGTGCCGAGGATGTTTTCCAGAAGATACACACCACGCACGACGGGCGAGGTCTCGATGCCGTTGGCGGTGATCGTGAGCACGGAGCCCATGCCGAGCAGACCACCGCGCTTCTTAGTCTTGAAGCTGACTTTGCGGAACTCATGCGCTTTCGCGGGATCGCCGAGATCACCTACTTCGTAGTGTGTGGCGAGCGGTTGATTGAGGAAGCTATAGTCGCTGTCGAGGAAGTTCACGATGCTGGCATCGCGCTCGATGAGGTCACGCATGAACATGCGAGTCTCCTGCTTGAAGGCGTGCTCCAGATCTTTGGAATAATAGGTTTCAAAGTCATCCCGGTCTGGAGGCATGCCGCCGAGGTTGCGGAGGTTCAACCAACTGTCGAGAAAGCCTGATAGGAATGCCTCTGAGCGCTTGCTTCCCAACATGCGCCGCGTTTGTGCGATGATGACCTCGGGCTTCGTCAGCTCATTGGCATCGGCAAGCTTGAGTAGCTCTTCGTCCGGCATGGAGGACCAAAGGAAATACGATAATCTCGAAGCGAGTGCATGACCACTGAGCTTGGGTGGAGCCTTCGTGTCTGCTTTGGTTGCGATGGTTTCTTGAGAAAGATAAATGAACGCTGGTGAGCAGAGGGCTGCCTTGAGTGCGTCCTTCAGACCTTCCAGTGGCGAGCGTCCTTTGCTGATGCGCTTCTCAGCGACGGCGACGAGGCGATCCACCTCCTCTTGGGTGGCTTGGCGGCGATAAGCACGATCTGCAAAGCCTTGAAGCACTTCACGCATCTTCTTTGGCTCAAAGGCCTCTTTGCCTAAAACGCTCTGCTGAGTCACTGGTGGCCATTGCTCGACGATGGGTCCACGGATCTTCACCTCATCAATGCGGATGTGCGGGAACTTGCACACGCTCAAGGTGAGTTGTTTGGCCGCGACGATGCCGAGCTTGCCCTTCGCTTTGTCATCATCATCCATGAATTGATCCCACAGATCTTTGTGGTAGTCGGCGACTTTAAACCAGATGCTGCGGGCGTCTTTGGGGCCATTGGGAAAGACAAATCGAGGCGTGTGCCCAGCATCCAGCCAGACTTTCATCATGCGCCATTCGGCTTCGCCATCCTTCAGGGCGACCTCCGCCAGCATGGGTTGCAGCGGCTGAGGAATCTCCAGTGGCCCGACCTTGGCATCTCCAGGCACAATGCCAAAGCGGAAGGGCTCGCGGGCATCGGTGCCGAAGATTTTTGGATCATAGGAATGCTGACGATTCATTGCTCTGACCAGCACCCGGATCTCGTAGTAGCCATCGGCAGGCACGCCATCCTTGAAGTCATTGATGAAGCCGAAACCCGAGGTGTGCTTATCCGAATCCATGCACTCCATCACGAGCAGATGACGGTTGTCGTATTCGTTGCGCTTCTTTTCGGATTTCGCCTGGGTCTTGAACTCTCCATTGAAATGCCAGCTCTGTTCCTTGGGCTTCTCTTGGGCTGCGAACACCTTTCCCACGACCGTATCTGCCGCATCGAGATACTGATCCAGCAAGTAACCCGAGGTTTGAAGCACATCGCCGAGGTTCTCCATGTGCTCTTCAGATTGATCGCGTGGAAACTTCGTCGTGGGATCAAACGCCGCCATGTTCAGGCCAAACAGATCGCCGATGGTGTTGATGTATTCGTGACGGTTCAGCCGACGCAAGACGGTGCTGCCGCCAGTGCTCGCCAGGGCTTCACGGCCTTGGGTCAGCGCCAAAGTCGTCTGTTCTACGAAGGCTTTGACGTCTTCCGCTGAGGGTTGTTTGGCCTTCTTCGGCGGCATATCGCCGAGGTGGATCTGATCCAGGATGTCCTTGAGTTCGATCAGCGTATCTACTTTGGCGACAGGGAGAGCCAGTTGGTCAAAACGGCGATCTCCTTTTTGTTTCTCGGCGCCGTGGCAGTCATTGCAGTAGGTGGCTAAGAACTCAGAAGGGCCGGCACAAAGATGGGCGGTGAAAAATAGGGAGAAAAGTAGTCCCCAGTATTTAGCGGAGGGTCGTGAAGGCAGCATGCTTGTGCGTGATTTTGAGAGTCGTGTGATTTAGCCTATTGGTCATATGGGACCTATATCCCCAGACCCGTGAGCGTGCCCGAGCTGGTGCCGAATGTCTCCACCTCGGCACCGAAGCGCTGAAGCATCGACAAATAGAGATTGCACAATGGCTGCTTACCGAGCCCCTTCGCGGGACACGCCTTGTGCTCACCGTGCTTGAAGCCACCACCGGCAAAGATGATCGGCAGGTTGGTATTGGTGTGCGCATTCGCATTCCCCATGCCGCTGCCAAAGAGCACCATTGAATGATCCAGCAGTGTGCCAGTACCGTCCTCAATGGATTTGAGCTTGGCGAGAAATCTGGCGAATTGCTCCACCTGATAGCGCTCCATTTTGATTAGGCCCTGGATAGCTTCCTCTCTCATGCCGTGATGCGAAAGAGCATGGTAGCCGGATTTCAAATCGAAGGCCGCTGCCTCAAAATCACCACCAATCTCCAACGTGGCGATGCGCGTCGAGTCCGTCTGCAGGGCGAGCGCAATGAGGTCATACATCACGGGCAGATCAGAAACGAAATCCTTATTCTTCGGCTCGTCGATTGTCGGGTCGGGCTTTGGTACGTCGGCCCATTTGCGGCGCAGCTCGATCTGCTTCTCCACATCGCGGACCGAGGTGAAATACTCGTCCAGTTTTTCTTTGTCGCGCTGACCGAGGTGACGTTGGAGCGACTTCGCATCGCCCTGCACGGCGTCCAGAATGGAGCCCTTCATATCCGCGCGATCCAGCGACGCCGCGAGGTCTGCAGCGCCCTCTGACACGAACAGTTTGCGAAACAACTCACGCGGTGTGCTGATCGGCGGCACCCGCGTGCCACTGCGCGTCCAAGACATCAGACAGCCACCATGGATGCCACTCTCTGATCCCAGCGCTAACGATGGAAATCTGGTGGCACCACCAAGTGTCTCCGCCGCACGCTGATCCACAGTGATGTTGCCATCTGGCATGCCCTTGGCATCTGCCGTGCGCACGCCGCTGAGAAAGGAACTCATGGCAAAGTGTCCGCCCTTCACACCATGATCAAGACCTGAAAAAAGCGTGAAGTCTTTCTGGTGCGGCTTGAGTGCTTCAACGGATTTTGGCAGATCGTATTCCGCTCCTGTTTTCATCGGGAAGAAGGACTGCGGCACAAAACCGAGCAGGTTGCCGATGCACACCATCCGCTGCGGTGACGATGCCGCAGCGGCTTTGGCAGAAACAAGGCCTGTGAGCGACTCCAGGAATGGCAGGGCCATGCTGATACCGGTGGAGCGGAGGAAGAAGCGACGATTGAGCGAGGAGGTCATGAAGATAAATCAGGGCAGTGGGTTTTCTGAGGAGATGAGCGAGACTTGCACATCATCGAGATAGCTCGTTGCGGCGTCGGTTTTGGGAGAAGTGGCGGAAAAGATGATGATGAGGCTCTGTGCGGTGGGTGGCAGCGGCATTTCCACGGAGAATGAATGCCAGCCGCTCTTCACAGTCTTGGTTTCAAATCGCTGCGCCATGGCGACGATGTCCTCATTCTCTTCTTTGGACCAAAAGTGTTCGGTGACGGAGTGTGGGGACTCATTGAGGGCGAAAATGCGGATGTAGTTACGCGTGTTGATGCCATCGGTAGTTTTGCAAAATGATGCTGACACATGCACCTGCTGCCCCGCTGAAGCCGAGTCCGTGGGTAGCGAACGTAGGTCAATGACTTGATAAGCATGGGCGTAGAGTTTGTCGTCGAGTTTGCCCAGCAGCGAGGGCTGGAGCCGGAGCATGTGTTTTCCGGCCATCGGCTGCACTCCCTTCTCTGATGCGACGATTTCTGCCGAGCGTGCGCCCCATTCATCCGGCCCATGTGGCAGGCCTTTGTCCAAAGGCTTCACTCCCTCCAACCCAGGATCAAACACAGGCACGTGCGTTCTCTTTACCGCACGCTGCACCACAAACCCAAACACCACCGACGTGCAAAACATGCCGAAAACAATCCCCGCTGCCGCAGCAGTAAGCGGGCGCCAGGCATACCAGCGCGGTGTGCGCGTCTTCGGCATGGCGATGGTCGCTATGGGCAAGGGCATCGCTTTTTCCACGGCGCTCAGGGCCACATCGAGATTCATGTAGCGCACATAAGCTTCACGGAAGTCAGCGTCTTCGCGCAGGCTGGCATCGAGTTGGGCGAGCTCCTCTGCGGAGGCCGTGCCATCACGATTGCGGCGGATGATTTCAAAGCGTGGATCGTTGGTGTTCATGTCAGTTCTTCGGTCGCGAGCACCCGCCGCGTGCAGTCCATCAGCGTGAGGCGAATGCGGTGCAGGGTTTTGTAGAGAGCCATCGCGGTGCGGCCCAGTTTTGTGGCGAGGTGGTCGATCTTCATGCCGGGCGCATACGCGGTCTGCACGAGCTGCCGCTGGTCTTCGGGAAGCTTTTGCAGGCAGGTGTCCAGAGCGCGGCGCTCAGCCTCAAGCGAGTCTGAATGCTCCAACACCGTCTGCGAAAGCAATTCAAAGACCTCGTCGCCGAACGTGTGTCGGTCCCGTGCACGATCTCGTCTGAATGCCAGAGCCTCCATGCGCGCCACACCAAAAGCCCAGCGGCAAAACGACTCGCTGTCCATGCCGGCATCAAACTTCCGCCAAAGCACCACCGCCACCTCCTGCATCACCTCCCGCTCCTCATCATGCGTGAAGAGCAATGACCGCACAAACACGCGCAAAGACTCCTCATGACTCATAAAGAGCCGGAGAAAATGGTCATGCTGCTCGCGATTTGATTCTGTCATTCAAAAAGGATGCTCCACGAGTCAGCCGACTTTGCCGGATTATTTTCCGTCAGGGTAAAAAATCTTGAGGATCACCGGTCGTGCAGCGGAATCACGGGTGGATGACGACAAGCCAGTCTTCATCCGCGTCGGTTGGTGGCTTGCCGAGGGCGACCGAGCCTCCACCTTCGACGGAGTTCACGGAGCCAGTTACGAGCTTGCCGCCAGCGCGGGGATTGAACCACTTCACCGTGAAGCTGCCTTTGGCTGTAGAGAGATCGAGATCTGTGCTGCCGCCGTTCGGGAGATAGACGAGATAATGCTCACCTGCTTTGGCGAAGCAGAACTTCGAGTTGTCGTTCTTATCGTTGCCGATGAGTGCATCGGCGCTCTTCATTTCGGCGAAGGGGATCTTTTCATCGCGGAAGAAGTTCAGCGCGATGCGGCAGTAGTTCCATGATTTGTCGCGACTGCGGAAGTCCTCACAGATGAGGTCGTTTTCCGGCAGCTTGTAGCCGAAGTAGTATTCCACACCGGCACCACCGGCCATGAGATTGCCCCAGAGGCAGAGCTTGCGGATATCGTGCATCGTGTAGGGCTTGGAGGCGGTGTAGCCTTCGCCTTTGGGGCCTTTGGGATCGCTTTCGACGGCGATGCCATTGTGGCCCTTGTAGCCGGGATCAGGCGGGACACCGAGGCTGGCGGAGTTTTGCTCGTCATGCGCCACGACCCAAGGGCGGCCCGCTGCGGAGGATTCTTTGAGCCATTGCAACGTGCGCTGGTGGGACTGCTTCCAGCTCGTTTGCAGTGAGACGCCGGTGAGCAGTGACTTGTCGCCGATGAGCGGTCGATAGACCTTCTCCATCTCTGGCGGGAAGGTGTGGAGAACGATGTGATGATCGTAAGGATCGGTGTCGTGGAGATACTTCACCATGTCGCGGACCTCTTCGGTGCTTTGTGTGTTCTCTTCGCCGATGTTCCAGTTCAAAGCCAGCGCATGACCGAAACGGGCGATGAGTTCACGGCAGTAAAGTTTGCGCTCAGGTCCGAGTTTGCCGCCATCGAGAGCTTCGGAGAGTTTGCCGGGCTTGCGACCCATGCCGAGGCGTTCATCGTCGGATTCGTTCTCTTGAAGTTTGAAGTGCAGATAAAGACCGAGCGCCGTGGCGTGATCAAAGACGATGCCCCATTGGGCGAGCTTGGAGCAATCATAGTGCAGTTTGTCATCATGGTCGATGAAGGGCCAAACGTCGTCTCCATCACCAGCGGCGTTGTAGGTGAGGAAGGAGAAGGCATTCACACCTTTGGCGGATAGATAGTTCAGTGCGCCGATCAATCCTTTGCCTTTGCCATCCTTCCATGTCGGATCGCCCGCTTTCCAATCCTGCACATGTGGTTTCCAAGTCTTTAGTGGCACTTTGTCGGGCTTGCCAGCGATGGTGTTGTCGAAGTCCGCATAGCCAAGCATTGTCTCGGGTGCGTCGGGACCGGCCTTGAGGAAGTAGTCCTTCGAGCCTGCGAATTGGAGGTGATGTTTGCCGACGTATTGCAGGCGACCCTTGCTGCGAAAATCCACTTCTGCTTTGTCACTGGCAGCGACATCGAACGATCCTTTGATGCCATCGAACGGCTTCAAAGCCTGGCCACCACCGCCGAGGGCGGCGTGTTTGCCTTGGGTGAAACTCACGGTGTAGTTCCAGGTGCCGATTTTATCCGGTGAGAGATGCGCGAGCCATTTCGTGCCGGCGTCCGCACTGCTGTTGCCTGCATGACCATCGGCAGCGAAGTAGCCTGGAACCGTGTATTTGGGTGAACCGCTCTCATGCGTGAAAGTGACGTTGAACGCCAGATCGGTGAAGGGATTTGGTTTGTTGTCCTTTTCGCTCGCAAAGGGGCCATTGAGCGTGAGCGTGACCTTGTGCCACTGCTTGAGTTCGCCGGTGAGTGAGACTTCGGCGTTGCCATTGGGCTCGGCCATAGCAGCAGAGTGGAGGGCGACTGACAGAAGGAGAGTGAGGGCGTGTTTCATGGATGGGACTACTTCTTGGCTTTGGTCTTACGCTTGGCCGCATCTGCACGCGGATAGCGCACGACTTCGACATCGTTCTTCTGCAATGCGCCAGGGGTGCTGCGACCATCGGTGATGAGTTTCTCAAGCAGCGCTTTCATCTCGGCGACTTTCTCTGGCATCGCGGCGGCGAGGTTCTTTGTTTCGCCGAGATCGTCGGCGAGATTGTAGAGTTGGATAGGCTGCGATTGATCGCCGCCTTTGCCCCAGCCGCCGGAGCCGGGCGCGGGGATGTATTTCCAAGTGCCGCTGCGCAGCGCAGGCGTGCCGCCGATGGAGGCGCTGACAGCGTTCTCGCGGATGGGTTTGTCCTCGCCTTTGAGCAAGGGCATAAGGCTGAAGCTGTCCTCGCCTGCGGTGTCGGGAAGTTTCACACTGAAGACATCGGCAAAGGTGCGCATGAGGTCGGCTTGATACACGAGTTGGTTGCAAACACTGCCCGCCTTGACCTTGCCGGGCCATTTGACGATGAATGGCACGCGATGTCCGCCTTCCCATGCGTCTGCCTTGTAACCGCGCAGTGGACCGCTCGGATAGTGTCCCATCTTTTCGAGATCCTCGACGCCGATGTAGGGAGCGCAGCCGTTGTCGGCGGTGAAGACAACGATGGTGTTGTCTGCCGCGCCGCTTTTCTCCAGCGCATCCAGCACGCGACCCACGACGGCATCCGTCTCCATCACAAAATCAGCGAAGAGATTCAGTTTGCTCTTGTCTTTCCACTCAGGATTCACCGCGAGAGGCGTGTGTGGGGAGGTGATGGGCATGTAAACGAGGAAAGGCTCCTTCTTCGCCACGGACTCGTCGATGAACTTGATCGTGCGATCACCGAGGGCTGGTAGGATGCCTTCGAGCTTCCAATCTTTGAGCGCCGGACCCTGGTTGCTGGCCTAATTTTTGACCATGTATTCACGCGGCAGGAACTCGGTGGGAATGCCGAGTGTGCGATCATTTTCGATGAAGCAAAACGGCGGCCAGTTCGGAATGTCGGTGCCGAAGTAGAGATCAAAGCCGCGCGTGCTCGGCCCGCCCGGAATGGGCTTGGAGAAGATGTCGTGCCACGCGGCGATCTGCTGCTCGGTGGCGATGGCTCCAGCAGCAGCGGCTTTCTTATCGAGCTTGCCCGCTTCATCGGCAGGTTGCTTGGAAGGCGTCAGCAACGGACGTTGCTCCTTCGTGATTGGCCAGTCCCAGCCGAGGTGCCATTTGCCAATGCAAGCCGTGCGATAACCCTGCTGCTTCGCCAGCGTGCCGATGGTCATGCGATCCGGCGCGATCAACGGATCGCCAAACACGCCGACGATACCGTTCTGCAGTTTCGTCCTCCAATGATAGCGCCCCGTGAGCAAGGTGTAACGCGAAGGCGAACACACGCCCGACGACGAGTGCCCATCCGTGAAGCGCATGCCTTGTGCGGCGAGCTTGTCGATGTTCGGCGTGGGGATCTTGCCACGCTCGGGGTTGTTGCACTGCACATCGCCGAAGCCGAGGTCGTCAGCGAGGATGACGAGGATGTTGGGCTTCGCGCCTTCGGCACTGAATGATGAATGCGGCATGACGATTGCCGAGAGGAGGACAGCAGCGAAGCGTGTGATGGTTAGTTTCATGGTGCAGTGACGGAGCTAGGTTGGGATTGGATTTGTGCAAGCCGCGCTTTCAAACGAGCGGCGATCTCGGGTTGAGCGCGCACGATGTTGCGGGATTGCGAAGGGTCAGTGGTTAGGTCGTAAAGTTGTTCATCAGGCGCGTCGGGTTTGATTTTGCCGTCGGCGATGTCGCTATTGATCTCGCCAGTGAACTTGAGAGCGCCGGGACCACCGAGAGCGTGATCGCCGGGTTGTCTGCCATTGAAACCGCCGCCACCCTGAGCGCCGATGTAGAGCCAGCGTCCTTCGCGCAGCGCGAGGTTTTTCTTGTTGCTCGGCGCGATGACGAGGTGATCGCGCAATGGCTTGTCGGGCGTGCTGATCAATGCGGGCAGCACATTCATACTGTCTGGGCCGGTTGCCTTTGATCCTGTGAGCGCGGCGAAGGTCGAGAGAAAATCGATCTGACAGATGAGTTGGTTGGACACGGAACCCGCTTCGATTTTGCCGGGCCAGCGGGCGATGAATGGCACGCGATGGCCGCCTTCCCATGAGTCGAACTTGAAGCCGAGCAGGTCGCCATTGAGTCGATGTCCGGCCTTCCATGCTTCCTGTCCGCCTTGATTCAACATGCCGCCGTTGTCGCTGCTGAGAATGATGAGCGTTTTGTCGCGCAGTTTGAGTTCATCGAGCGTTCGCATCACCTCGCCGACCATCCAGTCAAACTCCTGGATGAAGTCGCCGTAGCGACCGGCCTCGCTGCTGCCTTTGAACTTCGCGCCCGGTGTGAACGGGTGATGAATGTGCGGCGTGGCGAAGTAGAGGAAGAACGGTTCATCCTTTTTCGTGCGCATCCACGCCGTGGCTTTCTCAGTGAGTGATGTGCCGAGTTCTTCATCGCGATAGAGCGCATGCGCTGCCTTTGCGCCGGACATGGCAGGCTTGAGCATCTTTTCGGGAAAGCTCTGCGTCTCTTCATTGCCGCCATACTTCAGCGGGTCCGCGGGATCGAGCCCGAACACGCGATGATCCTCCACCCATACGAAGGGCGGATGACTGCTCACGACCGGGATGCCAAAGTAGTGATCGAATCCGCACTCCAGTGGCCCCGGTTTCAAATCCGCGTTCCAATCCGGCTTCGGCTTGTCGCCAAACCCGAGGTGCCATTTACCAAAGCATGCCGTGGCATAACCCTGCGCCTTCAAAATGCTTGCTACAGTTGGCTTCGTTACATCCAGCACCAGCGGACTATCATTCATCACCGGCCCCCACAGGTTTTTCCGAAACGGATACTCGCCCGTCAGCAGCGCATACCGCGAAGGCGTGCAAACCGCCGAGGCGGAGTGCGCATCTGTGAAGCGCCGTCCTTCGTTGGCGAGCCGGTCGATATTCGGTGTCTTCACCTTCGTCGCGCCGTAGCAGCCGACGTCGCCATAGCCGAGGTCATCGGCGAGGATGAGGACGATGTTGTGCTTCGTCGCCGCGAGAAGTTTAGAGCAAAGTGTTAGCGGGAGGAGGAGTGTGATTGCGAGGGATGCGAATCTCATAGTGTTTCTGGTAAGTGATTCGCGTTACTCCGTGACTTTGCCACCCTTGATGGTGAATGGTTCATCGTTGTCTTTCGTGAAGGTGCGCCAGTTGGTGAACTCGATGCGCATTCGCGCGAGTGTCTGTGCGTGCGCTGGATCGTTGATGAGGTTCTTCACGGCCCATGGATCAGCGTCTAGATCGTAGAGTTCTTCTTTCGGTGCATCGGCCATGCAGAGCTGGCGCAAGAGTTCGTAGGGCAGGGGTTGCTTGTCCTTCTGGCGGACGGTTTCATCGTGGAGGTCGATGCTGTATTGCGGGCTTGGATCGCCGTATTCGCCGTTGCCGCTGCCGATGGAGATTGCTTGTTCTACGGGGCCTTTGAACGAGTCTTGATACACGTTGCCGATGTAATAGTAGCGGCCATCGCAGACAGCGCGGGCTTTGGTTGGCTTTTGCCCTTTGGGGGCTGAGGAGAGGCCGTGATTGGTCTCGGTCATCACCGTGGTGCGGTCTGTTATGGCATCGGTCTCGCCTTTCAAAATAGGCCAGAGTGACTTGCCGTGACACAGGGTTTGCGGAGCGATGCCGAAGGCTTCGAGAAAGGTGGGATTGAAGTCCATCTGCGAGATCGGTGTGCTCAAGGTGCGCCCCCCTTTGACACCAGGGCCTTTGATGAAGCACGGCACCTGAGTGCCAGCCGGATAGACACTGGTCTTACCGCGAGCATAACCGATACCGTGATCGCCCGTGACGACCACGAGCGTATTCGCCGTCTGGCCACTGGCATCCAGCTTGGCCAGCAACTCGCCGACGAAGTCGTCCATGTTTTGCACGCAAGAATAGTATTGAGCCAGATCAATGCGCGAGGCTGGTGTGTCCGGTAACCATGGAGGCATCTTCACCGTTGATGGATCGACATCTTTTGGCGCTGAGTTGCGGTCTTTCGGGTTCGTGAGCTTTGACTGCACATGCTTCCACCAGGGAGCGTGGGTATCACCCGGATTGCTCCAAAAAAGCCAGGGCTTATCTCCTGCTGCTTTGATGACTTCATCGAGACTGCTAATGCCGACAAAAGCATCATAAGGGAAGTTGCGTGCAGGTTGCTGATGCAGCTTACCAGAGAGAGCGCAGTAGATGCCATTGGCTTTCATCATCTGGATGAAGTTTGGAATGCCCTCTTTCATGCCACCGGCGGCGAGGTTGGTCGGGTCGTTCTCTTTGGTGATCGGATTCGGCAGCGGAATCCATTTGTCTGGATTGCCGAGCTTGGGGTGGTTGTTGTGGCAATTGCGCCAGATGCCATTGAAGTGCGGCAGCAGACCGCTATAAATCGCCGACTTGCTCGGTGAGCACACGCTTTGTCCGCAGAAGGTGCGGGTGAAGTTCACACTCTCCGCCGCCAGCTTGTCGAGGTTCGGCGTCTTGAGTCCCGTGATGCCTGCGTTCGGCTCACGCGCAGCTCGCTCGCTGGTGTAGTAGCCGAGATCCTCGATGTAGATGAAGAGGATGTTGGGCTTGGTGGCAGCTTGGACTGTAGCGCAGAAAGCTAAAATGAAGATGGTGAAGCGTAGCATGGTTGCTTCTGAAACGACGAGATTGCACAAACATCTCAGCAAAGAGTGTGTCGTATTCAACAGTGTGAAGACGCTGAAACTTACTTCGCTGGTGCCTTGTGCTCAAAACTGGCTTCCTTGCCAAGAAGCCTCTCGCAGCCGCCTTCAAGCAGCCACTTTTTCGCTGCAATGTTGCCTTTGAGATAAGCATCCCAAAAGGCTGTCGTACTGGCGCAGATGAGTCGGTGGAAGACGGCGTCCTGTTCCATTCGTTCAGCTGCTCCGGGGAGGCCTTCGCGACCGGAGAAGACAAAGTGGTCGCCGTCATTGAAGATGACGAGACAGGTTTCCGCTTGGCTCATGTGATCAAAGGGGATGCGTCGATCTGCGGCGGTGGTTTGCGGCAGGAGTTCGAGAAAGTCCTTTGTGCCGGTCATGTGCATGACGGGGATTTTGATGGAGGCAAAAGTACCATCGAGATCTCGGCGAATCGTCGGCGCGGGAGCGCTCATTTGGATGGCGGCTTTGAGACGTGGCTCGTCGTAGCGCTTCGATTGGAAGAACGGCAGCATGAAGGTCTGGCCTGCGAGCGCGAGTGTTGTATAGCCGCCGAAGGAATGGCCAGCGATGGCCATGGCCTTCAAATCGAGTCGGCCTTTCAGCGGTGAGCTTTCGTCGGCATTGAGCTTCTCGATTTGATTCAAAGCAAACTGACCGTCGATAGGACGCTCAAGGGCGTTGGAGAGATTTGCGGCTGCTTTTTGCAACGACTTGCCTCGCTCCGCCATCGGCAGGTCTTTCCACACGCTCTCATCACTGCCGATGTGCTGAAGGTGGACGCTGACGTAGCCGCACCCAGCCCAGTGGCGACCGAGATACTCGTAGTTCTCACGCGAACCGCCGAGTCCATGCGAAAAGATCACCACGGGAAACGGACCCGCGCCTTCTTTGGGAAAATAGATCTTCGCTGGCACATGGCGATCACGCGCGGCATCATGCCAGTCGAGCTTGAGGACTGCGACTTCCATTGACGGCGTGGGTGGAGCATAGGCTTGCTGTTCCTCCGCATAAGTCGTGCAGATGAGAGCTAGAGTGAGGCCAAAAAAGTGAACTGAGATGGGAGATCGCATGGCGGCTGTTTATTGAGGGTCCACTTTTTTTCCGCGACGCAGAATCCACGCGAACGGTTCCCAAAGTTGGCCGAAGTAGCCTTTCGGCATCGGCTCGCAGATGCCGAAGTTCTCAGGATAGCGGCCCTTCGGCATGTAGTAGGTGCCAAACAAAATATCCCAAAGCGGCAGCAGCCCCGCGAAGTTTTTGTCCCACGCCTCTCGGTCTTTCGAGTGATGCCAGCGATGAAACACGGGCGTAGCAATGACACTCCGCAACGGACCGAAGTCCCAGTTCACATTCGCGTGGATGAAGACCGCATAGAACGTCAGGATCGGTGCGGTGCTCAACGTCACAGTCGGATTGTAACCCATCAGCAGCACCGGCGTGACCTGCGCCAACTTGTTCACCAGATCATTCACCGGATGCACCCGCAGACTGCCCAACCAATCCAGATCCTCCGAGCTGTGATGCACCGCATGGAACGGCCACCATTTGCCACGATGAAACAAGCGGTGTGTCCAGTAAGCTGTGAAATCGACAAGCACGTAGATTTGGATGGCTTGAAACCAAATGGGTTGTCGGCTCAGCGGTCCATAGCCGGAGTAAGTGCCCAGCTTCATCACATCGATCGAAGTCACTTTTGCCAGGATCAACAAGCTGATCGGAAGGATCAGCATGAGGCGCACGAACGGCTTCGTCAGCAGAATGGTTGTGAACCAGTAAACCACATCCGTGAGCCAGCCTTTGCGAAAAATCGGCTGCACACGATTGCGCCCACGTCCCGCAATGCGCTCGATGACAAAGAAGATGACGGACAGAATGATAAGCGTGCCAAGAACGCTGAGAAAGGTTTTATCGGGTTTCATCAAAGGGGTAGTTAAATGCGATGCTAGATTGTGTCTCGCTTGGTTAACGGCCTCCTAACCACCTCGATAACGAAGAGTTTCCAATAAACGCGAGGTTCACGGCGTTTGCTTAGATTCGCCCGAACTGAAGAACCTCCAAAATTCTTCTGGCGCGGAGATGTCCTGCGTCTTCGGGCCAGTGGCACCGCTACGATCCTGCGACATTGGCCAGCCGTGGCCGTGGCCTTCGAGTTGGTAGAAGACGATGGGGGCCTTGCCTTCCCAGCGCTCGGCATGGACGCGGGTGCCGTCTTTGGGATCGCCGTCCGGCAAATCCCACTTCTTCGAATCGGCGACGCATTCATTCACCTGCCGCCAGTGCGCGACGGTCGCATCCGCCGAGAGTGATTGGGCGGTGCCTTCGTGGCGCACAATCGGATCCACGGGGCCGAGCATGATGACCATCGGCACGGGCCGCGATGGCTTCGGCCACGTCGCGGGCGCGGACTTCGGCAGTGTAGCCACCAGAACCCCCGCGCCTGCGATCCGATCCGCGAACTGGCACACGAGACGATAGGTCATCATGCCGCCATTCGATCCGCCGGTGACGTAAATGCGCTTCGCGTCGGCGATGCCATCGGCAATGAGCGTGTCGAACATCGCTTTGAAAAATCCGGTGTCATCCGCCTCGCTGGAGAAGTTCCGCACGAAGTAAGCGTCCGGCACGCCGATGTTCCAACCCTTCAAACCCGACGGATAAACCACGACGAAGCCCTCACGGTCGGCGACCTTCGTGTAGTCGCTCTTGTAATGCATCTGCAAGCCGCTGTTCGCCGCGCCGCCGTGCAGCGCGAAAACAACCGGCGCGGGCCTGCCCTTCACCGCATCCGGCACATGCAGGAAAAACTCACGCTCGACATCGCCGACTCTCAGCGTGCGCCGTTCGAGATTCGCCGGCAAGGGCAACTTCACGTTTTGAGCCTGCGCCTGTCGTTTCTTCAACGCGTCGTTCAACGCTGACGGACTGGCTTTGGGTGCGTCGCTCGTCTGGGCCATGGCGGCTGCGAACGGCGATGCGAGCGCGAGGAGGGTGCAAATGGTTCTCATGGTTTCGAGGCTGAAGGTTTCGTGGTGAACACCGCGCGATAGAAATCCCAGTTCGCCTCGCCCAGACCTTTGAACAGCGCCAGCGTGTCGTGGCCGACACCGGGCACGATGGTGAAGGCGTGGGCGAGGTTCAGCTTCGTGAGCTGCTCGGAGTAGGCGCGATTGAGCGGCCCCGTGTTGTCGCGCGACCCGACCGCCATTCGCACGCGCACTTTGCCGCGCACCGCGTCTGCCTGCTGCTGCGCCACTGTGATGGGGTTTTGCGAACGGTAGTATTCGATGTCGCCACCAAAGGTGCCCTTCAAGATGCGCTCGCGCTCCGTGGGATTGCCGGTGGCGCGCGGCCCGGCAAAATCCAGATCCAACGGGCCGCCGGCGAGAATGGAGACCGCGCCGAAGAGTTGCGGATACTTGAATCCCAACCGCGCCGCGCCGTAGCCGCCCATGCTGAAGCCTTCGATGATACGCCCCTCGCGCGCGGCGATGGTGCGAAACGTCGCATCGATGTGGGGCAGCAGTTCCTTGATGACGATGGTCTCCATCGGCACCACACCGTCCTTCGAGTCGCACCACATGCTCGATGCCAGCCCATTGGGAAAGACGATGAGCATCGGCGGAATCTTCCCTTCGCGAATCGTCGTATCAAACCATGTCGACACCGGCGCGATGCCCGCGAGTCCGCCCCCGCTGCCATGCAGCCAATAGAGCACTGGAAACCGCCGCTCTTTCTCCGCGTCATAAACCTCTGGCGTGTAGAGATGGTAGCTCACCTTCGCCTTCGCCGCCTTGCTCTCGAACGTATGAAACCCGACGCGCGGCGCACGCGCTGGAGGCGTCACGAACGCCGGACTCTGCGCGTTGGCGAGCGGGGCCAGCAGTAACGCAGTGAGAATGAATAAGGGCTTCATAGTGTATTATTGGAGGGCAGTTTCTGTTTCTCGATGCGCTGCCACAGTTGCCGCGCAAACTCGCCGCGCGTGAGCTTTCCATCAGCGGACTTGCTAAGATTGATGTCATAGCCAGCGCAGAGTTTCAGCACGGCTTCGCGCCATTCATAGGTGGCTGGAGCATCGGGTTGGAAGTCCACCTCACCTTGCGAGATGGGCAGCAGGCCGCGCGCGGCGAGGCGGTTGATGGCGGTGAAGGCGGGGTGATTCGCCGGAAGATCGCGGTAGGGCCAGAGCAGGATGGGAACGCCTTCGGTGCCGCCGCAGAGAGCGTGGCGGACTTCTTCGAGGCGCGTGCGATCAACCGCGATGTCGCGCGGTTGTTGCTGATGTTTCAAACTGATCGCTGCGACTGCGGCGGCGGCCTGGCCGATGTGGATGCGCTGGTCGTGTAGTCGGATCGCGGCGCTGACGATGCTGCTGAAACCGACGTTGCCCTGTGCGCCGATGAGCCCATCCATCTTCTCCGGGATGAGGCTGCGTAGCGGGAACACGCTGCGGTCGCTCTTCGTGTGGTTGCCGCGACCGGGCTTCTGGTAATCGGCCCACAGACCGGAGGTGTCTTCGCCCTTTAGATAAGCGCGACCGGTGTTGTGGAAGTCATAGACGAACTGCCATGCAAAGACGCCGTCGGGATACATCACACGCGCGAAGGACTCGCGAGCCGGATCGGTAGCGCGGCCATCCTGTTCACGCATCATGTAGAGTGCCTTGAGACGGAGGCTTTCGCGAATGTAGGGCTTCGGCTGCAGATTGTCCGCCGTGCCAAACTCGGTGCTGAGATGAAACTTGCGCGTGCTATTCGCGGTGTCCTTGGCGTGATCATGCACGGCGGTTTGCAAATGATGCAGCAGACCGAGTGAGTGCGCCTTGGCATCGTCGAAGATGATCTGCCGCTGCTCGCGCGTCATGAGCACGATGTTCTTTAGCGAAGCGCCCGGCTTGGTGGCCTCCAGCGCATCGGCGACATGCTTCGGCAATCGCTCCAGCGGATAATCCTGGCCGTTGCCAAAGCACAGCAGCGCGGAGGTGCGGCCGTCTTTGCTCGCGCTGCCTTCCACGATGCGGCGCATGGTTGTGATGGTTCCCTGACGCGCCGCGGCCTTGCCATCCGCGGGCCACGGAGCCAACGCGCCCGCTTTCACCGCGCCGTCCCACTTTAATTCGCGAAACGCCTTCTGCGCATAAGTCGCCCCGCGCCAGTAACGCTGCTCATCGTAATGCGGAGGCTGCGGAATTGGCGTCCAGTCATCGCTCTCCTCAATGATCATCGTCCACGTGATGGGATTCATCTCGTTTGGCGGATTCGCCGAGACATCCACCTGCGCGCTCGGTTCGCCATAACGCGAACGCGGGTCCGCACCGACCTCGAAAGCCGCACCGGAAAGCTGCACCGCCTCGCCCCAATCTGACGCGTCGATGGTGAAAGCCGCGCGCACGCTCAGCTCCTGCGCTTTGTCCTTGAGCGAGCGAAAGGTCATGCCGGTGAGCCGCAAGCCATTCTCCGACTTCATCACGGACACGGGCGCGAAGTTCAGCTTCAAGGTCACCTGTCCGCTCGTGATGTAAGGCTGCAGCATCTGGCGAAAAATCGCCTCCGCCTCCGCCGGCCGAAACGTGCTCGGCCCATGCATCGGCTTCCCCGGCATCGGCGAGCCATACTTGGTCGTGTTGTGCGCCTCGATGCGATCCATCAATTCCTTGAACAGCCCGAAGCGATGAAACGACCGCTTCATCGGATGCCACTCCGGCCCCCAGCCAACCTTCTGCACGCCCATGTTTTCATCCACACAAGCCAGCGCCTGCTCCGTGTATTGCCCGCCGAGCCACTCGCCGTCATGCACGACGGTGATCGACTTCACCCCCATCCGCGCCGCCTGAATCGCCGCTGCCCATCCCGACTCCGTGCCACCGACGATGAGAATGTCCGTGGTGATGTCTTCCTTCGCCTGCGCTTGCCGCGCGCCGAGCAGAGTCAGCAGCAGGGCAGTGAGGAAGGCGTGTGCGTGTTTCATGGGGAGAACAACGTAATGTAAATAGCTCACTCCAAATCCGTGGAGTTCATCTCTTTGAGTGTTTTGGGTGAGAGCGGTGCATCGGGGTGGAGTCCTTCGGTGCGTTTGTTGCGGCCGCCGGGAGTGCCAATGGCGAAGACGGAACGCCAGTTGATGGCGAAGGGGGGATACTCCTTTTCCATGACATCCACCCGCGCCCAGTTGGCGAGCACTTGGGCCTTGGCGTCGGCGTCCTTCCCTTTGCTGGCTTCGAACTTCTGCATCGCGGCTCGCGTATCGACCACGAGCTTCGTGAACTCAAATCCGCAGCGCGTGAAGTGCAGCCGACGGCGATATTTCTCATCCGCTGTGGCCAGCTTTGCGGCGGCGGCGTCGAGGTGGGACTGCGCCGTTGCCAGCAGTGTGGGCATGTATTTCTGCGGTAGGCCGAAGACACGAGCACTGCCGGATTTAGCGGCGACGAATTCCATTCGCGTGCGCTCCAACAGTTCCCAGTAGGCTTTCAAATCAACGGCGGCGGGACCGTAGGTGCGCTGGTAGTAATCATTCATCAGCGCCTGGACATCGGCGCGGGGATTCCAAGCGAGATGGGCGAGCGCGTAGTAGTGCGGGCCTTGATTCGCCCAGTGATACCAGAACATGTCGAAGAAGATGCCGATGCAGTGCGTGTCGGCAGCAAAGCGGAAGTCCTCGGCCGCTTGCGTCATCGCCACATCGGGCATGCCCCACGTGAGACCGGCGGGATTGCCGAGATTCGGCCGCCACATCATGTGCGCGGCTTTCTTCGACCAATCGGCGTGCATCTTCATCGCCTTCTCGCGCTCGGCTGGGCCGCGCATGGAAAAGTTGCTCACGCTGGCGATGATGACGTTTTCATCCGGCACGGCGGCAATGGGCGCGGGCCGTGAGTAACCGTAGGCGAGCAGTTGCACATACAGCTCCTTGTCCGGATAACGTTGCTTCAACATGCGTGCGAGTGTGTTGGCGAAGATGACCTGCCGGTCGCTCACCGCGGGGCGATCTTCGGTCAGGTTCTTCCAGCGGAAAGGGAACTTCTCGGCCTCGGGTCGGTCCTTCGCCTGACACTCCTTGCACACGCAATGGCCGTAGCCGTAGCCGTCGTTCTCGCTCGCGTTGAAGACGCGCTGCGTGGGATTTTCCCGCAGTTGCTCGTCCACTTCGGCCAGCCACTGGTCCCACACTTTGGGATTGGATTCGCACATCTTCGTGTGCCTCGTCGTTGGATTCGGGCTGCGGGTGCCATCCGGTTGCAGCGCGAAGAAGTCGGGATGCGTCTTTGAGTATTTGTCCCACCAATCGCCGAAGCCGTGGCCGCCCTCGAGTTCCATCGAGTCGAGTTGCACGCGCTGAAATCGTGACCATTCGAGGTCGGGACCTTCCTTGTGGTCGCCGAGGGCGATCTTGTTGAACAGCCCTGCCCGCGCCCGGATCTGCGGATGATAACGCTGCTCCATCGGCGCAATGGCGATGCGCTCCTGTTTGATCACATCCTCCTCACCCGGCCAGAGCCAGCGCACGCCGAGCTGGTCGCGGAGGAAGCTATAGACCGCGTTCGCCGTGCCATACTCCTGCTGCACGCCCGTCTTCTTGCTGAGCCGACCTTCGGCGGTCATGTGCGCCGGATCCCATCGGTCACGCCCGGCGATGACGAGATGCTTTTCATTCGCCGCGATGAGCGTCTCCTCGGGATGTTTGAAATCGAAGTCCGTCTTCGGAAACAACTTTTTCACCACCGGCTGCACGCCAATCCAAATCGCCCGCTCCGGCATCGCCTTCGGTTCGCCATCGATCACCTCCGGCTTCTGTCCGCTGATCTTCTCGATGTAATTTGCCAAGGTCACCGCTGCATCCCGCGTGCGCGGCGGAGCGTCTTTGAAAACGATGATGGGCGCGGGAGCGATGCCGACATCGGTGAGAATGAAGTCGGCGGCGTGGATCGCGGCCAGCGGCGCGAGCAGCAGGGCGGTGAAGAGTGAGCGAGTGTTCATGGTGGGCGATGTTACTTCGGCGAGTTGGCCTCGCCTTTCACGGCGGGGGAACGCTTCGATGGATCGACTTTCTTGGGAGGGGCGATGCGGTAGCCGGGATGGGGTGTGACGGCGGTGGTGAGAATGTTCTCGGCTCGTTTCAGTTCATCCGGGTGTTGTGCGGCGATGTTCTTCGCCTCGATGGAATCGCTCTTGAGGTCGTAAAGTTCGATGGGTTGATCGCTGCCATTGCGCACGGCTTTCCAATCACCAAAGCGCGCGGCCTGTTTGTATTCGCCGCGGGTGTGGCCGTAGTCCCAATAGAGATACTCGTGCTGCGGTGCCTTCTCGCCGCGCAAGGCGGGAAGCATGGAGTGTCCGTCGATTCGGTGTGTGACCTTCGTGCCGGCAGCCTCGGCGAGTGTGGGCAGCACGTCCCAGAAGGCCCACGGCGCATCGCTCACGGCGCCTGCGGGGACGTGCTCGGGCCAGCGTGCGATCATGGGGACGCGAATGCCGCCTTCATACACGTCGCGCTTGGTGCCGCGCAGTCCGGCGGCGCTGTTGAAGAACGCGGGGCGATGCTTGGCCTCGGCGGAGGGACCATTGTCGCTGGTGGAAATGACGAGCGTGTTATTCGCGATGCCTTGCTTCTCCAGTGACTCCATCAAACGCCCGACATCGCGGTCGATCATCGTCACCATCGCGGCATAGTTTTTCTCCACCTGCGGCCAGTCGCGGTCGGTGTAAGGCGCATCGCTCGGGACGATCTGCGATTGGTCCGACTGCATCGGATAGTCCGACCAATGCGGCAGCGTGTAGGCGAGGTAGAGGAAGAAAGGTTTTTCGTGGCTGCCGCTGATGAACTTCAGCGCGCGCTCGGTGAAAAGGTCGTGCGTGTATTGCTGCTTCCGCTCGCCGCGATTGCCGGGGAGCAGAACGACGCGGTCGTTGTCCCAGAGATGATCGGGGTAATAGAAGTGCGCCTGGTCTTGGTCCTGGTGGCCGTAGAATTCGTCAAAGCCCTGGTCGTTCGGCTTGCCCTGCGAGCCATGGACTCCGAGACCCCATTTTCCAATCGCGCCCGTGCGATAGCCTGCGGTGCGCAACACCTCGGCGACGGTGATGTCCTCATCGCGAAGGAAGATGCCGTGCGGCACGTTGTCGCGGATGCGGTTGTTGCCATTGTGCATGCCCGTCATGAGGCTGCACCGCGATGAAGAACAGACTGGCGCGCCCGCATACATCTGGGTGAAACGCATCCCTTCCCCAGCGAGGCGGTCGATGTTCGGGGTGAGGATTTTCTTCTGACCATAACAGCCGAGATCGCCCGGCCCGAGATCGTCGGCGAGGATGAAGAGAATGTTCGGAGGAGCCGCGTGGAGCACTGCGCCAAGCGCTGCGATGATGAGGGTGATTAGTTGGAGCTTCATGGTTGCTTGGGTGTTGGCATGATGCCGTTCACGCGGGTGCGCCACTCGTGGAGAGCGGTGCGCAGTTCGTTCGCCTTCGCTGTTTCGGCTTTGGCGAGATTCTTCTTTTCACCGGGATCATCGCTCAGATGAAAGAGTTCGAGCCGCTCGTCTTCATACCACTCGATGAGCTTCCAGTCGCCATCGCGCACGGCTCCGAAGGGCGCGCCATGTTGGGCGCCGTAGTGGGGATAATGCCAGAACAAGGATCGCGATGAAATGGTCCCGCCCTTGAGCGCAGGCACGAGACTCACGCCATCGAGATGCTTTTCGGGTTTAAAAGGTTGGTTCGCCAGTTCAAGCAACGTCGGATACAAATCCGTGCTCGTGATCGGCGTCTCGCTGGTGCTTCCCGCCTGAGTGACGCCGGGAGCCACGATGATCCACGGCACGCGCAGACCGCCCTCATAAGCCCAGCCTTTGCCCGCGCGCAGCGGCACGTTGGAGGTCGGACGATCACTGGAAAGGGACAGGCCACCGTTGTCGCTCGTGAAGATGATGATCGTGCGCTCGTCGAGTCCGCGCTTCTTCAACGCATCGAGCACCCGACCAATCGCGCTGTCGAGTTGCTCGATCATCGCGGCATAGGCGGCGTGATTCTGCACCAGGCGCACATCATTCCCGCGCTCTTTTCCCCACGCATCCGGCGGCGCGGTCAGCGCTTTCTTTTCATACTTCGCCACGAGGTCCGCACGCGCTTTCACCGGACGATGCGGAGCGAGAAACGGCAGATAGGCGAAGAAGGGACGCCGTGCATTGGCGCTGATGAAACGCACAGCTTCATCTGCGATGCGGTCGCTGAACTTGGGATCATCCTCGGTCGCGACGATCGGCTTGTCGGACTTCGGAAACCAAAAGTTCGACGGCTTGCCATCCTCCATCACCTGCGACAGCGCCGCGGGAAATCCTTGTTTGTCCGGCGAGTAACAACGATCCCCCAAATGCCACTTCCCTGCGAAGAAGGTCTCATAACCCGCCTCGCGAAATGCCTCGGCAACGGTGACCTCCTCCAGCGCGAGATGCTGCGCATTCGGAGCGCGGATGAGTTTGCCATTCGGACTGCCTGGGATCAGATCCGTGATGCCCGTGCGCGGCGGATACTTGCCCGTCATCAAGCTGGCCCGCGAAGGCGAGCACACGCAACACGTCGCATAACCATTCGTAAAACGAACACCGCGTCGCGCCAGCGAGTCGATGTTCGGCGTCTCGTAAAACGTGCTTCCCTGGCAGCCGAGATCGGTCCATCCGAGATCATCGGCGAGGATGAAGAGGATGTTGGGCTGTGCCGAGGATGAAGAATGAGGAATGCCGATTACCGAAAAAAGAAGTGCGAGGGCGAGGAGGTGTTTCATCGCGTAGCTTATTTGTCGGAGACCTGTGGATTCGGCGACGCAGCGGCGGCTTGCTCACTGCGTTTCAGATTCGCGGGCAGTTCCGTGAGCCGTGTGATTTTGCGGATTTGCCAGCTTTTCAGCACCTCGCCTTTCACCGTGGTGGCGACGATGCGGCCGGGGTGTTTCGCGCCGTCGGCGGTGGTCTGGTAGTCGCTGGGGAAGTAGAGAACGCTGGCGTAGCCGATGCGGCCGAGCAGGCCGGTGTCGCGGTCAAAGTGCAGATGCATCGTGGGGCCGGTGCTGCCGCTGACCATGAAGCCATCGAGTTCGCGACCTTCGAGTTTGATGGGGGCAAGCGGGCTGAGTTTCGTCTTGGGATGACTCAATATCGCGAGCGTCCAAGCGGCGGTGAGATTGAGGGCGACGTCATTGGCTGCGACGGTGCGGTTTGCGCCGGCAGGCATTTCCCAGCGGTTGTCGGGCAGCGAGATGACCCAGGTGCGCGCGGTGGTGCCGAGGTCCATGCCGGTCATGAAACGTTCTTCCATCGAGAATTGCCGGAGCACTTTCTCCGCGCCACCGATGGCGGCGAGAGCGCGGTCGGCGAGCTGCTCTGGATTGGTGATGGCGGCCGCGGCTTTGGTGTCGGGATAAGGTTTGCCAGCGGGTGTCTTCGCAGCATCGGGCTTGGCATCGCTCATCGTCATTTTGGCATCGCGCGCTTGTGTGCCTGCGGAGTTGGGCTTCATCACGTCTGCGGCGATGAGTTTGTCCGCCTTGGCATACGCGGCATCGAACTGCCCTTGAGTCACCTTTTTCGGTAGCGGCAACACGCCCGCGGCGCTCAACGCCTGAATGGCAAAGGACGTGCCGGTGTAACTCGCGAGGATGTCCTTTTTGCGCGGGGAAAAAGTGTAGTAGCCGCCGGTCTCGCGCTGGTTGGTGCGCAGCCAGTCGATGGCTTTGGTCAGCCGCGCATCGGTGGGCGGCACGCCAGCACGCGTGAGCACATACACGGCGAAGCCCGTGGCATAACCATCGGTGCGCGTGACATCGAGCGGCTGACCGTCGGGACGTTTCCAATCGGGATGCACGGACAGCGTGCCGGTGCTCCAGCCGTCGGTCGGCAGTTGTTTGGCAAAGAACGCGGCGATGTGTTCGTCGCGTTGTTCCCTGGTCAGAATTCCACCCACGGCCCAATCCGCGATGACCGTGAGGCCGCGCTCGTGCAGGTCCTTCGGCGCATGCGCCTTGAACCAACCGCGCAGCTTCTCAATGCCGCTCTTCGCCGGCTCCGTCTGCGCGTAACCATCCGGTGCCGCCGCCGCACCGAGCGCGACGAGCGTCACGCCCCAATGATGGTCGATGGCCGAGGGCGCTTCCTTGAACGGCACCCACGAAATGCTGCCGTCATCGAGCTGGAACGCCCACAGATGATCGAGCGCCTTGCGCGTCATCAGCTGCAGCTTGCCCGTGCTCACCGCATCATGCCGCGCCATCTCCACTGCCGTGAGAATGCGCTGCGCCCGCTCCACCGCCCCACTTTTCGTCCGGTCCAGCGGCGGCTTCGCCGTGAAGTCCGCCGCAAAACGCTGCATGAGCACACGCGTCTCCATCACGCCCTCCGCCAGCGGGTCGATGAGCGGCCGCGCCGCCATGTAGGCACCGGAGGAATGGCAGGCGTAACAGCCCTTCTCGATGTTGTGACTCCGCAGGTCGAGATACTCTCCCGCCTTGGTCGGGGAGAAGGCGCGGAGAAATTGCTCTCCCGCCGTATCGCGCGTCGCGCCCGGCGGTGGCAGCAGGTTGTAAGGGTCTTCATCCTCTCCCTTCCCCGGATGTCCCGCGAAGGCTGATGCAGCAAGAACCGCGTATGTGAAGATGGCGGCGAGGAAAATGTTTGGATTCATGTTGAATGAGAGAACGGCGTTTCGATCTCACTTCTGGCGAGAGGCGCAGAGCGCTTCATGGTTTTGAAAGTGCCTATTCCTTCTTTGTGGTTAGCACAGGCCTCATAGGATGCTTCTGGAAGAACTCCCACATCAAATCGTTCGCGGAAATGTCCTTCGTCGATTTGCCGAGCATGGCGACGATGGGTTCGTTGCCAGGCCAGGTGTGGCCGCCGTTTTCGATTTCGATGAGCACGACTTCGCTGCCGTCCCTGCCGCCGCTCCACGTTTTGCGGGTGCATTTCATGCCGTCGTCGGCCTTGTCCGGCAACGCGACGATTTCGGGTTCGGGTTTGCAGCCGTTCGCTTTCACCCAGCATTGGATGGTGTGGTCCACGGAGCGAAACTCGGTGACACCTGCACGACCCAGCGGGCCTTTGCCAAAACCGCCTTTGAATGGCGCAAACTCATCGCCGGTGCCGTGGAAGTGCATGACGGGGACGGGGCGTTTTGCGTTCGGCGCGTCCATCATCAGCGGCCCGCCGACCGGGGCGATGGCGGCGATGCGGTCGGACAACTCCGACGCGACGTAATGCGACATGATGCCGCCATTCGAGAGGCCCGTGGCGAAGACGCGATTCGTGTCCACGTTCGCGACCTTCGCGAGGTCGTCGAGCAACGCGCGCGTGAAAGCCACGTCGTCCACCTTGTTCTCCATAGCGTAACCGCAGCAACCGCCGCCATTGAAGGTGAGCAAACTGTCAGCCAGCTTGCCGGTGCCAAAGGGATACACGACGATGAACCCGGCTTCGTCCGACTTCGCATTCATGCCCGAGAGACGCACCATGCTCTCGGGATTGCCGCCGCCACCGTGAAACACCACGACCACCGGCGTGGGATTGGCCGCGTCATACTTCTTCGGCACATGCACGCGGTAGCGCCGTTGCAAATCACCCACGGCAATCGTCCGCGTGTGCTCGCCCGCCACCAGCTTTGTGGCCGGCGATGACGGCGTGCTCGGCGGACGCGCTCCGGCCAACAGATGCGCCCGAAACTCATCGAACGTAATCACCCCATCGCCATCCTTATCCGCGCCCTGGAGCTTCGTCTTGAGCTGCGGAAACTGATTCACTTCATCGGCGGACAGCTTGCCGTCGCCGTTCGTGTCAGCGCGCTTGAAGCCTTCGGTGAGCTTGGGACTCTGCGCCTCTGATTGCGACGCGATGCCGAAGGTAAGAATAAGTAACAGAAGTTTTTTCATGGTCGTGGTTTGGATAAGGCCTTCAGTTCCTCTTCGGTCACGAAGCCGTCCTTGTCGGCATCGAGCCTGTCGAAGAGGGCGGCGGGGAGTTCGTCGCGGCTGAGTTTGCCGTCGTTGTTGGTGTCGCGCTGTTTGAACAGGCTGGTCATGGCGGATGCTCCGCCGCCACCACCGAGGGCACCCATGCCGCCTTTGCTGGCGATGCCGGCGGACTCGTTCGCGAGGCTTTTGAAGGTGCCGTAGGTCGGGGCTTTGTAGAGCTGCGTTTGCACCATGAAGATGGCGAAGAGGTGGTTCTTCCGGTCGAGCCAGAACTGCGTGCCGTTCGCTCCGCCCCAGGAGTAGCCGCCTTCGCCATCGACCGCGCCGCCGAGGCCGTATTTCTGACCGATTGCGGGCTTGAGATGATTTTGGAACATCAGGTCCACGGTCTCGGGCTTGAGCACGCGCACGCCGTCGAGTTCGCCGCGATTCATCATCATGCGGCAAAAGCGCTCGTAGTCCGCCGTGGTGCTGCACAGGCCCTGGCCGCCGAGGAAGAGCGTGGGCTTGGTCGTGAGCTGTGAGGCTTCGCGTCCGCGGGTGAGCGTGCCGGGCTGGCGTTGCGTGTAGATTTGGCAGATGCGCGCGGCGTTTTCGGGATGCACCCAGAAATCGGTGCTCGCCATCTTTAGCGGGCCGAGCACGCGCTCCTGGAGCACCTCGTCGAGCGGCTTGCCCGCGACGGCTTCGATGTAGCGGCCCAGCACGTCGATGCTGTGGCCGTATTGCCAGCCGGTGCCGGGATGGAACTTTAGCGGTGCTTTGGCGAGTCCTTCCGAGAACTCTTTGAGCGTCGTTTTCGCGCCTCGGTTGGTGGTGGCGACGGGAGTGAAGGTCGCACCTTCGTTGCCTGCCTTGCTGCGAGCGCCCTTTTCAATGTCGCCGTAATACAGACCGCTGCTGTGGCTCATCAACATGCGCGGCGTGATGGCGAACTTCGCGGGCACGAGCTGGCCGTTTTCC
>Ga0114966_10000872_pt1 | contig 28452 bp, 17 predicted proteins | sample M_130207_XF_Meta_FD_87029 | JGI IMG/M metagenome (GOLD analysis project Ga0114966, IMG submission 87029) | Freshwater microbial communities from Lake Montjoie, Canada to study carbon cycling - M_130207_XF_MetaG | ecosystem: Environmental > Aquatic > Freshwater > Lake | place: Lake Montjoie... | reverse complement strand
GCGCAACTGATCGCAATCTGATGCGCCGCGAGGGGAACCGTCCCCAACCAGCCCATCATAATTCCGGAAAAGGCGAAGGCCGTCGTCTCAAAGAGCAACATTCCCGCGGCCGGCAGCCCGACGCCAAGCATTTCCTTGAAGCGGATCATCGAGTATCCACCTAGCCAATACGTCGGCCAGGCCGCCCGCAGGCGCGCATCCCGGCGCAACCAGAGAAAAATAACCCCCACCCCGAGCATCCGCGAGAGGAGCGTCGAGATCCCCGCACCCGTAAGCCCAAGCGGCGGCATCCCGGCATGGCCGAAAATGAATACCCAGTTCAGCAACGCATTGAGCCCCACTCCGCCGAGCATAATAAACATCGGCGCCCACGGATGCCCCATCGCCTCCGCGAACTGCCGCAGAGCCAGGTAAACCAAGACCGCCGGCAGCGAGAGCGCCAGCAGCGCATAGAACGGCCCGACCGCGGCCAAGACTTCGGGCGGTTGCCCCAAGCGGACCAGCTGCGGGCCCACCAAAAACATCAAACCAACCTCCAAGATCCCCAAGACCACCGCCAGCGCCACGCCGTGGCGCAGATACTCCGCCACCTCCGCCGGTCGCTGCGCCCCGCGCGAACGCGCCACCAAAATCGCCACCGGCAACATCAGCCCTATCCCCGTCACAAAAAAAAGGTTGAACACATTACCCGCAAAGGCCGAGGCCGCCAACGACACCGTCCCCGCGTGACCAATCATCGCGCTGTCCGTCACCCCCATCAACATCTGGCTCACTTGCCCCACCACAATCGGCGCGGCCAACGTCAGCGTCGGGCGAATCTCACGAAGATAGCGGTCAGGAAAAAACATCGGCGTGCGCGAGTCCGGCAGACCCCCCTCCCATTGAACACAAAAAACACCCGCGATCCGCTTGCCTCCACCCCACTCGACGGCCTGACCACCCACTCATCCGCCGACTCCGCTCCCCTCCACTCGCCCGCGACTAATCCCGGGGCTCCGGCCCAACTACGCCCACGGACCGGCCGCAAGCCTCGCCCCATCGTAATACCCAATCGCAAGACGCACTCAGGAAAGGCTCTCGCGCTCGGCTCAAGACCCCGCCATCGATTGTCGGAAACAGCATCCGCATGAAATCTCGAATTATCTGGGCGATCATCATGCTCGCCGCCATCACCGGATTTTATTACACAACCATCCGGCCAGCCAACAACACCTCTCCGGGCTTTTCGCGACGTCGTCCCCCTCTTAAGGATTTGGCTCCCCCGGAAATTCCCCCGCCACCCATCCCCTCGCCCAACTTCGCTCCACCCACGCTTTTGCCACCGCCCATCACGAGCGCTCCAATTAAAATCCCCGCCCTTAAAACCAATCGCGAACCCACCGCGGGCGGGCGGCTCGAACTCCCCATCCAAGATAACTCCGCGATCGATTTTTCAACGGGCGCACCCGTCGTCCGCTCCGGCAGCAAAGAACAGGCCGCGCTCGATCTCGCGGCCAAAGAAATGCGCGAGGCCACCCAAAATACTTCGTTTCCAGGCCGCCAAAAATAAACGCCCCACGCTCCCTCGGTCGGACTCCGCCAGGGCTCAACGCTTGCCCGAGACCCTATCCGCCATCAGCGCAATCCCGCCGCGCGGCATCGCTTCGACCCATCGCGGCACTTATGGGCCCGCGCCGCCCCGGCGCTGGCGTCACCGACAGCGTGGGCAGTAAGGCGACCGACAGCGCACTCGCCAGCGGCCAGTCAGCGAACGCCAATCCGAAAAACCGCCAGGGGTATTTTCTTAAAGAGGCGCCCCGTTCAGCGCGCTTGGCGCACTCGGACGGTGTATTTCTTGGCCTGAGTGTTCATTGCAGTAAATCGCACCGCCTCGCTGGAATTCTCCGAAAGAATCAGCGTCTGCCACGGCGTCTCATCTCCCGTGCTGAAACCTTGGTCATCCTTAAAGACACAATTGATCTGGACTTCGATTCGACGACTCACGCGATTTTTTACGTTGGCCACGACCTCCAGGCGTCCGTCCGCCAGGGGCCTCTCTTGCAACCCCGTACAAGTCACCGAGGATTGCGCCGGCTGATCGAGCAACACAAAACGATCTGTGTTCTCGAGCGTGAATTTCGTCGTATCCAACGGTGCAAACGGGCCTGGCTTAGTCACACAACCAGCCGTTAAAAAAACGACGAGGACGATAAAAAAATGGGCGCAGAGGCCCCGCAACCGGCTTTGGGTAGTGGTGGTGTTCATAGGCGGATTCGACGGCAGTGGTCCTGTGAGACTGGCTCTTAACGTTTAAGTTCGCTCAAAAAAATAACTGTATCGCGATCTTCAGCTTTAACCGAAATCGCCACCGACTGGGTGCGCTGGGCGAGCACATGGCCGTCCCGGCCGATAAATTCGATTCGCCCGACGTGTTCGCCCGTGGGCAATTTAATCGCGGCAAAACTCAACCGCTGCGGCAAATTATTCCATTGGCGCACGTCTGCTTCCGTCCGCGTCGCCGCCGCCGCAACCTTGCCCAAAACTCCGAGTATCCCCAGCCCCAACGCGGCCGCCCCGCTGCCATCAGCGTCCTGCCCCCGCCGGTCGCGGCGGCGCGCTTGGTCGCTGGCAATCACGGCGCCGGCCAGGGCGAGATCACCGACGGCGTTGGCCCCGGACTTAAAGTAGGCCTTGTTGCCCAAAATGTGATCCATCACCCGACCACCACGCGTGGTCGCTTGGTAACCAAGATCATCGTACATCGGCAGCGGCACAATCCGGCGGCCGCCGTCCAGCAGCAAGCGCGCGGACTGCGTCGGCGAATCCTCCGTGTGGAAGCGAAGCTGCTCGCCGTAACGCCCGCCGGCGTACTTCCTCGGACCGTAGCCAAACTCCGCAAACACGAGGACATTCGCGGTCTCGTTGTACGGAGGTAGAGCCCGGTTTTCGCCCGCGTGCGCTTGCGCGCGAGCCCACGATTCCGATCCGTCCCCCTGCAATTTGGCGGAGGCGAGGCCAGAGAGATAATCCAGCAAGACGTAATCGGCGTCGTAAATTTTCTGCTCCGGATCGCTGTCAATCACCTGCCCCGAACGAAAACACGCCCGCGCGTTATCGGGCTCACCATCGAGCCAATAAAGAATCCCCCGATAATAGTACGCCATCACGCGCTCGTACGGCTCACCAATGAAAGGCTTCGTACTCTCCGCCGCAAATAACGTCCGCGCCCGCGCCGCCTCGGCGTCATTCGTAATCACACCGCCGATCCGCGCAATCGCATCATCGAGCTTGCGCTTCGCTTCTGCAAAATCGCCCACGCGGAGCGCGGTCGCCGCCGCCCGATAATCGAATAAAACGCGATCCTTCTCTGGAACGTTCCCGCCCGGCCGATCCCCTTCCGCGGCTCGGGCGCCCGCGTCCAAACGCGACGTGGTGGATCGCGGCCGATCCGGCCCCGTGGCACATCCCGCCAGCAAAATGAGGGCGAAACCAGCCAGCCCGAGTTGCGCACTGCGGATCATTGGAAATGAGGCGTCGACTGCATGTAAAATTGAGCCTGCCCGCGCGACCGCTCGAAAAATCAGAGGCGGCCCGCCGCCCCCATTCCGCCAGCCACGCCGGAAACCCACGATCATCTCCCGCTTACCGATAGGCGGCGTCCTCAAGGCCTTGTTTTTTAATCTCCGCCACATCCTCCCACACAATCCGGCTTGTCCGCGCATCCGTCAGCCGAAAACTGTATAAAATATAATCGCTCGTACCCGCCGCAGTCCGGGTCGTCATGCCTTCCAGTTTCCCCGTGAGAAAATAATCCGCGCCCGCAAACTCCACCACCCGAGGATCGGCACTCGCCGTCACTTGGCCGCTGCGCTTCGACTCCCGCTCGCGCTCGAGCGTTTTCATCATTTCACGATCCAGAAAACTGACCTGACCGGTCGCCTTGCTATTAAGCTGGGTACGAATGCGGGTGAGAAAGATGTCTTTGTTGATCGGAAACCGCGTGTTGTTGACGACGGGGTCCAGCACGATACTCGGCGGCACGGGCGCGCGCGCAATCTGTGGAATCCCCAGAATACTCCGCGCCATCTTGTCCGTCACCGCCACCAGATCTTGCGACTCGACGCCGGTGCCGGCCACAAAGCCCCGTTCATCCGGCCGCAATTCCGTCACCGCGACCCCCGCAGGGTTCGGCACGCCCGCATTGGTCGCGCAGCCCGAAAATAAAACCGAGCCCGCGGCTAAGCCGGCAAGCCATAAACTAGAATGGATGGTCATAGGAAAAGGAGGGAATTTAAAGGGAGATCAGTCGGATGAAAAAGCTCTGCAACGACCAAACAGACGATTGGCCTCACTCATGGGTGACGCGGTTTTGATCGCAAAATTAACGGAGGAAATGGGCGCGATCGCTGGCTCTGCCTGGTGCACCGGACTCGCGCCTTCGCCCACCGCGGCCGGCGCCCCTGCCGCCAGTAGCCGAGCCGCGCGGGCGCTCGCGCCCACCCGAAGAAAGGGGCCACGCCCTGGACCGTGGTCACCGTTGGATCCGAAATAAGGGGGCGCACTCCCTTCGTGACCGGGCGTACTTTTATACCCGCTAAAATGCCCAAAGCTCGGGCCGTGGTAAAAGCCTCCACCATCACCACGGCGCACCTCAGTGGGGCCACTCTGCCCGCAAGCAAACCCACGCTGGCTTTCGCCCAATCTGGAGAACCCCCCGCGACGGGAGCCCTCTTTCACGCGCCACACACCCTTTTGACGCGGAAAATCCGCTTTATACGACCAAGCCCCCAAGCGTGCCTCGGGCGTGGCGCCGCTCGCGTAACCGAGCTCAGGCCTCACCATCTGCCCGGCGCCGAAACCGAGCGCGGCACCGAGGCCGCCAACGGACCGCCCACCCACGCTCAGGTTTTCCGGCACCGCTCCTACTGAACCAAGCGGCCGCGCGCGAGGCCTCGTTTCAGGCCGGAACATCTGCACGCGCGCCACCCCTGAAATCAGGCGGAAAAAAGCGCAGATCAGAGCAGTCGACATCGGAAAAGGAACGTATCCGACACCACCGCGTCCGCAAGGTTTCACGTTCTCGGAAATCGCGCCCTCTTTTTTTAAACTCTGATTTACCGATTATCGGCGCGAAGCCGGGCGCGTCAAACGAGAGGCACGCCAGATGCGAACGGCCGCCGCAGGCGCCCCTGACACCGCACCCGCCTGGCCTGCGCTAACGCTCCGCCGGAAAGTCCCGCCCACCCTGCCCGTGGGAAGAGCCCTCGCCAGCATCGCCCCGCGACCATCGGCCTATTCAATCCATCCAGCCAGGCCCGCTGCTATTTTCGGTCCGCCGATAACAACGCCAAGGGGACCCCATGAGGGCAAACCGACACGCGGCCGACAAACTGATCCCGACACCTTGGACAGAAAAGGCAACTGGCTGGTGAATCCGGGCACGGCGCCGCGAACAACTCCTCGACCCCGACGCCCTGAGCGGCCAGCGCCGCGCTCACCTTCTCAGCCAAGGCCGCCCTAAACCAACCCGTAACCTTCCGGGCAACGGGGGAATCCTCCGCCACTTCAATTGGCCAACGCAAATCCGCGAGCACATTGAATCCCGCCAGCCCACGAGCGCTCGCCCCACCGAAGGCCAGAAAAAACGCGAGGGGATGCTGCACTGGAAAATACCCGTCGCCGGCCAAGCCGCGCAGCCGCCAAGCTTGAGGCGGCAACAAAAGCGCACTCAGCAAGGTGGCGCGACGCTTCTCCGGTCGCACCGGCGGCAACTGCTGGACCGCTCGCCACGCAGATCCGATCGCGGCCAGGTGGACCGCCAGCAGCACCCCTAAAATCGCCGGCAGCGCCTTCGCCCAGCGCTCACTTGCACCCGTCGGTACGTAAGCCGCCCCACCTCCCACCACATAAATTGTGACCACGAGCCCGCCGCAAAGGGCGATGGCATTGAGCAGCGCGGGCATTTGCGTCCGGCCCGCCAGCACCCGCGCGCGCCGGCGGAGTTCGCCAATTTGAAACCACCGGGACATCTGCAGGCGAATCCGCGCCTCCCGCGCCTCTGAAGTGAGCTGGGCCCAAGCGAGGATTTGCGGCGCGGTGACGTGCCCTGTATCTGGACAAAACCGCACCCCGTTAATGAAGATCCATCCTCCAGCGCGACCGACCGCCCTCACCTCCTCCCACCGCCAGCCTTGAGCCAACCACCCCCGCTCACTGGGCCGACCGACCGCCCCGACGGAGCGGTTGCACAAGCCGAACGGCGAGACCGCCAGCGGCAGATCATCGGCCGTCACCCACCACTGCCCCGGCCAAGTGCTCGGGAGACGGGCGCGGGAAAACCCCGCGCGCACGAGGCGACCACTCGCCCCGACCAGAAACGTAAAGGCACGACGATGCTCCCAACGAGCCCCGTCCAGAAACCAGAGCACCCAAAACACCGCGAGAAGTGACGTCCACTCCGACATGGGCAACGAACCTTACGACCGCGGCGGAGACCGATCCGGACGCGCTCCCGTTACTTTATTCCACACCTTCTTTAGCCCGGCGCCTGCGGCGATCAGCGCAAACACGATCACTTTCCACGCCTTGCCGAAAAAAACGCCGAGCTTGGCGAAGAGCCCCATTTTCGCCGCCAGCACGGCACCGCCCCCGAGCACCAAAGCGGAAAGCCCGTAAGCGGCCACTTTATCGCCGGTTTTAAATTCAGCATATTTTTGACCCGTCACATATCCAAATTGCTCCGAGAGGATTTTATCTGCCGCCGCCTCCGCACCTTTAAAATTCTCGGTGCTACTGGCCAAGGTCACGTTCATCACTCCACCGCGGCCCAGTAAACGAATGCTCTCGTTGATCCAGACTTGCTTAAACCCGTCCTGAGCTGACGTCAGGTTAATCGCCCATTTAAGATGGTGCGTCTTGGCATCGTAGTGCGGCGGCGTCGCCCACCCCTTCAATCTCATCTCATCCCAACCGCGCTGCTTGCGATCGTCATTCGCGGCTTCTTGATTCGCCGTCATCGCCTGCATCAACTTATCCGCATCGAGCTTGTCCTGGTCATCGTCCTTGACGTAACCCGACTCGTCGTAATCAAAGAAAAGCATATAACCCGGGGCGAGCACCACCCCCAACTCGTGGCCGCTGCGAACATTCTGCGTGAGCTCGTAAAAACGATCCAGCGACTCTTTCGCGACAACGTGGTGACCCTCCGGTAGCCGCAACTCCGCGACTTGGCCGAGCGGGACCGTCGTCGGTCCAGAAACGAGCTTAACGCCCGCGCGCCGCAAGGCCTCCTCCTGGCTCTTCGGCGGAGGAGCCCCGGTCGTAGGCTCGGCCGCACCAGCGAGTCGGACGAGGAGGAGCGCGAGAGCCATCAAGAGACGCGAAGAGTGCATGCGCGGGGTATTTCGGCGAGACCGCCCTTGTGGTCAAGAGCGGCTAAAGGGCGCGGCGGTGCGAGCCGCTCCCCGCTCCCGGGGACTCGAGGGCGCGTCAACCCAAGTTGGCGCCCGCCCCTGGCCGCCGTCGGGCGACCTCGGGTGGCCATCGGGCGACCTCGGGTGGCCATCGGTAAACAACGCGAAGGCCGCTCAGGAGCCGATGACCCGCCGGCCATCAAAGAACATTTGCGGGCTGGACGCCCACGTACAATTGAGTGATACGTAGAAACAACATTAGCTCGCCAAAAGTTTCGGCCCCATCATTAAAATAAAGTACAAATCTGGATGTTTCCTCACTGGCTGACTTTTTCTCTCGTCCTCTCACTTTTGCTGTTTTCTAGCGGGTGTGGCTACGTGCACGTAGGGGCGCTGCCCGCCCCCCGGACGACGATTATTGGTGACGAGAAACTGATGAGGGAAAATACCGATCTAAAAACGGAAAAGAAAATGTTGCAGCAGGAGTTGGCGTTGACGCGAGCGCAAGGCACCGCCCTCCGCTCGGCGCTCGAAAATCGCGCGGCCGATGGCGACACTTCGAAGCGGCTCGTCGATAAGCTGAACGAGACGACGCGCGAGCTCATCTCCTTGCGTGAGGGTTACGCCCAACTTCAGGCCGCTAAAAACCAAGCCGTGGCCACGGCGGCAGACGCCAGCGCAATCAAGGAACGACTTGGCGCGACCGAAGAACGACTCGCCGCGTCCCTCCGGATTTACACCGAGCTTCAGGAGGAAGTCATCCGGCTTAGAACCGACGTCGATCACACCCGCGCGGAAAATCTCGCTCTCGGCGAGAAAGTTAAAACCATCACGGCGCAAAATGAACAGGCGCAGGCGGCCCTCGCCCAGTTAAATACCGATCTCCTGACGCAGAAAGACGCCCGCCTCCGCGCTGAGCAAGACGCCGAGACGCTGCGCACCGAGTTGAAGACAGCCGCGCCCGACTCAACCGTCCTCGCGCAACAACGGACCGGCACGGCCGCTGACGCGCGTTCGCTCGTGGCCGAGCACGCCCTCGAGACGAAAGGGCTCAAGCAACAGCTCGTCGATCTTCGCGGCAAAGTTGACGCCCTCAGCGCGGAGCGCACGGCGTTGCAGCAAAAAATCGCCTCGTCGGATAACGAACGCCCCACGCCTGAGGCGAGCGCGAATCTCGAGGCTAAACTAGCCTCGGCCGCAAGCAGCGAACGGAATCTGCGCAACGAAAATGAGCTCCTCCTCGGACAGCTCACCCTGATGAGAAACCGCGCGGCGGGCGCGGCCGGAGGAGAAACGATCGAGAGCCAGCTGAAGGACGCTCAGGCCCAAGTGACGGCCCTCACATCGGAAAACGCTCGGCTGACCACCCGGCTCGCCAAGCCGACCGCGTTGACTGAAGTCATGGCGCCGCCCGTCACCGTCGTTTCCGGAAATCTGACGCTGACGCCCAAAGTGAGTGGCGTAAACGCGAGCTTCGTCGCCAGCGTGCCCAGCAACAAATCGCCCCTTCCCGCCGAATCGGACCCAAACGCCGATCTCACGCATATTGTGGGGGCTGGGGATACGCTGGCAAGAATCTCCAACCAATATTACGGCACCCCGAGTCGTTGGACCGAGATTCTGAACGCGAACCGCGAAGTACTCGGCGAAAATAATAATTTAATTGTCGGCCGCACCCTGCGCATCCCTTAGCCGGGATCTCACGCGCGACCCTTCGGCCGTGATGATACGATGCTCAGGCAACCGCACCCCTGACCCAGAGTGTCCGGTTATCGCGACTACGCTCACTTTATAGCCCACTGCCGCGCCATGCCTTTTGCCAAAATTCTTACCGGCCTAATCCTTTCGGCTACACTCACGGGGTGCGGCTATGTCCACTTTGGCCGCGCTCCCAACCGTGACCCCAGTCGCGGCGATGCGGCGATGGCCACCGCATACAGCCAACTTGCCACCGATCATAAGATATTAAAACAGGAGCTCGCCTTGGTGCGCAAAGAGGGTGACGCCATCCGGGCGGCCCTTGATAACGCCGGAGGCAATCCCGGCAGCCGCGGCGGGGCCGAGGTCCAACGCCAGCTCGCCGAAACCACCCAAGAGTTAATGAGCCTCCGAGCGCGTTATACCCAGCTGCAGACCGAGGGATCCACGGCGAAATCCGCCGTCGAAGCAGCCGCGCTCAGCCAAGCCCAGACTGAGCTCCAAGAAAAACTGGCTCGCTCTCTCCGCAGCTACACCGAGCTGAAGGATGAGAACATCCGCCTCAGCACCGAGGTCACCCAGACGCGTGCGGAAAACGACCGTCTCGCCGCGCAACTCAAAGTGGCTCTGGTCAACGCGGAAGCCGCCCAGTCCGACTTGGCGCAATTGAACACCGAGTTCGTCGCCGAAAAGGAAGCCCGCCGCCGAGCGGAGCAAGCCACCGGTGCGGTGCGGGCCCAACTCACGACCATCATGGCTCAAGCGCCCCCCGCAGCGCCCCAAAATCCCCCCGCTCTGCAAATCGCCAAAACGCCCCCCGAGAACGCCGGTGCGACCGCCGAATTACGAGTTGTCACCGATCAGCTGCACACGACCGGGGCCCCCGCTATCTCCGCGAAAACGCCCCGCCGACACCTGGTCAAAAGTGGCGATAGCCTCGAGAAAATCGCCCGAAACTATTACGGTTCCGCCGAACGCTGGCGCGCGGTCTACGACGCCAACCAGGCACTGCTGAAAGACGGTCAGGCGCTCCGGATCGGCATGGAGTTAATCTTGCCTGAAAATTAGTTGCCCCCGTTGCGCGGTCAACACTTGCAGGTATGATTCTATCCCGCTAGTTGTCCGGCGCCGAATCATTTGAAATTGCAACTCACTCGCAACAAGAAGCCATCCGCATGGGATCATCCGGTGCTCGGTCAACGAGCGGGCTGCCCGACCGCAATCGATAAGAGCCAAAGCCGCCGACCACAGAAAAAAGGGGGCCCCTCGTGATTGCGTCTGATTTACAAACGCCCGAGGAGACTCACTCGTTCGCCACGGCGATTTTGGATCCCCGCCACCCAGCGAAGAAGGCCCTCTGGGTGATCGGGTTTTCCGCGATCTATTTCATTTTTTCGATCGCCTCGATACGAACGTTCTGGCTGCCCTGCGGCTGGGCGCTGGGTGCATTTTTACTGATGGAGCGCCGCAGCTGGCCGATGGTGATGATCGCCATCGCCACCGGGGAGGGCGCCTACAACTACTTCGGCTTTGCCTCCACCTGGCCTTGGTGGGCCAATGCGGTGCTTTCCACCTCGAACGTGGCTGCAGCGCTGGCGGGCGCTTGGATGGTCCAGCGGGTCGTACCACGGAGCGGCCTGTTGCATTCCGTCCCCCGCCTAGTGGGAATTTTGTGCCTCGGCAGCGGGGTGGCCCTCGCACCGACTTCCGCTGCGGGCGCATTCATTGTCCAGCTAATGGGATCAAAACGTGACTTCTCCACGATCGCAACGGCTTGGTATCTCCGTGACTTGCTCGGCGTCTTGTTAATCACACCCTTGGTTCTGGCATGGTTACAACCGATCGGACTACAAGACCGAGCGTGGGATCGACGGCGCCAGCTTGAAGCGAGTCTGCTGCTCTTGGGCCTGATCGCAGTGCTGTTATCCACCTTAGTTGCTGGAGAAAGCCACGGCTTATTAATCCGCATCGCCGTCATTCCCTTCGTCCTGTGGGCTGGCCTACGCTTCGGGACCCGTGGCATTACCGCGATCAGCCTCATCACCAGCCTATCGCTCGGTTGGCTAGCGCTCAAGGGCTACGGTCTCAGCGACCTGAGCGCGAGCGCCTCGACCGTACGCGCCATCGCGGCGCGCAATCTCGATCTCCAAATCACCCTGGCCTCGATGGCGTTCTTCGGCTTGATCCCCGCCATCATCGTTCAGGCGCAGCGCCGAGCCGAGCAAGCGCTCCGCGCGGAACGAAATTTTTCCCGAGCCACCCTCGACCACGCGCCCGTGAGCGTGCTCGTGGTCGGCCTGGAAGGCGATCCGCTCCAGATCAATCGCTCCGGACTGAATCTATTGGAAGCGGCCGACCTGAACGAAGTCCGCACCCGCAGTATTCCGGCGTGCATCCAACCCGCGTACCGCCAGAAATACCTCACCCTACTCCGTCGTGTGGCGGAAGGTACCGACGAGTCGCTGGTGTTCGAGTTACAGAACGGGCAGGGGAATATCCGCACCATCGAAGGCAAGTCGGTCCCTCTGCGGAACGAGCATAACCAAATTTACGGTGTGCTCCACCTTTGGCGCGACATCACGGAGGCGCGGCGCATCGAGGCCGACTTGGAAGTCGCGCGCTTCACCGTCGACCACGCGACTGTGCCGATGATTTGGTCTCTCCACGAAGGCCTCATTGTCGACACGAACCAAGCCGCCCGCCAACTCCTCGGTTACTCCGAAGAGGAGCTGAAGCAGCTCCGCTTGGCCGATCTCATGCAGGGGGATGACTCCGCCGAGAAGTCATCGCCTTTGCAGAGTGGGCTGAGCCGGCCCGCAACCACCGCCGCGACCACGATGCGCCGGAAACAGGGGGAGACCCTCGAAGTCGAAGTGCGCACCCAATACCTTCATCTTAATCAAGGAAGTACCGATCGCGAACTCGTGTGCACCTTCATTCTCGATGTCACCAAGCAAAAGCGCGCCGAGGAAATTCTCCGCCGCAGCCAAGCACGCTTATCCCTGATCTTCGAAGCCGTCGCGGAGGGGATCATCGTGCACGATGGCAACGGGCAATTGATCGATTTCAACCCAGCCGCCGCCCGTATGTTTGGGATTGCCCGGGACGAAATGTTCCCACGCACCGCGGCGAATCCCGGTTGGCAGTTAATTCAAGAGGAGCAGCGACCCAGTCTGCCCGACGACGATCCCTCTTTTTTCAGCGTGAGCACCGGGCGCCCCATGCGCGGGGCCATCCGAGGTCTCGTTCAAGCAGACGGCACCACCCGATGGCTCTCCATCAGCACCGAGCCCCTGCTCAGCGCGAGCGGAGATGTGACCATGGTCGTCAGCAGCTTCTCCGACATCACCGCCGAACGCTCCCTTAATAACCAGTTGCGGCATTCCCAAAAAATGGAAGTGATCGGCCAGCTCGCCGGAGGCATCGCGCATGATTTTAACAACATCCTTACGGCGATGATACTGAATCTTGAGATGCTGGAACGTGCGCCCCAATTTCCGCGGTCGGGGCGCCCGATCATCGATAATATTAAAGGAATGACCAAACGGGCCTCCGGCCTGACGGAGCAGTTGCTTCTCTTCGCTCGACGCCGCGTCGTCCAAATGAAGGCGATGGAGCTGAATGCCAACATTCAGTCATTGGCGAAAATACTGGGTCCCTCTCTCGGAGAAAAAGCTGTGCTCAACCACCGCCTCGATCCGGCGGGCGTCTGGGTCGAGGGCGACGCGGGGATGATCGATCAGATCGTCATGAACCTCTGCCTTAACTCACGTGATGCGATGCCCGCGGGCGGCACGGTGACGATTGAGACCGGCGTGGCGATCGTGACCCCGGCCGAGGCGGAGAAAAATCAATTCCCCGGCGCGCGCGCCGGCCGCTTTGCATTTCTAAGGGTGATCGACACAGGGACCGGCATACCGCCCGCGTTGCTTGCCCGTATTTTCGAACCATTCTTCACGACAAAAGAGCCCGGCCAAGGGACCGGGCTGGGGCTGGCCACCGTGCACGGGATCGTGATGCAGCACAACGGCTGGATTTCTGTCGCGAGCATTATAGGCAAGGGCGCGACTTTCACCGTCTACCTACCCACCGCAGTCTCGTTCCAGGCGGTGGCCGCGCCGGTGAGCGCGAGCCCAGCCGCCGCCAGTGCCACCATTCTGTTAGTCGAGGATGAACCCGCGGTCCGGATGGTCTGCTCGATGCTCCTGCGGGAAATTGGCTATCACGTACTCGAAGCCGACTGCGCCCCGCGAGCGCTCGAACTCTGGCAGGAGCACCGCGATGAGGTCGATCTGCTCATCACAGACGTCGTTATGCCCGAGGGGATGAGCGGGCACGAACTCGTTACTGAGCTGCGCCAAACTCGCCCAGATTTGCGCGTGATCGTGATCAGCGGGTACAACGATGAAATCATTAAAGCCGAGCAACTGATCTCGGAGCGAATCACTCTGTTAACAAAACCATTTGGATTTGAGGCCCTGGCGAGCACGGTGCGCGGGGCGCTGCCTGAGCCGATCGCCGCGGGCGCGCAGAAGGAACGCCATCGTCGAACGAGCTAGTCGGTCGGCCGACCGACCGCCGCCGGCAACGGCGTGCGCTCCAAGTCAATCAAGGTACGCAACTCAGCCAGCGCGGGCTGCGCGTCCATCTCGATTAAGAATGCCCATGCCGCGAGCACCCGCCGATAAAACAACACCCGCTCGGCCGCCGTTTTTCGACTGATCGGCCGCACGTCGTCCGCTCTCGAAACGAGGCCCGGGCCCATCTTTTCGGCGGCGGCACGCACCGCCGCCTCGCTCGAAGTCGCTCCCCAAGCCACCACGCGAGCGCGACGTTCCGCCCCCCAACGCGCCACGTCCGCCGCTTTAACCGGATCCAGTTTGGCCGGTTTCGCATAACCCGAATTCCAATAAATTTCGTTGAGCAACGGCGTGTCGTTATTACCCCGCGGAAACATAAAATCCCGCCCGTCATCCTCCAGCTTGAGCAGGTGCCGCTCAAACTCGAGCACCGCGCCGCTAACCCCACTCACCATTCCTCCCGCGACCGCGACCTTCCACGCCGGCCGGAGTGTCTCGCTCCAGGTCTTCCGCATTTCCGCCATCGCGGCTCGCCGATTCCCGCGGCCAGAAACTCCGCCACCCCGTTCTCCGCGACCACTCACCGCCGCCTCCAGTTGCGCCCGCGTTCCCGCCTGCAACAAATCTTTCGCCGCTGGAATTTGCTCCACCAAGCGCACCGTAAACCGCGCAAACTGCGCTTGGCGCTCCCGCCACGCCGCCGCGGTCGCCGCCGCGGTCGCCGTCGCCGTCGCCACGGGCACTCCCCGCACCACCCCCGTATCCACGGCCCGCTGAAATGCCACCACCGCTTGCTGAGTCTTCGCCGTCACACTTAACGTCGTCGCCAAACGCGTTTCAATCAACCGGGCCCAGCTCTCCAAATAATGCTCCGAGGTCGACCGCGGCTTATCAATCGTCTGGTCGACCAGCGTCGCCACCTCGTGGGCCGCCGCCAGCGACGAAGCGCCACGGCCCTTCGACTGCCCTGACATTAAATCAACCCCAAGAAGGCTCTCCGGGAAAAACCGCTCGTACCCCGCCCACTTTTCCGGATCTGGATCCGCATCACAACCCGCGGCCAACGAGGCCTCGTCCGTCGCCGTAAAACCCGCCACCCGCAACCGCATTCCACCTGCCACCGCCCCCGCCCAACTCGGCACGATCGAAAACCACGCGCGCGGCGGCGTCATTTCGCGAGCCACGCCCAGTTCATGAAAACCGCCCGAGTGGCATTGCGTCATACAAAACACGACGCTCCCGCGGCCCAGCCCGCTCACCAGCACCTCACGCAACTCGCGCACCCCGAGCACTTCCTTCTCATCGGTCGACCACCCGCCCGACCGGCGCCCGCCCGCTTTTAGTTGCCACATCGTGATCCCACTTTCCCGTTTCTCGTCCTTGCCCAACCATTCACCGTGGTCTCCGACAAAGAGGTAAAGCGTGCCACCCCCACTCACCGTCGGCAGAATCTCATCACGCAACGCCCGTAGAAAACTCTCCTTCGTCGCCGGGCGATTTTGAGGCAACGAGCCAGGCAGCCACGACTGCAACAAGTAGCCCGCCTCCTTAAACTCCTTCCGCGTATCCGCCAGAACCGGCGCCACTCCCTCGCGGTTCCCTATCCCAAAAAAAACCCAAGACGACCCCGCGGGGACCGTTCGCCCAAAAAATGCCGCCAACTCGCGCGCCTGCAGATACTGCGAATAATTATTACTCAGCGGGGTGCCGCCACCCGAGAGCAATACATAGGCGTCCTGGGGCTTCGTCGCGGGCGCCACCACCGCGGGCTTCACCACCAGCGCCTCGCCCACCGGCGTCGATGTACAGCCGCTGACGATCACGAAAAGACCCCAGAGGAAAAAAATCCGGACGGGAAAATGGCTCAGCACGTTACCTTGCTATCGCTCGCGAGCGCTGCCGTGCCAACCGGAAAATAATCTGCTCGGCGCAAACCCCCATCAGGCTTGAGGGTAACGCTCGGTCGCGACGCTTCCGGTGCACGCCGTTCCTGATCAAGGTCGCCGTGCTCGCGGACGTGACGCCCGGCGGCCTCGCGACGCTTCCGGTGCACGCCACCGTTATCCGCCGGTGGGCGCGACCCTTAGCCGCGGCGCACGCCGTTCCTTGTCCGCGGTGCGCGCGACCCTTAGCCGCGGTGCGCGCGACCCCGCGCGCCACCGAAACCGCCGCCACTCGCCACCCGCCCACCACACCCCGATGCCGGTTACTTGAACCCACGCCACCGGCTCGTTCACGCGCCCCGCCACTCCGGGTGGAAAAAAACCTCTGAGTTTGCCTCCTCGGCTTTTAACGGTGAACTCTCCCCTAATATGCCGCTTCGCCGTCTGTCTTCCGCGTTTACACCCGCGCTTTTCACCCTCGCGCTTACCCTCCTCTTCGGTGCGAGCGGCCACGCTGCCGCGGTCCAGGTCAGCCCCTCGCTTGTCGCCGCCGACACGACCGCCCAACCCGGGCGCCCCATCACCGTCGCGCTTCGTCTGGTCCACGCGCCTCACTGGCACACCTATTGGCTTTTCCCCGGCACCGGGTTGCCAACCACGATCAAGTGGACGTTGCCCGCTGGCTGGAAAGCGGGTGAGATCCAATGGCCGGCACCCCGCGTGCTGCGCGATAGCAAGCAGAACATCGTCGGCAACGGGTACGAAGGGGAACTGTTTCTCCCGATCACACTCACGCCGCCAGCCGATGCGCCGAGCGGCACGCGGAGCGAAGTGCAGGCCACCGTCGACTGGTTAATGTGCGCGGACATCTGTATTCCCGGCACGGCGAAGCTCACCCTCACCCTACCCCTATCCGCCGAGCCTCCCGCCGCCGACCCGATCTCCGGCGCAAAAATTCGCGCCACTCTCGCCGATCTTCCGCGACCCGCACCCGCATGGAAAATCACGGCCACGCGCACACCCACCACCGTACTTCTGAAGGCCGTACCCGCCCAACCGGGCGGGCACATTCCCCAAGACGTTCATTTCTTCTCCGAAGACGGTCTGACCGCCTACGAATTGCCTCAAACCGTGCAGCCCGACCCCCGTGGCGGCTTCGTGCTCACGCTGGGGCTCGATCTGACCGGACCCGCCACCACCGCGACCCTCCGCGGTGTGCTCACTTCCGAAAATGGCTGGAGCGCCGGCGATCCGCGGCGCGGCCTGAGCGTCGACGCCGGGCTCACCGCCAGCACGGCCACGGCCCCGGCCCTTTCACCCGGCCCGAACGCCGGAGCGGGCGCGCCGAACGCCGCACCCGCCAGCCTCATGGGCACACTGCTCCTCGCACTCGTCGGCGGCCTCATCCTCAACCTGATGCCCTGCGTCTTTCCCGTATTGGGAATTAAGATACTCGGATTCGTCAACCAATCCGGCCATGATAAGAGAAAAGTCGTGATGCACGGTCTCGTCTTCGCCCTCGGCGTGCTCCTCTCCTTTTGGACGCTCGCCGCGGTTCTCGCGATCCTGCGGGCGGGTGGAGATAAAATCGGCTGGGGCTTCCAACTGCAATCGCCCGCCTTCGTCTTCACCCTCGCCGGCGTCATGCTCGTCTTTGCGCTCAATATGAGCGGCGTGTTTGAGTTCGGGCTCCACGCCACCAGCGTGGGCTCGGATCTCCAGACAAAATCCGGCTACGCCGGTTCGTTCTTCACCGGCGTACTCGCGACCGTCGTGGCCACGCCGTGCAGCGCTCCCTTCCTCGCCCCCGCCCTCGGGGCCGCGCTCGCCCTCTCGACGATCGAATCGTTCGCGATTTTTACCGCGATCGCCATCGGTCTAGCCGGACCATACCTGCTCCTCTCAATTTTCCCACAAGCCGTAAAACTCCTGCCCCGCCCGGGCGCATGGATGGAGACCTTTAAGCAATTTATGGCGTTCCCGCTTTACGCCACCGTCGGCTATCTGGTGTGGGTCCTCGCGGGGCAGACCACCGAGGAAGGCCTGCAAAGCGTCCTCTTCGGCCTCGTGCTGGTCGCGCTCGCCGTCTGGATCTACGGCCGCTGGACGGCGCCGGGCGCTTCCGCCGGCCGCGCTCGCTTTGGCCTGGGCGGGCTCCTGATCGTCGGCACCGCGGGCCTGTGGCTGGGCTGGCCTCACAACACCTCCGCCCGCAGCGCGGCCGCCACCGCGGCTGGTACGCCCGAGGTCATTTGGGAACCGTGGAGCCCGGAAGCCGTCGCCAAACTTCGGGCCGCCGGCCGCATCATCTACGTCGATTTCACCGCGCGCTGGTGCGCAACGTGCCAGGCCAATAAAAAACTCCTCTTTCACCACGATGGCGTCTTACGCACGTTCTCTGAAAATAAAATCGCCACCTTGCGGGCCGACTGGACCAATCAAGATCCGCGAATCACCGCTGAACTGGCCGCCTATCAACGCAGCGCGGTCCCCTTCAACGTCATCTGGTTTCCCGGTAAAGAAACGCCCCTGCTCTTGCCCGAATTACTCACGCCCGGCATCGTGCTCGACGCGCTGAAGTCGCTCACCCCATCCCAACTGGGTAAATGATGGGGCGATTTTGAGTTCCTCGTGGGAGCACGGCCAGCGCGGACGGGGCGTGCCCAAGGGATTTTCTGACGGCGGCGGGTCCGCGCTTTCACCAAGCTGACGTGGGCCGACCACCGACGTGCGGCGACACCGCGGGCGCCGGCTTCGAGGGGCGGCCCGCTCGTAGCTTACGCGCGGTCACGATCGCGGACCCACGTGCGATCAAACCGTTTGACCGCCCGCCAAACGGCCCAAGGCAACCGCCTCAGCCGTGTCCAAGTTTCCGATACTTAATCCGGCGCGGCTGATCCGCGTCTTTACCTTTACGCCGGCGGAAATCTTCCAGGTAACTCGAATAATTACCGTTGAACCACTGCACCGTGCTGTCGCCCTCAAAGGCGAGGATGTGCGTCGCCACCCGGTCAAGGAACCAGCGATCGTGCGAGACGACCACGGCGCAGCCGGCAAAGTTCTCCAATCCTTCCTCCAGCGCACGGATGGAATTTACGTCGAGATCGTTCGTGGGTTCGTCGAGCAGAATGAGGTTCGCGCCGCTCTTCAGCAGCCGCGCGAGGTGGACACGATTGCGCTCACCCCCCGAAAGCACCCCCACTTTTTTCGACTGATCCGCCCCCGTAAAACCAAACTGAGCGCAGTACGCACGGCTGTTCATCTCGCGGTTGGACAAGCGCATGATCTCCTCACCCCCACTGATCGCCTGCCAGATGGTCTCGCCGTCCGGCAACGTGTCCCTCGATTGGTCCACGTGCGCAATCTGCACGGTCTCGCCCACCCGCAACGTGCCGCGGCTGGCCTGCTCCGCACCGATGATCAGGCGGAACATCGTCGTCTTACCCGCGCCGTTCGGACCAATCACGCCAACAATCCCACCGGGCGGCAGCGAGAAATTGACGTCCTCAAAAAGGACGTTGTCGCCGTAACTTTTTGCCAGGCCCTTCGCCTCGACCACGAGCGAGCCAAGCCGGGGTCCCGGAGGAATCATAATTTCAAACTCCCGCTCCTTTTCGGTCACGTTCTGCTTGAGCATCGTCTCGTAGGCGTTGATGCGCGCCTGGGACTTCGCTACCCGTGCCTTGGCCGACTGGCGGATCCAAGCCAACTCGCGTGCCATCGCCTTCTGCCGGCGATCTTCCGTGCGTTGCTCCACCGCGGACCGGGCCGCCTTCTGCTCGAGCCAAGAGGAATAATTACCCTTCCAGGGAATCCCGTGGCCGTAGGACAGCTCGAGGATCCACTCGGCCACGTTGTCCAAAAAATACCGGTCATGCGTCACCGCGATCACCGTGCCCTCATACCGCGCAAGATGCTGCTCCAGCCAGTGAACACTCTCGGTATCCAAATGGTTGGTCGGTTCATCCAGCAGGAGAATCGACGGTTTTTTTAATAACAAGCGGGCGAGCGCCACCCGTCGGCGCTCACCACCGGAAAGTTTATCGACCAACGCCTCCCCCGGTGGACACCGCAACGCGTCCATCGCCATCTCGACTTGCGGCGTCACATCCCACGCCCCCATCGTATCAATTTTTTCCTGCAGCTTTCCCTGCTTCTCCATGATGACCTCTTTGGCGGCATCATCGGCCGCTTCGTTAAGCTCATCCCACGTCGCATCGTAGGCCGCCGTGAGATCCGTCAAGTGCTTCACGCCTTCTTCCACGCTCGCGCGCACCGTCGACCCTGGCGTCAGGTGGGGTTCCTGCTCGAGCAAACCAACGCTGTACCCCGGTTCGAAATGCAAACGGCCATCAATCTCCGTGTCGCGACCGGCCAGAATGCGCAACAGCGACGACTTGCCAGAACCATTCAGGCCGAGCACGCCAATCTTCGCGCCGTAATAAAAGGAAAGCGAAATATCGCGGAGGATTTCCTTGCGCTCGATTTTCTTCGAAACGCCCAGCATGGAAAAAATAATCTTAGGTGCTTCGTCAGGTCGGGCCATGCGGCTCACTCAAACGGTCTCGCTCCGCCCCGCAAGCCAAGGTTACACCCCACGTCCATCACCACCTGCTCAAAAAACCTTCCAGCCGAGTTGGGCGTCGCCCAAAAAAATCGCGTGCGCTCCGGCCACTTGTCCGTCATTTCTTTGACATGACCCACGAAGATCGTTTCGCGCTGCTCAACCTTACGCTGCCCCCCGCCCCGCGCCCCGTCGCCGTTTATCGCCCGGTTGTCGTCGTCCAAGGGATGGCCTACGTCTCCGGCCATGGACCGAATTGCCTCGATGGGTCGCGGATCGTGGGCCGCGTCGGCGCCGATCTGAATCTTGAGCAGGGCCACGCCGCCGCTCGCCAAGTCGGCCTCACCATTCTCGCCACGCTGCGCGACCACTTTGGCTCACTCAATGCAGTGAAACGCGTCATCAAGGTCCTCGGCATGGTGAACTCCGCGCCCGACTTCTACGAGCACCCCAAGGTCATTAACGGTTGCAGCGAATTATTCGCCGCCGTCTTCGGAGAGACCGATGGGATCGGGGCCCGCAGTGCGGTCGGCATGGGGCCGCTGCCCGGCAACATCGCCGTTGAGATTGAGGTCATCTTCGAACTCGCCTGACTTATGAATATCGACTGGATGCAACTACAGAATGAGGCGGCCGTCGCTTCGCCCGCTTTATTGGTCTACGCAGATCGCGTGGAGGAAAATCTCCGCCGAATGATCGCCATCGCGGGGTCACCGGGACGACTGCGGCCACACATTAAAACGCACAAGCTCGGACCCATTGTCGCCCTGCAAGTCCGGCTCGGCATAACCAAGTGCAAATGCGCGACCATTGCCGAAGCCGAATTGGCCGCGCAGGCCGGCGCCACCGATGTGCTTCTCGCGATGCAACTCGTCGGCCCAAACGTGCCGCGCTGGGTCGCCCTCACCCGCGCGTTCCCCAGCGTCGTATTCTCCACGCTCGTCGATGATCCCCGTGCCCTTGCCCTCTACCAGGAGTCCGCCGTCGCCGCTGGCATCACCCTCGAACTGCTCGTTGATCTTGACGTGGGGTTTCAACGCTCCGGCATCGCCCCCGGGGCCCAGGCGCGCGCACTTTACCGCGCACTCGCCAGCGCACCCGGGCTCCGCGCGGGCGGTCTCCACGCCTATGACGGTCATCTCCAGCAGCCGGACCGCGCCGAACGAGCCCAGGCCGCCGATGCGGGGTTTGCCCCAGTCCGCGCCCTCCACGCCGAGTTACTGCGCGAGGGCCTACCCGTCCCGCGGTTGGTCTGCGGCGGCACCCCCACTTTTCCGATCCACGCCTTGCGCCCAGACGTGGAATGCAGTCCCGGGACCTGCGTGCTCTGGGATGCCGGCTATCACACCAAAATTCCCGATCTCGATTTTCTTAATGCCGCGGTCCTGCTCACCCGCGTCATCAGCCGCCCCGGCGTGAACCGAATTTGCCTCGATCTCGGACACAAGGCGGTTGCCAGCGAGATGCCGCATCCACGCGTGATTTTCCCCGCCTTGCCCGAGGCCAAGCCGGTCGTCCACAGCGAGGAGCATCTCGTGCTCGAAACTCCTCGCGCCAGCGAGTTTCCCGTCGGCTCAGTCATCTATGGAATACCTTGGCACATCTGTCCGACCACCGCATTGCACGACAAGGTGCAGATCGTGCGCCACGGGCTCGTCGCCGAACAATGGCAGGTCACGGCGCGGGCGCGGCAGCTAAACTTTTAGTTGCCATCACTCGCGCCGACGCCCGGCGATCACATCAGGGCGCGCTCGTTTATTTTTTAAGTGATCACCCGAACAGCCGGGCGAACCGCGCGCTCATTTTCTAATCGGCGGCGCATTTAATTCCACGACTTCACGCCGCCAGAGTTTTTCATAGTCGTTTTGATAATCGAAACGAATCTCGAGGTCCGTGAGCTCCACCGCCGCGCCAGCACCCGCCAAAGCAATCGCGATTGAGTTGGGCCCACTCACCAACGGGCCCGGCCAAGCCAGCGGAATGTGCAGATAATCTTCCGCCGCATCTTTCGCTTTGGGCGCGGACTTCGTCACTTGCCTCGTCGAGATCCGGGCGGAGTCCGCTGGCCGCCCAGCTAAAACCACCTGCCCGTTCAGCTGTACTTCCATCACCATCGCCGCCGGCAACGCCCGAAAGCCCAGCCGCAATTCACAAGTCTGCAACGGAAACGGGACCGCGCGCGGACGCTCGGCGACGGCCAGCACCAAGGACAATCTACCCTCGGGAGAAAACCGCACCGGCAACTGCTTGCCGTAGGCATAGGAGTCTCGGCCATCATTATAATAGCTCTTGGTCACCGCATAAACTACGGACTGGCCCGGGAGATTTTCCGGCCGGGCGAGATCACGAAATACCCGGTGCAGTCTGTCGTCGTGAGGGCGCGACGAGCCAAATGCATTATAAAAATTAAAAAGATAGAAACCATCCACGCCGGTCGCGCGATAGTTGGCGGCGGCGCCGCGAATCTCCTCGAGCGTCGCATCCCGCGAGAGCAGCGCTCCCGCGTACCGGTCAGGTCGATTCGCCGGAAAGGGCAACCGCCAACTCGTCCGCGGATAGAGCGAAGGATAGACTTTTACGTCGTGCCGTTTCGCCAGCGCGACCAGATCGTCGATCGGCATGTCCCCGGCCAGTGTCATGATTTGCGCGGGAGAAACCACATCAACCAAGCCTTCGCTCATCCAGCGGGCCACTTCCAGGCCAGCGGTCGTGGCATCAGTGAGCGATGGGGGTACTCTCACAAAAAGATACAGCGGGCGCCCCTCGGCGAGAGCGAGCGCCTCGAGCCGCGCGCGCACTTTTCGCACGAGGTCGGTAATCAGGGGCGCACCCGCGATCGCGCGGCCCTTCGGGAAAAAAACCTGGAAGCGATTGAAATCGAGTTCAAAGCCATCGACCAGATCATGGTACCGCGCGAGCACCTCTTCGACCGTGGCCAAGCGCAACTGCCTCACGGCGTCGTGCGTAAAATCGAGCAAGTTTCCATAGGCGGGCTGAAACGCGAGGGGCGACTCCTTGATCGTGTACTCGTGGCGATGCTTGAACCAAAACTCACTCGTCATGGCGTGAGCATCCGGGTCGACCATAAAGTGCGCGTCATTCATGCGCAGACTTGGAATAAAGCGGAGCCCGCGCCGCTTCGCCGTCTCGCCGGCCGTGCGCACGGCGTCAGCACCTTGGGCGAGACAGGCCCGCGCGCTCTCAATCCGCTTTTCCATCAGCGAACCAGGCTTTTCATCAGGGGATTTTCGCCAACCGACCCGGCTTGCCACGGCCGTATTATAGTAAAGGAGATCGCCACCCATCCCAACGCAGTAAACCAGGGTCTTGACCGGAGTGTCCGCGAGAGCGGTGAGGTTGGCATCGAGCAGCGCCTCCGACCGTGCCCGGTCGGGTACCACAAACGCGAGATCAGCGTCGTCGTTGAAGACCACGCCAAAATCCGGCAACGGCCGCGCCCCCGCGCCGGCCACGGCCAGAGTTACCATTAAAATAAAGCCGCACCGCTTGATCATGGCACGCGGGCGACCAGCTCGGAGAGGCGGACCCACCCTTGAGCCGAGGTCGCGCGGAATTCGATCCGGAGATAATTTACCCCAAACTGCGCCGGCCGCTGGGCGGGCAGCTCTCTGGGCGGCTGCCCGTCGATCGCGACCTGCCATGCCCCGTTCGCCGTCGCGTCGCGCCACGTGAGATGCACGTCGTGCCAACCAGCATCAGCGAGCTGATCGACCGTCAAAGCAAAGACCGCCCGCTCGGCTGCAGCGACGTCGTCGATCCGGTTGAAGTGATCGTTAAGAGCAAGCCGCACCGAACGAGCTTCCGCCGGAACCTGTATCCGGAAACTCACTTCGCCCGCAGCCCCGAGCGGAAAATTCCAGAGCGCACCGCCCAAGCCGGCGGCAGGCAGCGGCATCGCGACGGCCCGCGGGCCGCTCCCCAGGGTCTCCACGCGCAAACCCGGGGCGCCGTAGTGCGTCCAGCCGCTCGGGCCAGCGGCCAGTTCATCCCGCACCACGCTCTCCTCCAACCAAGCCGGATCAAAAGTCACGATCGCCCGCTTGCCTTCGCCTTGACCACTCACGAAAACGACCTTGCCGATCGCATTTTCAGCGGCCGAGGCATAGGCGGTTCCGCGGTCGCCCCGGGAGGCGCCCAGTGGCTCGTGGAGGACTTCGCGGAAACCCCGCCACGTCTCTCCGTCATCGGCGCTGATGGCCGCGTGCAGGACTTCGCGGCCACCCATCGCGTAACTCCGCGGATCACTTCCATTCTGACACCTATTTGTGAAGAGAACGATTTTTCCGTTTTTCAGGCGCAGTAACGCCGCCGGAGAATCCGATGAGATAAACGCCGATCGAGCGAGCGCCGGCCAGTGCGCCGCGCGGTCATCCGACCAACTCTGCCACAGTCGCCCACCCCGATCGCGCACCAGCATCCAGACCCGTTGGTCGCGCAACTCCAATAGCACCGGCTCAATCGCCCCATAGCGGGTCACGTTCGTCGTCTTTAAATCCAGCGAGAGCCGATCCGGGGACTCCTGCCAACTTCGGCCGGCATCATCCGAAATATAAACAAACGTGTCGTTCCACCCCAAGTCAGGCCCGCTCGCCGGCGCTTTCTCACGCTCCGGAACGGCCCGGGCGACGGCCAGGACGAGCCGCCCACTCTGCCGCAATTGGATGAATCCGCGGATCGAGCCGACGTAGCCCGGCACAATCCGCCGAGGCGACGACCATGCGCTTGCCCCAGAAACCAAGGTCGCATGATAGACCTCGTAGAGTCGCCCGCGATAGCCGCCCGGCCCTTCGCCTAAAATATGCATCACCGCATGGAGCGCGCCATCGGTCGCCGCTAATACCTGAATCGCGTAATAAGCTTTCCCTGGCAGCACAAACGCGGTCTGGGCCTCGGACCACGTCAGTCCACCATCGTGAGAGCGAATCACCGTCACCACGTCGCTCGCGGGTTTGCCAATCGCATAAATTTCCAGCGTACCATCCGTCCGCGAGAGCAGACAGGTCTCGTTCGTCGGCGCCTCCCGAATGACCGCGGGCGCCCACCCGGCCGACGCGCTCGCGGGCGGGGCTCGCCATCTCATACCGACCGGTAGCGCCGACTCAGCGGCTCCGACCGGGAGCCACTGGCTGAAGGCAAGCATGAGACAATACGCGCGCATCGGTTCGTGAAGGAATGACCAGGTCAACGGGCCAGCATTTTCAAAACTCAGAACGCACACCAAAAGTCACCAACGTCCCGAAGTTCTGAAACACTTGGGGCCGAGTCCACTCCGGCGTGCCTGGGCCCGCGCGCTCCGTCCGCTTGTTGGCGCCATTCCAGTTCCGCGCGCTACCGTAAAGGGTGAGCCTTCGCGTCAAACGATAATCAAAGGACCCGTCCTGCGTGATTTGCGGCGCGACGTAAGAGTACGTTCCCGCCGGGATGGTCGCGCTCGCCGCCCCCGCGGCGCCGGTGACCTTGTAAGCGTAGGCGACATTCCAACGTACGGACCACGCACCCCGGACGTAAGTCATACCCCAATTGATATTCTTGTGGGCAAAGGGCGTAAAATCCCGGGCGTTGGGCCCGCTGACGCGTGAAATGGTCGCATTCGTAAACGTCGAAAAACCCCGCGCCCATGCAGGTAAAAAGTAGAAAGATTGGCGCCAGCTGACCTCGTATCCTTCGATGACCGCCTCGCCGCCGTTGGTCTTGGTGATGACTTCATAATCGAGGTAATCGTCAGAAAGACCGAAGCTTTCGAGCTGCGCCAAGGTCGCCGCACTCCGCGTCTGTACGAAAAAGTTTTTAATATCCTTTCTGAAAAGACCCAACGAGACGACCGCACCACGCAGACCATAACCCTCCACCGAGAGATCGTAATTATCCGCCGACCACGGCTGTAATCCCGCGTTCACGATCGTCGCGGTGCGGACCGAGGAGGTGGGGTCGGAAACCGTAATACCAGGGATCAGCTCTGTGAGGTTGGGCCGACCCAGCGTCTGCGCGAAGGCCGCCCGCGCCACCAGCGAATCCGTGAGGTAATAGGTCGTGTTTAAACTCGGATAATATCCAGAGTAACTTCGCTCCGCCCGGGCGCCCCGCTCTTTATAACGCAGCTTCGCCGTCGCCATCGCATCACTCGTCACCGCCGTGAGCCGGCCGCTGGCATCACGCAGCAGATTACCACTCGCGTCCTGCTGATAAATCATGCGGACGTCATCCTTCGGCCCTTCGCCGAAATCTGCCGTCTTCTCAAAACGGACCCCACTGACCAGCCAGAGTTTATTATCGAGAAACTTTATATCGGCGCGCCCATACGCTGCGGAAATCGTTTCTTCAAAAAACTTCGAGTTGAGTACGCCCGACTGGTACGCTCCGGCCTCGTTCAGCACGAACCACTCGGGGTGCGCCTTGTAGAGGTCGTAATATTTTGTCGGGCTAACCCATTTCACTTTGAGCGTATCACTGAAAAACGTCTGAGCGGAGAGCGTTGGATCCGTGAGGTCATAATCCCCGACCAAGCGGCTGGCAGTCACCGGCGGGGAAAACGTCCAACCCTTCGCCACCGAGGTGTTGTCTTTCTGCTGGCGATTAACCGAAAAACCGGCCTTGAGAATCATCGGCGCACCCAGCTTGAGTTCCCTCGAAATATTCGCCGCGAGACTTCTCATGTCTGAAATGATTTCATTGGGCTGACTGGTCGGGGCCGCCATCACCAAGCCGGCGTTGTCGTAGGGATCCACGCCCTGGCCCGCGCGCGTCGTCGCGGTCAAAGTCGGCGCACGGCGCGAATAAATTCCATCCCAGCCCTTCGCCTTGAGAATCAGCGAGCTCAACTGCAAACTACCGGTCGTGCGGAAGAATCCATGCGCCACATCCTGACGCTCGTCCCAGCTGCGTGAGAAATTCGCATACGCATCAATTTTGTAAATCGAGCCGTCATGAACGTAACGCGCGACCGCCGACGAGGTACCGCGGGTGCGATCTCCAAACGTGGCCGATTGCCGAACGCTATCATTACCCGCCGCGGCGCCCTCAGTAGCCGTGGCCCCGCCCGTCGCTCCGGCGCCCCACGTTGCCGTAAAAACATTCTGGCGGGTCGGCGTATTAATTTGCACATGTTCGAGATTCACGCGGAGGGAATTTTGGCGGTTGATTTTCCAATCAAAGGTGGTGGCCGCCAACTGGCGCTCAGTCGTCTGCAGCACATTCTGCTCGGAGTTCGTCGTCTGGATTCCGCGAATCAAGTCCCAGCCCGGCGAATCGTAATCCATATCGTAGACTCGCGTCATTTCACTGAGGTTAAGGGTGAACGCAAAATTCTTACTCACCGGCTGCGCATAACTCAAATCGATGCCGGGCTGGATCGCCCGCGCGCGCGAAGTACGATCACTCCCCAACCAATCACTCAAACCAGGGGCCCGTAACCGGTGGTCAGAATTATAGGCTCCATACGTGTTAATTTTCAAACTGCGGCGCGGACTGCTGAAACCGCTCTTGCCGATCACGTTCACCGTGCCGCCGACGGCGTTGGCCGGCCGATCCGGCGTCGGGACTTTGGTAATTTCAATGCGATCGACACTACCGGATGAACTCGCGGCAAGATCGAAAGAACGATCAGCGGCGGGCGAAGAAACTTCGACCCCATCCACCATAAAAATAATCCCGCTCGCCGGCAGGCCGCGAATGGACGCGCTGCCAGCCGTCTGCGGAGCGCCCACAATCGAAATTCCCGGCGTATACTTTAAATACTCGCCGATATTCCCGTCCCCCAGATCGCCAATCTCGTCGAGGACAATGACGTTTTTAATATTCGGCGCCATCTTCTGCTCATTGACCGCCGCCGCCGCCGCGCTCAACGCCGTCGCCGCCACCACGAACCGCTCGAGCGCCACGACGCCTTTCTCACTGGCGGGGAGCGCCGACCCGGTGGCGAAGCGGAGGGCAAATTCAAGGCCGGCCCCACCCGAGGCCTCGGCCGTGACCACCGCCGTCTGGGTTTCCATCCCCGCGTAAGAAATCTTCAGACGTTGGGCGCCTGCGGGGACCCTGCTCAGCCGAAATTCGCCATCCCCATTGGTGAAGGCCTCCAGCGTCGTCCCCTCGATGGTGATGCGCGCATTATTCAGGTAGTTGCCGCTCTCGGCACTTTTAACCCGTCCTTCGACGGTACTCCCGAGCGTCTGCGCCCAACCGGTCTCGCCGAGTAATAGACCCATGCCAACAATTAGGATCACACCAGCCCGTCGGGTGATGGTCGCAATATCAGCAAACCCGCAGAACGGGAGGAGTGAGTTAACGAGGAGCGGATAGGTTGATCGGTTCATGGGTTC
>Ga0114966_10000871_pt1 | contig 28467 bp, 21 predicted proteins | sample M_130207_XF_Meta_FD_87029 | JGI IMG/M metagenome (GOLD analysis project Ga0114966, IMG submission 87029) | Freshwater microbial communities from Lake Montjoie, Canada to study carbon cycling - M_130207_XF_MetaG | ecosystem: Environmental > Aquatic > Freshwater > Lake | place: Lake Montjoie... | reverse complement strand
CCAAATTTGGAATGCAGTATCAATACTATTTCTACCCAGATAACTACGGTGGCAGCATGAATAGTACCGTCTTTAATGGCCCGAATGCAGGTGCAGACCCTGAGTTCGCCCTCAAGGGTGCGGGTGAGCTTGGTTTTACCGTTGCTGTGCCATACAAGGCCTTCAATCTCTATGCAGGTTACTATTATGATTTCCGCATCAATGGTCAGTACCTTGCGCTTTCTGCGGATTACACGTTCGCAGTCAATGATTGGCTGAGCATTGTGCCTTCTATCGCCACTGGCTACGGCATCGACTACTACACCGGCAATGGTTCTAACCCTGCTTGGTTGACCAGTAATGCCGGCAATCCAATGACAAATGCCTCAACATCAGGTTTTACCCACGTTCTCTACACCCTAGCAGTTCCGGTCAAGCTCACCAAGTCTGTGACTTGGACCTCTTATGTGGCCCTGAACCACTCCGAAAAACTTCGTGCGAGCCTCAACACCACGCAAAATGAAGTCTTCTGGGGCACGAAGCTTAGCTTCGCGTTCTAATTCATCTGGGGCTTAATGCCCTGCATTCAAATCTGATTAAGTTGGCGCTCCCGGTCTGTTCTCAGGCCGGGAGCTTTTTTTTAGCGTATTGCGGCATCCTGCGTAGCATCGGCTTCGCATGTCCACACAAACCTCCCTCAACTGGAACTCGCGCAACGTCACCCGTGGCTGGCAGCGCGGCATCACGGCATTTTATTGGGGGTTAGGCTTTAAGGAAGAGGATTTCGATAAAGCACAGATCGGCATCGGTACTCCTCTCCTCGACGGCAACATCTGCAACGTTCACGCCCACGAACTCGCCAAGCTCCTCGCGCAAGGCTGCACAGAGGCGGGAATGGTCGGTTTTCCCTTTGGCGTCTCGCCGGCGAGCGACAACATCACGCAGGGCAACATCGGCGGCGCGGCCTCGCTTTGCTCGCGCAATCTGATGGCCAATGGCGCGGAGATGATCTGCACCGCGCACAGCTACGATGCGATCATCGGTCTGCATCATTGCGATAAAAACGGCCCCGCCTTTGCCATGGCGCTGGCACGAACGAATTTCCCCGGTCTCATCGTCAATGGCGGCAGCATCATGCCCGGCTGCCACAAAGGGCAATCCACGAGCATTCTCGATGTCTATGACGCAGCCGCAAAGGAAGCGCAGGGCACGATGAGCTACGAGGAGAGCGAGCAGATCATCCGCACGGCCTGCCCCGGCCCTGGTGGATGTGGCATCGCGGCCTCTTTCAACACTTGGGGCATCACGCTCGAAGCGATGGGCCTCAGTCTGCCAGACACCTCGTCCATGCCTGCCATCGAGGCCGGAAAGCGCGAGGAATGCCTCCGCGTTGGAAAAGCGGTACGCAACCTGCTCGAAAACAACATCCGCCCGCGTGACATCATCACGAAACAGTCGCTCACGAACGCCATGACGGCCATCGCAGCCATCGGCGGTAGCACGAACGGCGTCATCCACCTCCTCGCCGTCGCCCGCGAGGCCGGCGTGGAATTCACCCTGCGCAATGTGCAGGCCATCTGCCGGAAGGTGCCCGTTCTGTGCAGCTTCGCGCCACGTGGTCGCGGTACCATGGTCGATCTGCACCGTCTTGGCGGCACCACGATGCTCCTGAAGCACATTTTCGATGCCGGACTGCTCGACGGCTCCTGCTTGACCGTCACCGGCAAAACATTGGCTGAAAATCTTGCCAGCGCCAAAGCGGTGCCGTTTCCGAACGACCTCATCGCGCCGCATGACAAGCCCTTCAAAGAGTATGCCGACATCCAGGTGTGCTTTGGCAACCTCGCGCCGTACGGCATGGTCTTCAAAGTGTCCTCGCTCAAAGAACCGCGCTTCGCCGGTCGTGCGATCTGCTTCGAGAGCAGCAAAGGCGTCTTCGAGGCCGCCGCGCAGGGCCGCATCAAGCCCGGTCACATCGTCCTCATCCGCGGCAGCGGCCCGGTGGCGCTCGGCATGCCGGAGATGCACGTCGCCAGCGCTGCACTCGCCGTGCCGGAGCTGTATGGCAAGGTCGCTCTGATCACCGATGGCCGCGTGTCCGGTGTCTCCGCGGGTGCTGTAGGCGTGCATTGCACCCCCGAGGCCGTGCTTGGTGGGCCAATCGCCCGCGTGAAGGATGATGATGAGATCGAGTTCGACCTCCTCGGTGGCAACATCGAAGTCAAAGCCGATCTCGACGCCCGCGACTGCACCATCCCCGTGGTGACGCATCCCTTTGGCTATCTCGCCGACTTCGCCGCTACCGTTTCACAAGCGCATGAGGGCTGTGTACCGCGGTGGACACTTCAGCGTCATTCTGTGCTTGCCTGAAAGCGGTCGTTTGGCGCATGCTGGGCGCATGATCCGACTGTCCACGCTCTGCTACGTTCTCTTTGCCATCTCACTTCAAGCTCAGGAGAAGCGGCCAAACATCCTATGGCTCATCGCCGAGGATTTTGGACCGCATCTAGGGTGCTATGGGACCAAGGAGGTCTCCACGCCCGTGCTAGATGGCATCGCGGCAAAGGGGATGCGCTTCACGCGGTTCTTCACAACAGCGCCAGTGTGCTCACCGAGCCGCTCCGCCTTCAACACGGGCATGTATCAGACCACCATTGGCGCGCACAATCATCGCTCGCACCGCGATGACGGCTACGCGTTGCCTGCGGGTGTGAAGCTGATCAGCGAGCGCATGCATGAGGCAGGATATTTCACGGCAAATGTGAAGGAGTTGCCAGCAGAGGCGGGATTCAAAGGCGCGGGGAAGACGGACTGGAATTTTGCGGAACCTGAGAAGCCTTTCGATTCGGCCAACTGGGATGAATTGAAGGCGCACCAGCCTTTCTACGCGCAAATCAACTTCCAGGAGACGCACCGCACTTTTCATGCACCGCCACATGCCGATCCGGCAAAGGTGGAGGTCCCACCGTATTATCCCGACCACGAAGTCACGCGGAAGGACTGGGCGGAATATCTCGACGCGGCGAAGGCGCTCGATGAGAAGATCGGCAAAATCATGGCGTTGCTGAAACGCGACGGCTTGCTGGAGAACACGATCATCTGTTTCTTCGGTGACAACGGCCAGGCTCACGTGCGTGGGAAGCAGTTTTGCTACGAGGAAGGGCTCAACGTACCGCTCATCATGAGCTGGCCGACAGGTATTGCGACTCCGACAGGCTTCGAGTCGGGGAAAGTGAGCGACCGCTTGCTCATGAGCATTGATTTGACTGCGACATCGCTCTCTTGGGCGGGAATCGCGAAACCGGAGGGCATGCAGGGGCAGGTATTCTTGGGCGAAAAGGCGGAGGCACCACGTGAATACGTCTTTGGTGCACGCGACCGCTGCGACATGACGGTCTTCCGCTTCCGCACCGTGCGCGACGCACGCTATCGTTACATCCGCAACTTCACGCCCGACCGCCCATTCCTGCAATTCAACGCCTACAAGGAAAAGCAGTATCCGGTGTGGAACTTGATCAAAGAACTCGCTGCGCAGGACAAGCTGACGCCTGAGCAGGCCGTTCTTGCCGCGCCGACGATGCCGGAGGAGGAGCTTTACGATTTACAAACGGATCCGTTTGAGGTTCACAACCTCGCGAAATCAAATGCGCCAGAGCATCGCGCCGAGTTGGAACGTCTGAGTGGTGTTTTACAGACATGGATCGAGCAGACTAACGATCAAGGACGCATCCCTGAGCCAGAAGAAGTGTCCAAGAACGAAGGCAGCACCAAGGGGCCGACAAAAGAGAAGAAAGTGAAGAAGAAAGCCAAGTGATGCCGTGATTGCATGATGGCGTAAAACCGCCATTCTCCGCGCGTGAAGTTGCTTCCCAACCACCGCGCGCACGACGCGCAGCACCTCATCCAGCGCTGGCGCGTGCTCGCGCGCACGGCGGGTTGTGCGCTGAAGACCTTGTGCAAAGTGAATGAATTGCCGGTGATCGTGATGGAATCGCCCACAGCACAAGCAGGGCAACCAGCAGCCTATCTTTCCTCCGGTGTGCATGGCGATGAACCGGGCGCGGCCTGGGGTTTACTGCTGTGGGCGGAAAAGCATGTGCGTGAAATTGAGCGCGGCTCATTTCTCATCGCCCCGTGCCTCAATCCAGTCGGCTTGACCCTCAACACGCGGGCGGATCATCGTGGCATCGACATCAATCGTCGCTTTCACGATGCGGCGGACGTGATCTGTGGCCCGTGGCAGCGCTGGATTGCGGGAAGGACGATGCGCTTTGGCCTTTGCTTGCACGAGGACTATGACGCCCAGGGGATTTATCTTTATGAGATGAATCAGGCGCGCCAGACGGCAGGCCACGCCATCATTGAACGCTGCGCGCGTGTGATTGCATCTGATCCGCGCAAAACCATCGATGGCCAGCGTGCTAAGAGCGGAGTGATCCGCCGGCGCACACTGCCCACACATCTTCCAGGCATGCCGGAGGCGATCGAACTGCATGTGCGTAGCTGCCCGCTGACGATGACGTTTGAAACACCGTCGGAATTTGATTTGGATATACGAGTGCGTGCACAGATGAAATTCATCGAGACTGCACTGGAGGTTTTAGTATGAAGCAACTCGTGTGCATGTATGCGCTGCTGCTCGTTGCTTGCTCGACGATCAAACCGTTGAGCGGCCATGCTGTGCTGAACTCCGCAGAATGGACGAGTTACGATGGCAAAACGATGCCATTGAAAATCTGGCCGGTGCCTACGGGGGTGGCTCTGCGCGGTGTGGTCATCGCCGTGCATGGTCTGAGCGGTGCGAAGTCGGACTTCTGGTATTTGGGTGAGCAATTGCCGCAGCGCGGCTACATGGTTTACGCGTACGATTTACGCGGGCAGGGGAATGACCCTGTGGTAGCGGAACGCGGCGACATCTCGGGAGAAAAAGCCTGGAAGCGGGATCTGGCCACCTTTCATGGTTTGGTAAAACGCAGGCATTCAAAAACGCCGGTGTTTTGGTATGGCGAGAGCTTGGGCAGCCTCATCGCAATGCACACCGCGGCAGACTTGCTGGGAAATCGTGAAGACCCGGCTGGTATCATTCTGGCCTCACCCGTAGCGGGTTTACGCATGACATTGACCGGCTTCCAGCGTTTCTTACTGGAGACGGCGGCCAAACTTTCGCCCCGATCACGCTACACACTTGGTGAACTCGCCGGCGTGGATGAATCGAAGATCAAGGTCACTTCAACCTCCTCGCATGGCGGCCAGATGGCGGTCACGCCACATCACGTTAGTGCGTTCTCGCTTCGGCTACTCGCCACCGTTGGCGGGATGATGGATGACAACACAGAAGCTGCGCACCATTTGAAAATGCCGGTGCTGTTCGTCGCCTCACCGAACGATGTGCTGTCCTCCGCTGATCAAATCCAGACGCTGTTTGCGGAACTGCGTAGTCGTGACAAGAAACTGCTTTGGTACACACGTTCCTACCATCTCCTGCTGCATGATGTGCAACGTGAGGAGGTGGTGAACGATGTTGCCCGCTGGTTGGAACGGCAGATCAAGCCCCACAAACACGGATGAATCTCGAACATGCTATTCTCGATGCTTTGAGTCGTGAGCCGCTGCCTTTGAAGGCAGCGGATATCAAGAAACTGGTCAAGCCGTTGGCCGGACGTGCCGCTACATCAAAAACAGTGGCTACTGCGCTGGAGGCACTCGCCACATCAGCTGCGCTGAACTGCATTCCCGGCAAGCCACAGCCATTTTACACCACGCAAAATCTCGCGTCTGCTGCTGCCTCGCTGCTACGGCATAGTATCCATCAGGCGAAAAAAGAGCAGCCTGCGTCCAAATTGAAACTGAAGCTGCCGTTAGCGCTGCAATCCCACTTTGAGGGTGCATTGGCGCAGCTAACAGCCAGCGGCGTTGCGTTTGTGCTGCCAGGCACAAAACGACTCGTATTTGCCGGACGACCGAAGCCGTCAGCACTGCTCGATGCTGCGAAACGCCGTGCTTTGCAGAAAATTCTCGATGGCGTGAACGCTGTGCGAACGCAGAACGTGACGCTGCCCGATCTCATCGCTTGGCTGGATGCCGAACCTGCAGCCGCCGCAGTGCCGGGCGAAGCAGAACTGCAACGGTGGTATGAGCAGGACCGTGTGCGCTCCTCCACCGTCATGATTCCAGTGCCACAGACTTTTGCACATTACGCGGCCTGGGCGGTAGAACGAGGGCAGGCTGCTGATAGTCAGGTTTTACGAAATTTGATTGAGACTCTTTACAACAATGGCCGTCTCCTGCTAGAACCCTGTGAAAGGCCGCAAGACCTTCCCGAACATGAACGTGCCATGCTTGTCCCGATGTCCCTCGGTCCTCCCGGCTACTCCTGGTGTTGGATCGCCTAACGCTCAGTCCTCCTTCTCCTGAATCCTGAAACTCCTCAAAAGACGATGTCTGACTATGCTGCCATGAATCCCTTTGTTTCCACCAGTGTGGGGGAAAATGATGTGTGGAATGCTGCCAACTTTCTGGATGTGCCCTACATTCATTCAGTCTCGTTCGGTGCACTGAAAATCGCCGTGGACCAAGTGCGGGCGCAGCACCGGAGTCAGGTGCGTTTTGTCCGTGGCGCGGGCGGTTCTGGCAAGTCGCATCTCTTTGCGCGGCTGCGGCGTGAATGTACCGACAAGATTTTCTATGCCTACGCGCCGAATCCGCCGCTACAGCCGGAAGCGCTGGAGAATTTTATCCTGACCCGCTTTGTCAGTAGTCTGCGTCACCCGGCACGAAGTGCCGACGGTAACGAAGCACCCTATAGCCAATTGCGCCTGCTGGCCTATGCCTTGCTTAAGCCGGTGGTGGAGCAGGATGTGACCCTTTCGGAGTTGCACGAAGCTTGGGCGGACATTGCCATCGAAACACGCAAAGAATTGATCCATCAGGCGGTGCAGCTTCTTGAGGCCGAGCACCCCATGGTGCCGCGCAGCGTGCTGCGTTGTCTGCTCAATGTCCTGCGTGATGATAAGGAGCATCTGGCTGCCCAGTGGCTCTCCGGCGCGGCCTATCTCACGGAGAACGAGTTGAAATATCTCAATGTCCCGGAGCCTCTGGCACGAGCGGACATGGGAGTCGTGATCCAACTTTTTGGCAAACTTGCCGCGCAGGCGGGTTCGCCGGCGGTGTTGGTGCTCGATCAGCTGGATCTCATCATCACTCAACCGCAGTTCGATGAGATGCAGCGTTTGCTGTTCTCACTGATCGACCAAAGCGAAAATTGGGTCGTTCTGATCGGCCTCGTAGCCGAACGCTTTGCCGCTTGGGATGCGGCGCTCACTCAAGCTTTGCGCGGCCGCATCGGCGTGCCGGATTCGAATGCGCCGCTTGGTTTCCGCCTGCCGGTGGTGGATATGCTGCCCATCGCGAACGAGCAAAAACGCCTGCTGTTAACCTGTCGGCTCGAAACACCCGAACTCGTGGCGCAGCGCAAAAAGGACGGCATTACCTCCGCGATTCATCCGCTGCTTGAGGAAGACATTGCGCGACTCACTGCGGGGGGAGCGATCTTTCCGCGTCATCTTCTGGCCGCCGCGGCGGAAGTGTACACCACGCGCACCATGGCAGGTCAGGTGCATCTGCCTCAAGAAGTAGTTGCTGTTGTGACAGCAGCAACTGAGCCGCCCACTGTCGTTGCTTCTACTCCGGTTTATCAAACCCCGGTGGCTGAGACCGCTCCGGTGCCATTGCCTGTGGTGGAAGCAATCCGCGAAACACCCGTTGTTGCAGTGCCTCCGCCATCGCTGCAAACACCTCAGCTTGCCTCACAACCGCCTTCTCCGGTTGTCAGCAAAACATCCCTCGCTGAAAAGATGGATGCCTTGTTCCAACAGGCTGTTGATGCGGCCAAATCGGAAACGGCGCCTCCCAGTGCTATCGATCTCGGCGAACGTACGCGCGATCTCATCGAACTCATGGTAGCACCGCCAGTCACGATCACGGAAGGCGACATCCGCAAAACTTACGAGAACTTCGATGGTGCCGACCGTTGGTTCGAGTGGGGTGGCGGTAAAGTGCGCATCGTCACCAGTGACTCCATGCGTGGCAGTTTCATCGCCGTCCTGGAGCGCATCAAGGAAGCCGGTGGAGATACACTACTGCTTCGCAACGACATCGCTCCCGTTTCTGGCCAGCTCACGATGGAACTGCTGAACGCATATAAGGCAAAAAATACCTTTCATCACATCCCCGCGACCGAAACAGCTCTACTCTCTGCTCTTGGTCGTATCCTTGCCGCCCAGCGTGAAGGCTCCTACGACCAACTCGCCACCGAGCCGCCTGCGACGAAAGACAACGTGCTCGCTGCTTTACGCAATCATCCTCTGCTGCGTGGCATTCGTCTGTGGGAGATGATTCAAAAAGTGCATGTACCGAAACAGTCGGCGCCGGTTCAAGCCTCGGTTCTTTCATCCATCGTCAGGCCATCCTCCGTGCCAGTTGCTAAACCGCCCGCTGTTACTGGCGCCAAGCCGACTACACCTCCTCCACCACCACCAACTATGGTGGCAGCCGCAGCTGTTGCTAAGCCCGTTGCAAAGCCTCTATCTTTCCCGGTGGCAAAACCCATCGCTAGACCGCCTGGGGCTCCTATTGCAAAACCGCCGCAGGGGATGCTGCGTCCACCGCTGAGCAAGCTACCGCCGCCTTCGCAGGGCAACGCCGCCTGAGGTAGATCATGCTTTCTTGGCTACAAAGCCATGATGAGTGACGTTTATCGCGCCACTATGAAATCCTTTCTCCTGCTTCTCTGCACTTTCACAATTCACGTCCTCGCGGCAGAGACGAAGCGCCCGAATATCCTGTTCATCTACGCTGATGACCAATCAACGAAAACCGTCGGATGCTATCCCGGCTCGTGGCCTTGGGTGAAGACGCCAAACATCGACGCATTGGCAAAAAACGGCGTTCGCTTTCACGCAGCCTATCTAGGTTCGTGGTGCATGCCTTCGCGTGCCACGTTGCTCACCGGACGTCATCCGCATGGCATCGAGTCGATGTCGATGGAAGGCAAGTATCCCGGCAGCACCTACGATGCAAAGCAGTGCCCTTTCATTCCCGCCCAAATGCGTCAGCAGGGCTATCACACTGCGCAGATCGGCAAGTGGCACACGGGCACCGATTCTGGCTGGGGACGCGACTGGGATCATCAGATCGTCTGGAACCGTCCACTGCATCCCGATAACGCTGGCGCGTATTACGAGACACAAATTCTCTCCATTGATGGCAAAGAACAGACCGTGGAAGGCTATCCCGCCGACAATTACACTCAGTGGTCCCTCGACTATATCCGTGGCAAACACCGCGATGCTTCGAAGCCTTGGTATCTCTGGCTCTGCTATGGCAGTGTTCATGGACCTTCGAAGCCAGCCAAACGCCACCTCGGCAGCTACAAAGACGCCGAAGTGCCCGTCCCTGCCGACATCTTCCCGCCACGCGAGGGGAAGCCCGATTACCTCAACAAGATGCAGGCTTGGACCAAGGGCGAAGACGGTCATCCCATGGCAAAAAAAGGCGGTGAAGCTTTCGGTGAAAGCAAAAGTGGTAAACGCTTCGACGACTGGGTGCGTCAGGTGAACGAATGCGTGCCCGCCATCGATGAAGGTGTCGGCCAGCTTCTTGCCGCGCTCAAGGAAACCGGCCAACTCGACAACACGCTCATCGTTTACACTGCCGACCAAGGCTTCAGCATGGGCGAGCATGGGTTCCGCACCAAACTCGCGCCATACGACGCGAACTATCGTTCGCCGCTCATCGTCAGCATGCCCTCACGTTTTCCGACCGGCCAAGTCTGTGACGCGTCCGTCAACGCGACCGATCTCTCCGCGACCTTCCTCGCCATGACCGGCGTGAAGGTGCCCTGGCCCGTGCACGGCCGCGATCTCACGCCGCTGCTTGAAAAGCCCGACACTGCGTGGCCGCACGCCTGCTACTACGAGCATATGGGCAACGAATATGGCACCAAAGTCAGCCAAACCATTCTTACCCAAGGCAAGCAGGACAACTTCCAAGGTGTCCCTCTCTACTCCGCCATCGTGCAGGATCACTTCAAGCTTGTTCATTACCTCGACGGTGAATCAGGCGAGGAACTCTACGATCTGAATACAGACCCTGAAGAATTGAAAAATCTCATTGCTGTCGCCACGCACGCCGATCGCATAACCCAGCTCCGTAAGGCAATGAAGACCGAACTGGAACGCACCGAGGCCGGGTTCGCACGTGCTGTGAAATAGTTGCGATTGCCAATCTAGCTACTTTGTCACCGGTGGCAGTTTACACGACTGCCATGCAAGAAACCGCCACTGGCCGCCTTCTTCACGCCACACGGCCAGGTAACTCAAGACGCTGTCCATCTCGCCGGTTGCGGTCACTGCTTTCACATGCGCACGACCCGTCATCAGCGCAATGCCAGGCGCGGGGAAGGTGAAGTTCTGCTCTTCGTAGTCGTAGCCCTCATATTTGGTCTTCCCTGCGGTTAGGATGTCGATGAACGACGCTTTTGTATCCACGATGCCATTTGAGTGAGCGTAGCGCAGATCATCGGAGAAGATGGCGGTCAACGCTTCGGTCGTCGGTGTCTTCATCGCGGCAACACGGGCTTTGTCAGCTGCTTGAACAGCGGCAAGCTTCGGGTTTTCCTCCGCAAAGAGTTGAACAACGAACAGGAGGGCGAGTGAGGTGAGCAGGGTTTTCATGGTGGCAGTTATTTGGCGTGTTTGAGGACGAAATCGACCAGTTCCTGGCACTCGAAGAAGGATGGGCCAACCTTATGACCTTCGCCGGGGACGATCTTCACGCTGAAAGAACCGCCACCGGCTTCGTAGCGTTCTTTGAGGAGTTGGGTGTTCAAATCATACGGCACCACGACATCGGAGTCACCATGCACGGCAAACATCGGCACCTTGTTGGCCAGCAGGCCCTTCAAGTTATCGATGGGATTGAACTCACTGAGCTTCGCGACGAGTTCGGGCTCGGTCATCGCGAAATCAGCTAGCGTTTGTGCCTTCGAGTTCATCAGCGGCCAACTCGCGAGATTGCACACGGGATAGATGCCCACCCAGGCCTTCACCTTGTCGGGATTCCGAAACGCCCACGCCAGCGTCATCATGCCGCCGCGACTCTGACCAAGCAGGATCGGCTTCGCGGAAAAACCGCGCTTTACCATCGCATCGTAAAACAGGGTGAACTTCGCCGAGCTGGCCGGTGAGCCGCGCACCTCGCCGAGGTCAAAGCCCGCGATGCTGATGCCCGCCTTCATGAAAGCCTCGAAATACATCGGACGTCCTGCCAGCGAGACACCACCGTTCAATGTTGGCGCATACCACACCCACGGCTTGCCCTCAGCAGGTTTGGGCGCGGCATACAGCACGGCTTTGTGGCCTTCGATCTCGAAGATCTCGGCTTTCTTGGGCAGGTTGTCTTGGGCGATGGCTTGATGAGCGAACGCGAGCGACAGGAGCAAGGTGATGAGTTTCATGGGTGAGGTCGATGTAAACGAAGGAGGCGATGTTCTTCATGCCAATCCTACCACGGCGTGAACCGCAGGCCGAACAGTGCCAGCACGCTCAGGCCGAGCACGCTGAGCGCGGGGATAAAGAACGGATCGTAGAAGTCGATGACGTGGGGGCGCTTCTCCAGCACGATGACTTTTTTCATTTCGTCGATGCTTTTGAAGACACTAGCGAGGGCTTCGGGTGTGACGGCGTTGAAGACTTCGCCGCCGGTGGCGCGTGTGATGTTGATGAGGGGCTCAGAGATCTTGTCGCCAGTGAGCATAATCGTGAAGACGGTGATCTTTTCAGATCGGAGGTGCTCGATGATCGCGGCATCCAGCGGAGGATTGATATCGCTGCTTTCGCCATCGGTCATGAGGATGATCATGCGGTCGCCGGTCGGTCGCTGAGCGAGCAGGTCGGTTGCGCCATGCAGGGCTTTGCCGATGAAGGTGCCGCCCCAAAGTTCATCGGGCAGGCCGTGGCGGGCCATGGAAGGAGGGTCAAGCTTGGGGTTGTTCGGCTCGATGAAGCGCTTGGAAAGTGGGATCGACTGTGTATCGAGCGTGAGCGGCAGCCAGTGGATGAAGGTGCGCGAGAAGATGGTGAGCCCGAAGGCATCGCCTTGGCGATAGGTGATGAACTGCTCGATCGCATCCATCGCCGAGTCGAAGCGCCGATGGCGCCCTTTGGCCTGCGAGCCGTGGTCCTCGGCCATGCTACCGGAGGTATCGAGCACGAACTGCACGTTGTTGAGCTTCCGCTCCACTTCCGGCGGCGTGTAGGTCAGCGGATGAGCGAGAAAAATGATCGCCATAGCGAGCAGTGCGGCGGGCAGGCAGTTCGCGCACAGCACCATGAATTGCAGGATGCGACCGCGCCCCTGATGCCCATGATCGAAGGGCATGGCGATAGGTTGTCCCCGCCGTGTCCATTCCCAAAAGGCGAGGATGACGGGCAGCGCGAGCAGGCCTAAGAGCTGGGGATGCTGGAAGATCACGATGCAGCCTCCAGGGTATAGGGCTTGATCACAGCAGCAATATCAGCGCTTGGAACGGATGAACTCGGGTGATGCAGCCAGTGCTGGAGTTTCTTCAAAGCTTCGCCAGTGCTGCCATGGCTGGCGATCTGGTCGAGCGAGATGTGCATGGGCTCGGCATTGAGCGCGAGTTCATTGCGCCAGCATTGCAGCATGACCATTTCCATTTTGGCCTTCGCGTCGGCGTTGAGAGTGCCAGCTTCGAGCTGTGCGAGGAAGCTGCGCATCATCTCAGCGAGTGTCGGTGGTGGTGGCCCGGCATCCGGCTCGGCGGGCGGCTTGGGACGCTTCCAGAAGATGAGCAGGAGCAACCAACCGATCCACAGCAGCGTGAACAAAGCCATCCACTCGTAGTAGCGGCCACCGACATCGACCCGGATCTCTTCGGTCTCATGGATGCGTGTGTCGAGGTTCTTCGAGAGCTTGGGATCGCCTTCGAACTTGAACGAGGGCAGGCCTGTCATCGCGCTGCCGTCATCGGCGACGAGGTAGTCCTTGAGATCAAAGGTGCCTGCCCGATTGACGATGTAGCGCAGGTCATACACTCGACGATCAGGCTTCTCCGTGACCTCAGCGATGCGCACATTCACTGCCACACCCCACTTGTAAGGCGCAACCGCGAGCAACGGCCCGCTGTAGGTGACGATGGCGGCTTGCTCTACGCCGAGCGGCACGCGCAGTCCGTCTTCCCTCGTGCGCGTGACCACAAAGGCGATGATGCCCGCGATGACGAGGACTGCGGTGAGCAGGATGAGGTGTTTGCGTTTCATCGTCCTGCGCTGCCTCCGAAGCCCCGACGGTTTAAAAAGTGACGCAGTTTGCCGAGGATGGGCTGGTCGGTAAGCAGGTGCAGGTAATCGATGCCGAAGCGAGTGAGTTCGCTTTTCCATTCCTCGCTCTTGATGAAGGCGCGGCGTCCATGACCGACGAAGCTGCGACCAGACTCGGCTTCACTGCCACGGAAGATGCCTGCGCCTTTGATGTTCAGTTCGGCAGGATCTTGGAGATGCAGCACGAGGCAATCATGCTCTTGCGACATGACTTGCAGCGCCGCAAAGGCATCGGGGTCATGCAGATCACTGAGGACAATGACGGTGGTGCGACGCTTTAACGACGGTGCGACTTCGCGGGCGCGTTTGGCGAGGGAAGTTTCTTCGAGGAAGTCATGCAGGCGCAGTTTATGCGACCATTCCATGACAAGATTGCGCGAGAGCGTGGGCCGCACATGCAACTCACGCGCGCCGCAACCGAGCAGACCCACAGGCGTCATGCTCGTCTGCGCGGCGAGCGCGATGCCGGTGGCGATGCGCACGGCCCAGGCATACTTGCTCAACGTTTGCGAGGTGATGCACATTGACGCGGAGGTATCGAGCAGCAGGTAGAGAGGGATTTGCTTCGGCTCCTGATACTCCTTGATGAAAAGCTTGCCGACACGCGCGGACACCTTCCAGTCGATGAATTTCACCGGATCGCCCGCCACGTAGAGCCGCGACTGCGCATACTCCAGGCCGCCACCGTGGAAGACGGATTCCTCCTGCCCGAAGTTGAGGCTGTTGGCCAATTGCTTGACCGTGACCTCAAACTGCCGCGCATCGACAGGATCGGGATCGAGTTGGAATTGGCCTTTCATGACAATGCGAATCAGCCCAAGCCAGCGAGGATGCCTTCGAGCACTTGTTTACCTGTGTGACCGGCCGCGGACGCTTCGTAGCTGACGCGGATGCGGTGGAGGATGACGTCTTCGGCGAGATCGAAGAGATCCTCGGGCGTGACGTAATCGCGATCATGCATGATGGCGCGGGCGCGGGCGGAGTTGATGAGCGCGAGTCCGGCGCGCGGGCTGCAACCGAAGTCGAGCAGCGGATTGTCGCGCGTGCGGCGCACGAGTTCGACGCAATGCTTCACGAAGACTTCGCTGACGTGCACGGCCTGCACCGCTTCCATGGAGGTGACGAGATCAGAGACGGATGCCCCTGGGCTGTCCTCGATCATGTCGAAGGCGGAGCGCGGCACGGCACCGCCGTCTTCTTTTCGCAGACCCATGCCGAGCTGGCGTTGCAGGATCATCTGCTCTTCATCACGTGTCGGATAGCCGAGGCGATGCAGCAGCATGAAGCGGTCGAGTTGCGCCTCGGGGAGATCGAAAGTGCCGGATTGTTCAACGGGGTTCTGCGTGGCGATGACTAGGAAAGGCGTGGGCAGTTTGAGGTTCTGGCCACCGATGGTCACCTTGCGTTCCTGCATTGCCTCAAGCATCGCTCCTTGGACCTTTGGAGCGGCGCGATTGATTTCATCGGCGAGCAGCAGGTTGGTGAAAACCGGGCCGCGATGGATGCGGAACTCGCCGCTTTTTTGCTCGATGATCTCCGATCCGATGATGTCGGACGGCAGCATGTCGATGGTGAACTGGATGCGCTTGAAGTCGAGGTTGATGGCCTTGGCGATGGTGTTGACGAGCAACGTCTTCGCGAGGCCGGGTAGGCCTTGCAGCAGCAAATGCCCGCCCGTGAGCAAGGCGATCATCACGCGCTCGACGACGACATCCTGGCCGACGACGATCTTCGCGACACGCTCGCGAACTCCGGCGACGAACTGCTGCGGACTCTGAGGATTGGTGGTGGTAGTGGACATGAAGTGTTTGTGAAAAAGTTGGTGTTAAGTGGCGCTGCGGAGCCACTTTGAGGCGATGGCGCGCAGATCAGTTTCGGACATCGCGCCCGCGCTGGAGCCGAAGCAGGCGGCTTCCACGCGCTTGAGGTCGGTTTGCAGTTCGCTCTGCTGCGTTTCCTTCAGTTTCACGAGCGTACTCGAACACAAGCGCCGCAGCAGGGCGACAACGGCGAAGCCATCGACTTCCTTCGGCATCGTGAAGACATCGCGTGCTCGCAGCGGGCGCTCGGTTTTGCCTTTGCCGCGTAGTGCGAGCCAGAGGATCAATGCCAAGGCCAAAACCGCGCCGCCAATGATGGATGGCCAGAGATACGGACTCCGCGCCGCGACGATGGCGACCTCCTTGGCAGTCATGGTGCGGCCAACTTGCACCGCGGGCTCCTTCAAGGTGGTGAGGTTCATGTCAGTGTAGCTTTCGTTCACGACCTTCGCATCCTTGGCCTTGGGTTGAGGAAAGCTGAACGTGATTGGCGTCTCGGAGGCGCGGACTTGATCGCCGTCCAATGCTATGGTCCACACGCGCTCGGACTTCGGCGCGACTTGATCGGCCCAGGTGTTCAGCTCGGTGATTTGCAGGCCTTCGTGCGGGTTCACGTTTTTCACCGCGATGGCGTTCGCGGCCTTCATGTCGAGCAGTTGCTCAAGATCGGGCACCAAGCCACTGGCGGTGGCTTTCACTTCGAGCGTGAGCGCGCCGTTGATGTTGAGTTGGCGGTTGTCGAGCGTTTGCGTGATCTCGATGTTATTCGCTGGGCGTGGTTCAATCTTATCCGTGGCGACCTTGATGACGGTCTCGGCAGACTCGGCGGGAATGGTGATGGGACCACTGAGATCGACGAACTTCAGCTCAAGCTGCACGGGCGGTATCTTATCAACGCTGGCGTCCTTCGCGCGCACATGCAGGTAGGCGAGCACGGTCTCGTCCCAACCCGCTTGCGCGGTGGGGCGCGGTTTGATGTCGGGCGTGGCGAAGGTGATGCTCTTGATGTCAAAGAAGGGCGCAAGCGCTTCGGTGATGTTGAGTTCGAGTTCATCGCGCGGGCCTTGCGCGGCGCGCATCTTCTTCACGAGTGCGGATGGTTTCCTCTGCTGCTTCACGAGTCCGGCATTGGCGTCGTTCGTGAGGTATTGGCCGAAGTGCGCAGCGCGGCCCATAGCCTCGGTGTGTACGATGCTGACGATGATGCCGAAGTCTTGATCGCGACCCACGGTATTCGGTCCATCGACGCGAGTTTGCAGCCGCACTTCACTGAGCAATTCATCGAGATAGGCAACCTGTTTTTGTGCGCCGAGCGTGAAGGGATCGTCCTTGGTGATGACGAGCGAGCTGGCGAGGTAGCGGTATTTCAAATCCTCGTGCAGCGGGTCTTTTTCATCGGCAAGGCGGTCGTTCGCGATCTTGGCAAACATGCTGATGTGCGCCTTTGATGCCTTGCCTGGCAAGGCGACGAGATGTTCGCGAATCCGCGTCAAAGCAGCGCGGTTCATGGCTTTGCTGAGATTGATCTGCCCGTTCGAACTGATGCCGAGCAGGCCATTGAACCAACCAAGGTAGGCCGCGACGCTGTAGTCACCAGGCGCGAGTTTCTCGACCTGCTTGCCATACGCGGCGGCTCCGCGGTTGAAATAGTCCTGCGCTTGCAGATTTTTCTCCTTGTAGCCGGCCATACGCATCTTGTTTTCACTCGCGACAAGTTCCTGGAAGTATTCAAAGTCGCCCCACTCGACAAGCAGTGCGCCTGCGAGCGTGAGCGCGCGTGAGCTGTCGCCGTGGCCTGCGATCCAGCCATCGATGAGTTTTAGCGCAGTTCCGTAGCCTTCACGGACTAGATCGAGCGTCTGTGTTTCATCGCGCTGCGTCATGCCGGCTTTTTGCACGTCCATCTTGCGCCAGCGCTCGCCGAGGTTCTTGCTCATGCGCGAGATGACGAGGAAGAACAATGGCTCATCCATCTTGTCCATCGGCCCGAAGACTTTCTCGATGTGCGTGGTGCGATACGTCTCAGCATTGCTGTAAGCGAGATCAAAGGCCTCGACGACCTTGCTGTAATCCGATGGCGCGATGCCGGCCTGACGAAACAGCGCCATCATGCGCGCGAGACTCTCGATATTCTTCTCCATCATGATCGGCGTGACCGGAATGCGCGCGTCATCGGGCAAGTTGAACTTGCGGCGCAGTTGCTCGGGGATCTGCGGATTGTGCGTCTTCGCCCATACGCCGAGAAAGTCCTCCGCCAGTGCGGCTCCGGCGCGCGCGCTGCGTTTGCCAATCTCGACGATGCGCTCGGCAGCCTGATCAAAGTTCGCACCCGTCAGGATGAGCCGCGACATGCCGACATCAATGCGGTCTCTCATGCCCGCGCTCAAAGCGGCGAGCCATTTGCCTGTCGGCGCTTGCGGCATCAGATCTTCGGGCAGGACAAAGCGCTGGGGGTTGTTCGTGGCTTTTTGCGTGAAGGTGTTCTCCGCTTCGCTGGCCCAAACATCGGCCATCAGCTCGATGACCTGCGTCCATGGTTGTTCGCCAGGCTTCACGAGATCGCAGAGCAAGTCTGCGACATTGGCCTGCACGGCGATGTTCTGCGTGCGCGTGACGACTTCGCCGTTGCGGTCGTTCTGCACCTTGCGTTCGAGCGCGGTGAGCAGTTTCATCGCCGTCTCGGGGTTTGATTTGACGAGTTCGGTAAAGACGGGCGCGAGCGTGCTGACCGGCACTTGGGTGATGATCTTCGAGATGTTGCTGATGGGTTTCTGCTTCTCCCAGGCCTTGTTCTTGCCAGTGCTCGGCGGCTCCAGCAGTTCACGGATGTTTTCATCCCAGATTTTCTGCACTTCGCTGCGCTGCGTGCTCTCGCGCTGCTCCTGCGTGGCGACAAAGGCCATCAATTCATTGCGCACGCCCTCGTCGGCGATCTCTGCGATCTTGTCATTCGCTGGCAAATACGTGCGCGCGAGATCGCGGAAGTTGCCCGCGATGAGGACGCGTGCGGCGAGCAAGCGCTTGCCTGGATCCGTGCCGCCGAACTTGGCGGTGCCTTTTTGCAAACGATCCACCAGCCAAAAGCTCTCGCTCATCGGCACCGCGACGCCGAGGAGTTGGCCGAGTCGGCGGATGTTGTCGTTGTTGAGCTCTGTCGGTGAGACATCGGAGAGCGCGATGATGTCATCGAGGCGCACCACGGGTTTGCGGTTCTCCGTGAGGTCCACGAGCATCTTATTGTAGATCTTCACCGCGAGGTCCTGCGGCATCGCTTTGATTTCCTCGCCAAGCTTTGCCCAATCACCGGTGACAAAGCGCAGTTGGAAGCGGTCGTTGGCGGTCAACGTCGCGGGATCACTGGTGCCGACGCGTTCGAGATGACGCAGGAGTTCGTTGGGATCGCGTGTGAACTTTTGCTGAAGGATCGACTCGTATTCCTTAATGAGCTTCGGGTCCGGCGCAGGTGCGGTAGGCGGTGGGGCGGGAGTCTGCGCGGCAGGTTGTTGAGCTTGCGCGGTCGCGATGAGGGCGAAGGCAAAGCAGAGTCGTAGGCAATTCATGAGAGTCATTGGAAAAGAAAATGGGAGGCGGGAAGTCGCAGTTTGGTGAGATCAGGATCCCGGCTTGTCGAGTTTCTCGAACTCCTGGAGCGCACCGCGACCATCACCATTTGGAACCGGTGGCGCAGGCACGAGTCCCTTGGGGCCGTTCAGCAATGCAGCCGCAGCCGCTTTGCCTTTGCCACCTTCGGCTCCTGGCGTGGCGGGAGTGCCTTTGGCGTCTTCTTTGAGGACGAGCGCGGCTTCGAGATTGAGCTGCTTTGGTGCGATGATTCCCTGCACACCTTGCACTGCGCGGATGGTGCTGATGGCGGCTGCGGGCGGCGGTGGCACACCTTTGACGGTGTTCGGCGGCGTTGCTTGAATGCCATCGACCTTGTTCACGGCTTGTGGTGGCGGAGGAGGTGGAGGCGGCTTCACGCCTTCGACCTTGTTCATGGCTTGCGCAGCAGGCGGCGGCGGCGGCGGAACAGGCTGGGTGACACCCGTGGGTGTCGGTGGTGTCACGGGCACGACGGTTGGTGGCGCGATCTTCTTGATGCTCTGCACGGCTTCCTGCTTCACGCCTTTGACACCGTTGATGGCATCAGCAGACGGTGACTGCTGAGCATGCACGAGGCATGTGATAAGTAATGAAAGGATGATGAGCGTGGGCGTCTTCATTGGTTGGTCGTCTTTGCAAGCTCCGCTGCGACGCGTTCTTCATACTTCTCCAGCGCGCCGGCCTCCTGATGCTCAGCGAGGAAACGGAAGATCTGACGCGTGCGCTCGGCAAAGGGCCGCCATTCTTCTTCGGCGGCACCGTTCGTCTTCAAGAGATAGGTCGCGTAATAGTTCGCCTTGCCGAGCATCTCACGCGTGGCGCGTGTGATCTTTGCATCCTCGCCGTGCGTCTGTGCGGTCTCACGCAAAAGATCGGTCAGTTCTTCGATGCTGCCCGCGACATCGAGCAACTCCAACTGCGCCTTCGACTTCGCCAGCCGAATCTGATGACGCACGAGCGGCGCTTCGGTCTTTGGCAAGTCGGCGCTGAGTTTGTCATACTCCTCGATGATCGTTGCCCAGTCCGGCTCCTTGGCATGCTCGAGTTCGCGGATCTGCTCGACATGCTTGCGCGCCTGGATGCGAGCCAGTTCGTTTTGGCCCTCGTTAAAGTGATAATACACCGCCGCCACGGGACACAGCAGCCAGAGCAAGGTGAAGAACTTCCTCATCGAGCCAGCGCCTCCTTCTTCTTCAAAGTCACGGGTTTCACTGCCGCCGTGCGCACCTTCCAATCCGTGCCGAAGTATTCGAGCGCGACGGGAATCAGCGCATTGATGATCGCGCCGATCATCATCGCGAGCACCGCCCACTGCGCGAGTGTGAGCCCGGTGTGCGGCAGCGCGAGTGGCACCACCAGATCGCCGAGCGCGGCGGTGTCGAGATGCTTCTCGTTCACATTGTGATACGCGCCGAGCAAAGATGTGGCCACACGTTGCAGGGTGTCCGCTTCCTGCCGCGATTGATGACCGTCGATGAAGCTGCCCATCTTTGGATTGCCGACACCGAGCACGAGCACCTCGCGCACGGAGGCCGGACGAGGATTGATCGCCGCGAGCGGGATGGAATCGCCATCCGTGAGGATGATCATGCGCGTGCTGCTCTTCGGAAAGCCCTCCACGATTTCCAAGGTGCGATTGATCGCCGTGCCGAGATCGGTTTGGCCGACCGGCATCGCATAGGTGAGCGGCAAGCCATTGAACACATTCCGCACCAGTTCAGGATCACGCGCCTCCATCACCACGGGCAACGAGTCGGTGTAAAAGCCCACCACGCCGAAGCGCAGGTTCCCGCTCACGCGCTGCAAGATGCCTTCGACCACATCCTTCATCCGATCATGCCGTGTCACCGTGCCGTCCGGCCCTGCATCCGGCAAATACATGCTCGGCGACAAATCCGCGACGAACACCAAGCGCGTCGCCTCCGCATCATGGCGCTCCTTCGCCGATGCATCATCCGGTGCCTCGAGCTTCAGCATCCATAAGGTCGTCCCGCCCCAGGCAAAAGCCGTCAGACTTGCGACCCGCAGCCAAGGCACCACATTCGTCCACGCCTTCGCGCCTTGCGGCCCAAACGCCAGCCGCGCCGTCACACGAATGCGCCGCCAATGCATCCACTCGGCAAGCGAAACAAGCATCAGGACAGTGATAGCGGCAATCAGGGGAATCATTCGTGAAGGGGGCGATGCAAACGGCTGTGGCGCAGGCTTTCTAGCCTGTGATGAGCGGGTAGATTCGATTGGTAATCGAATCATGGGGGGAGGGCTTCGATTGCCATTCGAAGCTACGTCCAATCGAAGCTACAGCTTCGTGCCATTCACCTTCGTCCACGGGGTAAAAGCCCCCATGGCGTGCTGCTGGATTTTGCGCTTCCAGATCTTGTTGCCGCAGAAGGCGAAGAGCGTGTCTTTGTCCTTCCCGCCGATGGCCACGGCAGTGACGCGGCTGCGATCTGGCACAGGGAGAATCACCTGCGTGGGGCCGTCGTCGGCGCTGATCTGCACGCCGCTCTTGGTGGCGATGAACTGGCGGCCTTCGAGTGAGTAGCAGACGCATTCTGGGCCTGCATCGTCCTCCCAATCAGCGACGTGGAGGTGGAAGAAGCGCTCCTTGTTTGTGAGCGTGCCGTCTTTGTTGATCTGATAGCTATAAACCCACTTGGAGTGTCCTTCGGCGACGCTGATGAGCCATTGGTCGGGTCGATAGGCCATGCCGGTGGCGAACTTGATGCCAGCATCAACCTTCTTCTTCTGGCCGTCCTTGATGAGCCATAGGCTGCCGCCATTGTTGGGCTTCTTATCATCGTTATCGGTGACGTAGAGGCTGCCATTTGGATGCGCGAGGATGCTGTGGCCGAGAATGCCGTCCAAAACGACGCTCGCTTTACCTGCGGTGTCGTAGCGCATGAGTTTGCCGGATTTCTCGGAGATAGAGTAAAGCGATCCGTCAGCGCCTACAGAGACGCAGTGAGCATTGCCAGTGTCGGACGCGAATTCCTTCACGCTGCCATCGAGATCGATGCGGTGGATTTTGTTCGCGGTGGTGTCAGCAAAAAAGACTTCGCCATTCGCATTCGTCGAAGGACCACGCGTGCTTTTGAAGCCTTCGGCGAGCAGTTGCCAGCCCTCGCCTGGGATGATGATCTCCTGCGCACGCGGAGAGCTGAGGCCTGCTTTGACACGCTCCGGCCAGCCTTTCCAGAGGAAGGCCATCGCTTCGAGATAGTTCTCTCCGTAGCCAGCGACATGACCGCCATCGATGATGCGGAACTGATAGTCGTAGCCAGAAAACTTCATGGCCTTGTCCATCTCCTGATCGAGCAGGAACCAATCGCCCGCTGCGTTTTCCATGTCTCTCATGCCAGTCGTGGTGAATGCGCGAATTGGTTTAGCCTCGAACTTTCTCACCAATGTGGGGAACTCATGGCCGCCACGAAACGCCACAAAACTGCCGCTGGCACAATACACACGGCTGAAAGCCTCAGGTCGCTCCCAGGCCGTGTTCCAAGCGGAAATACCACCGCTGCTGCCGCCGGAAATGCAGCGGTCATTGCCATCATTGCTGAGCTTCAAATCAAATTCCTTCGCCACAAATGGCAGCAGTTCATCGACAAGGAAACGCACCTGATTGTCGCCCACACCATCGTATTCAAAGCAGCGATTGCGTCGATCTGCCGTGCTCTTCATTGGCGCAGGCAAGGTGCCGGGTCGCACAAAGACACCGATGGTCACCGGCATCTCCTTCGTGGCGATCAGCGTCTCCAGATTGGCCTTCTCACGTGGATTGTAGCCATCGGTCTTTACATAAACACAGGCGGGCTTGCTGCTGTCGTATTGCGCCGGGATGAACACCGTCACGTCGCGCACGGTGCCGGGGAATACCTTGCTGGTGGTGAATTTTGTTTCCTTGATCGTTCCTGGCAGGATCTCTTCTGGCTTGATCTCCACCGGCACATAAGTCGAGGCAGGTGCAGCGCTCGCTGTCGGCAAAGGACTGCCCGCAAGCGGCCGAATGAACCACTGCAAATGCTTGTCGCCCGGTTTGTTCTCCCACAGGTCGATGCGTGCACCGGGCTTCGTGTTGCCGCCGAAATCATCCAGCCCCTTCTCTGGCGCATGGCTCGGCGTGATCGTGTAACTGCCATTGTCCTGACGCTTCATCGACCAAAGCTGCCATGGCTGCCCGTTGTCTTTCTCAAGCACAATCTCCGCGCCGTTCTTCGTGCTACCCTTGGCTACAGTGAGCGCCAGAGTCGGAGCCGAAGCAGGCATGATCCAGAAACGATCGTCTCCCTTAGGCTGAATGATCCATTTCTGATTCAGTGCAGCCGTGTCTTTGCCAATCGTTACCGGTGCAGCATCGACAGCTTCCAGTACCATCGCAGGTGCGCCCGCAGGACTGATCGAGTAATAACCCCAGTCCTCAGCGGAGGCATGAATAGCAAAAACAGCGAGGGCGAGGAGAGTGGATCGAATCATGGAGAAGACAAAACGCCCCATGAGCGAGATGCTTGCGGGTAGATTCGACTGACAATCGAATCGCTAGAGGATCGATTTCGAGTACCACTTGATGCTACGGCTTCTCCGGCAACTGCTTCAGCCACGCGAGATTGAAGACGTAGTGGTTCTTGCTGGAGATGAGTTGGATGCGGCCATCGCGGGTTTGCGTGGCGGCGAGGTAGCCTTGAGGTTCGGCGCTGGTGGCGCTGAGTTTGAACTGGCCGCGGTCGATGCCGCTCACGGTGCGTTCGTTGCCGCCGGGTGTGATGAGACGTTTGTGCGGCCAGGTTTTGCCGTCGTCAAAGGAGATGGCAGCGAAGAGACCTGCGCCATGCAGGGTGCCGCCCTCGCAGGGGAAATCCATACCGGCTGGGTTCTTGGACTTGGCGGAGATGTCGGTGAAGGAGCAAAAAAGTAGCGGTCCTTCGTGTAAGCGCATGAGCACCTGACGCTGCACGCTGCTGATGGCGGGGAACTCGGTTGGCTCGTGTGTCCAAGTCTTGCCGCCATCGCCGGAGAAGCTAGCGGGTGTCTTGAAGTTGAACTTCGCTTGCTCGGCTTCGGTGTTCAGTCTGCCGAAAGTCATGAGGCGACCGTCGCTGAGTTCGACGATGGGCGCGTGAATGCCCGCATGTCTCGCCGGACTGCCGCTGCGGAAGGCGAGCTTCTTGTCGGCGATCTGATCAAACGTCCAGGTTTTGCCGCCATCGGTGCTTCTGGTTAGGCTGGTGATCGTGGTGTCCTGCGTCATCAACATCGTGCCAATGCGCGTACGGATGATCTGATTGCCGATCTCACTCAGGGGCTGAATCGGCTGCGCCTTGGTCCAAGTCACACCGTTGTCCGTAGAGGTGCGCACGATGTTCTCCAACTGACCACGAGCAAAGTGGAAGATCGTCTTGTCGCCATCCCACCAGAGCTTCGGCGCGTGATCGTTGATATCCGCGCCGTCCCAGAAAAGTGATGCAGGCTCCCATTCTTTCGCTCCAAGGCGGAGGCGGCTCGCGAGGTTATTCAACTCGGTGCCCGCTTCATCCACGCATGAATACCACACGGCGAGCAGGTCACCGTTCGGGCACTCAGTGATGGCGGGGCTGTGATTGTGCCAGGAAAAGAGCGGGCCAGACGAGTTCGGTGGGATGATGACGAAGGGCTTCGGCCCATCGAAGAAAGGCGCGTCCTGCGGTGGCATCTCGATCTTTGCGAGCGTTTGTGAAACGTTTTGCGCGTGCCGCTGCGGCGATGCCAGCGAAAGAGTCGCTCCTTTTGGCAGTTCACCGAGCACTACGCGGAAGCCTGTCTTCTCGCTCAGCGTATCGTGCAGCCAGGCCGTGCGATTCGCCGAGCGAAGCAGACGAGTCTGCATCGAATGCGCGCCGCCACGTATCACGCGAAAGTCGCCATCGATACGACCCAGTGGATCGGCTCGATCACCTGCCTCATACGGCCCATACCAATCCGCGCACCACTCGAAGACATTGCCATGCATGTCGAACAGTCCCCACGCATTCGCAGGCGTCTGCGCGACCTTTAGCGAGAGCTTCGTGGTTTTTGGGCGATACTCCGGCGGCAGCTTCTCCTCAGGAAAAAAGCGATCTCGCAAGCCGATGTCCGATGGCCACGAATGAAAACCAGTGGGCAAGGCATCGCCGGTATGAAACAGCGTCGTGGCTCCAGCACGGCAGGCATACTCCCACTCCGCCTCGGTTGGCAGGCGATACGTTTTGCCCTCCTTCGCCGAAAGCCATGCGCAGAATTTCACCGCATCGTTCCAAGTAAGTCCCATGGCTGCATCATCGTCTGCGCCACGACCACCCGCATGTTTGGGCCGGAACTGGCGGAACTGCGCCTGCGTGACCTCGGTGGCACCGATGTGAAAAAGCCGCGTGATCGTCACGCGATGCGCGGGCTTTTCGTCCCAGTCGGCATCATCAAATTTCTCCGCGTGCTTCTTCACGTTGTAGTCCGCCGCAGGCGCATCCTGGCCCATGATGAAGCTGCCGGGCGAGATCGGCATGAGCTTCATGCCGATGGAGTTTGTGATGGGTTCAGCGGCGAAGGCCGTCGAGGTGAGAAGGAGTGCAAGGAGATGTTTCATAGTAGATTCGATTGGCTATCGAATGGGTTGGAGACGTAATCTTCGATTGCTAATCGGAGTTACTTGGGAGCGGTCCAAAAGGTGGCCTCAATTGCGCGCTCACTTTCTTGAGGGCCGTTGAAATAGTAGATCGTGAGCACGCGGTCATCGGGGCGAATCACGGTGCGTGGGAGCTGCAAAAAGAACGCAGTGAAAGCAAAGAGGGTTTTGATCCGTCGTTTTTTGCGACCCTTGAGTTCCTTTGCGACTAATAAAACAGGCAGCCTAGGCCAGCTTGTAGCAATCGGCCCACTCGGCACGCGGCGCTGGTCCTGCGAGGCGGGCGTTGGCCTCGTCGTTGCCGATGAAGCGCTTGGTCTTCGGGTCGAACTGGAGATCGACGTTCAGATACTCGGCGAGGGTGCCGAGGTTCAGCACCTGCGTCAGCAGGCCGGAGACGCTGAAGCGCGACTCGGTGGTCCCCTCTCCCATGCAGGCGTGGATGAAGCTCTCGAAGTGGTTGTGCTTCGGCGGATGCAGCGCCACCGCGTCCTTGAACTCCACCATCTTGGATCGCGGATACACGAGCGAGTGACGGTCGTGAGAGCCGCGCTGGACGAGGTAGTCGCCTTGCTTGCGATGCAAGAGAGAGCCGGTGTTGCCGGGATTCGGGATGACGACTTTGCCATCCTGGCCGGGATCGCCGAACTTCTCCGCGATCTCGATCTTCGTGTCGCCACCGGCTTTCCAGTGCAGCTCCACAGCGGGCATTTTCTCGCCACGTTCGGGAAACTCGAAACGGATGTCAGAGCTCAGCGGATAGCTGATGCGATTGTAGTCGGCGAGCGCGAGTGGCGTAATGCGTGTGGGCAGGCCGAGCTTCAGATGATCATGGACGAAATCAATGATGTGCGCACCCCAGTCGCCAAACATACCGCCGCCGTAGAGGTGAAAGCCACGCCAGTTGAAGGGGTGATACATCTTGCTGAAAGGCTTCACTTCCTGCGGGCCGCACCAGAGATCCCAGTTCAGCGTTTCCGGCTTCGATTCCCCCGCTGGATAGCCCTTCACGAGCGCACGCTCCGCCGCATTCATGAACCACAGCGAAGGCGACTTCCACGCGTCGATCTTCACGATGTCATCCACGATGCCCGCTGCGAGCATTTGCTTGAACTGGTCCGCGCCGGCGGAGGTGTGGCCTTGGTTGCCCATCTGCGTCACCACCTTGAACTTCTTTTCCGCACGCATGAGAATTTCCGCCTCTTCAAAGGTGTGCGTGAGCGGCTTCTCGACATACACATGCTTGCCGAGAGCCATCGCGCTGATCGCGGCGATGAAATGCGTGTGATCTGGCGTCACCACGCTCACGGCGTCGATGTCTTTGCCCATCTTGTCGAGCATCTCACGGAAATCTTGGAAGCGCTTCACATCGGGGAAGGCCTGGAGGTTCTTGTCCGCGCTCTTCGCCGTGACGAAGTCCACATCCGTAAAAGCCACTGGTGTTGCGATACCGCCCGCCGTGAGTCCTGGAATGACGCTGCCCGCTCGCCCACCGATTCCGATGCAGCCCAGATTGATACGTCGGCTCGGCGGCAGCTTGGGATTGTCCGCCGCGCGTGCGCTGGTGAGGTAGGCCGGGATGAAATTGAAGCCGAGTCCCGCAGCGACAGTTTGTTTGACAAAACGGCGACGGGAGGAACTTGGGGACGCTTGAGAGGAGGTCATGGTGTGGGTGATGATGAGAACTGGTCCATCGTTTGGCGAGCTTGAACGATTGGTAAGAGGTGAGGCTTTAATATTAACAGTGAACGCTCTCTTTTCTCCAATTTAGCACCCGTAAAGTCCACTCGGCCGGTTTCAGCGACAAACAGACAACATCCGCAATCCACCTGCGCGTGATACTTCTGGCGATGAATGGGCCGACACGATTGTAAATCATGCGGGCCGCGCAATGGAGACGTGGCATACATGTTGCCCAGGCTGTTTCGAACTCCCAGAATATCTGAAGCTGGTCATTGATGAGGCGTTGCTGGCCGTGTCGCTGGATTGTGTGAAACGGACCAACGACTGAAGCATGTCCACGCATGGCCGCTGTGACGACAAAGCAGTCTTGCGGAGGCTCCGACGGAAGAGTGTCAAACACCTGCTGCGATTGCCAGATGGAAAGAACCCACGAGGGAACCATTGAAAGCGTGGCAGCTGACAGTTTTGCAAAGCCAAGGCCGCTCTCTCGCACCAGCCTGCGAGCTACGACCGAATAATAGATGGCAGTTACAATTGGCACGAGAAAGGGCCAGAAAGCGATCAGAGCCTCTGGGAAATCAATCAGGCCGTGGACCAGGCATGTCACGCTGACTATGGCTCCAACCCAATATCCAAGAACGATCCACGTTTTGAGAGGTGTGGCTGCTTTCCACACGACCCTTGCGTAATAAGCCGCAAGCGCCCACACAACAAAAGGTGACAACCACAGCTTGCCGACCACAAAACAAGTGAATGCGCCATGCGTGCAAGCACCCTTCCAATCAGGAAGCAACTCGACCGAAAGTAGAAACCAATAAACTGGGAGAGTGATGCCAACGACGACCAGTAACAGAGACAAGAAGAATACTTTCCACGAGCGGCGATAGATCGCTGGCGCGATAGAGAGCAACAAAGCTGGCAACCACGCTCCCATCATACCGTAGCCGAAAAGGTAAGGGAATAAGATATTCGTCATAGGACCGTCTTTTGATTTGTTTCGTGGAGTCGTTGGTTTCAGGCTTTGTTAAGGGAGACGCTGATTAAAGCCACACCGCAGAGATTGGAGCACCGCTGAGGATTGATCTAGAAGGTTTTCTCTACGGCGTTCCTGCCACTGCGTTGTTAAATCAGTGGTTCTTAAGGCGAGGCATACCTGAGCTGCTTTCGAGCGAATGAAGCACTATTTTCGAGGATAAGGCACGAGATGCTCGTGCGCGATTAGCCAGCGGCCATCGACCTTCCGCAGGATGCTGGTGCCGCGTCCACCACCGGAGGCTTCCTGGCCGCTGATGAGGCCTTTCCAGCGGAATTCATAGCGACAGGTGGCCACATCATCGGTGACGGCGGT
>Ga0114966_10000869_pt1 | contig 28523 bp, 7 predicted proteins | sample M_130207_XF_Meta_FD_87029 | JGI IMG/M metagenome (GOLD analysis project Ga0114966, IMG submission 87029) | Freshwater microbial communities from Lake Montjoie, Canada to study carbon cycling - M_130207_XF_MetaG | ecosystem: Environmental > Aquatic > Freshwater > Lake | place: Lake Montjoie... | reverse complement strand
CGTGTGAGGGCGAAGTAGAACAGTCGCCGCTCCTCTTCGATCTCGGCGTCCGATTCGGTGGCCAGATCGGACGGGATGTTGCCGTCGGCCGCGTGCAGGACGAACACAGACTCCCACTCCAAGCCCTTGGCGGAGTGGATCGTGCTGAGGGTGAGATAGTGCTCGTCCAAATATGGATCGGCGGCGAAGTCCTGGGTCGAGCTGGGCGGGTCGAGCGTCATGTCGTTCAGGAACTGTGAGCGTGACTCGAACCGAGAAGCCATCCGTTCAATCTGTTCGAGGTCGCGTGCTCTCGTGAAGGCATCGTCGAACTTCTGTTCCAAGAGCGGGGCGTAGAACGTGCGGACGTGGTGGATCTCCAGCGACAGTTCCAAGGGCTTTGTATGTCGGCCCGACAGCACCTTGAGCAGCGCCAGAAACACCGGCCAGTGCGTTGAAGATGCGGCGGGTGGTTTGAAGTCAGTCCAGGCGTTGAAGTCGCCCCGGTGCGAAACGAGGACTTCGACGAGTTCACTGGCTTTCTTGGGGCCGATGCCGGGCAACCACGTCGCACCGATCAGGACAAAGAACGAGATCCTCGGCGTACCGGAATCGATGCCACAATGCGTCGGGAGCCCGGGCATGGTTGCGTCTCGTTTGAAAGCGGAAGGTTCGTTGGATGATCGGTCCAACCGAGTGGCAACAGTGGACGAGAATCCCGTTTCCAAGCAGTCACGCATCTAACGGACTGCGCTCCGCGAGGCCCGGGCGGTCGATGGCGTCTCTGTGGATCCTCGTCATGGCGACATCGACGAGAGCGGGCAGATCCTGCACGGTTCGAATGCCTGATCCGTAACGCAATCGATGAGTGGCGAACGATGGGGCGTATGCATCCTCACGGCGTTGCGTCAGATTCGGATGCAGGTATGCTGGTCTGTTACCTCTTTTTGTGTTCCGCTCGCATTTTTCGCGATGATTCCCGCCACGTGTTGGATCCCGCCATGCAATACGCTCCTTCCCTGCGACGAACGGGACGACCGGCTTCTTTGTGGTCGGTCGTGCTTCGACCTCTCTTGATCGTGGGCATCATTGGGGTGTCTGCAATCCCGATCGAGGCTCAGGCACCGGTCGCCCTCCCGGCGGCGGTGCCGGTGACGCCCGCGGTCCGGATGACCGGACATCAGGCGGCGGTGAATTCGGCGGGCTACAGCCGCGACGGCCGGTACGTGATGACCGCGGGAGCCGACTCGACGATTCGATTTTGGAATCCGGTCACCGGCGCGGAAATCCGCTCGCTGTCGGGAACGCAGGGGCAGGTGCATTGCCTGGTGTCGAGTCCCGACAGTCAGTTTGTGTTCACCGGTGGGCAGGACAACATCATTCGGATGTGGGATGTGCCGCGGGCGGACGCGCTGGCTCAGTGGGCGGGACACAAGGGGCCGGTCGGCGATGTCGTCGTCAGTCCGAACGGTTTGTGGGCGGTCACGACGGGCGGGGACAAGACGGCCCGTGTGTGGAATGTGGAAAATGGCCAGCCGCTGTTTGTTCTGGAGGGCCACGCGGCGGGTGTGACACGGGCCGCCGTGCGTGCCGACAGCGCCGTCGTGGCGACGGGTGATAAGGCGGGGTTTGTGCGCCTGTGGAATCCGGCGGACGGACTGCCGCAGGGAGTGTTCGGAGCTCACGACGGCGGTGTCTCCGGGTTGGCGTTTCATGCCAACAATCAGCAACTGATCTCCAGTGGCGATGACGGAGTGCTGCGCGTCTGGCAGTTGCCGATCGTTCCGCCGCGCCCATTCGTGGGACACACCGAGCCTGTGCGCGCAGTCGCCGTGACTAGGGACAGTCAGTTCGCGGTGACGGGAGGCGACGACAAGACGGTTCGCGTCTTCAACGTGGCCAGTGGATCGCCGGTTCGGTCGCTTGAAGGTCAGCCGGGAGCCGTCGTGTCACTGGCGATCAGCGCGGACAATGCTCTTGTCGCATCCGGCAGCGCGACCGGTGCGATCAAGTTATGGAACCTGGCAGACGGTGTGGACCGGTCGGTTCTGCTCGGTCACGACGGACCGGTCCACGGGCTGGCGTTTCATCCGGACAATCTGCGGATCGTTTCGTCGGGCAGTGACGGAACGTTCCGACTGTGGCGGCTCCCCGCAGCTCCCACACCGTTGCCGGGGCACACGCTGCCGGTGCTGGGGGCGGCGATCAGTGCCAACGGGCAACTCATCGCGACCGGTTCGGCCGACAAGTCGGTGCGGCTTTGGAGTCCTGCCGGTCAGCCGGTTCGAACTCTGGCAGGGCATGACGCCGAAGTGCAAACGGTGGCATTCCGGTCGGACAGCGCGGAACTTGTTTCGGGGGATCGAACCGGCGTCGTGCGAGTCTGGCAAACTGCGGACGGGGCCGCCGTGGCGGCGCTGGGTGCTCACGCAGGGGCTGTCACCAGCGTAGCGTACCATCCGACTCAAAGCCTGCTGGCCACCAGCGGCGTGGATGGATCGGTGAAACTGTGGGGGCGGCCTCAGGTGGCGCCTCGACCACTCGCCGGGCACACCGATGCCGTCAACGCGGTTGCGATCTCGGCTGACGGGAAGCTGGTCCTCACGGGCGGCGCCGACAAGACTGTGCGAGCGTTCGATGCCGTGACGGGGCAACTGACACGCGCACAGCCGGTTCAGCCCGAAGCGATTACCTCCGTCGCGATCAACGGTGACGCAACGCTGTTCGCCAACGGCACCGCGGATGGAGTCGTTCAGTTCTGGAATTGTGCCGACGGGGCGGATCGACTGAGTGTTCGCGGTCACACGGGGGCGGTGCAAGGCATTGCGTTCCATCCCACCGCCCTGCAACTCGCATCGGCCGGAGCGGACGGGACGCTGCGGATCTGGCGGCTTCCCACCGTCGCGAAGGTCCTGGCTGCCGGAGCCGATCCTGCGGCTGCCGTCAAGGCGGCCGTCGTCAGTGCGGAGGGACGATGGGTCGCCAGTGGCGGATTGTCAGCCGGTCGGCCTGCCATATTCCTGAGGGACACTGTCAGTGGAACGATCACCGCGACGCTGCTTGGTCACGATGCAGAAGTCACGTCGCTCGCTTTCAGTTCCGATCTCAAACGACTCGCCTCTGGTTCTGCGGACAAGACGGTTCGCGTGTGGGATTTGACTGACAACAAGTTCCCGGAAATGACTCGGCTGGAGGGACACGCGGCAGTCGTCACAGCAGTGGCGTTCAATGCGGACGGGACTCAGGTTGTCAGCGGCGCGGCGGACAACGCGATCAAACAGTGGTCTCTCGCGGCGAACGTCGGGAAATCCAAAGAGCTCCGGACGATTGGCGGACATGCCGGCGCGGTGATGTCGCTCGCCATTCGGGGAACCGTGCTGGTTTCGGGATCGGCCGACCAGACGGTGAGGATGTGGAATCTGGCCGACGATACCGCGATCCGTTCGATGAATCACGGGGCGGCGGTGGCTTCGATCGCGGTGAGTTCCGATGGCGCGACGATCGCATCGGCCGGCGCGGACAATCTCATCAAGACCTGGACGGCGGCGACGGGTGCGATGGCGGCGACGTTGCAGGGACATCCGGGGCCGGTCTCGCGCGTCGTGATCCGCAGTGACAACCAACGGCTGCTCAGTCTGGCCGCAGATGGACTGCGCGTTTGGGACATTGGCGGGCGGCATCTCGAACATCAGCCACCGGCCCCGGTGGCGACGGTCGCCGCGGGATTTCAGGACGGGACCGACAACCTCGTTGATGCGGGTGCGGACAATTCCGTCAGGCTGCGGGAACAGCGGCTGTTGCGTCTGATCGACGGACACGCGGGCGGAACGTCCGCCGTTGCGTACACGGCGGATGGCCTGCGGTTAGTGAGTGGCGGGGCCGACAAGCTGGTTCGAGTTTGGAACGCTGTCGATGGCTCACCGCTGGCGATATTGGCTGGCCCGACTGACAACGTGACGAGTGTTGCCATCGTCGGTACCAACGGGCACGTTGTCGCGGGGAGTGCCGACAAGAACGTCTATCACTGGATGCCGCCCGCGGCGGGGGCTCCCGCTGTGGCCCAGCCCATTGCAGCCACGGCGACGTATGTTCATGCCGCGCCGGTCCGGGCCGTTGGAGTCAGCGCGGACGGGACGCGCGTGGTGACCTGCGGCGATGAACCGCTCGTGCGAGTTTGGGATTCCGCAAGCGGTCGCGAACTGGAACGCTTCGCAGGGCATGCCGGTCCGGTGCTGGCGGTCGCGTTCGCCGCGGACGGGAAGACCGTCGTAAGCGGCGGTGCGGACAAAGCGGTGCAGATCTGCAAGACGTCAGTGCTGCGAATGCTCGTGGCCGGCGAACCGGGTCGCACGGTCATCGCCTTCGCACCCGATGGCAGCCGGATCTTCTCTGCCGGCGCGGGCCGGCAGGTGAAGTCGTGGGATCTCGAAGGCAAGCCACTCGGTCCACCACTGGTTGCGGGAAAGGCGGCTTATCAGGCTCTGGCTATGCGGCCGGATGGAATGGAACTGGCCGCCGCCGACATTGAGGGGCGGGTTCAAATCTGGAAGCTGGCCGACGGCTCGGTGGTTCGCACGCTGGAGCGCGTCAAAGCAGAACCGCCACTGGTTGCGCCAGTCGCTGCCGCAGGAGCAGCCCCTGCTGTTAACCCTAACGCTTCTCCCGTTATCTCTCCTCCCATTGTCTCGGGGCTGAGCTTCAGCGTCGATAACAGCAAGCTGGCGGTCTCGGGCGGCGACGGGCGAGCGCGGATTTACGACGATCGCACCGGTCGGGTGCTCGAGACGTTCGCGACTCCGGCGGCCGTCAACGATGTGAGGTTCGCTCCGGACAATCTGACGCTGGTGGTGTCGAGTCAGGACAACACGGCGCGGGTGCTCAAGCTGTCACTCGAACGGCTGATTGTCGGTCACGAAGGTACGGTGGCGGGTGTCGCGTTGTCACCGGATGGCCAGTTCGCGCTGACAGGCGGTGTCGATAAGACGGTGCGGTTGTGGACGCTGGCCGACGGAAAACAAATTCGCTCGTATGGTGGGCCGACGGATGCGGTGACCAGTGTCGCGTGGACGAAGGACGGAACGCGAGTTCTCGCGGCCAGCGTGGACAAGACCGTGCGTGTCTGGCCGCTGGCGGCTCCTGCGGGTGCGGATGGAACGCCGGCCGATCCAACCAAGCCGGTCGAACCGACACTTACAATGGTTCATGCCGCGTCCGTGCGCGGTATCAGCGTGAGTGCCGACAATGCCAAAGCGGCGACGTGCAGTGATGACAACATCGTTCGCGTTTGGGATCTGGCGACCGGGAGGACACTGGAACGGTTTGCCGATCACACGGCACCGGTGCTGGGAGTCGCGCTGGCGGCCGACAACAAGTCCGTGGCGTCGGTCAGTGCGGACAAGACCGGCCGGGTTTCGACGCTCGCTGCGCTCCGCGCCACCGTGGCTCATGCGGGGCCGATCACTCAATTGGCCTACTTCGCCACCGGAGCACAGGCCGTCACCACGTCGCCCGACAAGTCGATCAAAGTCTGGAGTGTCGATAACGGCCTGTTGGCGCGCGAGATGAAGGGCGTCGCCGCGGCGGTGACGGCGATTGCGGTCCGTTCGGATGGGACTCAACTTATCGCGGCGGGCGACGACCAGAAGCTCTACTCGTGGAACTTCGCTACTGGCGAATTGACGACGCAGTTCACCGTCCCAGCGAAGATTCGATCGCTGCGATTCAGCGTCGACAATTTGAAGCTCATCGCCGCCCGGGCCGATGGGATGTTGCAGGCCCTCAATCCGACGACCGGCCTGCCGCTTTACGAATTGAAGTCCGAGCCGCCGCAATTGACCGCGATGTTTACGATCGACGGACGCCGGATTCTGGCCGCCGGTGAGAGCGGGGCGGTCGGGTTGTGGGCCTACGCTTCGCCAGATCCGGTGCGCAACATCCCCGGCCACGCCGGAGCCGTTTACGGAGTTGCGGTGACCCAGGATGGAAAGCGGCTGGCCTCATGCAGTGCCGACCAGACGGTTAGGATTTGGAATGTCGAGACCGGGGCGCAAATCGTTCAACTGGCAGGGCACGTCGGGCCGGTTTACAGCGTCGCCTTCAGCCCCGATGACGCGCTGCTGGTCTCGTGCGGCGCGGACAAGACTGTGCGGCTGTGGGACGCCGGCGGCGGTCGTCAACTGAAGGAGTTCCAAGCCGGTACCGGTGCGAACTACTCGATTGCGTTCCATCCGGACGGAAAGCGCGTCGCCGTCGCGGGGCTCGACAAGAAGATCCGGTTGTTCGATGTCCTGACGGGCACGATCCAGACGACGATCGAAGGACACCCCGACTTCATCCACCGGGTGGCCTTCAACGCTCAGGGGAACCGTTTGTTGTCCTGCGGTTACGGAGGCAACCTGTTTGTCTGGAATCTGCCGGACGGGCAGCCCCTGATGCGACAGCGGCTGCCGGCGATCGCGAATTTCGTGAATTACTCGCCGGATGAGACAAAGATTCTCACGACCGCGGGCGATGGTGCGGCGTATCTCATCGACCTCCCGGCTGCGGCGCGGTAGCCAGCCTCTGTCACGAAGTCGATTGTCACACATCCACAATTGGATCTCCGCCAATCTTGTTGACGTGGTCAATCAGTGGGAGGCCGAGGCTCCTGCCGAGCCGCAGGAAACCAGCGACTGTCCACCTGCGAACGGCTCGGCAGGAGCCTCGCCCTCCCAAGAATCAAAAGGAATGGCGGAGTGCTCCAAATGCTGAAGGAGCTCGTGACTGAGCGATGGCGACCGGTCGGATCAGACGCAGTCCCCGCTCTGCTTGGAATTCCTCTGTTCCTCCAGAATGTGGGGAATTGCGGTTGCACTTCATGAAGCAGATCCATAGCATCCGAAGACACATAAGAACCCGGCTATGCGACTCTTGGGGTCACGAGGCCGAGTCGTGGTTCAGGTGGTGGAGCGAGTCGGGTGTGTTACCGGAAATCGACGGATCGAGTCATCCCGATGATCGCTGAACGAAGATCTGCGTTTTGCTGTTCTCAAAGGAAGCCAAGACCATGTTGAACCTGTTGGCCAATCGTCGCAGCACGAACTGCGAAGGAACGACTCGTCGAGACTGCCTGAAGGTTGGGGCGTTGGGAGCCGGGGCTCTGACCCTGTCTGACCTCCTGCGGGCGCGGTCGCAGGCACGAGCGGCCGGTCTGCCTTCTAAGAATACGTCCGTGGTCTGGCTGTGGCTCGGTGGTGGACCGACTCACGTGGAAACCTTCGACCCGAAGATGACAGCCCCGTCGGAATACCGCAGCATCACTGGAGAAGTCGCAACGCCACTCCCCGGCGTGACACTCGGTGGTACGTTTCCGAAGATGGCGGCCGTCGCCGACAAGATGGCGTTTGTCCGTTCGTTCGCTCACACAAACAGTGGTCACGGTGGTGGGACTCACTGGGTGATGACCGGCTACGACGACCGGGCAGTCGATAACGGCGGCCAGCCGACCCGGCCCTCGCTGGGGGCGATCGTGTCCCGCGTGCGTGGTGCGAACAATCCAGAGACCGGCATCCCGACCTACGTTCGGATGGGCGGAATTCTGGCCGACGGGCCGTCCTTCCTGGGGACCGCCTACTCACCGTTTGATCCAGCCGGACAGGCTCGACGCAACATGGCTCTCGCCGTGGAAAAGGGGCGGCTGGACGACCGGCGTTCCCTGCTCAAGGGCTTGGACACCACCAATCGCGACGCCGACCGCAAGCATGTGATGGACGGACTGGATGCGTTCGAGCAACAGGCGTTTGAACTGGTGTTCAGCAAGTCGCAACAGGCGTTCGATCTGAAGTATGAGGATCAGCGGGTAGTCGAACGCTACGGTGCCGGGTTGGGTCAGCAGTTGCTGACCGCCCGACGACTCTGTGAAGCCGGATGCGGCTTCGTCACGGTCGAATACGGTGGCTGGGACATGCACGGCATGATCAAGCAGGGATTGGAGCAGCGCTCTCCGCAACTCGACCATGCCGTGTCGACCTTCGTCGAAGACCTGCACCAGCGCGGGTTGGACCAAGATATTCTCCTGGTCATCAGCGGCGAATTTGGGCGGACGCCCAAGATCAACGGCGGCGCGGGACGTGACCATTGGGCACCGCTCAGCACGTTGGCTCTGGCTGGCGGTGGCCTGAACATGGGGCAGGTGGTCGGCGAATCGGCCGAGAAAGTGGACGTCCCCAAGACCAAGCCAATCGGCCCGCAGGATTTGATGGCCACAGTCTTCCAAGTCCTCGGCATCGACCGCCGCATCCAGTTCCCGAGCACCGCCGGGCGACCGACGTACATGATTGAAGAGGGACGGCCGATCGAAGAATTGGTCTAGCCTTCGCACTGCAAATTCCTCCAGCAGCCCGGTTGCCACAGAGCGATCGGGCTGCTGGTCCATACTGAATGTCGGGGGGGCAGGATGAAGCGTTTGGCGAGTTTCGCCGCCGTGGCCATGTTTGGGGCCATGTTCGGATTCCTGGGAGCCATCGTGACCCCGGCTCATGGTCAGACGCCGGTCGACCCGAAGTTTCCGGGGCTCGGTCCCGCGGGCAATCTGGCGGGCATCGCGTTCGATGAGACGGAACTGACCGTGCTGAAAGGTCCGAACGCACGCAAGCAATTGGTCGTCACCGGGGCGTTCGCCAGTGGTCAGCGTCACGATCTGACGCATCAGGTCGCGTATCAGGTGCAACCCGCCGGCGTGGTCGCGGTCGCTCCCGATGGATTCGTCCGGCCGCTTGCCGACGGGCAAGCTCAGATCACCGCCCGCGAGCCGGGTGGGAAGACTGCGACTCTGGCGTTGACGGTCGAGCAATTCGACAAGCCGCAGCCGATCAACTTCCCCAACGAGATCGTGCCGATCTTCACCAAGCTGGGTTGCAATACCGGAGGCTGCCACGGGAAGTCGGACGGCCAGAATGGGTTCAAGCTCTCACTGCTCGGGTTCTATCCGAACGAAGACTATGAATACCTGGTCAAGGAAAACCGCAGCCGTCGGATTTTTCCGGCCTCCCCCGAATACAGCCTGCTGCTGTTGAAGCCATCGAACCAGATGCCACACGGCGGCGGACACCGGCTCGATGTGGACTCGTTCGAGTGGCAGTTGATAACTCGCTGGATCGAGCAGGACACGCCCTACGGAAGCCCGACGGACCCGGTGGTCGAACGTATTGAGGTCTTCCCGAAAGACCGGGCGATGAATTGCGAAGAGAAGCAGCAACTGTCGGTGATCGCCCACTACAGTGACGGCTCACGCGGCGACGTGACCCGGCTGGCCAGTTACGAATCCAACGATATCCAAATGGCTTTGTCGACGACGAACGGTCTCGTGACTGCGTCCCACACTCCGGGCGACGTTGCGGTGATGATCCGGTTTCAGGGACACGTCACCGTCTTCCGCGCCAACATTCCGCTCGGACTGCCCGTCACGACGCTGCCGCCGGCGCGGAACTTCATTGATGAACTGGCATTCGGCAAACTGAAATCGCTGGGGATTCCCCCCTCACCCGTGTGTGACGACGCCACGTTTGTCCGTCGGGTGACGATTGACATCGCGGGACGACTTCCCACCGCCTCCGAAGCCCGCGCATTCATCGGCAGTACTGATCCCCAGAAACGGGACAAGCTGATGGATCAGTTGCTCGACAGCCCCGGTTACGGAGACCACTTCGGGAATAAGTGGGCGTCGGTCCTGCGAAACCGGCGGCGGGCGGATGCGGACCGGGCGTACACCTTCCGCTTTCACGGTTGGATCCGTCAGGCGATCCAACAGAACATGCCCTACGATCAGTTCGTCCGCAGCATTCTCGCGGCATCCGGCGACGTTGAGACCAATCCACCGGTGGCTTGGTACAAGGAGGTCGCTACAGCATCCGAGCAGATGGAGGACACGGCCCAGTTGTTTCTCGGCCTGCGAATCCAGTGTGCCCGCTGTCACCATCATCCGTTCGAGAAGTGGAGCCAGGACGACTACTACAGTTTCCAAGCGTTCTTTTCGCAGGTCGGCCGCAAACCGACCCGCGACGGAGTGGCCAATGCCCGCATCTACCATCTGGGTGGAGTGGCCGCCGCGCAGAACCCGCGATCCCTGGCGAGCCTTAAGCCCGCCGGACTCGGGGGAATGCCGCTCGATATCGCCCCCTATGACGACCCGCGACAATACTTGGTCGACTGGATGGCGAGTCCCGACAATCCGTTCTTCGCGAAGGCACTGGTCAACCGCTATTGGAAGCACTTTTTCGGGCGGGGCATTGTCGATCCCGAAGACGACATGCGGGTGACCAATCCTCCCACCAACCCGGCTCTGTTGGATGCGCTGGCGAAGCATTTCCTGTCGACCCGGTTCGATCTCAAGGATCTGGTCCGCACCATTTGCCGGTCCAACACCTATCAGCTCAGTTCGGAGCCGACTGAATTCAATCGGGGCGACAAGTTGAACTTCTCGGCCTTCTACCCACGTCGGTTAAATGCCGAGCCGTTGTACGACGCGATCAATCAAGTCGCCGGTACCAACGTCGCGTTTTCCGGAATGCCGCAGGGGACACGCGCGCTGCAACTGCCGGACAACGGATTCAACGATTATTTCCTGCAGGTGTTCGGCAAACCGGAAGCTCAGAGCGCCTGCGAATGCGAACGGAGTGCGGAAGCCAATCTGGCCCAGTCACTGCATCTGCTGAACTCGACCGATATTCAGGGCAAGTTGTCGGACGGCAATGGTCACGTGGCGAAGCTGATGCGCGACATGGAGAAGTCGGACGCGGACAAGGTCGAGGAACTCTATTACAGCGCCTTCGCGCGACCGCCACGCAAGGACGAATTGGAACTGGTTCTGCCCTACATCCAGGCGAAGCCCAACAAACAGCAGGCGCTGGAAGACCTGATGTGGGCGATGTTCAACACGAAAGAATTCCTGTTTAACCGATGACAGACTCCTCAAACCGCGAATCGACCGTGGCTGCGATGCCCGGTTCCCGAGTGGAACTGGTGGGCCGGCATTCGAAGCGAACCGGCCGCCTGTTGCAAAAAGTGGGGTACGCTTCCAGCGTGCCCCACTTCGTAAGGAATGAGCACATTGGAAACGTGCTCCACGTCGTTTCTAAACATGCTGCTTGTTTCACCGGACGCCTCGGTTGCCGCGTGGAATCATCCCTCTGCATTCACGGTCGCCTGCTGGCAGCGCTGTTTCTTTTGCTGTCCGCCAGCGCGGTTCAGGCCCAGCTTCCGTCAACCCGGCTGGGCTCGATCTTTCCCACTGGAGTGAAGGTCGGCGAATCGATCGATGTCGTGATCTCCGGTGCGGATCTCGACGACGTCGTCCAATTGCACTTCTCACATCCCGGCATCACGGCGAAGCAGAAGCTGTCCGAACCGGGGCCGTTCGACAAGGGGCCTCAGCCTGTCGTGAACACATTCGTCGTGACCGCGGCGGGCAACACGCCGCCCGGTTTCTACGAAGCGCGGGCAGTCGGCCGGTATGGTGTTTCCAATCCAAGGATCTTCGTCGTCAGCGATCTCCCGCAGGCCGCGGAGATCGAGCCGAACAACTCGGTCGAAACGGCGACCGAATTGCCCGCGTCCTGCGACATGGCCGGACGCAGCAATCAACAAGGCGACGTCGACTATTTCAAACTGGCGGCGACGGCCGGACAACGCCTGATCATCAGCGCTCAAGCTCATCGGATCGACTCGCGCATGGTCCCGGTGATGATCGTGTACGACGCGCTGGGCCGGGAACTCGACAACAGCCGGAACAGCGTGCGGGGCGATCCACTCGTCGATTTCACCGCTCCCGCCGCCGGTGTCTACACGCTGAAAGTGTACGACGCCCTCTACAACGGCAGCGAAGACCACTTTTATCGACTGCGCGTTGGCGTGTTGCCGCACATTGATTTCGTCTTTCCTCCGGCGGGAGAAGCGGGAGGCAATCGTCCGTTCACGCTCTTCGGTCGCAATCTACCCGGTGGACAACCGGCCGGCCTGACGATCGACGGCAAGCCGATTCAGAAGCTCGGTGTGTCCATTCCGCTTCCAGCGGTCGGCACCATCGACGAATTGGCGTTCAGCTCGATGCTCGATCCCGACGCGGGCGGGCTGGATGGGAAAGAATATCGAGTCGCCTCGCCGCAGGGATTGTCGACCCCCGTGATGGTCGGTGTCTCGGCCGGGCCGATCACTTTGGAACAGGAACCGAACAACACGCCGGACAAGTCGCAGAAGGTGACGCTTCCCGTGGAAATTGCCGGCCAGTTCTACCCGCAGCGGGATCACGACTGGTTCCAATTCGACGCCAAACTGGGAGACGACTTGGTGATCGAAGTCGTGTCGCAGCGACTGGGGTTGCCGTGTGACCCGAATCTGCTGGTGCAGCGTGTTGTCAAACCGGCCGAGGCGGGCCAGCCCGAACAGGTGGCCGTTGTGGCCGCCGTCGATGATGTTCCCGTCGGTGGTGTGGCCGAGTTCGACACGCGAACGTTCGACCCGGTGTACCGATTCACGGCTCCGGCGGATGGCGTTTACCGGGTTCTCGTCCGGGACAGTTACAGTGAGGTCACGAACGACCCGCGCAACAGCTACCGTCTGACAATCCGCAAGCCCTTGCCCGGCTTTCGGCTGGCCGCCGCATCGGGCAATCCGACCGGTGGGGCGTTGAATTTGCGCAAGGGGGGCAGCACCGAAATTCGCGTCGTGGCCTACCGCCACGACGGGTTCGATGGCGAGATCACGGTTACTGCAACGGGTTTGCCCGGTGGAGTGACTTGCCCCGCCGTGGTCATCGGACCGGCCAACGATTCCACGACGCTCGTGCTGACCGCCACCGACAACGCTCCTCCCGGCATGGGACTGATCCAGGTGACGGGCGATTCGAAGATCGGAGCAGCTGCGGTCAAACAGGTGGCTCGATTCGGAACGCCGATCTGGCCGTTGCCGGTGCGGCAGCCGAATACACCGCAAGCGACGGGGCCGGCGCGGATCGCCCGCAATCTGGTGGTCTCCGTTTCGGCCGATGAAGTTTCACCGATACTGCTTCAGGCGGGTGCCGACAAGTTGTGGGAGGGATCGCGCGCGGCGGTGCTGAAGATCCCATACACGCTGACGCGCCGTGGCGAATTCAAGGGGCTGGTGCAGTGCCTCGCATCGCAACTCCCTCCGAACGTCGACTCGCCCGTGTTCACCATCAACCCCGACCAGACGGCGGGCGAGTTCCAGATCAACCTGAAGAACACGACCCCCGTGGGGACTCACACGTTTTATCTGAGCGCCCTCGTGCAGCCGGTGCCGTACGTCCGCAATCCCGATGCGGCGAAGAAGGCGGCTGATCGCAAGGTCGAGATCGATGCGATCGTTGTCGACCTGACGGCCAAGTCACAAGCGGCCACCACTGCAAAGGCCGCCGCCGACAAAATGGTGGCCGACACGACTCAGGCGGTGCAGGTCGCGACCACGGCGAAAGCCGCCGCGGACAAGGCCGTGGTCGATACGGCCACGGCGGCGAAAGCCGCGGTCGAGCTCGCGGCAAAGGCCAAGGCGGCTGCGGCGGCCAGTCCAACCGACACCAATCTCGCAGCGGCGGCCACGGCCGCTCAGAAGGGGGCGGATGACGCGGCGGTGAGTGCCAAGGCGGCGGCCGATGCGGCGGTCGTGGCGCAGAAGGGACTTGATGACGCAACCGCGAAAGCCAAGACCGCGGCGGATGACAAGGTACTGAAGGACAAGGAAGCCGATGCAGCCGCCAAGTTGCTCGTCGCGGGACAGGTGGCGAAGGTCGAGGCCGAAAAACGGGCCGTCGACACGGCCAACATCGCCAAGCCACAACCGATCAACAACGTCTATCTGCCATCGACTCCGGTTACGATTCAAGTCACTCCCGCACCGGTGACACTCGCTGTCGGAGCCCCCTCAGTCTCCGTCAAACAGGGGGCGATGATCGAACTGCCCGCGACCATTCAGCGGTTGTACGGGTTCGCCGATGCCGTCACTCTCAGTGTAATCCTCCCGCCGGGAGTTGCGGGCCTGACAATCGCCAACGTCGCCATTCCCAACGGTCAGAATGCTGGTAAGTTGGTCATTGCCGCCGCCGCCAATGCCACCGACGGAACCCACGCGGTGACTGTTCGCGCCGCGCTGGCGCTCAACGGTCAGCCACTGACGGTCGATCAGCCTGTCACACTGAAAATTGAAAAAGTCGAAGCGACCAAGTAGCGCCGAGACCCACCAGCCCGCGAGACGATTGTCCTGCCGACTAAACGCCGCTGCCGACCACAAGACCCTCCCGACGTTCCTCGAATCACAAGCGCCCGGCCATGAACACGAACCTGTTTCGCCGCAGCACGTCGCTCGTTGCCCTGCTGGCTGCCGCGCTGGCGACACCCGCCGCGCTGGATGCTCAAACGCCGATCCCGGCGGTCACACCGAAACTCGGTGCGCCGGTCAGCTTTCAGACGGACGTACTGCCGATCCTCCGCAAGAAGTGCCTCGCCTGCCACAGCACCAGTGAGGCGAATGGCGAGTTGGTTTTGGAGACCGTACCGGCGATGCTCAAGGGGGGCGACACCGGTCCCTCCATCGCACCGCGCCGTAGCGACGACAGCCTGTTGCTGAAATTGGCTTCGCACCGTCAAAAGCCGTTCATGCCGCCGCCGGACAACGACGTCGCGGCTGCCGCGCTGACTCCCGAAGAGTTGGGAACGATCAAGCTGTGGATCGACGAGGGCGCATCCCCGGGGAACGGCTCGAACGTGCTGTCGCCGCGTGCGTGGCGACAGCTGACGACGGGCCGGAAGGCGGTGTATGCCGTTGCCATTTCGCCAGACGGTCAGTATGTCGCCTGCGGGCGCGCCAATCAAATCCACATCTATCACGTCCCAACGGGCCAACTGATCACGCGACTGACGGACCCGGCGCTGCTGGCAAAGGATGCGGGCAAGCCTTCCGGCGTGATGGGTTTCAACCTAGCGACGGCGCATCGTGACATGGTTCAGTCGCTGGCGTTTAACGCCGGGGGAGACATGCTGGCCTCGGGCGGCTTCCGGGAAGCCAAGCTTTGGAAGCGGCCTCGCGACGTGCGGGAGTTGACCCTCGCCTCAACCGACACCGTGTCGGCTGTCGCAGTAAGTCCTTCCGGCGACCTGATGGCCGCCGGTTCGATAGATCATTCGATCAAGCTTTGGAGCCTGCCGAAGGGGGAACTCGCGGGAGCGCTCGTCGGACACACGGGCGCGGTATCCACGCTGCGGTTCTCGCACGACGGAGCCAAGTTGTACTCGGCCTCGGCGGACAAGACGATTCGAGTGTGGAGCACTGCCGAGAAGAAGCTGCTCGCCCAGATCGACACGCCGACTGCCGTCGCTGCGCTGACAACGATCGTTCAACCCGCAATCGTTCCAACCGCCCCCAATGGTGCCGCCCCTCCTGCTGCTGTTGCGGCTACTGGCGCGGCACCTGCCGCTGCGGGAGCCCAGCCACCGGTCGCGGCATCGCCTCCGCCCGCTGTCATCGAGCGATTGGTCTCGGGTGGCGGTGACAATCTGATCCGTCTGTGGCGGGTTCCTCAATCGTTGCCACAAACGCTTGCGGACGTGCCCGCGAAGGCGAGCGTGCTGGCTGTCAGCCCGGATCGAACGCTGCTGGCCATCGCGAATCCGCAGGGTGAGGTCCGCATTCAAACGGTTGCGGACGGCAAGCTGGTTCAGACGTGGAAGGCTCACGAAACGGCGATCCTGAGTGTAGCGTTCCGGCCGACTGCGCCCATCGCCGTAGTCGCGCCAGCGGCACCAGCCACCCCGGCCGTGCCCGCGAGTGCGCCGACGAAGCCAACGGAAACCGTGATCGAACTCGCCACGGCCGGAGCAGACAACACGGTTCGATTGTGGAACGCCTCGACGGGGAAACCGGTCGCCGTTCTGCGCGGAGCCCTGACGCCGATTCAGTCCGTGGCGTTTCGACCGGATGGAAAGTTCCTCGTCGCGGGTGCCGCCGATGGCACGGCGACGGTCTGGAGTCTGGAATTTGTCGAGCCGGCACCTGTCGGGACGCCGATTGAAAAGAGCGGCCCTGCGTCGGCTTCGGCGGTCAGTCCCGATCGCAAACTGCTGGCGACGGGAAGCCTCGTCAACGACCGGCCCGCGATCGTGATTCGCGATCTGGCGACCGGGCAGGTGACTCACACCTTGTTCGGACATGAGTCCCCGATTACAGCGCTGGCGTTCAACGCGGACGGCGGTCGCCTCGTTTCGGGATCGATGGACCAATCGGTTCGAGCGTGGGATTTGAAGGACGCCAAGTTCGCTGAACTGGCTCGTTTCACCGGCCACACGGGGGCTGTCACGGGAGTTGCGTTCAGCGCGGACTCGCTGCAGGTGCTTTCCGGTGGAGCAGACAACAGCGTGCGGCTGTGGAGCGTCGTCGACGGGAAGGAAGTGCGCAGCTTCACCGGTCACACGGGAGCCGTCGCGGCCGTGGCGATGGCCGCGGGCAACCAGCCGGTCTCAGCAGCGGCCGACAAGACGGTGCGAGTCTGGAATCCCGCCGATGGCAACGTGCTGAGATCGCTTCCGTTGAGTGACGCGGCCACAGCGATGTCGATCACCACTGATGGAACCCGGATCGCGGTGGCCACCGCGGACAGGAAGATTCAGCTCTTTCAAACGGCAGACGGAGCCGCGCTGAAGTCGCTCGTCGGACACGCCGGAGTGATCAAGTCATTGAACTTCAACGCCGACGGAACGCGACTCGTCTCGGGCGGTGCCGACAACGCGACGATTGCGTGGTCGACTGTGGACGGGCGTCTGCTGGAGATCCTCCCCATCGAGACCGGGCTGGCGAGCGTCGTGTACGGAGCAACACCGGATGTGGTTGTGGTGGCAGATGCGACTGGCGGCTTGAAGGCTCACAAGCTGAGCTTCGCGCTGGCGCTCGCCGGGATGACGCAGGCCGTGACGGGTCTCGCGTACAGTGCCGACGGCAAGCTTGTTCTGGCGTCGAGCACCGACGGGTTCGTGCGCGGCTTCAACACGACAACCGGCCAGCCGGCGTTCTCCGCGAATCACGGCGCACCCGTTCGTGCCATCGCCATCACTTCCGACGGGCTGCGACTGGCCAGCGCGGGGGACGACAAACTCGTGAAGCTTTGGACGCCGACGAACGGTGCGGCCCTCGCGCCGACTCAACTCGCGGGATTCACCGGTCCCGTGCAAACGGTGGCCTTCACCGCCGATGGCAAGCGTCTGATCGCCGCCGGAACTGTGCCGCCGGAAACGTTCGTCTTCGACGCCACAACGGGGTCGCTGGAAGAATCGCTCGTCGGGCATTCCGGTCCGGTGACGTCGATCGCGACGTTCGGCACCGCCCACGATTCAGTCATTACTGCCAGCGCCGATGCGACGGTTCGACGCTGGGCGCTGGTGGCCGAGCGACAGATCGCCGGCCATACGCTCCCCGTCACGTCACTCGCCACCGTGCCGACTCCCGCCGAGCCGCCGAACGGGCCGTTGCAGATTCTGTCAGGCAGCGACGACGGAACCGTGCGGCACTGGAACCTCGACACCGGCGCGGCGATTAAGCAGATGAATCACGGAGCGCAGGTGACCGCCGTGGCCGTGCGAAGCGATGGCAAGCGGATGGCATCCACCAGCGCGAACAACACGGCCAAATTGTGGGACGGAGCGTCCGGTCAACAGGTGGCGGAAATGCGGGGCGACATCCGGGCGTTGGCGTTGGTCGCCAAAGTGACGCAGGACAAGGCGGCTGGTGCCGCGAAGCTGCAGGTCGCGACCACTCAACTCACCGCCGCCAACACGGATCTTCCCATCCGGCAGGATGCGGCAAAAAAGGCGACCGACGCGCTGACCGCCGCCAACGCGGATGTCCTCGCGAAACAGGCCGTCATGAAGACCGCCGACGACGCAAAGTCCGCCGCTGAAAAGATCGCGATTGAAGCGGCCGCGGCAGCTCAAAAAGTTGCGCTCGTCAAAGCTGAAGCCGGCGAGCAACTCGCCGCTGCTCAAGCCGCGATGAAGCTGGCAACCGAGAAGCTGACGCTGGCACAAACAGCGGCGCAGTCCAAACCAGGCGATGCCACACTCGTTCAAGCCGTGACGGCCGCGCAAACGGTGGTTACCACGGCTGCCGCAAAGGTGACCGCTGTCACTGCGGATCTGACTGCCAAGACCAAGATCGCAGCCGATGCCGCCACGGCGGCGAACGACGCGGCCACCAAGGCCGTCGCTACGAACAAACCGTACCTCGACGCGGCGACCGCGGTGCAATTGTCCGAGACAGCTCAGAACGCGGCGGCGCAAGCCTCCGCCATCGCCACACGCGAAGCCAAGGCCGCTGCGGATCTGGCGACGGCCTTGAAGACCGAACTGGCCGATACCGACGCACGTGTGAAAGCGCTGGAGGCTCAACTGCTGGCCGTTCAACAGGCCGCCACAGCCGCTGAGAAACCGCTGCGGTCGATCGCGTTCTCGCCCGACAATCAGCAACTGGCGACCGGCGGAGACTTCGGTGTCGTCCATACGTGGGATGCGGAGAGCGGCAAAGCGGTCTCCAGTGAAGTTGGTCACTCCGGACCGATTCCGTCGCTGGCGTATGCCTCAGCCGACAGACTCATCACCGGGTCCGTCGACAAGTCGATCGGCGTGTGGGATCTGAACCCCGGTTGGGTGCTGCAACGCACAATCGGATCGGTCGACGATCCGACGATCCTTGTCAATCGAGTCACTGCCGTCGCATTCAGTGCGGACAGCCAACTGCTGGCCACCGGCGGCGGCGAGCCTTCGCGCAGCGGCGAGTTGAAAGTCTGGAAAGTCGCGGATGGTTCGTCGGTCCGGTCGCTTCCGGATGCCCACACCGATGAGATCTTCGGCATCAGCTTCTCACCCGACGGCACCTTTATCGCATCGGGTGGAGCCGACAAGTACATCCGCATGTTTTCCATCGCCAGCGGCAAACAGATTCGCACTTTTGAAGGTCACACGAACCAGGTGCTGGGCGTGGCGTGGCGGGCGGATGGCCGGGTGATCGCCAGCGCCGGGGCCGACAAGACGCTGCGGATCTGGAATGCCGATAACGCCGACCGAATCCAGCAGATCGAGGGGTTCGGCAAGCAGGTCAGCAGTGTGCGGTTCATCGGACAAAGTTCCCTCGTGATCTCGTGCTCGGGTGATGGTTCGGTGCGGATGCACAATTCAGACAACGCGCAGAACCTCCGCAATTTCGCCGGGGCGACAGACTTCATGTATAGCGCCGACGCCACACCGGATGGCCGCGTCGTCGCGGCGGGCGGCTTCGATGGCGTGCTGCGCATCTGGAATGGTGAGAACGCTCAAGTCATGCACGTGATTTCCCCGCCACAGGAACCGGAGAACAGTGTGGCGGCGGGAACTCCGGGTGTTGCGAAGTGAACTATCACTGCCGGTTGACGAACGTGGGGCACGTTTCCAACGTGCCAGGATGCGCATCGCGTCTCAGGCACGATGAGCGCGATTCGAGCACGATGGAATCGTGCTCCACGTGTTTTCGACGGGCTGATAATCCAATCAGGCTTTACGAGGTGCCGCAATGATTCATAACGCGCTCGACAATCTCCGAGCCCTGCTGATTGGATTCGCCTGCGCGGGCTTGATGGTGGGAGTTTGTCGGGCTCAGGTTCCAGCGGCGCTGACCGGGCACTCGGATGCCGTTTCGTCGCTGGTTTATGCTCCCGATGGACGAACCCTGGTTTCCGGCAGTTTTGATCGGACGATCAAGTTCTGGGATGTCACGAATGGGAATCTGCTGCGCACGCTGGACGGCCATCAGAATCAGGTGCTGGGATTGGCCGTCAGTGCGGATGGACGCACACTGTTTTCGACATCGCGTGATAGCACGGTCAAGTTGTGGGACGTCTTCGTTCCCGGACCACTGAAGCAACTGGCCGGTCACACGCTGCCGGTGGGTGCCGTGGTCGTGAACTCCACCGGCGAATGGCTGGTCTCGGGGGGCGGCGGCGGCGAACTGAAACTCTGGCGACTTGCTCCGCCGCCAGCCGCAGCGCCCGCGGCTCCCTTTGTACCACTCGACTTTAAGGGCCATGTCGGCGCGGTGACGCGCGCCGCTCTGACAAAGGACGATGCGGTCCTCGCCAGTGGAGATGCCGACGGCGTGATTCGTCTGTGGAAGTCGGCCGATGCCGCATCCCAGGGGATGCTGGGTGGACACACCGCCGCCGTCACCGGCCTAGCGTTTCATCCGACGACGCCGACCATGCTCAGTTCGGGAGCCGACGGTTCGGTCAAACTGTGGCAGTTGCCGTTGGTGGCACCGAAGGAGTTGGCCGGTCACACGGATGCCGTCACCTCGGTGACGGTCTCGGCGGATGCGAAGCTGGTTCTCACGGGAGGCACGGACAAGGGTGTGCGTCTGTTTGATGCGGCCACCGGGAAGATCGTCCGCGCGTTCGAGGGACAATTGATGGCCGTCGTCAGTGTGGCTCTCACCCCGGACGCTGCGGTCAGCGCGAGTGGTTCGGCGGACGGCGTGATCAAATTTTGGAATACCGCAGATGGAGCGGATCGACTCAGCCTGCGGGGCCATGCGGGGGCCGTTCAGAGCCTGGCATTCCATCCGAACGGGATGCAACTCGCCTCCGCCGGCGCGGATGGAACGCTGCGAGTCTGGCGGCTTCCAGCGGCGGCCCGGCCACTCGCCGGACATACCATGCCGGTGCTGACGGTTGCTGCGAGTGACGACGGCAAACTAGTTGCCACAGGTTCGGCTGACAAGACCGTCCGGCTGTGGAACGCGGTCGATGGTGCTGCGATTCGGACGAGTGAAGCCTTGGCCGATGCCGTGGGACGAATCGCCTTCAGTAAAGACAACACACAATTCGCCGCAGCGGATGCAGGCGGAATGATCCGTCTGAGTAAGGCGGCCGATGGCCTCGCGCTCGGATCTCTCGCGGCTCACACCGGGCCGGTTGCCGGAATGGCTTATCTGCCGGATGGGACGCAATTGGTTTCGGCGGGTGCCGACGGGTCGGTCAAATGGTGGAAGCTGCCGCAGGTCGCTCCGAAGACACTGGCTGGAATCACCGGCGCGGTGACGTCCGTTGGCATCTCGGCCGACGGAAAGCTGCTCGTCACGGGAAGCGCCGACAAGTCGGTCCGCCTTCACGACGCCGCCACGGGGCAACAGGCGCGTGCGCTCGTCGGACAGGTTGAGCCGGTGGCCTCGGTCGCACTCAGCAAGGATGCCGCGCTGGTGGCGGCGGGTGGAACCGCGGGCGCGATTCATCTCTGGGCAACGGCGGACGGCGCGGATCGGCGGGGCATCGCGGGGCACACGGGATCAGTGACGGGCCTGGCCTTTCATCCTTTGGGACTGCAACTCGCCTCAACCGGAGCCGACGGGACCGTGCGCGTCTGGCGGTTGCCGACCGCTCCTCGACCTCTGGCCGGGCATGCGCTGGCGGTGCAATCGGTTTCGATCAGCGCCGACGGAAAACTGGCGGCCGCCGCCGGCGCGGACAAGTCGGTGCGGCTTTGGAACATGGCGGACGGCCTCGCGGTGAGAACACTCACCGGCCACGCGGATGTTGTGCGGCGGGTGATCTTTCGTCCGGACAATCTGCAGGCGGCGAGCGGCGATGCGACCGGGACGATTCGCTTGTGGAACGTCGCAGACGGAGTCGATCAGGGTCAACTCGCCTCGCACGACGCGGCTGTGACGGGGCTGGCGTACGTTCCCACCGGACAGCAATTGATCTCGACCGGTGAGGATGGCCTGATCAAGTGGTGGCAACTTCCGGCCGTTCCACCGCGCACGCTTCCCGGCCACACCGCCGCAGTGAATGCGGTGGCGGTCACACCGGACAACACGCTGGTCTATTCGGGAGGAGCCGATCAGACGATCCGCGTCTTCAATCTGGCGACGGGTGCTGCCGTGCGGCAACTGGCCGGGCACGTCGGGCCGGTCACATCGCTGGCACTCGACAAGGCCGGCTCGGTGGTGGCGTCGGCGAGCGACAAGGGTGAGATACGGTTCTGGAAGGCTGTTGACGGAACGCCGCTGTTGACCGATCCGGCCGCGCGGCTGATCGGACACGAAGGGGTGACACGCCAGGTCAGCTTTCATCCGCTGGGCAAACAACTCGTCACGGCCGATGCGGATGGACTGGCCCGCATCTGGAATCTTCCCACGGCGTCGAAGGTGATCGCCGGAGGCCAGATGACAGTTCAGGCGGCGGCCATCACCGCGAACGGGGCACGCACTGCGACCGCCGGGTTGGCGGGCGGCAAGCCGACAATTCAAGTGCGCGACGTGGCAACGGGCGCGGTCGTCTGCAACCTCGTTGGCCACGAAGCGGCCGTGACGTCGGTCGCGTTCAGTCCGGATGGGACGAAGCTCGCATCGGCATCCCTCGACAAGACGGCCCGCGTGTGGAATCTGGCCGATCCGCAGTTCTCCCAACTGGTGAAGTTCGAACTGCACTTGATGCCGGTCACGGCGGTCGCATTCTCGGCGGATGGAACGCACGTCTTTTCGGGCGGCGCGGACAATACGATTCGGCAATGGGCCGTTGCCGGTGGTGCCGAAGTCCGTGCGATCCCCGGTCACACGGGAGCCATCAGCGATCTGGCAGTGGCTGGGGCGGTGGTCGTTTCCGGAGCGGCGGACAACACCGTGCGAGTTTGGAATGCGGCCAACGGTCAGCCGATCCTCAATCTGTCTCATGGTGCCGCGGTGATCTCCGTGGCCATCAGTGCGGATGCGAAACTGATCGCTTCTGCGGGTGCCGACAAGTCAATCAAACGGTGGAACACGGCCGACGGAAAACCGCTGGCGGCTCCCATTGGCAACGCAGCGGCCGTGACGACCGACGTGGCTTTGTCGGCGGATGGTTCTGCTCTCGTTGGCTGTTCCACGGACGGAGTCCGGGTATGGGACGCCGCCGGTCAGCTTCTCGAGCGTCTGCCTCCGGGCACACCGATTCAGGGCGTCGCGTTCGGAGCGGCGGGGACTGTGATCGCCGTGGCTGCCGACAATGCCCTGCAAATCGGGACGCGCTCCGCGGTGCTGGCAATTGCCGCTCATCCCGGTGGGACGACCGCGGCCATATTCTCGCCGGACGGAACGTTGCTGATCACGGGTGGCACCGACAAGGCGGTCCGCATCTGGACTGTGGCCGAGGGGAAGCTGGCTCGTGAATTGTCCGGTCCGACGGATGCGGTGACTTCACTGTCCGTCTCGGTGGATGGGGCGCGACTGCTCGCGGCGAGTGCCGACAAGACGGTTTACTCGTGGAACCTGAAGGCTCCTCCGGCTGCCGGTCCGTTGGTGGCAGAGGCGAAACTCGTCCACGCCGCGCCGGTGCGCGGCGTCAGTTTAAATGCGGATGGGACTCGCGCGGCGACATGCGGCGACGATGGACAGGTGCATGTGTGGGATCTGGCCACGGCACGCCGGCTGGAACGCCTGCACGGTCATGAAGGGGCCGTGCTGGGAGTTCACTTCGTGACGGATGGCAAAACGGTCGTCTCGGCCGGCATCGACAAGACGTGCCGTGTCTGGACTCCCGCCGCCCTGCGAGTCGCCGTGGCATCGGCGGGCAAGTTGACGGGGCTGTCGCTCACAACGGACGGCCTGCGGCTGGCCACATCGGCCGACGACAAGGGCGTGACAATTTGGGAAACGGCGACCGGCAAGCCTCTGTTCGATCTGCCCGGCGCGGCGGGTGCGCTCGTCGACCTCGCGATACGGGGTGACGGGACGCAGGTGGCCGCCGCGGGAGCGGACAATGCGATCTACCTCTGGCCGGTCACTCCCCAGGGGCCGCAGCCGGTGATCAAGATCGCGATGCCCTCGACCGTCGCCAGTGCGCGGTTCAGCCCCGATGGTTCGCGGTTGGCAGTGGCGTCTGGTGACAATCATCTGCGAGTTTACGATTCGGCCACGCAACGGCTGCTCGAAGACATCACGTCGACGGCACCGGTGTCGTCCGTGGCGTTCGCTCCTGACGGATTGTCAGTCGCCACGGCGGTTGCCAACCTGGCTGAACTCCACTCGCTCGCGCTGGTGCGCTGGATCGCTGCTCACGAAGGGGGCGGGTCAAGTGTCGTTTATTCGCCGGACGGCAACTTCCTGATGACGGGCGGTGTCGACAAGGCCGTTCGACAATGGAGTCTGGCGGATGGCACATTGGCCCGCACGTTCGGCGGACCGACGGACATCGTGACGGGCGTGTCGCTCAGCGGCGATGGAACGAAGCTCGCCGCGGTCGGGTTGGACAAGACGCTGCGTGTCTGGCCCGTCGCAGTTCCGGTGGCCGGTCAGGCGGCTCAGCCGGTCGCACCCGCCGCATCAATCGTTTCCGGTCAACCGATGCGCGGTGTCAGCTTCAGCCCGGATGGAACGCGGGTCGGGACAAGCGGCGATGACGGCGTGGTCCGCGTGTGGAATGTGGCCACCGGTCGCGAACAGGAACGGCTGCCCGGTCATGTCGGAGTCGTCCCGGCGGTCGCCTTCGCAGCGGACAACACCACGCTCATCAGCGGTGGCGCGGACATGACGGCGCGGCTTTGGACGCTGGCCGCGACGCGAGACATTGTGGCGTCCGCGATGAAACTCAACGCGATGGCTCTGACTGCGGACGGAACGAAGCTGGCGGTTGCCGGCGACGACAAACTCGTGCGACTGTTCCTGACCGCTGATGGCAAGCCGGCGGGAGAAGCGGCCGGGTCGATTGCCGCGCTGTCTGCGGTCGCCTTGCGACACGACGGCCTGCAAATGGCGGCAGGCGGTGCTGACATGGCGCTTTATCTTTGGCCGCTGACAGCGGCCGGGCCGGGACCGGCCGTGAAGGTCGTTGTGGGAGCAGTGATCTCGACGGTCGCCTACAGTTCGGACGGAACGCGCGTGGCTGTCGGCGGTGCCGACAATCTCGTGCGAGTGTTCGACTCGGCTGATGGGCGGTTGCTGGAACTGATTCCGACGACCGCGCCCACCGCGTCGCTGACGTTTCTGCCGTCGGCCATGCCGGCGACCGACGGCGTGTCGCTCGTCATCGCCTCGGGGAACAACGGTGCGATCCAGCCGCTCGGCCTGTTGCGTCTGCTTCCCGGCCACGAAGGAGCGGTAACGGGAGTGGCCTACACGCCCGATGGAACGAAGCTCGTCAGTGGCGGAGCCGACAAGTCGGTGCGTCTGTGGAATCTGGCGGACGGTAAGCCGCTCGCGACACTCGCCGGCCCGACCGCGGCCGTGACCGGAGTCGCTGTTTCGAGAGATGGCCTGCAAACGGCAGCGGCGTCGATCGACAAGTCCGTGTTCGTCTGGAAGACGCCCGCCGCAGCGGCACCCGCGCCGGTGGCTGCGGTCGGCGCGCTGGTTCATCCGCAACCGGTTCGAGGCATCGCGTTCGGCAAGGACGGTTCACGGCTGGCGGCGTGCAGCGATGACGGTTTCGTGCGCATCTGGGACACCGTGGTGAACCGGGAACTCGAACGGTTCGCCGGACACGCTCAACCGGCGCTCGCGGTGGCCTTCGCCGCGGATAACAAGACGGTGGTCTCGGGCTCGGCAGACAAGACGGCCCGCATCTTCAACGTGGCCGCGACGCGACTGATCGTGGGTGATGCGGCGAAGGTCAACGACGCGGCCTTCCTGCCGGATGGATCGCAAATCGCCACGGCGGGCGACGACATGTTCGTCAAGCTGTGGGATCTCGAAGGGAAGCCGCTTCGGCAACTTGCGGGTGGCAAAGCGGCGCTCGCACGACTCGCCGTTCGACCGGACGCGACTCAGTTGGCCGCGGTCGACATCGCGGGGGCGATCAACATTTGGACTCTGGCCGATGGCAAGCTGGCCTCGACAGTCGCCACGGGAGCTGTCGTGAATGATCTCTCGTTCAGTCCCGACAACCTGAAGCTGGCGGCGTCCGGAGCAGACAACCATCTGCGAGTCTTCAACCTGGTCGACGGCACGCCGCTGCTCGATCTGACGGCGGCCTCGCCGCTGCTCGCCGTGCGGTTCACACCCGACAGCCGCCAATTGGTCAGCGGCGGCAGCGACAAGTTAGTCAATGTCTGGGCCTACGCCTCACCGATTGTGCGAGCCAGCCTCGCGGGTCACACGGGACCGGTCTATTCAGTGGCATGCAGTCCCGATGGAACCTGGGCTGCGTCGGGTGGAGCCGACGCTACGATCCGCCTGTGGGATTTGAAGACAGGCGCTCAAGCCAAGCAACTGACGGGAACCGTGGGTACCGTCTACAGCCTCGCGTCCAACGCGGATGGCAAGCAGCTTCTGTCGGGTGGTGCCGATGGAGTACTGAGACTATGGGACGCCGTCGCGGGAACCGAACTGAAAAAGTTCACGCCTCCGGTTCCGGCAACCGTGGCCGCAGCCGGTGCAACGGCCGCACCGGCCACGCCACCCGGTTCACTGTTTACGGTCGCCTGGCAACCGGGCGGAAAGCTGGCGGCATCGGCGGGCGCGGACGGTCAGGTGCGTCTCTGGGACATCGCCTCCGGGGCGGCGGTCCAGACACTGACGAATCCAACCGGAGCCGTCTATCGAATCGCGTTCAACGCGACGGGCACGCGTCTGCTGACGGCGGGGCATTCGGGTCGCTTCGTCATCTGGAATGTCGGCGACGGGAAACCCGCGTTTGAAGCCACCGCCCCGAGCGTCGCTTATGATGCCACATACAGCGTTGATTTCGCCCGCATCGCAGTCGCCGGTGCCGAGGGCAAGGTTCACTTCGTGGACCTCCCCGCAGCGGCACGTTGAGTTGAGCGATAATGGCGGTACTGCGACAGTGATTGTTGCGACCAGCGCTGGAGATCGCGGGTGACTGAAGTTCAGGATAGTCGAACAGGGAGGCACCGAATGAATCGTGGCGCGCCAACGTCCGTCCGTTTGTGGCTCATTTCCGTGACGGTCGTCGTGATGGCAACGGTCGCTCATTCTGACGAGCCGCCCGTTTCCGGCCCTCAAATCGGCGAACGGGTGGTCTCGTTCAAAGTCAAGGACTGCACCGGACCGCAAATGGGAGGCACGCTGTGTTATCAGTGCGCTTACGGGGACCGTCCGGTGGTCGCCATTTTCACGCGGCGTCTCGGCGAAGACGTCATCAGCCTGACAAAGCAAATCGACACCACCGTCGCGAAGCGTTCCGATCAAAAGATGGCGGCATTCGTGATCTATCTGTCGGACAACCCCGATACGGCCGCACCGACTCTGCGGAAGATCGCCGAGACATCGAAGCTCTCGAAGACGCCGCTCACCGTCTTCCCGACCCGCGATGGTCCCGCCGGTTATGCGATCGCCCCGGACGCGGACATCACCGTCTTGATGTGGGTTGACCAAAAGGTCGCGGCGAACCGGGCATTCGGCAGGGAAACACTCTCCGAGTCGGACATCAAACTCATCATCGAAGACTCAACTAAACTGCACAAATGAGCCTGCGCCCTTCGTCGACGCGGACCTGCCACTGCTCTCGACCTGCTCAACCCCGTTCGTGGAGATCTCACGTCGGGACTCATCGTCAATCGCAATGCCGCCTTCGGTTGCGTAGTTTGGGTTCGTCTTCTTGGTCGATTGATAAAAACACCATTGATTTAGGCGCTTTATTGAGATTCAGCGACATTATCAAGTCGTCTCATCTCATGCTGTAAGTTCTTATTTGATGGTAGTACATCTCGCCTCTTTCAGTAGTCCTCAGTACCGAAAAAGCTTGCTCACTCACGCCCACAACGCAATCATCTGGCCCTGATATCTCCGGAGGAATCAACTTGCGGGGAAGTCCGATGTGGTCCTCTTCACGATCATCAGCTCGAGCACGAAAGCGATTCACCAGAGATGAATTGTGTGCCCACCCAACGGGGACATCCGTGAGATGAAATTGACAAGCTCCCTCTCGTGTTCGTGCTGGTAGACGACACCTGCCCCTTGCACAAAATGAAGTAGTTCCTGCCCAGTACGATTGCGCCAGTCTGAACGTGGATTGCCGCAAGTGTAGATGCGGTGGCACCCACGCAATTGAGAGCGGAGCAAGCCAAATCACAATTCCGTTGAGTTGACATTAACTCAATTGGAGCGTTCGCGAAGCCTGAATTGGCCAACGCCTCATCCTGCCCGTCTCGTAACTGAAGGCGAAGGTCCGATATTCAATGAAGTCGGTGTCGGGTATGGCGAACGTGCTGAATGAACAGTGGCGTGTGAAATCCAACACTGCGAGACCTCCCAGTCGTCAGACGATCTTTCCACGGCTCCTAAGTCCGATTTCAACCTTACAATTGGGACGAAGCCGGTCAGTGTTTTTGGGGAGTGATACGCCCACGGAAGTGGAACGCGACGGGCGCGAGCACTTGCCGCCGATCCGCGACGTTCCTGAAGAGGTTCCGAAGCTCGACCGCGACCAGATCATCATCCGGCCCTACATAGGTGGTCTGGCCAAGTCGTTCGAGCGAAGAGCAGCTTGACGGGCGGCACATTCTCCGCTGCCGGTGTCTCAAGCTAGGCAATCGAGCTTAGTGTGCGTAGAAAGG
>Ga0114966_10000868_pt1 | contig 28527 bp, 28 predicted proteins | sample M_130207_XF_Meta_FD_87029 | JGI IMG/M metagenome (GOLD analysis project Ga0114966, IMG submission 87029) | Freshwater microbial communities from Lake Montjoie, Canada to study carbon cycling - M_130207_XF_MetaG | ecosystem: Environmental > Aquatic > Freshwater > Lake | place: Lake Montjoie... | reverse complement strand
GTATGTGCTCTCTTTTGCGGGCACGCTCACTTTCAAGAATGCACCCGCTTTGCGTGAAGCAGTAAAAATCGTGCCCATCGATCAATTATTAGTCGAAACTGATTCACCATTTTTAGCTCCAATGCCGCACCGTGGTGCGCTCAATACCCCTGCACAGATTGCAAATATCGTTCGTGCGATGGCAACTGAAAGAAATGCTGATTTAGCCGAACTTGCAACTGCGCTTAGCAACAACGCTGAACGTTTATTTGGTTCTTTTGCTTCATGACACTTCTTGGTGCGGCGCAAATCCGCGAGTTAGCTGCAGCTTTAGATTTAAAACCATCTAAATCGCTAGGCCAAAACTTTGTTATCGATTCAAATGTTTGTACAAAAATTGTGCGTACTGCGGCAGTTGGCCCAACCGATGTTGCCCTTGAAATTGGGCCAGGTCTGGGTTCGCTGACGCTAGCTTTGTTAGAAAGCGCTGAATCAGTTATCGCCGTAGAAATAGATCCGCGTCTTGCCCAGCAACTACCACTAACCGTTGCAGATCTTTTCGAACATCCAGAAAAGTTAACCGTGATCAACAAAGATGCCTTAGCAATTCATACATTGCCTAAAGATCCAACGGTCTTAGTTGCAAATCTTCCTTACAATGTTTCAGTTCCCGTATTGCTTCATCTACTCGAAGTATTTCCAACGCTTCGGACCGGTGTCGTTATGGTTCAGGCCGAAGTTGCTGATCGTTTAGCGGCAAAACCTGGGACTAAAGATTATGGAATTCCATCAGTTAAGGCGGCTTGGTGGGCCGATGTAAAAGGCGCGGGTTCGGTTTCGCGCTCGGTATTTTGGCCAGCGCCGAATGTAGATTCGAAATTAGTTGGCTTTACAAGACGCCCAACGCCTGGGGATGAAGAACTACGAAAAAAGGTTTTTACAATTATTGATGCAGCTTTTGCTCAACGTCGAAAGATGTTGCGATCGGCGTTATCTACCCTTTATGGCTCATCTTCTGCGGCTGAAGAGATTCTTATCCGCGCAAAAATAGATCCAACTTTGCGTGGTGAAGCTTTAGAAATCGACGGATTTTGTGCCATCGCTGCAGTTGCACCTGACATTTTCTAGCCAACGCATTAAGGTCAAACCATGCCAGTAAAGAGTGTGACTGTTCGGGTTCCTGCAAAGGTCAACCTGCAACTATCAGTCGGTCCACGCGAAGAGGATGGCTTTCATAATTTGGTATCGGTTTTTCAAGCAATCTCAATTTATGATGAAGTTACCTTGTCGCTTGCACAACCTAAATCTGGCGTCACAGTTTCAATCTCAGGAGATCAAACACACGGCGTTCCTGCAGATACAAATAATTTAGCAGCCCAAGCGGCTGCGCTTTTGGCACAGGAATATGACTTAGATCTTGATGTACATATTGAGATTAAGAAATCGATTCCAGTTGCCGGCGGAATGGCTGGCGGTAGCGCAGATGCTGCAGCAACAATTGTGGCAATCGATTATTTGTATTCCTTAGGAATGAGCCGCGAAGAAATGTCTGACATCGCAGCAAAAATCGGAAGCGATGTTCCTTTCATGTTAAATGGCGGAACTGCAATTGGAACGGGCCACGGAGATCAATTAACTTCTGCCCTTTCTCGCGGCACTTATCACTGGGTACTTGCACTTTCTACACACGGACTTTCAACTCCTGCCGTGTATGCCGAATGCGATCGATTGCGTACAGGTTTGGAAATCGTAGAACCACAAACTAATGAAGCATTGATGCAGGCCCTTTTAGCTGCAGATGCAGAATCTGTAGGGGCGGCATTAGTAAATGATTTACAGGCAGCGGCGTGTTCATTGCGTCCTGCATTGCGATTAGTTTTAGATGTTGGCCAGGAATATGGCGCCTTAGGTGCCTTAGTCTCAGGTTCTGGCCCAACAGTTGCATTCTTAGTTGCCGATGAAGAAGCTGGCCTTGATTTAACCGTGGCACTTACGGCAAGTGGAGTAGTTGGCAGCGTTGTTCGTGCCTATGGCCCAGTTCCAGGGGCAAAAGTAATCTCATAAAGCACGCGCAATATGGTCATAACCATCCCCATTTATGAGGGAGAATACGGGTTCCGCCATTGTGTAGTGGCTAGCACATGGGCCTTTGAAGCCCAGGGTCCAGGATCGATACCTGGTGGCGGAGCCATCGGATTCCAAATCGTGAATATCTCACCCGATAGGATTCACTCGTGACCGTGCAAACCGTGATTATCCTCGCAGCTGGCGAAGGAACACGGATGAAATCGGCTCAAGCCAAAGTACTCCACAGCGTTGCCGGACGTTCGTTACTTGGACACGTTCTACACGCAGTTGATCAATTAAACGCACAAGAGATTCGAATTGTTGTTGGCTCTGGACGCGAATCTGTCGAAGAACATATTTCACTCATTGCTCCAAAAGCCACAACTGTTTTTCAAGAACACCGCGGAGGAACTGGCCATGCTGCGCAGTTAGCGCTCGCAGGATTAACTCCGCAAGGCACCGTGCTTGTTCTTGCAGGTGATACGCCAATGCTAACTGGTCAGTCACTGGCAGCTTTCATCGAAGCACACAATGCCGGGAATTTTGCAGCATCGGTTTTAACTGCCGAACACCCAGACCCAACTGGATATGGTCGCATTATTCGGGATGATGCCGATGAACTATTAAAAATTGTTGAAGAAAAAGATGCCAACGAAGATCAAAAGTTTATTTTTGAAATTAACTCTGGCGTGTATGCATTTGATGGCAAAGCTTTAGCTGCATCAATTGGAAAGCTCAATAATTCAAATGCCCAAGGCGAACTTTATCTAACTGATGTAATCGGAATTTTAAAGAGCGAAGGTGCATCAGTTGCAGCAATCATGATTGATGACTTCACTGAAATCCTTGGTGTCAACGATCGTGTGCAACTTGCAGAATCAGCTGCCCTTTTGCGTGATCGCATCAACGATCATTGGATGCGGGCCGGAGTCACAATCATCGACCCTACAACTACCTGGATTGATGCAACAGCTTCGATTTCAAACGATGTGAGCATTCATCCAGGAAGTGCGATTTACGGTGCAACAACTATTGCAGCTGGCGCAGTTATTGGCCCGCGCACAACATTGACAAACTGCCAAGTAAAACAAGGTGCTTCAGTCCTTGAATCAATAGCCACAGACACTGTTATTGGTGAGGGTTCAACGGTTGGCCCATTCACTTACCTTCGCGCCGGCACGGTATTAGGCGATGCAACTAAAGCTGGCGCATTCGTTGAGATGAAAAATGCAACAGTCGGCACTGGTTCTAAAGTTCCGCATCTTTCATATGTTGGCGATGCAACCATCGGCGAAGGCAGCAATATCGGCGCAGCAACAATTTTTGTTAATTACGATGGCGTAGATAAGCATCACACCACTGTCGGAGATCACGTCCGAATTGGTAGCGACACCATGTTGGTTGCACCTGTAACCGTTGGCGATGGGGCATACACGGCTGCAGGTTCTGTAATTACTGAAGATGTTCCTGCCGGCGCGATTGGTGTTGGCCGAGCTAAGCAAAAAAATGTATTAGGTTGGGTCCTGCGCAAGCGTGCAGGAAGTAAATCAGCACAAGCCGCCGAAGCTAAAGAGAAGAAAGGCTAGTAAATGAGCGAGATCCGTTTATCTTCTGAAAAGAGATTACGTCTTTTTGCAGGCCGCGGATTTCCCGAACTAGCCGATGAAGTTGCATCCGAACTCGGTATTCCACTCACGCCAACTTCTGCTTATGACTTTGCAAATGGCGAAATCTTTGTTCGCTTCGAAGAATCTGTCCGTGGTTGCGATGCTTTTGTAATTCAAAGCCACACAACTCCTGTCAATAAGCAGATCATGGAACAACTGATCATGGTCGATGCACTTAAGCGAGCATCTGCAAAGCGCATTACGGTTGTTGCACCATTTTATGGTTACGCACGCCAAGATAAAAAGAGTCGCGGACGTGAACCAATTACTGCCAGATTAATGGCTGACCTTTTCAAAACTGCCGGCGCTGATCGATTGATGTGCGTTGATTTGCACACTTCACAAATTCAAGGTTTCTTTGATGGTCCAGTTGATCATCTCTTCGCACTTCCAATGCTTGCTAATTACGTTGGTAGCAAAGTAGATCGCAGCCGTTTAACTATTGTTTCACCAGACTCTGGCCGAGTTCGCGTTGCAGAACGTTGGTCAGATTTGCTTGGCGGATGTCCGATTGCTTTCATTCACAAAACTCGCGACCCACGAATTCCTAATGAATCAACAACTGGGCGCGTAGTTGGTGATGTTCAGGGTCAAACATGTGTAGTTATTGATGACATGATCGATACTGCCGGCACAATTACTAAAGCTGTTGAAGCACTCTTTGATGCTGGCGCAAAAGATGTCATCATCGCGGCAACTCACGCAGTTCTCTCGGGCCCAGCAGTTGATCGCCTCAAGGCATCGCGTGCATCAGAAGTTGTCATCACAAATACTCTGCCAATCTCTGAGGATCAAAAATTTGATGGCCTCACCGTCCTTTCAATCGCACCACTTTTAGCCCGCGCCATTCGCGAAGTATTCGAAGATGGCTCAGTCACAAGCCTGTTCGACGGCCACTCTTAAGCAATCTCCTAAGGATTTGCCTAATCTGCGGACTGTCCAATAACCTTGCGCTTGTTCCGGCGAGGGTAAGAATTTACTTCCGTTATCGACGGTTTTAAGGTTTAACTCCTTACTGGAACTTTGTGCAGACACCGAAGTAATTCCAAAGGAGATTTAAAATGGCAGAAATCAGCATCAACGGCGTACGTCGTACCGAATTTGGTAAGGGCGCATCTCGTCGTGCACGTCGCGATGGCTTGGTTCCAGCCGTTATCTACGGTCACGGTGAAAAGCCACAGCACATCACGCTTCCAGCACGCGAACTTGGCGTTGCGCTTAAGCAGTCAAACGTTTTGCTTGACATCACAATTGATGGAAAGAATGAACTCACACTTCCAAAGGCAATTGTTCGCGATCCACTTAAGCAGATCCTTGAGCATGTTGATCTAGTTCTAGTTCGTCGTGGCGAGAAGGTTGTTGTATCTGTTCCAGTTCACGCATTGGGAGAACACGATCGTGATGGAATTCTTGAGCATGTTCACAACACAATTGAAGTTCGTGTTGATGCTTCAGCTATTCCTAGCTTCCTAGAAGTTGATATCCAGGGCATGCACTCAGGTGAGTCACGTTATGCATCAGATGTGAAGCTTCCAGCTGGCGTAGAACTTGAATCAGATCCAAAGACAATCGTTGTTCACTTGTCTGAGAAGGCAACTGCAGCAACTGAAGAAGCAGCAGCACCTGCTGCAGCAGCAACCGATGCAGCACCTGCATCAGATGCTGAAAAGAAGGACGCTTAACCCTTACGCTTACCGTTATGACGTGGTTGGTAGTGGGCCTGGGAAATCCAGGCGATAAATACGCTGCCACCCGTCACAACGTGGGCCAGATGGTGATCGATGAATTAGTTCGACGCCATAACGTTAAATTATCTTCACATAAATCACGCACAGATATCGCGGCTTTTAAATTAGGCGTTGGCGTTGATGCGCATCCAGTGATTGTGGCTAAATCAAAATCTTATATGAATGAAACTGGCGGCCCAATTAAAGCTTTAGCTAATTTCTATTCCATAGAACCACAAAAAATTATTGCGCTTCACGATGAATTAGATATTCCTTTTGCGGCAATTCGTACCAAAATCGCAGGTGGCGATAATGGCCACAATGGCTTGAAATCAATGACTTCAGCTTTTAGCACCGCTGAGTATTACCGAGTGCGCCTTGGAATCGGACGCCCTATGGGTGAACAAGATCCAGCTGATTTTGTATTAAAAGCATTTTCAAAGGTAGAACAAAAAGATTTAGGTGAATTCATTGTGCGCGGGGCAGATGTTGTTGAATCTTTAATTACCGAGGGATTAGAACGTACGCAAAGCCAATTTAACTCTTAAAATCAACCGGTATTTCGCAGGCCTGCAGCAACACCATTAATTGTAAGCAAAAGTGCGCGGCGCAAAATTGGATCAGCCGAATCTCCAGCCTCACGTACGCGCTTTAGTAAGTTAATTTGAAGCAAGTGAATGGGAGATAAGTAAGCATCTCGAACCTGCAATGTGCGGGCCAAAATCTCTTGATCGCCAAGCAAAGTTTGCTTGCCAGTGAGTGCCAGAATTTCAGCAACAGTTAAATCAAACTCGGCCTGGATTTGATCAAGGAAATGATGGAGTTCTTTAGGAACTAACGCTTCAACATATCGACGCGCAAGCAAAAGATCAGTTTTAGCAATTGTCATTTCAACGTTGCTAATAAAAGTATGGAAAAAATGCCATTCAGAGAGCATCTTCTTTAGCACTTCGCTTTTTCCTGCTTCGCGTGCAGCCTTTAACCCTGAACCAACGCCAAACCAGCCGGGCACAATCTGACGTGACTGAGTCCACCCAAATACCCAAGGGATTGCGCGAAGTGAATCAAGCCCGCCAGATGCATCTGGGCGACGAGATGGCCGAGAACCCAAGAAGAGATTTCCTAACTGTTCTACTGGAGTTGATGCGTAGAAATATGCAGGAAGATCTGGGTGATCTACAAGAGTGCGATATGAACTAAACGAACTATCGCTAATTAATTGCATGCATTCATTCCAGTTAGCTAAATCTTGAACTGATTGTCGCGGACTACGATTGAGAACAGTTGCTTCAAGTGAGGCGGCCAAAGTTAGTTCCACGTTTTCACGAGCAAGTGAGGCAAGGGCGTATTTATCGCTAATTACTTCGCCTTGTTCGGTCATTTTGATTTGACCATCAACAGAACCCCAAGGAAGTGCAACAAGTGCTTCATATGTTGGTCCACCACCGCGGCCCACAGAACCACCACGACCATGGAATAAACGAAGTTTAACTCCGTACTTGATTGCGATATCGCGCAAGCTTCGTTGTGCTCGGTGGATTTCCCACTGGCTTGTTGCGATACCAGCATCTTTATTTGAATCTGAATAACCCAGCATTACTTCCTGAACGTCTCCGCGTAAGGCAACTACTTGTCGATAAGCCGGATTGCTGAGGAGTTTTTCTAGAATTTCACCAGCTGCACGAAGCTCGGCAACAGTTTCAAGTAGTGGGGCAAAACCAATACGGGCTTTTTTATTTTTCAAATTAACTAAGCCAGCTTGTTGTGCAATCACAATGGCTGCAATCAAATCATCAGCACCCTTTGTCATCGAAACGATGTAAGTCTCAATCGCTTCAGCGCCAAAACGATCAATTAGGTCGGCGATTGCAAAGAAAGTGTCGACAGTCTTTTGGGCACCAGCATCAAGGCCTGTGATGTCTAAATTTGAATCATCGGCTAAGAGCGAAGTCAGAATCTCGAACTTTTCAGAGTGTGATTTTTCTAAGTATTCAGCTACTCCAGTTGCTTGCTTTAAAACATGGTGATGAGCATCTGAGTGTTCACGAACATCCATCGTTGCATGTGTGATTCCAAATGCAGCAACTGTACGAATTGTGCGTTCAAGTAAGCCTGTAGCAATGAGTTCGCCTTTATGAGCAAAGAGCGAATCGCGCATAAGCGTTAAATCTTTAATGAGTTCGGCAGTATCGGCGTAATCACGGTGATCAACGTGCGGTGCACCTTTTGCATGGCGATCGCGCGTTAACGCTAAACGGTGCACGATTGCGGTGGCCTTTAAGCGATATGGCTCTTGGGCATTAAGGCGCAAGAAGCGTGGTTCAAACTCAGGCAAATGTTTAAGATCAGATTCAACTGAGGCAGTTAATTCAGGTGTTGCCCCAATGATTCGCGTTGAAATTGAAAGCATTTGGCGCAAGTTATTCATCGCATCAATAGTTACGCGGATTGCATGGCCAACTTGCAAAACCATCGCATCGGTAGTTACTTGCGCAGTTACATTTGGGTTACCGTCTCGATCGCCACCGATCCAACTTCCAAAGGAAAGTGGGCGAGCTGTAACCGGAACAATGACGTCGATTCGTTTCATTTCACGGGCAAAGTCATTGAGAACTTCTGGAACAGTCTGGCGGAACAAGTCATCGAGGTAATACAAAGCATTCATCGCTTCATCAAGCGGTTCGGGTTGCCCAACTCGAAGTTCATCGGTTTGCCACAGTAAATCAATAGTTTCCGCCAAGCGAGCACTTTGTGATGGGTTGCGAGATTGGTCTAGTAAATCTGCAACTTGTCCCATTTTATTAAGCACGGATCGACGTGCAGCTTCAGTTGGATGGGCAGTAAAGACGGGACGCACAGACATTTCATTAATCCACTGCGAAATCTCTTCGCAAGTTAATTCATGTCCAGGAGTTTGTGCTTGTAAGGCCGCTTCAATTTTATCTACCGCGCGAGCAAGCCAAGAACCACCAACTGCGCGTGCATCGGCTAAAACTCGAGCACGGTGAACTTGCTCTGCAATATTTGCTAAATTGAAATACGTACTAAAGGCGCGCACTAACTGCACCGAATCTTCAACTGAAAGTGATGCAAGAAGTTCAACGCCATCACCTTCACGAACGGCTTTACGTACTTTTTCAACTAAAACTAATAGCTCTGGACCTTCTTGGCGGACCAAGGTTTGCCCAAGTAAATCGCCAAGCCTTCGGACATCACTGCGCAATGCAGCATCATCTGCTGCAACTGCACCGCCAAAGCCGCTAGTGGTCATTGGCCAATCCTCTCAGGTCGCCGCGGACCTTGCGAACAAATTACACTTGAGCCATTAGCCCCCTCCCTTTTGGGAACGGGGCTTTGGGGCGTTTTCAAGGGAGGTGCACAGTGCGTGGATTAATTTCATTATTACCTACAGCTAATACCGCATCTCATATTGTGGCGCCTTTGCCGATGTATCCATTTTTGTTGGCACATAGATCGCAAAGCCGCCCGCTTCTAGTTATTACATCATCTAGTCGTAGTGCAGAAGATTTAGTTAATGAACTTCGCGAACTACATGGCAACGTCCTGGAATTTCCTGCCTGGGAAACTTTGCCCCACGAACGCTTAAGCCCACGCAGTGACACTGTGGCAAAGCGAATTCAAACGCTGTACGAGTTGGAAAAAAATCATAGTACTTTTCCAATCGTTGTAACTCCTGTGCGTGGTGCAATTCATCGGATTATTGCCTCGCTTGGAAAAGAAGAGTTATTAAAACTTGAAATTGGTAAAGATCAGTCACTAGATCTCTTAGTTCGACATCTTTCAACCCTTGCCTATGCACGCACAGATTTAGTTGAACGTCGCGGAGAATTTGCAGTGCGTGGTGGAATCGTCGATTTATTTCTGCCTTTGAGTGATTATCCAATTCGAATTGATTTCTTTGGCGATGAAATTGAAGATATGAGTTACTTCGAAGTTGCCGATCAACGTACTTTTAAGCCAGTTGTAGGCGCTGTAGAAATTTACCCATGTCGTGAACTTTTGATTACTAAGCAGATTCGCCACCGAGCTTTAGAGCTTGAAGATTCACTTCCTGCTGCCGCTGAACTGTTACATAAAATTAGCGAGGGTATTGTTTTTGAAGGTATGGAATCTTTAATTCCTTTGCTCATAGATGAAACCGAAACACTTATCGCACGTATGCCAGTAAATACCCAGATTGTGTTTATAGATGAAGAACGAATCAAATCTAGAGCTGCGGATTTATTAGCAACTAATGAAGAGTTCTTAAATGCTTCATGGAGTAATGCGGCACATGGCGCAGTTGCTCCCATTCATGATGGTTCAGGTACCTATATGTCATGGGTTGAATTAGCTGAAGAAATTAGTAGCAAGAAATCCGAAACTGCCTCGCTCTCACCTTTTGGCAGCGATTTGGCGCAGGACACCGAGTTTTTGGATTTCAACGTCATTGATCCCATGCGCGGAGATATCGAACGAACGATTGAGCAGTTACGAAGCGCGGTCGAAGCTCATTTCACCGTTATCTTTGCAACTCATGGCCATGGAATGTTGGAGCGATATGCAGGGATTTTTCGTAATGCAGATTTACCCGTTCAAATAAGCGAGAAACTACTTGCAAAACCAACCAAATCCGCCATTCATTTAACAACATCAGTTATCGCACATGGTTTTGAAAGCGCTGAACATCAGATACTTTTCATAACCGAACGTGATTTAACTGGCAGCAAGGGCAGCGTCAAAGATAACGAGCGCTTGCCAACAAAGCGCAAGCAAGCAATCGATCCTCTGGAACTTAAAGCTGGAGACTTTGTTGTTCATGAACAACATGGAATTGGTCGGTATGTAGAACTTCTTGAACGCACGGTCGCCGGCGTAACTCGTGAATATCTGATTATTGAATACGCACCAGCAAAACGTGGCCAACCAGGTGATCGAATTTTTGTTCCAACAGATGCTCTCGAACAGGTCAGCAAGTATGTTGGCGGTGAGACTCCTACGGTTCACCGAATTGGAAGCGGTGAGTGGCAAAAGGCTAAGGGGCGGGCACGTAAAGCCGTGCGCCAAATTGCTGGTGAATTAATAAGACTCTATGCCGCGCGAACAAGTTCTCCGGGCTTTGCTTTTTCTGCCGATACTCCTTGGCAACGCGAACTTGAAGATTCATTTTCATATATCGAAACGCCAGATCAGCTTTCAACAATTAATGATGTTAAAGCAGATATGGAACGCCCGTATCCAATGGACCGAATTATCTGCGGCGATGTTGGTTATGGAAAAACTGAGATTGCAATTCGCGCTGCCTTTAAGGCAGTGCAGGATGGAAAACAGGTTGCGGTCTTAGTTCCTACAACCCTTTTAGTTCAACAGCACAGCAAAGTTTTTGCCGAACGCTATGCCGGATTTCCATTAAAAGTTGCCGGTCTTTCACGCTTTAATTCCGCTAAAGAAAGCAAAGAGATTTTGGCAGGGTTAACAGCTGGAACTATTGATGTTGTTGTTGGAACTCACCGTATTCTTTCAAATGATGTGCAGTTTAAAGATCTTGGTTTAGTCATTGTCGATGAAGAACAACGCTTTGGTGTTGAACAAAAAGAGTCATTGAAGAAGCTGCGGACAACTGTGGACGTCTTAGCTATGTCTGCAACACCCATCCCAAGAACCTTAGAAATGGCCGTTACTGGCATCCGTGAGATGTCCACGATCACTACTCCGCCCGAAGAGCGCCACCCAATTCTTACTTATGTTGGACCAGCCGAAGAAGCACAAATTACAGCGGCAATTCACCGCGAGCTTCTGCGCGATGGCCAGATTTTTTATCTACACAACCGTGTAGAAAGTATTGATCGCGCTGCATCTAGATTGCAGGAACTTGTTCCTGAAGCCCGGATCCGTGTTGCCCATGGTCAGATGAGTGAAGGCGCACTTGAAGATGTGATTTTGGCATTTTGGAACCGCGATTTTGATGTGTTGGTTTGTACAACAATTGTCGAAAGTGGTTTGGATATTCAAAACGCAAATACTTTGATTGTTGAACGTGCGGATTTATTTGGCTTGTCACAATTACACCAGCTGCGTGGTCGTGTTGGCCGCGGCCGCGAACGTGCTTACGCCTACTTTCTTTATCCAGCAGATCAGCCTTTATCTGAACTCGCCCATGATCGCTTAACGACTATTGCGGCAAATACCGAACTTGGTTCTGGAATGCGTGTTGCGCTTAAAGACTTAGAGATTCGCGGGGCTGGAAATTTACTCGGTGGTGAACAATCAGGTCATATTGCCGACGTTGGTTTTGATTTATACATGCGCATGGTTGGTGAAGCAGTTCAAGATTATAAAACTGGAATTATTGAAACTGAAGAAAAACCTTCAGAGTGCAAAGTTGAATTACCAGTAAATGCGCATCTATCAAGTGAGTACGTACCTGGTGAGCGTTTGCGTCTTGATCTTTATCGCCGATTAGCTGATGTGAAAAATCCAGAAGATGTAGAAGCAATCCGAGCAGAACTTGTAGATCGTTTCGGCGATTTGCCAGATGAAGCTTTAGCGTTATTAGCAGTCGCGCAGTTACGTGCCCAAGCAAAGTTAGTGAAGTTAACTGAAGTAGTTGTGCAAGGTAAGTTTTTACGCCTTGCTCCCTTAACTTTGCCTGAGTCCAAACAGTTGCGCTTGTCACGTTTGTATCCTGGTTCACTCTATAAACCAGCGATGAGCACGGTTTTAGTTGCATTACCCAAGAGCCCCGCATGGAATCCGTCGCAGAATATGCCTGAAATAGTGGATACTTCTCTTCTGGCCTGGGTCGTTGAGGCCGTTAACCAATTGAGCGAACCACCGAAAGCGAGTTCATAGTGAAAAAGATTCTGGCGGTCTTGGCCGTGGCAAGTGCACTCCTACTAACTGGATGTTCCCAAGTTGGAACTGCAGCATCAATAGGAAGCACAAAGATCACACAGGCAACAGTGCAGGCCAGCATTGATTCAATTATTTCTGCGCGAGCAGGCGTTGACACTTCTCAGATGCAACTTGAAACTGGCGAAGCGCTTAATCTTGGTCAACTTCGTTTTCACTTACTAACCGCGCTACTTCGCGAAGTTGGAAAAGAGCTCAAGATCTCAGTATCAAAGGCTGAAATCGACACACGTCGTGCAAGCATTCTTGATCAAGTTGGCGGCAAAGAAGGTCTACCTAACGCACTTGTTGGCGCAGGTATTGCTGTCGAAGATTTTGATCAGTACATCGAAGCTATTTCTTATTCAGACAAAATCTCTGCAGCGCTAACATCTGCCGGAGTTTTGGATGCAGAAATCGGAAATGAAGTTCAAAAGCTTGTAGTTGCTAAGGCTAAAGAATTAGGCGTCACTGTTAATCCACGTTACGGAAAATGGGATGCAACTATTGCAGATGTCGTTGCAGCGGATGCAGCTAGTTCAGCAGTAACTCCATCAACTAAGTAAACTTTAAAGATGACGCAGGGTTCACAGCTTCAACGTCTAGTTGAAGTTATGAACCAATTGCGATCACCCGGAGGATGTCCTTGGGACGCCGAACAAACACATGAATCTCTCTTAAAGTATTTACTGGAAGAGTCATACGAATTTGTAGACGCGGTTGCAAGCGAAGATCGCACCGATATGCGCGAAGAACTTGGCGATGTTTTGTTGCAAGTTTATTTCCATGCGCGCATCGCCGAAGAACACCCAACCGCACCATTTTCAATTGAAGATGTTGCACAAGGGATCGCCGATAAATTGATTCGCCGTCACCCACACGTATTCGCGGGTGTAGAAGTTCGAGATGCCGATGAAGTTTTACAAAACTGGGAAGAGATTAAAAAGGCGGAAAAAGGCCGAACTTCTGCCCTCGATGGAATTGCAATGTCACAACCAGCTCTTCCACTTATTGAAAAACTCTTATACCGAGCCGAAAAATACAACGTTGATCTACATACCCCTGATTCAGTACATATCGATGGCGATGCCGATGAGGGCGCAGTTGGTCAGGCTTTACTTGCCGTAATTGCCTGGGCACATGCCAATGGAATCGATGCTGAAGCAGCCTTGCGTAGCGAGGCGATGAAATTAAGCCAACAGATAACATCTATTGAGTCACGGTAGGATTAGCTCTGTATTCACAATAGATGTGCGATTTCAGCGTTGAGGTCTCGGCACACAGAATGTTTAAGTGACGAAGGAGAAACGCTATGGCAATTATTGAAGCTCTCGGAGCCCGTGAAATTCTCGACTCCCGTGGAAATCCAACGGTAGAAGTTGAAATTGAATTAGAAGATGGAACACAGGCACGCGCAGCAGTTCCAAGTGGTGCGTCAACGGGTGCCTTTGAAGCTGCAGAACTTCGTGACGGTGGCAAACGTTATTTAGGTAAAGGTGTAGAAAAAGCGATTGCCTTTGTTAATGATGAAATTGCGCCAGAGATCATTGGTTTTGATGCTCAGGATCAACGTTTAGTTGATGCAGCGATGATTGCTCTTGATGGAACAAAGAACAAATCACGTCTTGGAGCAAATGCAATTCTCGGTGCCTCACTTGCAGTTGCCAAAGCTTCTGCTGAATCGGCAGATCTTTCACTCTTTCGCTACTTAGGCGGACCAAATGCACACGTATTACCTGTGCCAATGATGAATATTCTCAACGGTGGCGCACATGCTGATACAAACATTGATATTCAAGAATTTATGATCGCACCAATCGGTGCACCAACTTTCCGTGAATCAATTCGCTGGGGAGCCGAGATTTATCACGCACTTAAGTCAGTTCTAAAAAAGCGTGGACTTGCTACTTCAGTTGGTGATGAAGGTGGCTTTGCGCCAAACCTTGAAAGTAACCGCGCGGCACTTGACCTTATTCTTGAAGCAATCGAAGCTGCTGGTTACAAGCCAGGTACAGAGATTGCACTTGCTATGGATGTTGCTGCAACTGAGTTCCATGACAATGGAAAATACACATTCGAAGGTGCCTCAAAGACATCTGCAGAAATGATTGCTTATTACACATCTCTCGTTGATGCCTACCCAATCGTTTCAATCGAAGATCCACTCAACGAAGAAGACTGGGCTGGCTGGACTGATATGACAAAAGCCCTTGGTTCACGCATTCAAATCGTCGGAGATGACTTGTTTGTAACTAATCCTGAGCGTCTTTCACGCGGAATCGCTGGCGGAACAGCAAATGCACTTCTAGTAAAGGTTAATCAAATTGGAACGCTTACTGAAACTATTGATGCAGTAGAAATGGCACACCGTGCTAACTATCGCTCAATGATGAGCCACCGTTCAGGTGAAACCGAAGACACCACAATTGCAGATTTAGCAGTTGCGCTTAATTGCGGTCAGATTAAGACAGGTGCACCAGCACGTACAGAACGCGTTGCAAAGTACAACCAACTTCTACGCATTGAAGAAGAGCTTCAGGAAGGCGCACGTTACGCCGGCCGAGATGCTTTTCCACGCTTTAAGGCATAAGTGATTTTGTGGCACGTCGGCAACTAAATTTCAACCGTCGGCGTAACTCGGGACGTGCTTTTGCGCTTTGGGCAGTATTTTTTATATTAGCCCTAGCCATTGCACCTCCCGTAAAGCATTACTTCTCTCAGCGCGCACAAATTAGTGCACTCAATGTGCAACTGTCTTCAGATTACAAAGCCCTTGATGATGCGCGTAAAGAACTATTGCAGTGGCAAAATCCTGAATATGTTAAGTCCCAAGCACGGGAGCGTTTGCACTTTGTTTTACCTGGTGAACGTCAATACATAATTACTCAAGATGAGATTCCAACTGATTTAACTCCGGCTGCCAAACTTGCAAACACGTTAGCCGATGGACAACCTTGGTATTCGCGTTTAATCGCTTCAATTCGTGAAACAGGTTGATGGATTGCGCGAAGTAACTCAAAGCGATCTTGATTGCATACAAATTCAGTTAGGCCGAACACCTCGAGATGTGCATGCAATCGCTTATCGCTGCCCATGTGGCAAGCCTGCAGTTGTTGAAACGCCTCCACGTCTTGCTGATGGCACACCGTTTCCAACTTTTTATTATGCAACCTGTCCACGTTTAACTGCAGTTATATCTACCCTGGAAACAACTGGGTTAATGGGTGAGATGAATGAGCGCCTTGAAAATGATGCAGATTTAGCTGGCGCATATCATGCAGCACACGATGACTACATCGCATCTCGTTCAGCGCTTGGAATCGATGTCCCAGAAGTTGAAGATGTATCTGCCGGCGGCATGCCTAACCGTGTTAAATGCCTACATTCTTTGGTTGCTCACTCTCTTGCTGCCGGCCCTGATGTGAATCCGCTTGGCGATGAAGCTTTGGCCAAACTTCCTAAGTGGTGGGAAAGCAATCCATGCGAGTAGCAGCTATTGATTGTGGAACAAATTCAATTCGATTACTGATCGCAGATATCGAGGGAAATAATTTTCGTGAAGTTATCCGCACCATGCAAATTGTTCGCTTAGGTCAAGGCGTTGATCAAACTGGAGAGTTTCATCCAGATGCAATTGCTCGAACTTTAGCTGCCGTCGATTTATTTGCTTCCGAAATTGCAAAACGCGGCATCGAGAAAATTCGTTTTTGTGCAACAAGTGCTACACGAGATGCAACGAATCGGCATTTATTCGTTGATGGCGTGCGCGAGCGTTTAGGAATCGAACCAGAAGTAATTAGCGGGGAAGAAGAAGCCGCTTTATCTTTTGCCGGTGCGATTCAAGATTTAAACCCCTCGGATGGCCCATTTCTTGTTGTAGATATCGGCGGAGGATCTACTGAATTTGTTTTCGGTACAACCACAGTCGAATCAGCTAAATCTGTCAATATCGGTTGCGTACGAATGACCGAACGTCACTTTGCACAAGACCCCGCAAGCCAAGCACAAATCGAGTTGGCTCGTGCAGATATTCAAGCTGCAATTGCTGAAGCTGCGCGAATTGTTCCAATCACTAAAGCAAAAACCCTAATTGCAGTTGCAGGAACGGCAACGACCGTTGCAGCTGCTGCTTTGAATTTAAATGAATATGATCGCTACGCAATACATTTATCCAGAATCAGCGCAGAACAAACGCATGAAACTTCACAAATGTTTCTAACTAAAACGCGCGATGAGCGATTAGCCCTTGGTTATATGCATCCTGGTCGCGTAGACGTCATACCTGCAGGTGCTTTAGTTCTTTCAGAGATTATGAAAGCAACAGGGGCGATTGAATTTGTGGCATCTGAATCAGATATTTTGGATGGGATGGCCCGTTCGATAGCTGGAACGAGTGCGTAGAAAAGCAGGGTAGATTTACCCCTTGCACGTGGCCCCGATAGCCCAATGGCAGAGGCAGAGGACTTAAAATCCTCCCAGTGTGGGTTCGACCCCCACTCGGGGCACCATCTATGAATTTTTTCAAATTCCACTACTCTTCAATATGAAGAGATTTGCATTATTGCTCTCAACCTTATTGATTCTCAGTGGTTTTGTATCACCAACGTATGCGGTTGAGAACGGAACCTCTGCACTTGGGGATATAAAAGTTGTTGCTCCTCAACCAGCTGGTTCAAGAACTCCCTTTTGCACTGCAGCGCTTTTAAGCGAATATATCTTGGTTTCTGCTGCCCACTGTTTTACATTAAATACAGGAAACGAAGATTCGCCCGTAAGGACTGAACCATATACAGTCTCGCTGCCAGGAGTAGATGCATCATCGGATGACATAAACACTCGCGTGAAGGTTATGAAAATAGTGGTGCCAAGTGGATACGACAATATATGGAAACCAGATCAAGGTGATACTCGCACGCAAATCGACGACATAGCCTTTTTGTTTCTTGAAAAACCTCTTGTCCCAAATTACCAAATTGAGGTAGCCACTCAATTTGAAGTTAGGCAATTGAAAGCAAATCATTCACCTGTTACTAGTTACGGATATGGACTACAAGGTAAAAATCAACAGGATAACAAGCCGTACAAAATTACCTTAAATGCCTCTAAACGTAGTGGTAATGAAATAGTGGATTATGAGAAAATGATCTCACTTGAAGAAGTCGGTGGATCCCTATGTCCTGGTGATTCAGGGGGTCCCTCATACGCTGAAATTAATGGTGTGACAAAACTAGTAAGTGACACAGTTGGAGCTGGTGGCTGTCGAGGCATTGAGCAAGCCGAAAGTATTGATTTACATACTTTAGTCGCTCCATATCTTGAATTAGCAAAGCAAGAATGGGAAAAATATGCACAGGAGAATAAAATTATTTACTCACCAATCCTTGCCTTCAATGCAATTGAACTAGCTAAAGCACAAAAGAAAATAGTTGCAGAGGCAGAAAATTCAGTGGCGGGACTATTAGTTCGAAGAGATTTTGAAAGCACTTGCTGCCATCACAAATCCTCAAATATGTTCCTAGAAATAAAGAAGGGTGAAACTTGGAGTGTATTAATGCCTGCTTCCAAAGTTCTCTTTTCGTCTCCCAGTGAAACAGAAGTCGGTAGAGCATTTGTTACGGCACAAGTGCCTATCGGTAGTTATGTTAGATGGCACATTTTCGCTGCGGGGGCATTTGATTATTACGGCCAACCAGAGAAAATATCGATAATTAGTATTGAAGAGGCTCAAGAATTACTAAAAGAAGCAACCGATAAAGCCGCCGCCGACCTCAAAGCCAAATTAGCAACCGATAAAGCCGCAGTAACCAAGAAAACAACTATCACTTGTACCAATGGCAAATTGGTCAAGAAAGTCGCTGCGGTGAAGCCAAAGTGTCCGAAGGGGTACAAGGTCAAGAAGTGATCGCGGGTCTCACTGGGAGGACTTAAAATCCTCCCAGTGTGGGTTCGACCCCCACTCGGGGCACAATCTTCGACGTGCTTGGGAATCTTCCAGGCTTTACCCTTGTTATGTATGACAACCGCCAGAGGTTCTGGTGGCCCAACAAAAGGAGAGACAAGTTATGCGCAGTTCAAACCCTGTTTTAGGACGGGCGTTTAATCAGCGTGGATACGCTGCATTTGATCCCAAGCAAACTACAGAGACCGACGCAGCGCTAGAAAATATATACAACGCACCTGCTGCATCATCAATGCGCACAGGTCGCATGACGATTGACGATGTAGTCACTCGTACTGGAATTTTATTTGCAGTTCTTGTAGCCGTTGGCGCAGCTGCATGGTCACTGAACTTAGGTGGCGGCGCCATGATGCTCGGAATCTTTGGCGGCTTCGTACTTGCAATGGTTAATACTTTTAGCAAGAGCGTCAAGCCTGCATTGATAATTACATATGCAGCTTTTCAAGGTTTAGCACTTGGTACGATTTCAAATCTTTACAACTCTGTATATGACGGAATCGTTAGTCAAGCAATCATCGTAACAATCTGTGCATTCACAGGAATGTTGTTCGCTTATAAGAGTGGCCGAATTCGTGTGACTCCAAAGTTCACCAAAGTATTGATGACTGCGATGATTGGTTACTTAGTTCTTGGATTGATTTCACTTGTGGGATCATTCTTTGGCGCAAGCATCTATAACATTGGCGGCCTTGGTTTGATTATGGCTGCAGGTGGAATGGTTCTTGCAAGCTTTTTCTTGATTTTGGATTTTGATCAGATTCAAAACTCAATCAATCAAGGCTTGCCACAACAAGAATCATGGCGCGCAGCGTTTGGTTTAATGGTCACAATTGTGTGGCTATACCTAGAAGTTCTTCGCTTGCTATCAATCTTGCGCAGCAACGACTAGTTAAAGATCTTCATCGAGGGGCCTCAGGTTATTTACCTGGGGCTCTTCGACATTTCTGGTCTCTGGAATTTGATACACCAAAACGAGTGCAACCATAAAGATTGCCGCAGATAGTCCAAAGGCTGCCCGGTATGAGTACAGATCAGATACCGCGCCAATAATGATTGGCCCAACCATCATTCCAGCATCTCCGGACATCTGAAATATTGCAATAACTTTGCCGCCTTTGCCACGAATTACATCGCCAACGATGCTGGCCGGTGCAGTTGATAAAAAGGCTCCACCAAAACCAATGATTGCCATAGCAAGCAGATACATCCAGACATGAACTGAGAATGTAAGGAGTAGCACTGCGATTAATACGACGTTTGCGCCAATGATTGAAGCTGCTCTTCGACCCTTTTCATCTGAATATCGACCTGCCCGAAGCAAAATTGCGCCTTGGATAATCGCAGAAATAGCTAAGCCATAACCGACAACTGCGGTTGATGAATTTAGTTCTTCAGTAACAAAGATTGGCAAGATAGAAGCGCGCAAACCGAAAAATACCCAGCTACCAATAAACGCCAAAACAAGGGCGATTCGATATGGCTTCATTCTTAGTGCTTCACTTACTGTGGTGTGGCTCGAAGTATCAACGTTCTTATCTACTTTGCCAATTTTGTCACCCTTTAGAAAAAAGTGAGCAACAGTTCCAGAACACAAAAGCAATACAGAATAAACAAAAAATGGTGCACGCAAGGAAATTACCGAAAGCAATCCTCCGATTGCAGGACCTGCGATTCCGCCCAGTAAGAATGAGCCTTGATAGACCGATTGCGCACGTCCTCGGTGGGCATCATCGACAGAACGCATGATGACTGAACCTGCAGCAACTGAAAACATGGATGAACCAAGACCGCCTGCTGCACGAAATACCAATAGTTGTTCATAGCTTTGTGCAAGCCCGGCTAGAAAAGTAAAGAGCGCAACCATGAAAACACCAGAGGAAAAGACGGCACGTTCGCCGAATTTATCGACAAGTGAACCTGAAATTAAACCTGAAGCAAATCGGGTGATTGCAAAAGCTGAAACCATTAAACCAATTGCAGCGTTGTTAACACCGAAAGATTTTGCAAAGACTGGAATAGCTGGAAGAACGATGCCAAATCCAACAGCTACAAAAAAGGATGCCGCGACAAGTATGGAAACTTCTCGCGGCAGATCCTTAAATGGAGATTGCATTAACCCAGTGATTCTCCAGCTGCATCTTCGCGTGCAGCGGCATAATCTGCAGTTGTGCGTAATGGAGTTTCACGCAACATGAATGCAAGAACTAGTCCAAGTGCAGTTACTGGAGCCGCTGCATAGAAAACAATGTGGAAAGAGTTCACGAAGGCTTCTAGCGCGGTGTTCTTAATAATTGGCGGGAAAGTTTTAAGTACTGCAGTGTTGTTTGTTAAGCCAGCCAACTTAGTTGAATCAAAGTCAGCAAGAGCTGCCGGATTAGTTTTAGCTAAATCGCCAAAACCTGATGCCATGTAATGGGCAACGCGGTTAGTCAAAATACTTCCAAAGATTGCAGTTCCAAAAACTGAACCAAGAGATCTAAAGAAAGTATTAGAACTTGTTGCAACGCCCATATCCTTGAAATCAACGGCATTTTGTAGCGCAATAACAATGGTCTGCATTGAAAGACCAAGACCTGCACCAACCAAAATGGCGTAAATTGAAATCTGCCAATATGGGGTATCAATCTGCAAGCGAGTCATGAGCAAGATTCCCACAGTCATAATTGCTGTACCCATAATTGGGAAACGCTTATAGTGACCGTGCTTAGAAATCATTTTTCCTGACACGATTGATGTCGAAACAATTCCGAGCATAAGTGGAATTAACTTAAGTCCAGCATCAGTTGCCGTGTAACCCTTAACGACCTGAAAGTACAGAGGCAACATAACAATTGCACCAAACATACCGGCACCGATAACGCCACCAAGGAGTGATGTAATTGAAAATGTGTGGTTCTTAAATAGGTGAAGCGGCAAAATTGGCTCTTTTGCTTTTCCTTCCCAGATTAAGAAAAGAACGGTCAAGATAATGCCAACTAATAAGTAAGAAATTGTGCGGCTATCTCCCCAGCCATCTTGTGGGCCGTAAATTGAGACCGAAAGCAGAATTAAGCAGACTGAGACAACCATCAGGATTGCGCCAAGGTAATCAATTGAATGTTCGCGTTTTACCTTTGGGATATGTAGAACGGCTGAAGTAATAATAAGTGAAGCGATTCCAATAGGTAGGTTGATGTAGAAAATCCAACGCCATCCAGTTACACCAAGGATTGTCTGGTGATCAGAGAAGAATCCGCCAAGAAGTGGACCGGCAACTGAAGACAAGCCCCATACTGCGCCGAAATATCCCTGGTACTTGCCGCGTTCGCGTGGAGGAACGATGTCACCGATGATCACGAAAGTAAGCGCCATAAGTCCGCCCGCGCCAAGACCCTGAATTGCACGAGTGGCAATCAGCTGAGTCATGTTTTGTGAAGCACCGGCAAGGAATGAACCTATTAAGAAAGTAACAATTGCGAATTGGAATACAACGCGACGGCCATAGATATCGGAAATTTTTCCGTACAGCGGTGTTGATGCAGTTGAAGTTAGTAGGTATGCGGTGACAACCCATGTGTAATGGTTCAAGCCATCGAACTCTTCAACGATGCTCTTAAGCGCAGTTGAAACGATGGTTTGATCCAGGGCTGCCAGAAGCATTCCTGTCATGAGACCACCCAGGATGATCATGATTTCCTTGTGGGTGTGTTCTTTAACTGATGCGTTTAGCGGCTTGTTTTTAGACATGCAGGTAAGGTTACCGTGTGAAATCAATAATCGCCGAACATCTAGTCAAGACCTACCGCAATGGTGAGGTAAAAGCATTAGATGATTTATCTCTCAATGTTGAAGAAGGCACTGTTCTAAGTGTTCTTGGACCAAATGGCGCTGGCAAAACAACCACTGTGCGAATTCTTGCAACGTTACTAAAGCCTGATTCAGGACATGCATCAGTTGCTGGAATAGATGTAATTAAGCAACCAGGAAAAGTTCGAGAACTGATAGGCCTTTCAGGGCAATATGCAGCCGTTGATGAAACATTGACCGGCTGGGATAACTTGGTGATGTTTGGACGTTTGTATCACTTAGGAAAATCCGCTTCAATAAAACGTGCTGAGGAGTTACTGGAGCGATTTTCACTTACCGAAAGTGCACGCCGTCCAATTAAAACGTATTCAGGTGGAATGCGCCGCCGTTTAGATTTAGCCGCATCATTGATTGTTCAACCTAAAGTTTTGTTCTTGGATGAACCAACTACCGGATTAGACCCAAGAGGTCGACAGGAAATGTGGGGAGTTATTCAAGAGTTAGTTAAAGGTGGCGTAACGCTATTGCTAACTACTCAGTATTTAGAAGAGGCTGATCAGTTAGCCGATGAAATCGCAGTGATCGATCACGGAAAAGTTATTGCGCGTGGAACATCAGATGCGCTTAAAAAGCAGGTTGGTGGCGAGCGATTAGAGATAACAGTTGAAAACGCGGATATCGCCAAGACACAGGAAATCGTTGCTCGAATTAGCGCAACTGCAACGCACACAGATATTCGAACAATTTCAGCGCCAGTTACAACTGGTTCGATTGCTTTGATGGATGCACTCCGTGCCCTTGATGAAGCCAAGATTCACCCATTAGATATCGGGCTAAAGCGCCCATCACTAGATGATGTGTTTTTATCATTAACCGGGCACGTTGCAGAGGAAGAGGTAAAGGCATGAAAAATGCAGTTACAGATGCCTTAATCATTACTAAGCGCCAACTATTGCAGTTAGCTCGAGTGCCAGAGGTTCTGATCTTTTCAACGATTCAACCAGTGATGTTTGTTTTGTTATTTCGATTTGTTTTCGGTGGCTCAATTTCTACCGGTCAACCTGGCGGGTATGTGCAACTACTTATGCCCGGAATCTTTGTTCAAACCGTTGCATTTACTTTGGCAGCAACCGCCTCTGGCTTGGCAGAAGATATGAAAAAAGGCTTAATCGATCGCTTTAGATCGCTTCCAATTGCGCGCTCTGCGTTGGTAGTTGGTCGCACATTGGGTGACTCTTTATTAAATATTTTAGTTCTAGTTGTTATGGCAGCAGCAGGTTTTGCGGTGGGTTGGCGCCCGACGGCTAGCGTTTTATCGGTCTTTAGTGCCTTCGTATTTCTACTGCTCTTTGGATACGCACTTTCATGGACCGGAATTTATGCAGGCCTTGCTGTGCGAGATGCTCGTACCGTGCAAAACGTTAGCTTTCTGATTACTTTCCCAATGACTTTTCTTTCAAATGCGTTTGCACCTACAACTGGAATGCCTAAAGCGTTGCAATATGTAGCCGAATGGAATCCTGTTTCAACCATGGTTGCTGCATGTAGACAGTTGTTTGGTTTAGAAAATGAATTTGGTGCAACAGCTAACTCATTTCCTAGTCAGCACCCGTTAACTACATCAATTTTCTACATGGTGTTGATTATGGTGATTTTTATTCCACTCAGCGTTAGAAAATATAAAAACTCTTCTAACTAGGCGTAAAACTCTGCCGCTTTAATCACGACAGTAATTTCGCGACCATTTGGCGCGGTGTATTTAACTGTTGCACCAATTTCTGCTCCCATAACGGCTGCACCAAGAGGTGATTTTTCGCTATAAACATCTAGATCACCTGATGCAATTTCGCGGGAGCCAAGCAAAAACTTTGTTTCATCGCCGGCAATATCTGCGGTGACAACCATGCCTGCGCCAACTTTTCCGTCAGCACTTGCAGGGGGAGTTCCAATATGGGCATTTTCAAGCATCTGCTTTAACTGGCGAATGCGCGCTTCCATCTTTCCTTGTTCATCACGTGCTGCGTGATATCCGCCATTTTCTTTTAAGTCACCTTCGGCACGTGCAGCTTCAATTTTTGCAGTGACATCTTTTCGGCCAGGACCTTCAAGGTGTTCTAATTCGGCACGCAAACGATCGGCAGCTTCCTGCGTTAACCAAGTCTGTGAGCTCATAAGGCGTAAAGGTACTAGGTGGGCAGAGATTGCGACAACTTATTTAACGCGACAGGCAACCACATCAGCGTTAACCGCTTGGCTACGCGTAGGAATTGCGGTGGTTTTTTCTAAAGCTGCAAGGCCCGAGCCGATTTCATCATCAATTTGGCCAACAACATTTTTATCATAATCGCGTGCAATTAAAGTACAGATAAGAACTTGATCTTTATCTTTACGAACCACGGAATAACGAAGAGAAATTTCGCGATCTGTCGTGGCAGTAAATGAAATGATTGAGACGCGGATATTTGGATTGGAGTGATGCAAACCGGCCCAAGCTAGCCAACTAACGCCAACTGCGGCAAAGAAAATAGCCGGGGCTACCCAGCGATTTGGGGGGCGCACGCCGTAGCGCTGGTTATAGGAGAACTCACCCTCTGATTGCATGACATGATTATGCCATGCAAAAAAACATTGAGGTGGGTGTAGCAGGTTCGCTCACGATTTCTATTTTGATTGTTGCTGTTGTTTTCCTAATGCGCAGTTTCTATAAGCGTTTCATGGGTGTTGATCGAAGCGATGACTCAACCAAGCAATAACAGCCTTGCATCAAAGCTAGGTCAGGGTTTTGCAGTTCTTCTAGTTGCAGCGCTCTTTTTTTCTTTAGGTCTGTGGCAGTTAGATCGTGCAGCTGCATTAAAACAATCTTTAAAAAACGCCACTCAAGTTGATACGTCTGTCGTTTCGTTGGAATCAATCACGGCAGCTCGTCAAGAACTTCCAGTTGAAGCAATCAACCGTCAGGTTTTAGTTTCTGGGCATTACGTTGCAGAGTTTCGAGCCCCAAATCAAATCGATGGAGATGGAAAGATCAGTGACTGGGAAGTCGCTTTGATGCAGGTTGGAACCAACAAGGCAATTTTGGTGGTGCGAGGTTTGTGGTCAGAACGTTTACTTAATCCAGATATTTCACAGGCTATGGTCATCGATGTACAAGGGCAGTTACTGCCACATCAAGTTCAAGATCATGCCTTAAATGCTGAAGGCGTAATCTCTAGGTTGGATAGTTCAGTAATCGTTGGTTTAACAGATTTAGATTTATTCGACGGTTTTGTTTTAGCTTCATCTGAATCACATCAGGGCCAACTATTGGAGCGGACCCGTCCAACACCAGAAAAACTCACCTCTAAAGTTCCCGGCTACTACTGGCAGCACCTTTCCTATGTCGTGATCTGGTGGCTTATGGCTGGCGTGGTGCTTTACCTTCCCTTCTATCGCCGTAGAGTTGCCTCATGAATTCAAGCCTTAAACGTTTTAGAGTAATGGCCATTATTTCTGGAATCATGTCATTGCTGCTCTGGTTTGTTTATATGCCAGTTAAATACTTTTTTGATTTACCTGATCTGCATAGTTCAATAGTGTGGATTCCAATGGTCCATGGATACTTGTATCCGATTTATATTTTGACTGCCCTGCAGTTTTCAATCAAAGCCCGCTGGTCATTAACAAAGATGTTGGGCTTGATTCTTGCGGGAACTCTTCCAGTTGCCTCTTTGATTGCCGAGCGCAGAGTTGTACGCCGCTATTCGTAAAGCAATCAAGTCGCTTCTTTATCCTCTATATGAGTGGCGACTTGTTCGCGCTCTCGATTTCTCAAAAACACCGCACCACGTGGGCGTAATTTTGGATGGAAATCGCAGATGGGCAAAAGCCAATCCAAGTAATAACGATCCAAATGGCCATAAAGCTGGGGCAAATAAGATCATTGAGTTTCTTGGTTGGTGTGAAGAGGCCGATGTTCACGTAGTAACTTTGTGGTTGCTATCAACGGATAACTTCAAGCGCAGCTCAGATGAGATTGAGGAACTGTTAAAAATCATCGGCGATACCGTTGATGATTTAGCGGCTACTGGTCGTTGGAATATTAAGGCAGTCGGTGCTCTTGATTTATTGCCGCCATGGCTTTCAGAAAAACTCGCATCACTACAGCCAATTCAAGATGGCGGCTTAGAAGTAAATGTGGCCGTTAGTTATGGCGGGCGTCGGGAAATCGTTGACGCAGTCAAGAACTATTTAAGTCAGGAAGAAAAAGCCGGGCATTCACTTGATCAAGCAAAAGAGAAATTAACTACCGATGACATTTCAAAGTTTCTCTACACCGCGGGGCAACCAGATCCAGAACTACTCATTCGAACTTCCGGAGAACAACGCCTCGGGGGATTCCTCCTGTGGCAAAGTGCCTTATCTGAGTTCTATTTCTGCGAAGCTTATTGGCCAGATTTTCGCCGAGTAGATTTCTTGCGTGCTCTTCGTGCATATTCTTTGCGCCAACGCCGTTTCGGCAGTTGAGATTTTCAAGAAAAATATCTCCAAGATTTAACTTTTTCAAAGCGCGTGTCGCCACAGAGTTGGCCCGAACTAGTTCTACCTTTTTCATATCCGAAGCAGTTTCCCTCTAGAACAATTCAATTGAGGAGTCCAGCCATTGGCTTCTAAGAGTCAAAGCGGTAAGAAGACTTTTGTTTTAGATACCAGCGTTTTATTAGCTGATCCTGGCGCCCTGCACCGATTTGCCGAGCATGAAGTAATCATTCCAATTGCGGTAATTGGTGAGTTAGAAACTAAGCGCGATCACCCTGAACTTGGATACTTTGCCCGGGCTGCTCTGCGCGCTTTAGATGATTTACGTATTTCACATGGCCGGCTGGATCAACCGCTAACTGTGACGCCTGAAGGTGGAACACTTTCAGTTGAACTCAATCACACCGATCTTTCAACTTTGCCTCACGGATTCTTGCGTGATGGAACCAATGATTCACGCATCTTGGCAATTGCCAAAAATTTAATGTCTGATGGCAAGAACGTTGTACTTGTGACTAAAGACCTGCCGCTTCGAGTAAAGGCATCTTCAGTTGGCGTTGAAGCCCAAGAATATTTAGCCGAGCTAGTTGCCAATAGTGGCTGGACAGGAATTGTCGAGCTAAGCGTTGGTTCAAACACAATTGATGATTTGTATGCAACAGATCGTGCAGACCATGAAGCGGCCCACGAACTTCCAATCCATACCGGAGTTGTTTTGCACTCAGATCGTGGAAGCGCCCTTGCCCGAGTAACTGCCGACAAACAACTTCAGCTAATCAGGGGAGACCGAAGTGCTTTTGGTTTACATGGCCGAAGCGCTGAACAGAGAATTGCCCTAGATATTCTGCTCGATGATTCAATCGGAATCGTTTCAATGGGTGGCCGGGCAGGAACTGGAAAGTCAGCCCTTGCCTTATGCGCTGGCCTTGAAGCGGTAATGGAAAAGCGCATTCATAAAAAAGTTGTCATTTTCCGCCCGCTCTATCCGGTCGGTGGCCAAGAGCTTGGATACCTGCCTGGCAGTGAAGGCGAAAAAATGTCGCCATGGGCCCAAGCGGTTTTTGACACCCTTGGCGCACTTGTCAGCCAGCCAGTCATTGATGAAATCATCGATCGCGGTTTAATCGAAGTCTTGCCACTGACCCATATTCGTGGCCGTTCACTGCACGACTCCTTTGTGATTGTCGATGAAGCGCAATCTCTTGAACGCGGAGTTCTGCTGACCGTGCTTTCTCGAATCGGTACAGCCTCTCGGGTGGTTCTAACCCATGACATCGGCCAGCGAGATAACTTGCGGGTCGGGCGACATGATGGCGTCGTGGCCGTGGTTGAAACTTTGAAGGGCCATCCGCTCTTTGCCCACGTGACTCTGACTCGCAGCGAGCGCTCGCCGATTGCAGCTCTAGTTACCGAGATGCTGGAAGGTCCAATTCAGGGCTAAAAGAAAATCACAGTCACATTTGGTGCAATTCGGACATTACCCTAGCTGACCTGCGGTTTTAGCCTGTCCACAGAGGCTTTCTTCCTGTGAATTTTCGACTTACGCAGATTTTGATTTGCCGATACCCGCCCGACAAGCCACTCTAAAGCCTTCCCCGTTAGTTATGAAGCCTCAAATCGAGGCTGATGGCTTGCGGCAAAAAGGGATTCGAGTTCGGGATGCGAGGTGAGACGATGACGATAAAGAGCAAAGCTGTAGCGATCTGGAGCGTTATTGCCTCCTTCGTGATTATTACTTCGGCCCTACCAAGTGCATATGGTCTTGAGTTCCCTGAGGTATCACAGGTCGACATCGCTGCCGATGTTTCGACTTTTGCGGCCTCAGTTGATTCGCCCATTGAAAGCGCGTCAGCTTTGTACGGCTCAATTGATTTAGCTGCAACTCCAGTGGGTGGCATGTTTTCATCAGATCTAGCTTTGGTCTCATCCATTAGCC